>Ga0307377_10000699_pt1 | contig 44108 bp, 37 predicted proteins | sample TR3MG_FD_202535 | JGI IMG/M metagenome (GOLD analysis project Ga0307377, IMG submission 202535) | Soil microbial communities from Risofladan, Vaasa, Finland - TR-3 | ecosystem: Environmental > Terrestrial > Soil > Coastal area > Acid sulfate soil | place: Finland: Risofladan, Vaasa | collected...
GCTGCGCTCACTGTCGACGCGCTCACAGCGCAAGCTGCGCTCACGCTCAACGACGACCAAAATTCTGATCACCTGATCACTATACGCAAGGTCGCCAGTGGCGCTAGCTGGCTAACCGACTTCTTAGTCCGCGATCCCGGTGATGCTTCTAACGATTCTGTCGCCCTCCGAATCACTCACGACATCCAAGATAGCACCCCACCTCAAGATGCTTACCTCCTGTCCATTGGCTACACAGGGGACGATCCATTTCCCTACCTAGAAATGTTCCGCTTCAAACAGAGCGGCGAATTCTTCATGGTAGGAGGAAGCGGTGCTGATATTCTGTGGGCTACTGGTGGCGGAGGCGATATTGGTGAGAGTGTTGGAACCTATAGCCCTGCGAACATCTATGCCACCACCCTTGTATCTGGTGGGGGTAGTACGATCAGCACACAGCTTGTTGAAATAGGTCCCATAGCTGCCAACACGAAAGTCATCACAGCGCTCCAAACCGGGACGAACGATCCCGGCATCCGCTACAACAGCAGCACAAGTACCTGGCAAGCCAGCAACAACGGAACCGACTGGACCAACTTCTACTTGGGTGCGGGAAACAATCTCGACGAAGCCTACAACGCTTTTGGTGGCGTTGGGAACGTTGCTGTCGATGCGGGTACACTTACCTGGACGTTAACCAGTCCCTACGATTTCATCATCGCCGATGCCACCAACACCTACTTCCAGGCAGATAGTAGTACGGGCCAACTTGCTCTATCTACCAACGCAGCCAGTGCAAATGTTTCGATCGATGCACGGGGTACCACGTCCCAAATTAACATGACGTCCACTAGCAACATGTCGGTGGATGCTGGTGGAGGTATTTCCCTTGACGCTGCGGGAGTATCGAACTTCACCACCAGTAGCAGCAACCTAAACCTTAGCTGCACCAGCGGCACGATGAACCAGGACATGCTCACCTGGGATGTGAATTCTAACCGAGCAGTTTCAATTAAATCTGGTACTGGAGCAGGAAACTACGGTTTCATTATTGAGAACCAGGGGGCTCTGACTAGCTACGTTCGTACTTCTTACGCAGGCGATCTTCAAATCTACGCCGACACCACAAGCGGTCAAGCCGACCTCACATTAGCTTCTGGTGGGAACACCACTATCAGTTGTGGCCGTGCCCTGAACATCCATGTGGACACTGTAGGGAACACCTACGATCTCAGCTTAACTGTTCCAGACAGCGCTACCCAGGAAATTCTTTTCCGTGCCCATGGTTCAGCACAGATTCCTTTCAACTCAGCTTCTCCAGACAACGACCTTGTAGGCTTCACTGCCACGTCCGTCATTGGTGCGCTCAATGAGGTCAAAGATGGTGCCGTTACTACATGGGACGACTTGTACGCGCTGGACAAAGCGCTCACCATAGACGGCGACCCCCTCGTATTCACACAGACGAGCGCAGCATACGGATTCCAGATCACGCGAAATGAGGCTATCACAACGTCACCGATGGTGGGGATCTCATGTACCAATGCTGCTGAAGATAACGCAGCACTTGAAGTCACCACTTATGCTACTGCTGCTCCAGCACTGACCTCTTTGATGGGATCGGTTCCTACAGGAACAGTCTCTGTAACTGCAGGCGGCTTCGTCGCGACGGGGGCTCTTGGTGCTTCAGCCGACGTAAGTATGTTTGGGACGACTATCTACGCCGATGCCAGTGACAATGCTAGCGCACAGTATCGCGGGTTTTATGCAGTTGGAGATGCTACGGGATCGGCTAAGAAATATGGTTTCTCCGCAGACGCCACTTGGGACTACGGGCTGCACTCACTAGCTCCAGGTCTGATAAGTCTTGCAGGCTTCACGAGTGGTACTGCGGGCTTCACGGTTGACACTACCTCTGGTGGAACCTCTTCAGACGTCTATGGGTATCGGTCCGACATGACCGCAGTCGTTGGGGATACGGGCACCTACTACGGCTACATAGCACTCCTTGGAGGGACCACTTCCAACCTCGCCGACTCCTATGGCTTCGCCGCAGACGACAGTTGGGACTACGGGTTCTACAGCGCTTCTATGGCGACTGTGGTCAACGCTGCAATAACCTCAGCATTCGATGCCTATTCCGCAACAATAGGTTCGGGTGGGATGGGGTCCACTAATCTTACTGGTGTTAATATAGCGTTAAGCTCCGATGCAGCAGACACGGGAGTGCACGCTGCGTTTAGAGCCCAACAGAACGGAACGACAACCAACCTCACGGGTAACTTTGGCTACTACGCCGACGCCGACTGGACGTACGGACTTTACTCAGAGTCTCCCGGTTCTATAGTACTCACAAGCTTCACGAGTGGTACTGCGGGCTTCACGGTTGACACTACCTCTGGGGGGACCTCTGGATCTGTCTATGGATACCGATCCGACATGACCGCAGTCGCTGGTGACACCGGCAACTACTACGGCTACATAGCACTCCTTGGTGGTACCACTTCCAATCTCATTGCTTCTTACGGATTTAGCGCAGACGCCGACTGGACCTACGGGTTGTACTCGTTGTCTCCGGTCTACGTATCAGAAGCTCCCGCAAGTTCCCCTGGTGGATTAGTCTCCATAGTGGAGAGCGATTTCACTTCCCCGCTTCTGGTTAACGGGGACTACATTTTCCACTTTCATGCGAAGCCCACAGGGCATGCTTCCGACCCTAGCGGTGCCTTTTACTGGGGCTTCTATGCAGAAGGAACCGCTACCGGAAGCGCGACAAAATACGGAGCCTACATCGACCAGAACTGGGACTACTCAGTTTACGGTTTAGCGAAGGCAACCTTCTCTGATAGCTTCACCACCACGGGAGAAGCTGTACATGCAGAAGCGGGTTCTGCCACGCTCGGGGCTGCTCAAGTCATGTCCGCCGTTGAGGCAGCGGTCAACGGCCATGCAAGCGACGATGCAGGCGCATTTATCTACGGTGTCTACGCAAACGGAACCGCTACAGGCGCTGCTGCCAAGTACGGTTTCTACGCCGACACCGACTGGGACCAAGGGGTTCGTTCTCTATCTGGGGGCTACTTCAGCGAGAGTTTCACTACAGACGGGTGGACGCTATATTCACTAGCAGCGTCGTCCGCGCTCGGTGTCGCCCAGACTATGCGCTCTGTTAGAGCAATCGTAAATGGGCACGCAGGCGACGATGTAAGCTCCTTTATCTACGGAGTACACGTAGACGGCACGACAACCGGGGGTGCGACGAAGTACGGAATCTACGTGGATGCGGACTGGGACTACGGTCTTCAGGTACTAACGAAGAGTCTCATCAACGACACTCTGTCCGACACGGGGAACGTGCTTACCGTCGAAGCACTCTCGGGGACGCTCACGTCGGGCGAGATCCTAACTGGGGTAAAAGCAGACGTAGAGGGTCATGGGAGTGACAGCGCAACCGCTATTATAATTGGATTCTTAGCGGATGGCACCATAACAGGTGCCGCTAGTAAAATCGGCTGTTACGCAGATGCTAACTGGGACGTTGGGTTATATTCGTTAAGCGGTGTTTATGCTCATCGATCTCCTACTGGAAGCGGATCCCTAGAAAGTTGGGCAACCGAATCTGTCGCGGATCCATCGGGAAGTCTGTTGAGCAACGATGAGGTAGCAGCGTACAAAGCTACCCTACAAGACGCAGCAGGCGACGGGGGTGCTTACTACTACGGCCTCTACATTACCACCACAGACGCTGGCTCTGCCACGAAGTGGGGTATCCACGTTGACACAACGTGGCCTGCGGACCAATACGTGATGCGGATACGTTCTGGCCTTTGGTACGCCGAAGAAGACTTCGGGACCATTACCACAGACCTCGAACACATCGACGTGAATCTGTCAGGGTTGTTGGACTCTTCCAACGAGGGAAGGTGCATTAACCTGGATATCACCCCCGACTCCAGTCAAGCAGACGGCAGTCGTTGGATTGGTGTTCGTGCCAACATGGCCAACGCCAATGCCAACGACACCATTGGTTCTATCGCCTTCGAGGCTAACGCCAACTGGCACTACGGGCTGTACGTTGACAACGACCTAACGGTACAGCAGGCCATCAATGAGGGTACGATTCACGTAGAGTCTATCTCGAGCTCGCTGGTGGCGAGTGGCTCCTACTATGGTAGCAGTTACTACCACACCCGGCACGCCTCGGACAGTGGTGGAACTCTTTACGCCTACCATGCCGACGCTAATACTGGGGCAGGACTCCTAGCTTACATCGGGTTCCATGCAGGGACCGGGTGCAACACAGGCGTATATTCTGAGGCTACTAATAACATCTTTAGTCGCGCAGATGACCAGTCAACCATAACGCTGCCTGTGGTCCTAGTCCAAAACCTGGACAACGACTCATCGGGCGGCACAGCGCCTGCGTTGAAGGTGCAAAACGCGTACACGGCACTTACTGGAACAGCGTTGGAAATCGACCACGCGTACGATGGGTCCGATATCCAGGACACACGCCGTGCGATAGTCCTTACGAACACTTCTAGAAATCGGCGGAATGTCCCATCAGACATGTGGCAGCCGTTGATGACTGACAATACTACATTAGACTTCTACATGCAGTCTTCTGCGACCGGGAATGCTCAGCATAGATGGAGCACATATTCGACGGAGTATTACAACAAAGCTATACATATGCCCCTGTTGATACCTCACAACAGCACACTACAAAATGTCTCCGTTATGTTCTATCAAACTGGGGCCAACTCAGGAACAGAGGCTGAGCGCCCTCGTGTTGAGATATGGTCACAGCCATATGGCAGGAACTATGGCACGTTGTTAGGCTCCTACGGCTACGCACCGTACGCAGCAAGTAGTGGTTACTTGACGTGCTCAGTAACGGCGTTAGCTGAGATCGTAAATAACACTGACACCTTTTACTACGCAAGGTTCGTCACGGGTGACAACACACATACTGTCATCCATGTGACAGGGTGCCAGTACGACTACGATATCGTAGACCTTGGCGCAGCGCCTGGATTCTAGGAGACTACAATGCTGATTGACAGAAGCACAGCGAGCACCCTTCTAAAGCAAAGCCTTGTAGTGATCGACGTGGACGGGAAGATCCGCAAGGACGTAAAAACTCTTGACACAGGCACCATGGAAATTACGTTTGGGGATTTGAGCACCAAAGGTGGTGGGGAGTGTTATTTTGTGGTTTCGTCTGAAGAGGACAAGACGGCTCTGGAGGAAGAGCTTGATGAAGACATACACTTCTTGGTGCGCGTAGCTTCCAGCGGGCCTCCCAAGAAATCGATGGATACGACGGACACCGCCGAATTTTTTAGCGTGATTGCACGGGTGATGAGTAGCATTTGTGAGTGCTCCAACTGTGGAACCGCATTTTTGGTGCATGTCGACCAGCGTCGAAACGTCTGGACGATGGATAAGCCGAATGCGGCGGACACACTTTTCACCATGACAAAAGTGGTAGGGCCATTTAACTGTGATAATTGTAACGCCACTGTCACAGTCTTAGCTCCAACTGTGTAGTCGGAGCAGAAGTGTCCACAAAAACTCAAGCTGCTTTTACATCTGAAGATGCGAGTGGATCTCCTATGTCTGATGAATCAAACTGCACGACCACACCACGTAACAAACGAACCGTAGAGATATATCGAGATCTTTTGCAAGTGGAAGTTCGATCCCTCATAAGCAGAGTTACCGAGCTAACAAGCACAGTCGGAGACTTATTTACTGAAGTAAACGGCATTGCAATTCAGTTAGAGAGCTCCGTGACAAAAGTGGAGCAGCTGACTGGAGGGTTGTCTTACTGCCGCGAAGAAGTAGGCGCCATACGGAAATCCATTAGTAAATGGGAAGGGCAGCTTGACGGCATAAAAACTAGGATGGAAAAAGCTGAGGAGCAGCTACTGGTACTCCAGCAAAAGTTGTCAGAGGAAGAAGGAGCTCAATAGAGGTAGCTACGAAATTCAAGTTACCCTATAGCAGGTGAACACGCCTAGACACGTTAACCTTTTCATTTCGGGACCTTCAGACACCAGTACGCAGGTCCGTATAGAATCTGGTCACACAGGCCAGGAGTGAGGACAGCCCATGGGAACCCTGTTTGACCAGGTTAAGGCTACACTCAGGCAAGCTGTATCCGACGAAAGCTTCCGCAGAAACAACCTACTGTATCAAGATGACACTTTTCTGCAGGCGCTCCTGGACAGGATCGACGCGCTCACAGACGACATTTCTATCAGGCAGGGTTTTGGAGACGTAATTTCTGTACTTGGGATGATCGAGCAGGACACCACAAACAGTGTGGTGAAGTTTGACACTCGAGGGTTTACTACCACGCTGTCTGCTTTCCGAGAGGGGCTCATCAGCAACCCTCGGAAGTTCTGGAAAAGGACTACAGCAGCAGGTGACCATGAGCGTTATCTGCTGGCGGACCGCCAGGGAGGTGTCCTCATCCTCAACGAAGAGGTCGAGGTGCTACATCGCTTTCCGCACTTCGGCGCGAACCTCGCAGCGGATGAGTACGCCGACGCCAGTGATTGCTGCACGTTCACCGTGGGTACCACGGAGTACGTGGCGATCACCATGAAGAGCCACCACATCTGCAACATCTACGAGTACTCCGTAAACGGAACCTACCAATCTCGCGTTGGCACCATCGATGTTCCTGGCGACACCTCCACTCTCCTGAACAACCCTGTGGGCGTGGCGTGCGACGAGACGAACAGCATCCTGTACATCCTGTGTGATGAAGGACAACCTGCGGGCTCAACGCTCAACCGTGGGTACGTGGTCTCCTACGACATCTCGGTTCCAACCGCTCCTGCGTACATTGCCCACGAAATGTTCTACGTGGCGACAGGGAGCCTCCTCAGTGCTGAGGTGACTACAGCCACAGACATTTTCTTCCACGACGGGTTGCTTTGGGTATCCAACGGCAACAGCGAAGTGGGCGCCATCGACCTCTCTGGAACCTCTCCCAAATGTCTCAAGTATATCGAAGCGTCGGGAGCCGGGTATTCATTGTACTCCCCTGCGCAGGTGTACATCCATGCCGCTCTAGGAGGTTTCAAACAAATCTACGTCGCCAATGGAGCAGCAGGGTTTATCGAGCAGTTCGATTATTTGACTCTGGCGCACCAGAAGACCTACGGCTACAGGGCGCTCGAGGACGAGCTCAACAGCTACAACAGAATGTCCACTGAAGTGTATGGTGCAGTAGGCTTTGCGCAGGGAGTTGTGGCAGATCGGGTTCTTCTAAACGGGGAAGAAACGGACGTGATGATCTGCGCAGACCCGCTCAACAAACGACTGCACCGCTTTAATCTCAACGCGTACACCATAGATAACTTCGCCAACTTCGGACTGATGCAGTTCGACGTTCCCATTTCTATTGAAAGCTGGACCGTCTCAGGGGATATCCCTACAGACATGGTGAACGTTTATTATCGCTTCTCGGAGACGGAAGAGTTCCGTAAGCTCAACTGTGTGTCGGCGGGTGTGCAGCCTACCTCCACAATACAGTTCCGGGTAGCGGTGCAGCTGGACTCACACAAGTTCGTGCGAGACTGGTTCATTCGCGAGCTCATTATACACGGTAAGCAAGCCTAGGAGATTTGAGGCATGGTTACTCGAATCGATAACTACCCAATTTCAAGCGGCCTGGTCGTGCTGTCTATCACTACTGCTGTGATAAATACTGCACCAGCTACGGTAGTGGTCACGCTCGTCACCCGCGAAGAGCTACTACCTACCGCTGTAGCGTACATCGAAGCACAAAATCTGGTGCCTGAAATAATCAGTCGCGCAGGTTTGGATGAGGAGATACAATTCACAACCGTCACAGAAGAATCACACACAACTGCGTCCAACGGTAACCATACCTACAAGATGCAGTTGGACGCCACGAACAGCTAGCCCCAAGTTGTGTTAACTGATGGCCATTGAAATCACCACCCAGGTGACTGAGGCAGCACGGGTATATGCAATCCGTGTTACGCTGAAATCACTTGACCCCATCACCGACCCGACACTCTATGTTCTAGAAGACAGTGTTAAAGCAGTAATCCTGGCGAAGGCAGCGCTGCCTGCAAACACAATAGTTCTTGGGTCGAAACTCCTACAAGAAGGGTATATAGGGGACATCCAGTTCTACATCATCCTGATGACGCTGGAAGAGGTGCCTGCAACTGTTACCGCACATACGCACGACTTCAACACCGTCTTCATGCCGCTGCGAGAATCGTACCGCGACGGACCGTACATCGACCTCGATCCCAACCTCGGTCCATTAGACATCTGGGCTGCGCAAGGAACAGTAGACTACCTCCGCATCCGCGACGGAGGAACTACCTTCCTGGAGGTTAATCAGGAAGGCCAGCTGCGTCTTGGTGGGCATGCTGAGTTCACCACTGACACCACCTACGATATTGGATCGCTGGACGACGGCGTGACGCTACGCAGACCTCGAGACGTCTACGTGGGAAGGGACACCTGGACAGCACGCGACGGATATTTTGGTACCTCTGCCCAGAGTCCCACCTACAAGTATTCCCCGCAGATGTTGGTCACGCCAAGCACGGACCCACTCGACCGGCTGATGTACTGGAACCTGGGAGACAACCAGGTACACGTGTGGGACGGTTCCTCCGACTACCCACTCGGTGGAGGGGGAGGTCCTGACTACGACGGCGTAATTTTCATTGCTGATCTTACGCCAAATGTAGGCAACATCGACATCACCCTCGCAGAAAATGGAACCAGGGTAGCTAGTGCAGCAGCGAGTCCAGACGTGACCATTATCACGGTCGACGTCTTCGCCTACACAGGACACGTGCAGGTGAGACCCGACGTCAACGTCAACGGTAGTCCTGTTGTGTGGAGTACCTCTCCGAATCAGAACCCAACCGCGTACCATGGGAGCGTTGACCTCACAGGTTTCACGCTTCCATACACAATCACGGCAACGCACCAGGATGGCAACTCATACTCCATCATTGTCACTCAGGATGCGAAGCCGCTGATAACCACCCTCGAGTTTACCGGTGGCTACCCAGGCTCGCAGACGGAGCTCAAAGCTGTCGACACCTTCGACATCAATATTCAGACTGACCTCAACTTTGTGGCTGTAGAAGTTGAAAACAGCGGTGCCTGCGACGCGATGAGCTTTGGTGTAGCTTCTACTAGCAACTACACCTTCACGGCAAATATTGCAGACAGAGGCACCACAACGCAAGCGCTTCCTGCGCGGGTACGCGTACAGCGTCCCACAGGGACGTGGTCCGACTGGGTCTACACCAACGCAGGTGGAAGTACCGTAGACGGCACCAACCTGGTCAACCTGAACAACCTCTATCCTACTGTCGGAGCGATGAGCCAGGTAAGCATCACGTACCCGGCAACGCAGCAAGCTATAAAAGATTCCGAGACAGTTACGGTAAACTCGATTTGTCTCAACTTCGACACCATCGCCTACTCGTCTCCAACTGCGGAACTGTCAATCCCAAGTCCGACAACGTACGCTGCAAGCAAAGCTGGGGTTGCTCGAGTTTCTGGTGGGTACAACATCACCACCGACAACTACAGGATTGTTGCTAACAGGGCTGCCAACAATGCAACGACAACAGAAGAGGTTGTCGTCTACATCGCGCACGATTTTGCGACTGTGCAGATGACGGAACCCGCAGCCAGACTACGCACTGGTGGCAACGATGGAACGAGCGCGCAGAACCACACAATCACGCTGACTGCCAACCAAAGGCTGATCTCAGCACCCACCATCGCAGCCCCACCTGTTGGAGGAGGTACCTGGCAAGGAGGCGGCTTTGCTGGTGGACCCACAGTGTGGACTCGAGCTCTGCAATGCCACGACAACGACACGGTGGGCACGTACGCCTATGGCACCCTAGCTGCAACAAACTTGGCGAACAGGGTGACAACTACGTACACAGGAGACAGCAACTACGTCATAGGAGGGTTTGTCTCCCGCACGGTTGTGCTGGCCGCATTTGCCAACCAGGTTAACTTCAACGCAGCTGTGGCTGACTATGGCAAGTGTACTTTGGTGTGGGCGTTCAAAGCACTTCCGAACAAGAGGGCGTTTAATACAACGACAACTCCTGACCCAAACAGCTGGTGCTTCGCTGGCACCATCGGAGTGAGTCCCACTATCGCGAGGATACTGGACACTGCGGCAACAGGGTCCAGTTCAAATACTACGAACGTAACGGTTGAGGAGACTGTCTAATGGCAGATCCAATCATCAACCAGTTCGAGATTGAAAGACGAGTAATCACGTGGTCGCCGTTGACCACGCTCAACGACGGAATTACTCCACTAGGGTACGATGGTGATCCCAACCTGGTGAACCCAGTAGGCACTCCTGGTGAACAGTGGCTGTACAGTGTACCGATTGGGCAGTTCTACAAGCAGAGCAACGCTACTCTTTGGTGGAAAAACGGCGCTCCAAATACTTGGATAAACCTCGTCACTGGTGGTGGCGGAGCGACGGTAGTAGTCGGAACGTTCAGTGGAGCAGCAGTTAGTGTACCTGATGCCGTGTACGTATCAGCTGCTGGAGTTGTTTCACAAGCAGACGCCTCTTCGCCCACGGGACAAAGTTTCACCATTGGGGTGGTAGTGGCTAAACCAGCCCCTGCTACGGCAACAGTCCAATATGCTGGTGAAGCCGCAGTGTTCAGTGGAACGCTTACAGCAGGAGCTACCTACTACCTGGATACTACACCAGGGCAGATCACTACCAGCGTAGCAGGGCATGGCACAGGAGATGCTGTCCAAATTGTAGGTGTTGCCAAAGATACCAGCACTCTGATCATTCACCCACAGTTTGTAGCGATTTTGTAATGACTATGGCGAAGTGGATACTGTACAGAAATCAACGCTACGTTCGCGTGGCCACGGACCTCTTCGGCATCCAGTGGTTCGCTTCCAACGAAATAGGAGCACTCATGAAAGTGCTTCAACGGTGGGGAGCGAAAGACAGTCCCAAGGTGGCCAGAGTTTTCTGGCACGATGGTAAGCACAAGTGGATTCTCGTACCTGGGATGCCATCTGAAAATGAGGTAGCTGAGTACCTGGCAAAAGATGACCCAGAGAAGTTCAAGAAAGAGCAACGAGCGCTTCGTCCGGTGAGCTACAACGAGATGGAAGACAAGTGCCGACGCTGTATGGGAATTGACTGGGGACTCGTGAAGAATGTTTTCAAAGAGCTCCAGTACCGGAAGCGAAAAGACTAATGGCTAAGGATCTACTAAAGAAGGCCATCCACTCCGCTGGTGTCGCTCGAGCGTTCGAGGTGATTGACCTCGACGACATGCTCGGTGCAATTGACCAGGCAAACGCATACGACTCCTTAGCGAATGGAAGCTTCCACCGTTTTTTGGAAAGCATCGTGCGTCCCAATATCATGCCAGCCACCTGGCAGAAGCTAGCTGACCTCGGGTGGTCCGACGACGAGATAGCTGGGTTGGTGGATGGGGGCTTGATCACAGAAGCCCCGGCAACCCTCATCGCAGCCATCAACATGGGTGCACTTTCAAGAGACGAGTACGACGAGTTTGCAAACTATCCTAACCAAGAGGTAGAAATATTCTACTACGACAAACCCGCGTACGTAATAAACTCATGGCTCCAGGGAAAAGTGATGCTCCCAAAAGTCAATAGCGACTCGTACTACGAAGGATAGGCAATCATGGCTGTCAAAATTTGGAATAGAGCAATGTTCCGACTCGTCGTACCAGGAGTGGGTGGACGCCCACTCGGGGTAGGCGAAGCCATGGTGTACCCGGATGCACAGTACGACGCATTGGTCAACACTGAAGGAGTTAGAAGGCTACTAATTCAGAAGTACATTAAAATACAGAATCTGGATGACATGGACGTCCAGTTCGCAGATGCATGGAATGAAACACCTCATCTGACCCTGGGAACAACCCAGTATTGGATTGACTCTACTGGAGTAACACGTCTAGTAGATGGAACGCCTACGTCGGATACAGACGGAGAGCCTGTAGGCTCAGGTGGCGTCGATCCCGCTGTGCCCATCTACTCCGACACAATGCCTATCTATGGACGTACGTTCGGGCAGATGCGTTCCTCTTTCTTCAACGCGTTCCACAACAAAGCTATGGGTACGTGGGATACGCTGTACAAATATTGCTACTGGAGTTTGGGGTACACAGGAGGTCCTTGGACCCCCTATCAAAAGTTTGACACACAAGATGACTTCTTCACCTGGATGGAGACTGTGATTCCATCGGTTGGTGGTGTGTACGATGTTAGTGCGCTGAGCTTCCGCACAGAGGAACGAATAGATCCAAGCGACTCCTTCCCGCAAAAACTGATACATCGAAACTCATTGATGGCTTCTATTCTAGGGAAGTACAAATACAACACACGCAGACAAGCGTATGGAGTCTCGAGTGCATTCAACGCTCCTCAGTACTACACCAACTACTACGGAGAACTAGCACAGCGATTTGTACAAGAAGACACTGGAGCACTCCCCAGTGTCAATGAGGATGGCGCCATCTGGCACACGCTCAGAACACGTAGCAAGCATGGCCTTCCTCAAGTTGGTTCATTCGTTGATGTCAATCTAAATATGCGTGGTGCAGCGTGGGACGCCTCTGCAGTCAGTTGGGTGTCACCGGCACCCCCTGGTAACTATGTGGTACAGGCTCCCTTCCTGCTCATAGAATGGCGCAGAAGGAAAGTTCTGCAGATCATGGCGCCACCTGATGCGAAGGACTGGGGGCTCGCCGCAACTGAAGCCGTCTCCGCTATAGTGTTCCCAGTGGTGCTTAGTGGACGCTGGCGTGCGTACGTCATGTACCCGTACAGCTACGACTCCTTCGTGACTGAGAAGTTCGACCTGTCTACGTATGAGCTCGTAATGAAGCTCGTATACCGAAATACCTCGAGACCACAGTACGAAGTTCTTCCGGACCCGTGGTACACAGTAGGAGACGACGGTGAGCACACCATGTGGTCCCACTGGAAGGTGGTAACACCTGCCCCCTTGTGGCTCGAGTCTGTCCTGGCCAGAAGGGCTCCTGGATCAACTGGACGCAACGTAGACGCGAACACGTTCCCCGACAAAGTATTCGTTGCTAGAAGAAATAAATCTACGGGCGTGCGATCTTCCTGGTATCCACTTTACTCTATAAAGAGAAGGATACCATATGCACCGTACAGGATAATGCCTGCGCAGTATCCGTACTAAGAACAAAAGGAGCGCCGCCCTGGTAGTAGGGGTGGCGTAATGAGCCGCCCTGGTAGTAGGGGTGGCATATAAGGCGACCCTGGTAGTAGGGGTCGCTTACTGATGCGTATCGACTCTGTGGGTGCTCATCAGTAAGCGACCAACTCAGGAGATTATGATGCCCCCAGTAAATGTTGACGTGGGCGGATTCAGTACAGGTACGAAGCACAGCGCAACGATTCGGCTACAGAGCCCGGACCAGCTGGATGTTATCGTCACGGCCAACGGAACCACCACTGTACTTGACATCGTCAAAGCGGCAGTAGCGGAGATGGGCAGCGTGGTACTGCCAGACCCAGTACCTGCCAACTGGTCGGAGCTCGCGGTGATGCCTGCAAATGGTGTCGAGGTCACACTGTCCATTGGCGTCCTCGTCAAACACACAGAAGCATAAGCCTAGCCTCCTGGAGCACACGTAGTGGCTATCCGAGTAACCAGTCTGTTGATGACGAGTCCGGTTGCATTACCGGCACCGGCTAGCTTTAACCTGCGTCCCAGGCAGACTAAAGTATTTCAGTACGTCGAGTATGACAAGTTTATTAATGACCCTCGTGTAGCTGACTACCTGCGAAAGAACGTCATATACGTCGAGAACCTCGACGATGTTGGTGGAGGCACATTCGTATCACAGTGGAACCAGGAGCCAAAGCTCCGACTGACTCCGTACGTTTTCTGGGTCGACGGTCTTGGTTTTTTCCGCATGAAGAGTGGCGATCCAACATTCGATTTGGATGGCGTAGTGATTGGTCCTGGTGCGGGCGGACCTGTACCTCCACATGGTCCAACACACACATTCCTAGGAACAGACCCAGTACCTCAGATCGAGGTCTTAGAGGGCTCGTGGAACTGCACAGTCGCAGAAAGCGTGCTCGATGCAGTGTTTGAAAGTGTCGCAGGTACCGTCAGGAAAGCAAATGCGAGCTCCGACGTCAAGATGCCTTGCATAGGTATTATCATCAGTAAACCTACTCCTACTACCTGTATCATCGCCAGATCGGGAGAAGTGAGTGGTTTCGTTGGCCTCACTGTCGACGTACCATACTTCGTAGGATTAGTAGACGGCACTATCAGCACCACAGTTCCGACAGGCGGTGGACGAGTAGTGCAGCGAGTCGGGTACTCAAAGACGAACACCACTCTAGTTATTGAGCTAGGGACACCAACAAAACGTGTGTAACGATGCCAACTTTTAAGTACATCGGAAACGCCCCCGCGTTGCCCAACGGCAATCTGAAGTTCAGGGTGCGACAAGTAGGATTTGAAGTAGAGTTTCCCAGGGACGATCCGTTTGAGATTCCAGACGACGGGTCACCGCAAAGAGCATTCGTATTAAAGTGCATTCGTGGTGCAATGGAATACGACTGGGACACCCGTGGACAAATCAAAGCCTACGAAGAAATCGTCTAGCAAACTCGTCAGGGAGAAGATATCATGGCCAACTACCGCGCAGTCGCATTAGAAGCAACAGGATTTGGCAACGTAGAAATTGCTGATGCTGACACGCTTCTGGTTGGGAACGTTGCTCCATCTAGTGGTGACCTTACTATCGGGGGCGGCTCAGCCGCAGACGGCGTCATCATCGCTGCCGGGCACGACCTCGATATGTCTGGTGACAGCGTGCTGACGCTGGCTGGTACAGGCAACCTGAACGTCACCGCCACAGGTACCCACGCTATTTCTGGTGGCGATCTAGACGTCAACGTCACCAGTGATTTCTCTGGCACGATGACACTGAGCGGTGGTGCCGACCTAGTGGGCACGGGTGGGTCTACCATCGGCACCTTCGATGCAATCAGCACGATCGTTGGCGGAACGATTGGTGGGATCGTCCAGGAGAGTCTCCTCGACAAGACGGCAGCCGAACTCGTCACGGGGCAGTGGACGTTCCAGTCCGCTGGGGCAGTCAACCCCAAAATGATCGTGAAGGCGAATGGTACAGAACCAACTCCGGATACTATTCTCTTCCAAGTACAGACCAGTGCAGGTGGAAACCTCTTCTCCGTCGACACTGAGGGAGACGTGGTCATTGCCGGTGGTGAGACCGTCGCGGGAGCCGTCGTGTACACCGGGGACATCACCCTGGGTGACGGCAACAACACGATCAAGATTGGTGCTGACACTACCCCGGCACAGGGCGATAACGTTGCCATCAACACGACAGGTACGGCAGACGGCACCTTCTCGCTCACGACTGCCAACACCAACATCGATAACGCGGGCAACATCGACACCGCAGGGAACCTCACCCTCACAGGTGGGGGCACCATCGACAGCACCGCCAATGGTGACATCGACCTCATTCCGAACGGCACAGGTGTCGTTAACATCACCAACCTGGCGGCGTGTGGTTCCAACTGCAACGCCTGGGTGACTAACCAGGACTCGGTGGTAGGCACTGCTGAGTATGCTGGTAGTGTGTGGCTCGACGGCGACGGTGCCGCGAACATCGAGGGCTGGCGTTGGCGCAACGATGGGTCAACTCCCGATTTCCAGCTTCAGTACAAGCAGAACCCAACCGACGCGTTCGACCTCACCGAGGTGTGGACGGACATCATCACCGCAACGCCAACGACGGTGACGGTTAACGCACCTACACTCAACGCGACTACTGGTAATTTCACTACCATCACAGGAAATTTCACAGGCACTATCGCGGCCTGCGGTACCTCCTGCAACGCTTGGGAAATCAACAACGACGCAGCGGGAGGGACAGCAGAAGACGTTGGTGTGATGTTCCCCGGTGGCGACGGGGTGAACGTTCAGAACTTCCAGTTGTTCAACGACACGTCCGCTGCGCAGATGATTCTGCGGTACAAGCAAGATCCAACCGACCCGGCAGATATGGCTGAGGCAGGGTACACGAATGTACTAACTGCTACTTCTACACAGGTAACCATCCCGGTAAACGTAGACGCTTCTGCAGGTCTGGATGTTACCGGTGCAGCACTCACTGTAGACGCCAGCGGCATCGACTGTGGTGGCACCATCGACCTGGCAACTACGCTGAGCTTCGACGCAGCGGGCACCATCGACACGTCAGGAAATAACAACCTGACCCTCGATGCGGGCACAGCTAATGTACTGGTGACTGCGGGCACAGTGGACCTGCGGACCAACGTCACTACCCTCGATGTACCGAGCAACACAGGCTTCTCCATTGGGGGTACACCGCTCACCAGTGTGCTATGGACAGCGACGTCACACGACGTAGTATTCGGAGGCCCTGCGTCCAATGCAGACGCCTACCACACGCACGCCTCCGCAGCGGCTGCCGACCAGATCATCGTAGGTGGGCTTACCACCGCTGCGATGTCACAGTACCAGGCTGGATACGTCTCCGCGAACAACACCATCACACCTACCGACTGCTCAAGCGCTACGGGCACCTACTTGACCGCCACGTTCGCTGGGGTGTACGACAACGTTGCGGGGTCGATGGTAAACGCGGGTAAGATCGAGGTGCAATTCGACGCCGGGCTGGCGCCTGCGCCTGTAGCGGGTGACCCTGCTATCTTGAGTTGGAATAACTCAGGGCAATTCAGAAATCGCCCACCGGCTGCGGGCTCGGGTAACTTCTTCACTTGGGCAGGGGTAGTTCTAGACGTGAGCACCTACGGTGCAAACCAACGCTGCACCATCGTGATTCAGCCCAGTCGTCCCGTACAGCGGTAGTAAGACCTCTAAGGAATTACCATGGCTGACCGTAGAGTCATATCACCAGACGAGTCCGGCCTCGGTTGGATCGAGGTAGGCGATCCAGACGTCGTCGTCGTTGATAGTCTGCGTGTACCCAACACGTTTATAGCGCCTAGTGGAGGTGCTTTCCCTGGTGCACCGACGAACGGCGAGCTCTTTTGGCGTACTGACCAGCAAGCGCTTTACCGCTACAACTCCACCCTTCCTGCGTGGGAGTTAACCATACCCGATCCTGATGGGGTGGCGGTAGCCATTGGAGGTATCTCAGGAAATCCTCATGGGTTCCTAAACCAAACTGATACAGCTATCTCCTTTGTCGACGGTACCCAGACCTTCACAATTGCGCCGACTGGAGCAGACTTCACCTATTACCGCCAAGGCATAAATGTCACGAAGTCCGCGCCAGAAAACAAGATCATCGCAAACACCGACGGTCTTCATTTCATCTACTACGACAACACAGACACGCTGCAAGATTCGCTGACTCCTTGGGATCTCGAACTCCATGTTCCAGTGGCGACTGTGCATTGGAACACAACGACAGTGGAGGGGGAGCTAGGGGAAGAGCGCCATACAGTATTGATGGAGTGGCGGACCCATCAGTATCTACATCGAGCAAACGGTACCCGCTACATCAGTGGCCTCACGATATCGGGATACGTTCTGAACAGTGACGCAGACAATGATGTCACCGTAGGGGTCAGCGACGGAACCGTATACGATGAAGATATCGCCGTCGACATCAAGCATGCCGCAATCCCTTCTGCACGGTTTGAGCAGGTCCTTGCAGACCCGGCGCAAATACCTGTGTACTACAGGGAGGGCATCAACGGCTACTGGCGCAAGGATGCGCCTACTTCATTCTACTTCAAGAACACTGCGGCAGGACGGGTGAACTGGAACCAGTTCACCGGAGCTACCTGGCAGCAAGCAGAAGGAAACAACGGCTACCACGTCGCTTACTGGATCTACGCTACCAACCACGTAGAAAATCCGGTGATAGCAATCCAAGGACAGCGACAAGATAACAACCTTCCCGACGCCCAAACGAATAACACTCTGCCCAATCTTTCTTTCGGTACGCTGCCGTTCCAAGAGATGAAGGTGCTTTATCGCGTTATTCTTCAGACCGGCACTGCTTATGGGGGTACACGGAAGGCCAAGGTACAAGACGTTTCCGACTATCGCTCAGTCAGCAACGTCCCTGCTGGTACGTTCGTACCGCTTACGCACGCATCTCTGGGGGATCTGCCAACCAGTGGGCACCCTGCTGCGATCATCGCTGCTGACGCCACTGCTTTTGCGGGGGTGCTGACGACAGCAGATGACACGGCGCAAAAGGCTTTCGTCACAGTGGACGGGCACAATCATGGACTCAAAAGTGGGTTGGTGGCAAATGTTAGCTTCGCGGGCAACCCACGCAAAGCAGCCGTAGTATTCACCACAGCGTATCCGGACACAAACTATTCCATTGGCCTCTCTGTCTACACTGACGGCAGCAACAACGCTGCGTACCTAGCCACTGTGGAGAGCAAGCTCGCAACAGGGTTCACCTTGAGTCTGCACACTGGAAATATCAACGACGTGATCGATGTCGAGTGGATCACGAAACCGGTGGGTGAGTAGATGTCCTTCTTCATCGACAACCTACGGCTTGACGAACTCACTACGGACCCCACAAGTCCCAGTGAAGGGCAGGCTTGGTACAACGTCTCAGACCTTCGATTCAAGGTATACGTAGATGGTACCACGCAGGAGATCGCCCACTTAGACGACCTTAGTGCTGGAAACATCACAGTCACTGCCACTGGGTTCAATGGGATTCTAAGTGGCACGGATACCGATGTACAGACCGCGTTAGCGACCATAGACCAGCGCATTTTTACGCAAGCTACCGTGCCAGCGTCTACGGCCAATGGTGCGTTGTGGTACAACACCGCAGCAGGTTGGGAAATGCTCATGGCGTACGACGCTAGCCGCAGCAAGTGGTTGAGCGCCGCAGAGTGGACGATGCAATTTGGTCACGATTCTGGCGATGGTCAACTACTTCGCGGCTACGGGGTTAACGTTCCAGGAACTGGAGCGGGAGTGCTCGTCCCCAGAAACTGCTGTGTGAAACGCATCGCAGTGCGGACCACAGCAGACAACAACCTCAAGCGCCTCGATGTCTACGTGAACGGCTCCAGTGTGCTCAACTTCAATCTGGTAGACGGCACCAACAGCAGCTACTACAAAAACAACGCAGTGAATCTGAACTTGAGTGAGGATGACGATGTTTGGGTGTACGTTGACTCCGCTGGGCTAGCCGTCACAGATGTAGCCGTGTCACTCTGGTGCGCGTGGAGATGGGCATAAATCATGGCGTTCTGGATTAGAAACACAACTGGTGGAAATGTCACCGTAGACGATCTCGGCTGCACGTTAGCCGCAGCCGAAGAACGTGACCTTCACGAGCACTTCCTGTTCGACTCCCTTCAGACAAGTGCCAATCTGGGTGAACTTCTCACCACCGGGGACTTGGTAAGACTCGACGGTCCTGGTGGATCTACAATCCCAGCAGCAGATGCTTTTGACGATGCCACATCCGAGCATCAGTTGGGAGGCTCCGCTCATACAACAACCACGCTATCAGAGTTGAACGCACTTGTTAGCGATGCCACTTTAGACGATTCATCAGATGCACGAGCACCTACTACTCACGCGTCTTCACACCTTCCAGGAGGGGGAGATGCGCTGACAACAGCGACTCCGGTTACTACACAAGTGGGAGCCACAGCCGCTGAAGGTACTGCGACTAATTTTGCACGAGGTGATCACCAACATGGTGTGGGAGCCGCAGCGCCCGTTGCTGTAGGAACAGCGAACGCTGAAGGAACCGCGATCACTGCAGCTAGGTCGGACCACGTTCATGCGGGGCTAACCAGGGGCGCTAACGACTTCAGTACGTTCGCGAACAAAGGAGCACCAGTAGGCGCTGATTTACTTCTGATAGAAGATTCGGCGTCGGCTGGAATTAAAAGCTACGTCAGCATATCCGCGCTTCCACCTACGGCTCCTCTATCCAATACTGCTACGGCCACTGCAACTATTACTACCACAAGCACCACGGACGTTCTGGCAACAGGGATGACGCTCACACCTGCTGCAGGCACGTACATGGTTTGGTTCACGACGAGCGCATCCAACGCCACATCTAACAATATAGTGTACCTATCCATCTACTCTGGTGGAACCCAAGTAGCCGCCTCTGAGCGTAGGATTAGTACGAAGTCTGCTGGCGACATCGCTGGTATAGCGTGTACCGCCAGGGTTACCGTGAATGGTGCTCAGACAATCGAAGGCCGCTGGCGGGTTGGTGGTAGTACCGGATCAATGCATCAACGAGCACTCGCGATCATCAAGGTGTCGTAAAAAATGGCAACTCCCACGAAGTACACGTACAGCATCAGCACTGACTTTCCGAATCACAAGGTGGCGTCGGACAGGTTGACGCTGGAGATACAAGCAAGCGCTATCGTCACAGCGTTGGACTACATCAACACGTCGGGCGACGACTGCGACATCTGGTTCAAGGACGCGCTGAGCGCAGGGGACAAGACGATCCTTGACGGGATCGTCGCCGTACACAGTGGGGAACCTCTTCCTGAAGTTGCGACTCCCGTGACTATCGATGGAGCACGGTTCGACCAGGATGGAAAACAGGTCATCGTTCCCACACCGGCACCTTCTGGGTCGTTCACATGGTATACGTCACAAGGCGACCAGCTAGATCCTCTGAAACGAGGAGAGGGGCAGCTTGCTCGGGTCACTTACGATGCAGCAGAGACGGGCGTCAAAACGGTGGAGCTTGACTTCGCTGAAGCTGTCTACGTCCACGACGGTGAAATCAACTGGCGTGGAATAGACGACTTCGATGGAACTGACCACTTCTCCGTGTACGTAAAATTTGGTGTGTCCGAGGTGGTGCCTAACGGAAGTGGCACCGGAAATTGTACTGTAGTAAGTGGGTACATCATCGTACCTGCTGGAGGTGCAGGTGACTACGACGTGGACCTCGCCGCAGCGTGTCCTATCCCTAGCAGCCAAGGTCCGTGGATCGTTAATGAGAAGACAGACGAAATCACCGTGCACGTCGAAGGGCAGGAACTTGGTAAGTATGACCAGAGAGTTGTTCTTCTCCTGGTTACCCCCGATCCAATGTACCTGATCAGAAACGTGTCTATGGGCTCTCCTCGTGGCCTTTTCGAGATCGACGCCTACCTGGTTGAGTGGATGTCACGACACTGGAAGCTTGGGTTGGAAGTCAACAAAGTAAAAACTCCAACAAACCCTGTTGAGATGAGTGGCATCATTATGCTCTTCCGCTGGAACGCCACTTCGAATGGAGCGTAGAAAATGAAACGTGGATTGGTGATGTCGGGGGGTGGAAGCAAAGGTGCTTTCACCCAAGGCGTCTTGGTAGAACTGGCGAAAACAGGAGAGGACTACGAGTTCGTTTCTGGGGTTAGCGTAGGTGCGTTGCAGGCCGGGATGATTTCCCAGTTCCCTGTTGGAGAGTTGTTCAAAGCTGCAGAAGCGCTGGACAGCATCTGGCTCGGTATCAAAGGCGACAAGGACATCTACAAGAGATGGATTTGGGGCAAGCTCGCGGGCCTTATAAACAAAGACGCTTTCTACAACTCGTCGGCCCTACGAGAGATTATCAAAAAACATGTAAAGGATGAGAAGGCTGCTGCTTCTGGACGAGAGATAAGGATTGGCTGCTGCGCATACGGTGGTGGCCACTACTGGGAGGCTACACAGGACACGCCAGAGCTCTGGAAGTGGGTGTGCGCCTCGAGTGGATTCGAGCCCTTCCTTGAAGGAAAATGGATCGAAGACGACTTCTGGATGGATGGCGGCTATCGTTGTGTCACTCCGTTAAGCTCAGCCATCGCTGCAGGTTGTGCAAGCATCGACGTGGTTCTCACTGGACCTCCTGTAACGAGCGAGCGGGATCCTCACGACAACTGGCTTGGAACGAAAAGAAACGCTGCAACAGTAGGTCTGCGTTGTGTAGACCTCATGTCTGCCGAGATTTTCCTGCGTGACGTCAAGTATGCATTGTTGTGCAACAAACTAGTAGACGCTGGTCATCCAGACGCGAAGGGAAAAAAGAAGGTGGACATCCGTGTATTCATGCCTGAGCACGGTCTTGGTGACAGTCTGGATTTCAGTCCAGAAGTGCTACGTGCAAGAAGAGCACACGGGATTGAAGTGGCTCAAAAGATACTGCAAGCTGAAGGTTAACCCATGTATGGCAACACAATGGTTTGGGGGCTTCTTACCGGAATGTTCATCCTGGGGGTGTACCTTGTTGACAAATTGATAAAAAGGGGCGACGCCAACCCATCAGCTACATGGATGCAGAAACACGTTGTCGTTGTTGGTATTGTCGCTGTAGTAGTTCCTGTAGCTGTTGGCATAATTATAGTGAACACAACTGTGTACGGAACTACAAAGGTTGTTAGCAGGCACAGCGTTCACAGTGTGTCTACAATGCCAGCTGCACTTGAACCACCAAAACCTGAACCAATTCTTAAACTTATTATTTCAGACGGATCTCAGGAAACAGACATAACAACACTGAACCTTTGTAAAATAGATGAAGTAACAATGATCCAAAATGGGGCTGTACATTGCGAAGATACACAGTCACCAATAGTAAAAGCATGGATGGCTGATGTACGTGTACACGAAGATCGCGCATTAGAAAAATTTATAAAGCACCAAGTCAAAAAGAAAACGTACAAAAAATTACATGTAAAACAGATCCAGCGTGAATTAAAAAAACCAAAAGTTATGCAGCAAAGTTTTTTGAATTTGTTTGCACAAGCAGTGACAGGTACCAATGCAGAAAAAGCTACTACAGAAACGAAAACAACTGTTACAAAAAAACCGTTTAAAGACAGGTACGCAACAATATTTTATTTTCTTGCATTAGTCTTAGGTGTACTTGGAAAATACTACTGGGATTATTTCGAGGACAAACGTATTGGTAAACAGGTTACTTTTCAACCACACCTCATTGTAATAAGTTTTATCATAGCTGGTTTGGTGTACTACTCAATCCAGCAGGGGCTCGAAAAAGAAGCAGGCAGACTGTCATCTCAAGGGGTGCTGTTTGCGTTCAACAACGGGTTCATGTGGCAAACGGTACTGACAAGCCTCAGCCGATCTAGGAACGGCCACGCAACCCTCACACCAGGGACTGACCCAAAACCCGAAGAACCATCGGCGTAAGGTAACAGAAACCAGGGTCATCTTGTAAAATCAGAGGAAGAGGAGACGAACCATGAAGAAGATACTTGTGATGTTTGCTACGCTAGGTCTAGTAGCACTGCTCAGCACCCCCATCGAAGCACAGCCTACGGCGACAACCACCCCCGCAATGGCACCCGCTGTGCGCGTTGCTCCGATGGCTCCAATCATGCGAGCTCCAGTGATGCGCCCCGCACCACGTCCAGTAGCCGCCCGACCGAAGCCAGTCATAAAACCTGCTGCAATGATTGCAGTAATGGCCCTAGCGACGGCCCCTGTAGCTGCGATGCCAGCGCCAGCAGCTATGGAAGCTGTGATGGCACCTGCAGCCGCTATGGCAGCCCCAGATGCAATGGCACCTGTGGAGCCCGTAGAGCCTGCAAAAGCTGCACCTGTGGCAAAGAAAGACTCGAAGGGGAGTGTGGTCGGAGGGTGGATCCTACAGGTGATCCTGTACCTTCTAGGCGTCTTCCTGGCAGCCTTCATTCCCATCTTCACCGCGTGGCTGTACAAAAAGTTCAAGCTCACCAACCTGCAGAGTAAGGACATGATCGACGCCATCGTGCTAAAGGCAGCCATGTTCGGTATCGGGAAAGCCGAGGAAGCGTCTCACAAGCTCAAAGACAACCCGATGGACAGCGCCAAGAAACTCGATTTGGCTGTCGCGTCCGCCAACAAGTACCTGGTGGATTCAGGACTCCCTGAGAAGGGTGCCGACTACCTCAAGGACGTAATCGAGTCGGCGTTGGGTCTTAACCGAAAAGAGGGTGACGGCAAAACCGCAGCAGCCAAACCCGAAGAGAAGCCCGAGGAAAAAGACGAAGAGAAGAAAGACGAGCCCAAAAAAGACAAGGACGACAAATAGTTGCTCGTCCGGGGGCACCTTCGGGTGCCCTTTACCAAGGAATATTACGATGCCTGATGCAACATCAACCCCTCCCCCAACGCCAGAAGAATCCCCTGAGAACAAGAAGGTGGAGACTGAGCCGCTCAAGATGAGCGACGAGCTCAAAAATGAGCTCAAGAACGCCACTGGGTCAACGCTCAAGAAAGTACTTCTATGGGTGGTGGGTATCATCGTAGCCATCGGTGCTGCTGTCGCAGGTGTCTTCGGAATTCTGTATCTCCTGAAGGGGAAGGGTCCAGTGCAGGGCGTGCAGGACGTCATACAGAAAACGAAGAACGAGACAGCGAAAGCGGACATCGAGGAGAAGATCAAGGTGGCCGAGGCTAAGAACGCAGAGAAAGCTGTGATTGATAAGCTAAAGGAAATCAAGGAGATTGACGATGAGACGAAGCAACTTGAAGAGCTCAACAAGCTCCTTTAGCAGTCGGCTACCATGGTGGGCGATCCTTGTGGCTTTCGCAGCCATCCTGGCGTCGGTTGGTGCTAACGGCTGTGCGTCTGCCAATCTGCCTCCTGTCAAAACATACGACCAGGCTGCGAAGGAAGTGACGGCCAAGGGTCCGCTGGTGAGCGCCCCTATTGAAGAGCGAGAGGGCTTTAAAGAGGGCACGAGCAAGGTAGTCAAGAAGGACGAGACGGTTCCCAGCAATGGTATCCTCATCGACAAGGATAAAGCTGCCTACTACGTTGCCATCAAAGCGGAGCGTGACCGGAGGCGCAAGGAACTCGAGGCTGCGAGGAAGAACCTGGAAGTTCAGAAAATCATCCACGTATCTGCGCTCGATCACATCGCCGCGAAGGTCAAGGCCAACAACACCTGGTGGGAGCGCAACAAAGGTCTCATGGGGCTTGCCTTCGGTGCCGTTCTCGGAATCGGTCTGACGGTGGGAATACTGTACGCGGTGACCAAAGGCCAAGGTACATCTACTTCCAGCACCAACACGCATGTCCTTCGGTGGTAAAGCAATGAGCGACGACAAGAAATGGGCTGTGTGCTGTCGTGGGCGTAAGTGCCCAGAGGTGTTGGTGTCGGACGAAGAGGTGCTAATCAAGGATGACGACGGTGGTGAGGTAAAACTTTCGTTCAGAGATTTCGACCTCATCGTGGAAGTTGTCCACGGCATCCGTGACAATCCAGAACCACCCAAATGACGCTGTCCTTTCTGCTATTCGTTTTTCTTTCCTACGGTCTTGCCTTCCTCGCTGCGGACGCTACCATCTTTGGCATATCTGCTAAAGCGTTCCTCGAAGACCCCACCGACGAAGAGTACATCCGGGAAGCAGGGATCCTTCCATTTAGACGTTGGCTCCTGCAGTTCCCTATAGGATTCGTGCGGCGGTTCTTCCAAAAACTCATGAAATGCTACTTCTGCATGGGTGTCTGGAGCGGGGCCTCTGCGCACCTCCTACTAACTCTCTACGCAAACGTAAATCCAAACTGGCGTAATAGTTACTTTCTTTGGGGTCCTATTGACTCCAAAAACCTGGTGATCGGCTCGACTATAGCCGCTGTGCTGGGTGCTGGGTGCACCTACGTACTAGATCTCGTCGTAGGCTACCTCGAGAGGTTGCAGGAGTAGAGCAACGCATGGGCATTATCAAGCTGACCAAAGACGCACTCCAGCGCCAGCTGTACCAAGGGATGACTGTGCACGTAGTACCCCGAGGGCTGTCGGTACCCTTGGACATATTCGCCTTAGGGGAAGTGCGGTACGGAAGAAAACTTACAGCGGTGCTGCCCCTACTCGTGCCTGACAACCGCTTCCGCCTCGCGGAAGATGCCATCTACCTCATTGACCGAATCACACTGAATCGACCCGTCACATGGATTGAAGGAGGGGGCTACGTCTCGATAGGGAGTCGAGAGCTCCACGAGGTGGTGGACGTGATCGAGGATGTGATTGTGTTGAACACAGGTCTGCGGGCAGACCATCCTGAAAGAGAGCCAGTCTACCACTACTCCAACCCCATTAAAGTGGAGGGTGCCTACTCAGCTGGGAAAAAACGGATTGTCATTGACAGCACCAGCTACATTGTTCGTGGCGACTATATTGCTATCTCATCCACGCCTACGCTGACAACGGCATTTAAAGAATATAAAGTACTCGACTATGCGTTTACTAGTTTAGTAAACGGCATTTATCAATACCAGGTAACGTTGGACCGAGGAATACATCGCGACCTTGACGATGAAGAAATAATACAAATACGCGCATACCTGGCGTACAAATCTAAAATACTGCCATTGCCTGTAAACTCTGGGTTCGTACAACAGGTTCGTGGACCTTTCCTTCTTGACTGGCGCTCGACTCCTTTCACCGCTGGGGTCACAATGGCGGAGACGCAGTACATACAAAAATACGATTCCGCTTACGGAAAAATCGGAGCGCCTTTAGAAATACAAAAGAACACCGTCTTTTTAGAAGCTCCGATCATAGCCGACCAGTTCCTGTTTTGGGACAAGGTCGACGGCGAAATGAACTACGACAACAGTGACAAGAAGTTCCTCGCGCTGCTGAACGATGATGGGAAATGGTGGCTAAAGCATACATGCACACCCGTCATAGAAATACCGTTTACACATGCTTCTGGGTCGATGGTCACCGTGGCTGCGGCAAACCTTGTGAATAACGATTGGTTCCGGATAGACGATGGCGAAGATGCAATGCTCTTCGAGTTCCAGCTAAATGGATCCTACGTTCCAACACCAACGGTAGCGGCTACTGGATGGATTACTGTCGATCCAAATCCAGCGAATGTTCCACTAATAAACAACAACGACGGATTTACTCTGGATGATGGATTCGGCACTGTAATTATTTTTGAGTACAAGGTTAACGCAGCGTTTGCACAAACCAGTGGAGCGCGTGTGATTGACATCACAGCAGCTGTTTTCCCTGTAGACGTAGCGGTTGCCACGGAGGCGGCGGTAAACGCAGTAGCAGCACTCAAGATAACAGCGGCACGCATAGGGGCCACGTTAAACCTGTCGAACGACGTGGTTAGTCTTCGTGGTAACCAACCGTTTACTCTTACCGCGAACCTGACTACTTTTCCGCTCAGTTGGGCATCTTCCTTCGCAATGAGTGGAGGAACTGATGACCTCGAGACCATAGATGTCAGCGCAGCTACCACCGCTGTTGAAGTGGCTATTCTCACCAGTGCGGCGATTAACAGATCGGAACTGCAGGTAACAGCGGAAGCGCCTGGCATCTTCAACTCGTTCCAGATTTTCAGTGAAGTAAAAGGCGTAGCGGGTAACAACCCAATCACTTACAGCGTCACGGACTCCAACTTCCTCATCAACGGTATGAGCGGTGGAACAGGCGGTGTACAGTGGAGCTTCGAGATCACACCTGACCAAGATATTCTGCTGCGCACGAGGTTCTTCCCAAACGACTGGACAGATGTGAATCTTACGGGTGGCGTCACCACATTGGTGAACGCTACATTGGCCTCCACGGATAAACCTATTGAGCGTATTGACATTTTGATGAAGGGTGCTGCTGCGGGCGAAGTGAAGATGGGTGACTGGAATATTGTTACGAGACGAATGGCAGCAGTTTCCCATGAGTACATATCGCAAATGCTAGGCGACCATACGTACGCAGCGAACGGTTTGTTTATAAAACCACTGTTCCCTTCGCTACGTGATCTGGAAACAAAGCTGGGCTGGTACGGAAAGCTCAACGGCGGCTACCTCCGCGTGTAACGAGGGTAAACAATGGCTATCATCCCTGGAATCAACTATACAATTCGTCAGTCGCTTGACCGGCTGCAGTATCAAGCATCCGTGTACAACGAAGAGTTTGTGCAGCGTATCCAGCTGATGATGGGCCACCCGGACTATTTCACTACTACTTCCTTTGGTATCGTAAGTGAACCAGACCCCGGAACAGCTGTTCCAGGAACGACAACCGTTCCGCTTACAGTTTCTGTAAATAGCACCAACGAAGAAACGTTAGACATCAGCCCAGGTATGGTGGTCACTAAAAGCGGGATGTGGATCTTGCTGCCTGATTACATACGGCAGGTAGAGCTCGCAGACCCATCTGTTGGCGTCACTAACGTGGTGTATTTACGGTACGTCGTGGACCCAGCAGACACACAACTAAATGACTACTTCGATGCTGTAATCCCAGTAACGTACCGCCCGAGCTCCCCTAATAGTTTCTTAGGTGCACAGTCCCAGGTTGACACGGACACGCTAGAAGCTTACCAGGGGTACGACCAAAGCGTAAGAGATGACCTTGTTCCGCTGGCAATAGTGACCATGCAGAGCACAGAAGACCCACTTACCAGTGTGGTCACTAGTGAACTGTCTATCGATCTCACACGAGGAAGCTACGGCATAAACAGGCCCTGGTTCTCGGCTGTGGACTCGGCGCATAGAGCACAGCTAGGAACAGGTGTGTCTACCGCTACCAACCCGCACGCGATTTCGCAGAACGATTTGACTATTGGTGATTTTACACCAATGCAGCTGCAGCTGGACCACGGAATGATCGTGGCCGACGACAGGTCAATTGCAAAGATCCCCGGTGTCCGTTGTGAAGTGGCCTTCCCGTACTCGTCTGTATTGACAGACGACTCAGTAGGCTCCAAAACCACGTACCCCAACGCGGAGTATGTGGAGCTTACCAACTACCCAGTACGCTTGGGAAGAGCTTGGATAACCACTACAGGTACCACAACCGAGATGGACATTGGGTCGGACCTTGTTGAAGGAACCAATCGAGTAGTGTTCCCGAGGTTCACGATGCCTGCGGATGCCACCATCCACATTTACTACACCAAAGTAGATGCGTGTGAGCCGCCTGTAGGTAGGAATGAAATAGTCTTTACCACGAAGAACCCCGCTGAGGAGGAGTTGATTATCGCAGGTGGTTCCGGGTTTACGTCGCTCACAAATACTCAGGAGCCTTTCGCCGACGCGCAGAAGTTCCCCATGCTCTACGAGATACTGGTAGACGGGGAAGGCGAAATCATAAAAACCCCGCAGGTGGTTTACTGCCACAAGCGGCTCGAGGTAATCGGGACGTCGGACACCTTCGACATAGGGCTCTACGGACCAGCCCGCATCATGTGCGGACTAGACGCTGCATCTGGTGACGCTACCATGATAGTGAAAGTGCATCTTTACGGAAAGGATGCCAACGGAAGTTCTATCGAACACGTATTCGAGTTTGACTCTTCCTGGGTAGACCCAGGTCCGGTACCCAAGGACACACTGACATCTCAAGCGATTAAGGTTACTCCTCAGGTTTTTGCCAGCCTGGACCAGATTATAATCGATGAAAAAACCTCTGCAGGCCCCAGTGCAGCTATCATGATGTGGGCCGCATTGAATCCGTATGACACTTACGACAAGTTAAAGGACGCCTGCCATGTTGCGCAGCTTATGTGGGATGGCTTCCGCATGGCGGAGATTCGGGACAAGCGGATCATATCTACCACAGTACGCGACCAGCTACTCCGTCCGATTGGTAACGAGACGTTGCAGTATATCGCTATGGTAATGGCTGGAGGAAACGCAACAACATTTACAGAGGACTTTCGCGCCCCCAGGTACCACGACATGGTACCTAATACAGAGCGCGGAGCAAATCTTTCTAACGTTCTTCCAGCGAACAACATGAGCAAGCTGCGTGTGGGTGCAGAGGGCTACTACGCGACAAGAGCGGTTGCGGTAAACAGTGCATCTGGTAATCATTGGCGCGTAGCCTTTGTACCTATTAAAGAAACACGTGCAGACATCTACTATACTTATCAAAACCCTCCGGTGCTGTACTACTGGTTCTTTACCTGGATACCTGTTGTGATGACACCCGTCGCTGGTATACCCAACATGTTTGAGACCACATTGAGCGGTACCCCACCGATGATCAAAGTAGCGGTTAACTGCGTCGACTACATCGGAATGGTCGTCTTCGGTTAGGAGCTTCAAATGGCACAGACGAGATACTACAACTACGGCGCGACACTGGACGACTTAACGGAGAACCTTACGCAATACGCGCTGCATCCCAAAGGGGTGTACCGTGGGTTTGAGTTGTCGGTGAACACAGACTTCAACCTGGTGATGGGGGCTGGTTTTGGCCTGCAGCATGATGGAGTCGTGTGGCAGGAAGATGACGAGCGCACGATTGTCTTCACGGCCCCGTCCATTGCAACTTCGTACACTTTGGTAGCTACACACACCAACCGTCGCATCTTGGGAGGAACAGCCGTTGAATATACGCTTGAGGAAGCGTTGGCAACAAACGAAACGGTTACAAACGGCATCGTACTAGGATGGATAAACCATCCAGGATCTGGACCGTTACTACAAGAGTACATCATAGAAGCACCCAAGCTGGCAGAGGATGACTACGCGATGTTGGTTTCGCAGTCATTACCTGTGGAACTAATTCCGCCATTCACGCGGTATGCAAACTCAGTGGTGGGCACAGACATAACGTTCACCGATACTGCGTTCGACGTTGGAAATTTTCTCGTCTATGAAGAAGTGTCCAACACCCCCACCGCTATACCCCCTGTGCAGCAGTTAGTGCAAAACCTGGGGTTCTTCATGCAGAGCGGCCTACGTCCAGTCGCTGTCGAGGTCTACGTAGAGTTTGCCTCTTCTCCTAGCACGCGCCTGACGGTAGAGCTATTTGATACCAGCCAGGCACCTGTAACAGTTACTGGAGGGGTTATTGCGGGCTCCGGTGCGTGGACAGCCCACCACGTTGACGTCGACCAGGCTTCTGGAACGTTCGACGACGGTAAACCCTACACAGTGCGCCTTACCTTCGACGTTAACCAAGGCGAGTACATTCGGCTAGGTAGAGCTCGCGTTCATTTCTGGAAGTACTTCTAGGAAGGTATTAAACCGATGATTACGCTCGTCAAATTTATGAAGAATCGCCAGGAAGACGCTCCACCAAATAACAAGGTGATCTCCAAAACGCTAGGCAAGACCGGCGTCCTCTCCTGGGAACACATCAACGACCAAGACCAGGTCCCCCAAGCAGAGGAGTTCTGGTACGTAGAAATAATGAAAGAAAAAGGAGCAGGTACCTCGAGAGGAGTGTTCATGCTGCGCCCTATCCAAAAAGTACCTGAGAAAGTCAAGGACGGGGAGCCAGATATTATACATATGATTCCTGGAACTTACACTACGGAACTCACAGAAAACACTATACTTCTTCATCCCAAAATTCTGAGCTACCCAGAGGAACTTGGACCAAACTGGATCTGCAGCTTGACAATGCGCAGAAAGCTGATGAATAAACATAGAGAAGAAGGTCAGTACAAAGTGAACAGCATCATCGTTGTCTTTAACGGCGCGACCGACTGGCCGAAGGAAGAGCTCCCTGGAAAGGTTACTAACAGGGCTGAGGCGCAACAATAGATGAGAAGGATACATTAAATGGGATGCTGTCGAGGACATGCCAAGCCTGCACCCGTCCAAAACGGGAGGCCACCTTGTAAAATACTAGAGCAGGGTGGTGCTAACGTGCGGTTCTGGACAATGAACGTCCAGGGCAGATACGGTCTGTACATGCGTGGCGAAAAGGGCAACTTCGTAGACGTTGCCCAGTTTATCTCTAACTACGGGTGCAACGGACCTGTAGCTAGGACGGTTGTCAACAACCTGAATCGCGTGCTGCAGGCGATGAACAAAAACCCCGGACCCTTCCGCGACAAGGCCGCGACGGGCGTCTCCCTGGTGCAGATATTACGTACTGCTGACACAGTACTTTCTCCTGGGAGATCTCCAGATGGACGAAAACTTCATCCTTTCACCCCTCGCAGAAGAAACCTGTGAAGCCAGCAACGGGTGCCCACTCCTAGGCAACCGGTTTGTTCGCAAACAGGTACCCACCGAAGTACATCGAGGAGGACAGAATAAGAAGGGGATGGGCGTGGACGTGATGTTCATCGCGGAGGCACCGGGCCGCGTGGAGAACGAGGTGGGGCGTCCAGTAATTGGCGGGACGGGCAAGATTCTACGGCAGCTGGTAGACAAGCTCAATGGAGGTACGGAGCGCGGAGTAGCCTACGGCAACATCGTACGGTGCCGTCCGGTACAAGACGACGACCCGAGGAAGGACCGGGCGCCCACTACGAAAGAGGTGGTGCATTGCCGTCGCAACATCTTGCACGATATCATGAAGATCAAGCCCGCCTACATCGTTTTGCTGGGTGGTTCCTCAGCGGTAGGGCTAGCGAGCAACAAGTCCACAGGGGAGCCTATCGACCCCAACTCCAAGGTCTTCCAGCTACGTGGAAAAGAGGTGGTGGTCAAAACTCCAGACGGCGAAAGTTACCCAGCCATAGTCACCTTCCACTTTGCTTTCGTCAGTCGTACACCAAAGATGGGAGGGGTTTTTGAGGAGGACATCGCTCGAGCTTTCTACCGCGCTCGTGGGATTGTACCTGACTACAGTAAACGTGGTGATAAGGTAGTCATGGTGAACACCGTGGAGCGTGTGTTCAAGCTACTCAAGTACATGGCAACAAAGCTTACCAAGGAGCAAATAGTAGCGTTCGACTACGAGGCAGCCGGGCTAGACAGGATCGACAACAAAATAATCACGGTGGGCTTTGCGTACGGCCCGGACAAGGCTTTCGTGATCCCGTACAAGCATCCAGAAAGTCCATGGACAGGCAAGGAGCTTCGTGAAGTACGGGCGCTACTGCGGAAGTTTTTCACGACGCGCAACGCACCCTTTCGCGCCTTGGTAGCACACAACCTCAAGTTTGAATGCGCGTTAACATTGGACGAGTTTGGTGTGTCCTTGTGGAACCTACCACTCGAGGACACGATGCTACGTGCGCACGCCCTCAACGAAAACAGGAAAGGGGTGGTACAGTCACCGTTTGGCCTGAAGACGTTGAGTGATGAGTGGTTGGGGTTCAAGGGGTACTACGACGAAGACATTGTACCTATGCGAAAGCTGATCAAGATGAAGGGGCACACGTTGGAGGAGGGGCCGATCGAGCAGGTCTGTGAGTACAACGGGATGGACTGCTATGTCACGTGGCGGCTTCATGACATGCAAGACAGGATAGCTCACCAGCAGAAGTACCGCTCCACCCTCAAGCAGCTAGGTCTTAACATGCACGGCCCGGTGTCTATGTTTGCGGCGAGGATGGAGCACAATGGCATCCGCGCTGACAAGGAGCAGCTGCGCTATCTGATGGCGAAGGATTCCCCTATTGTTGGGCGCATAGCGAAAATCGAGGAGGATTTTGCGAGTAGGGACACAGTAAAGGAGGCCAACAAACTATTGCTGCAGCAGGTAAAGAGGACCCGTGGGATGGCGGGGATATGGGGAAATCAGGCGAAGGATCCCTGGCTGTTTCACATCAACAAGACTGCTTCACAGAAAGCATTATTCGTGGACGTGCTACATCTTCCCACACAGGTTACACCAAAGAGTAATCAGCCTAAAATCGACAAAACATTCTACAAAGAGAACAAGGGTGTAGCAGAGGTCGACCTGGCATCGGAATGGGCAGCGCTTGACAAGCTACGCGGAACGTACATCGAGTCACCCTACAAGATGCTTCAGACGAGCCCAGAGATGCGGGACGGTCGCATTCGTGCAGCGTTCAACTTCCACAAGACAACTACAGGAAGAACGAGCTCAAGCGACCCTAACATGCAGAACATCCCGAAGGGTAAGACGGTTAACGCGCTAGCAGTGAAGCGTGTCTACACCGTCGAGGCGCGGCACCTCATGGTCTGCGTTGACTACAGCCAAGCGGAGGTGCGGTGGCTTGCACAGGTAACCGGCGACCCGCTGCTGAAGAAAGCCTTTGAAGCTGTCGCCCAGGTTCAGAAAGCCTACCTGGAAAATCCTACGGAGGAAAATCGAATACGGATGCTACAGGAAGGCGACTTCCACCGGCAGACCGCGTCGCAGATTTTTGACAAGCCTGCGCACGAGATCACCGACGACGAAAGAAGTGCGTCAAAAGCCATAGTCTTCGGCATCATCTACGGTATGTCTGTATTCGGCATCGCTGAAGCGCTGAAAATTTCCTTCAAGGAAGCAGAGAACTACCAGGAGAAATTCCTGAACCAGTTTCCGAAGGCGCGTAAGTGGCTCTACTGGATCGAGAAGCACGGATTCGATAAGGGGTATGTCGAGTCTGCGATTGGAAGGCGTCGCCACCTGGTATCTGGTTTCGTGTCCACAGACGACAACCAGTTCTTCGACGTCAACGGGAAGCGCGTGATCACAGACATTGGCAAGTACAAGGGCTATGAGGATCGCGTCTGCCGTAACGCTCCTATCCAGGCTATCGCCAGCGACACCAATTTAATGGCGTGCATCGCCATCCAAAGATACATTGAGGAACACCAACGACCGTGGCGACTACTCAATATTGTACACGACTCCATCATTGCTGAAATACCGCGTGATGACGTGGAAGACTACATGAAGGTCTCCGATAGAATCATGGTGGATCCACACCTCATGAAGCCGTTTGGATTGACGATGTCAATTCCTTTTGTGGTCGATTTTTCAATCGGGCCTAACTGGGCGGACCAAATAAATGTTGACATACAGGAGAAATACAGCGTAAATTGCCCCGAGTGTAAAAAAGAGCGGAAGGAAACGGCGTACCCTAAAAATAAACGTTGTGAAGAGTGCGGTTGCAAAGAAGTAGAAGTACAGCTTAAATCGGGACCGCTTCCCAAGGTTCTGAGCTACTGGGACTGGTGGCAACGAAAACAGAATGTTCAGGCTAGGGCGTAGGATTGGCAATTGAAAAAGAAGCACTACGACGGGGATCACATCCGTATCCTCGAAAATCTGGAACCCATACGTCTACGGCCAGCAATGTACATAGGGGACACTGGCCCTGATGGTTTACACCACATTCTTGAAGAGGTAGTAGCCAATGCAGTAGACGAGTATATGGATGGCCACGTAACTGCCATCGCTGTAAAAATTGACACCGAGCACCAAATTGCGATGGTGCTCGACAACGGGCGTGGCATTCCAGTCACTAAGCACAAGAAAACCGGGCTTCCTCTTCTCACTGCTGTACTCACCAAGCTGCACTCGGGTGGCAAATTCGGGCACGGTGCGTACACGAGTGCAGTAGCAGGGCTTCACGGCATTGGAATAAAAGCAACGAACGCCTTGTCGGAAAAGCTTTCCGTGTGGACAGTGCAGCGGGAGAAGGTATACCACCAAACATTCGAGCGAGGGGAACCCGCTTCAAAGGTGCGCGTGGTAAAGCGCAACATGAATGCAGGCACCTGCATTCGCTTTCTACCCGACTCTGCAATATTCAAGGGCACCCAATTTAATGTCGAGCGCATCGGGCAACGGTTGCGGGCGATCTCCTACCTGTGCCCTGGTTTGGTAGTCGAGTTCAAAGTAGACGACGAGCCCCCAGAACGGTTTGTGGCTGAGGGTGGATTGGTAGATATGCTGCCAACCTTTATGCAGGAACATGGGGACGCTGTACACCTACATGAACCTATTGTCATCCAAGAAGACCTCGTGGACATCGCATTTGCTTGGACGGACGGGTCCAACGAACGGTGGGCATCCTTCGTAAACGTCACGAGCACACCAGAGCACGGGAAGCATGTGACTGGGGCAAAGAAAGCAATCCAGAAGGTACTGCAGGACCAGGCTACCAACGGCAAGTACGGCAAGCTGAAGGGCGACTATCTACGTGAAGGCATCGTAGGGGTTATCCACGCGCACGTACTCGAGCCTGAATTTCGGGGACAGACTAAGAGGAGCCTACAAAACCAGGATGTGGAGGAAAAGATCCAGGCTATCGTGGAGAGCGCCCTGCGGAAGTTTGTAGCAGCTAACCCGGACGTAACCAAGCAGCTACTGGAGCACGCGGTTCTACTACGGGACGCGAAGAAGAAGTTGCGTGAGCAGCAGAAGGCAATCCGCGAGACCAAGGTAAAGCAGGGTGCCAAGAGTATCTTACCTGGCAAACTGTGTGAAGCGTCGGACTGTTCACCTGACGAGCGCGAGTTGTTCATCGTTGAGGGGACGTCGGCCTTTGGCAGTGCGCGGGACGCTCGAGTGACCCTGAAAGGGAACGTACACTTCCAGGAAATTCTACCGTTGCGTGGGAAGGTGAAGAACGCTGCCGAGGTAGACATCGACAAAATCCTTTTGAACGCGGAGCTCACCAGTATCACGCAAGCCATTGGCACAGGTATCGGACCGGCGTTCAACCTCGACAAATGTCGCTACAAGAGTATCTACTTGTTGATGGACGCTGATTCAGACGGTAAGCACATCCAAGCCCTCTTGCTAACATTCTTCGCTGCCCACATGGCGCAGCTTATTGAGGACGGCAAGCTGTTCATTGTACTGAGTCCTTTGTTCATGGGCGTTACGGCGTCGCAGCGTGTGTACGGGGATACGATAGAAGAGGTGCGTGCGCAGATAAAAGGGAACGCGAAAACTCGCATCACACGGTTCAAGGGGTTGGGAGAGTCGGAGGCAGCGGACCTGGAGATTTACGCGATGGATCCCAAAAGCCGCAACGTGCTGCAGGTGCAATGGGGCGGCAAGAAGGACCAGGCGTTGGTACTTGCGTACATGGGAAAAGACCCCGTACACAGAAAGAAAATCATGGGCGTGGTCGACGCGTCATGACCATTACAGCGGAAGATATTATCCGGGTACAGATAGCAGGACGCGAGATGAACATCGTGGCCCAGCACGCGAAGCTGGCCTCTATCGGAGGCAGGTCAAACATTCGCGGAGCAGACAGGCAGACCACGTTACGTGAGGACCAGCTGGTAGGACAGGTAGGGCAGTACGTTGGAAGCATGTGGTTGTTTGGAAGCGCAGATCCCTACATGAAATCTCGATGGGTAGCCAACCAGAACCCCACCGTGGGTGACGGCGGCAGCGATATAATCGGTGCCAACCTTGATTTCAAAGCAAGCATGGCGCGCAATCCAAACAGAGACCTACTGGATTACCGTTTGGCAGTACGTCCTCGAGAGCGCCATCCAGAATGGATATACGTACTCATCCTGGTCACACAGATGAAGAAACCGAAACCAGTGCTGGCGAACCTGATAGGGTGGGCAACCGACGCGATGCTACCGAAGACCCCTAGCACCAGTGGAGTGTTCAGTGGGGCGTTCACAGTGAAAGCCAGAGACCTACACCCGCTGCCACCCTTTCAATGGTTGTGGAGAGCGAAATGAACTTTGACGTAGAGCAGTGCACCATCTTCAAGACGCTTGCTGGTTCTCGTGTGTACGGGACTTACGATGAGGAGTCAGACTACGATTACCGTGGGGTGTGCATCCCTCCTTTTAAATACTGGTTTGGGTACGCAAGTAAATTTGAGCAGTACGCACCGTCAGAAGAAGACCTGGTCATCTATGGCTTCTCAAAATTCCTACACCTGGCGGCGCAAAACAATCCGAACATCCTCGAGCTTCTATGGACACCTGAACAATTCTGGATGACTCATACTGGAGAGTGGGAACGCTTAGTAGAGCATAGAGATTTGTTTCTCTCGAAGAAGTGTTACCACACGCACAAAGGTTACGCACACTCGCAGCTTAGGCGTATGCGTAATCACAGAGAGTGGTTGATGAAAGGGGAGCTCCAAGAACCTAAGCGGGGGGACTTTGGACTACGTGACCGGAGTGAACTGCCTGTAGACACAATCAACGCGGCGCAGGAGTTGATCCGTCGCCACCTCAACAAGTATCCCATCGAAGAAGAACTGTCGGACATCCCCAAGGATGCAGCGATGGGAGTGCGCCACCTGCTCAACAACTTCCTTGAGCATACGTTGTCGCTGACGCTGCAGGAGATTTCGGACAAGAGTTGGGTGTCTGCTGGAAAAGCGCTGGGGTTCAAGGACAACTTTCTTGAGTTGCTGAAACAAGAGAAGCAGTACCAAAAAGCGCGTAAAGAGTACAAGTCGTGGTTGCACTGGAAGAAGGAACGCAATCCACGACGTCGTGAGGCAGAAGAGAAGCACGGCTACGATTCGAAACACGCGTTGCACCTTGTTCGACTTCTGCTTATGTGCGGCGAGATACTGCAAGAGAAGACGATGCATGTGGCACGTGCAGACGCCGCTACTATATTGATGCCTATCAAACGTGGAGAGTGGAGCTACGAGAAGCTGATGGAGTATGAAGAAACTCTCAGCAAGGAACTGGAACTGCAGTATCAAAAAACTGATCTACAGAATAGCCCCCGGCGTAACAAGATAGAAGAGCTAGGGATAAACATTGTGTGCGGTTACCTGGGTGTACGATAATGGTAAAAACCGAAAAGAAACAGACAGCGGCGATCGTACGAGAGAACCTGCTCGAGTACGGTGAGTACACCATTGAAGACCGTGCGATTGCCGACGCACGTGACGGACTCAAACCTGTGCAGCGCAGGACGTTGTGGTCTTTACACGAGTTGAAGCGTCACAGCAACGGCATCCCGGTCAAGTGTGTAACAGTGGTGGGGCACACGCTAGGGCGCTACCATCCACACGGGGACTCAGCTTGCTACGGTGCGCTGGTTAACATGGGTTGGATGCGGCACCCACTAATACAGAAGCACGGCAACTTTGGCATTCGGGAGTCGTTACTTGAAGCTCCACCAGCTGCGTACCGATACACGGAGACACGGCTGTCAAAGTTTGCGGACCGGATGTTTGACGACGTCGACATCATGCCACTCGTTAAGTCATTCACGGAAGAGCATGACGAACCATTTCTCCTACCTGCTCGAGTACCGCTGTTGCTGGTAAACGGTTGTGTGGGAGTAGCGTTGGCAGTGGCAACCAATATCCCACCGCATAATCTGGGTGAGATAATCAACGCAGCGTTAGAGGTGCTAGAGAATCCAGACTGTACAACGGACGACCTGCTCAAGCATGTCAAGGGACCGGACTACGGGAGCGGTGTGCTGCTGTCGAAAAAAGATGACTTGCGCAAGGTGTACAGTACTGGGCGCGGTCGGTTGGTGTTCTCGTGTAACTACCACTTCGAGGAGGGAGCAAAGGGTAAGCAGAAGCTGGTGATCACCGGTTTCAACCCCGGCTTCGACGCCAAGAAGCTCGTGCGTATTACTGACGAACTCAAGGAAGCGAAGCTACTTGAGTCGGCGGCAAACGACGAGGGCTCGAGGAAAATTGGAACCAGGGTGGTGGTGGAGTTCACGGACCCGAAGATCATCAACGACCGGGTGCTCCCGCTGCTACGCTCATCGCTCACGTACCAATTCTACGCGCTGAACAATAAGAAACGCCCCATCCTGTACAGCTTGAAGGAGTTGCTAGAGATTTTCCTGCGCTTCCGACGCAAGGTAGAGCAGCTGGTACTGGAAGATGAGCGTGTCGTACTGGAACGCAAGAGAGGTGCGGAAGCAGCACGCCTCATTGCCATCACAGCACTTCCACTCGTAATCAAAATAATGATGGAGGCGAAGTCGGAAGAAGAGTTGATCGAGCAGCTAAGCACAGAGTTTGGCTTTGTAGGGGACGTACAAGCGAAAGTAATTGCTGACTCGTCTGTCCGTTCCTTGATGGCGATCAACAAGAAGAAGCTGGAGAAGCGTATTGAGGAGTACAGCGCACGCATCGATGAGATCGAGGACGACCTGACGAACCTGGACCGCGTGGTAGCGCGTAGGCTGCGTGAGATGCTTGAGTACGCGGACAAGCGAGGTACCCGGCTACGCGGAGGCAAGGACGACCTGGACCTGACCGTAGCAGAGGCCACATACTACGTAGGCGTAACCGAGGATGCCAAAGTGGATAGCTACACGGAGCTCCCGCTGAAGAGTCGAGCAACGTGGACGTACGTGGACCTTGTGCGGACCCCCGGCAAATTTGTTACGGTGTCGGAGGACAACATCGGTCAGTCGATTCCCATTTCGTTCATCGAGAAATTTGACAAGAGTGTGGGGAAGGTGATCGGGGTAGCGTCGGAGGAGCACGCCTGTGTGGTAGCACTGTCAAAGAGCGGGAAGTACGTAGCGTTCCCCCCCGACCAACGGCGCACGCAGTTCCCTGTGTTTAAGCAGCTTGGCGACGATGAGTTGGTTTTCGCTGGAGGGCTAGATGAAGGTGGCAAACTGTTTGTGATGTGTGATGATGATACGCAGATGACGTACACGTGCAGCGATCTGAAGATCACGCGTCCCAACGTGCAGTCCAAGACCCTTCCAGGTAGAAGGAAGGTCACCGTAACGTCAGCCATTGTTATCCCAGCAGGCACCATGCTGGTAGACAACACAGGTGTAGAACTAGGTTATGCGGACGCTTCGCAGGCAGACCATCCACTACACGCAGTGGGTGAACAAAATCTGGTGGTAACAGAAGCAGGCAAACGTTACCTTGCGTCGGACGAGGAAACGCTTGAACAGCTACAGACAGGAGCACCAGTGACAGCAATCATTCCGCTAGCGGAAGACAAGTAATGGCAGTCCTCAGGTCCCCCATCAAGATTATTGGAGGCAAGGGTGTTCTCCGAGGGAAGATACTTCCCTACCTCCCCGAGCGCCGTATTTACGTGGAGCCGTTTGGAGGAGGGGGCAGCGTCCTGCTGGCGAAGGAGCGCAGTGAGGTAGAGGTATTCAACGACCTAGACCCTCGCGTGACCACGCTTTTTCAGGTGATTGTCAGCGACGAAGATCGAGCACGATTGATTGAGCAGCTGATGCTGACGCCTTACAGTCGAGAGGAACGGCTGCACAGCAAGAACCACTGGCAGGATGCCGAGGACGACGTAGCTCGAGCACGGATGTTTTTTGTGGACTGCAGGCAGTCCTTGGGTGGAATGATTGACAGGACCTCGTGGGGACTCGTGACGAATACCAGTGTGCATGGGATGGCGCAGCCCATCAACGCGTACATCGGTGCCATCAAGATGTTGCCTCGCATCGCAGAACGAATGAAGCGTGTCAAAATTTACAACGTTGACTACAAGGAGATCTTCGCGGAGTACGACAGTCCCGACACGCTGTTCTACCTGGACCCTCCCTACCCCAAAGAGACACGCCGGGACGGTTGGTACTACTTTGAGATGACCACTGAAGAGCAAGAAGAAATGGTGAAGGAGGCCAAGCAACTGCAAGGAGCCGTCGTTTTATCTGGCTACCCTAACGATCTGTACAAGGAGCTCGAGCAGCACGGGTGGACTCGAGTATCCTTTGACCGTTCCTGTAACGCAGCTGCTCGAACGAAGCACACACAGTTGCAGGGGGACGGTGTGATTAAAGTGACACAGGGTCGCACGGAATGTTTGTGGCTGAATCCGCAAGCTACTAAGGAGACTGTAAATGACGCTACTGAGTAAACCTGCCATCCTACGTGAGATGGAAGCAGGCAATATTTTAATCGACCCATTTAATCCGGACCACCTTCGCCCCAACAGCTACGACCTAACACTGGGCGAGTGGATCTGGCGGGAGCAACCTACCGCTGGCCTAGTTGGTCCAGTAGGCTCTGGTTTAAATGCCATCTACAACTACTACAGCAAGAAGCACGTGAAGCGCTTGTGGACAAAAGAGCGTGCACTGTACGCGAAAGATCTACTAATGAAAGAGGACTTTCGGAATGGGCGCATAGAAGGGATAGGCCCTAAGGATAAGGTGTTCTTTATTCATCCTGGCGAGAGCATCCTAGCGCACACCAACGAGTTCGTTGGTGGACGCGGTAACACGATTACCAGTCAGCTGTTTGCACGTTCCAGTGCGGGCCGTAACTTCCTCGAAGTGTGCCGCTGTGCAGGTATGGGTGATGTAGGTTATTACAATCGCTGGACACTAGAGATACAAAATAATTCTAAGTATCACTCCCTACCCTTAATAGTTGGTAGGCGCTACGCACAGGTAGCCTTCCAGCAGGTGGAGGCTGTGGAGGACGCAGACGTGTACAACGTGAGCGGTAAATATCACACGGAAGGTGACGTCGAAAAAATGAAAGCAGCGTGGAAGCCAGAAGACATGCTGCCCAGAGCATGGAACGACGCGGAAGCTGTAGCCTGTAAAACAGTTTCTACTTGACATCGTCACGAAGAAAATGTACGAGTAATTAACAGCAAGCAGAGCGACTGTAGAGGCAGGTCGCTAACAATTACGAAAGGAACATTACAATGAGCAAGCCTGTATCCATTCATTTAGTTTGTATCGATCCCCAAAACGATTTCTGCGACCCCAACGGCTCGCTGTACGTTCCTGGGGCTGAGAAGGACATGGAGCGCCTAGCAACCATGGTCCAGCGGATTCATCCGAAACTCGATGACATTCACGTCACCCTCGACAGCCACCGCAAGGTCGACATCGCCCACCCCATCTGGTGGAAGGATTCCTCGGGTGCCCGTCCCGACCCCTTCACCATCATCACCGCAGCCGACGTCCAAGCAGGCAAGTGGAACGCGAAAATGCCCAGCCTTCAGGGGCGGTCGCTGGAGTACCTGCAGCAACTCGAGGCCAACGGACGCTACCCTCACTGCATCTGGCCACCGCACTGTCTCATCGGCAGCTGGGGGCACAACGTGTACCCTGCGCTGTTCGAGGCACTCCAGAAGTGGGAGGACAGCTTCGCCACGGTGGACTTCGTGACGAAGGGATCGAATGTTTTTACCGAGCACTTCAGTGCGGTGAAGGCTGAAGTACCGGACCCGGAGGACCCCACCACGCAGTTGAACGCGAAGTTCGTGCAGACGCTCGAGGACGCGGACATCATTCTGCTGGCGGGCCAGGCGCTGTCACACTGTGTGGCCAACACCATGCGGGACACGGCGGATGCGTTCAGCGACCCGAAGTACATCGAGAAGGTGCACCTGCTGACGGACGCCTCCTCGAACGTACCTGGGTTCGACAACCTGGGCGAGGACTTCGTCAAGGAGTTGACCGGGAAGGGCATGAAGCTCACCACCACGGTCGACTTCTTGAAATAGTCATTACAGTCCTCCACTGAGGACTCCATATTACGAGGAGGTATATTATGCCACGTCTAGGAACCGACGACCCCACAATGGAAACCCATCAGATGGGAGCTTCCAATTTCAGTTTTTCTGCCAAACGCATTGGTGAGCTAGGAGCGTCTGAGTATACGCTTGCACTCCTGGTGATCGACTGCAGCCCTTCCATCAATGGCTTCGTGGACGAGATGGAGAAGGTGGTCAAGGAAGTCGCCAAGGCTTGTCGACGCAGCCCTCGAGCGGACAACCTCATGCTGCGGGTGATCACCTTCAACTCCACGGTGGACGAGTTCCACGGGTTCAAGCCGCTGTCGGAGTGCAACGAGGACGACTACGACGGCTGCATCCAAACCAAGGGTCTCACGGCTCTGTACGATGCTACCTACAACGGTGTGCAGTCGATGGTGCAGTACGGGCGCGACCTGACCGAGCAGGACTTCGACGTGAACGGAGCGGTCTTCGTGATCACCGATGGCATGGACAACCGCTCCAAGCTCACCCGTGACATGGTAAAGGACGCCATGAAGGAAGCGGTGAAAGCGGAGTCGATGGAGTCCATCATCTCTGTGCTCATCGGGGTGAACGCGACGAACCTCAGCGACTACCTCAAGGCGTTCACCGACGAGGCTGGGTTCACGCAGTACGTGGAGATCGCGGACGCGAATGATAAGACCCTGGCGAAGCTGGGTCAGTTCATCTCGAAGTCGATTTCTTCACAATCTCAGGCCCTCGGGACAGGCGGCGCGTCGAAATCATTAAGCTTCTAGCTCTCAACACCAGGTGGCCTGGGGGAGGGCCTGGGCCACCTGCTCAGGAGGTACTCGTGTACGCCGACTCTTATTTTGCCATCGGCAGCAGCCACAAAATCTGTGAAGACTACGCGCTGGCTGGGACAGTGGAAGTAGCAGAATCCTATGCCAGAGGTCAGGAGCGATTCTTTGCTGCTGTAGCTGACGGGTGCTCCTCCTCTA
>Ga0307377_10000700_pt1 | contig 44086 bp, 60 predicted proteins | sample TR3MG_FD_202535 | JGI IMG/M metagenome (GOLD analysis project Ga0307377, IMG submission 202535) | Soil microbial communities from Risofladan, Vaasa, Finland - TR-3 | ecosystem: Environmental > Terrestrial > Soil > Coastal area > Acid sulfate soil | place: Finland: Risofladan, Vaasa | collected...
ATAAAAATGATATATCCGCGTCAAGTGGACCACCCCACATTAAAAGCCTGAGAAATGATTCCCTTGCTTCATAAATTAATATATATAGAATACAATTTTTAAATTGGGAACAAAAAACTATGAATAAACTATTTATTAAAGATGAGATTTGGAATAAATCTCCAAAGTGGTTACAAAGAGCTATAAAAGGTCACGACGATGAAGATCATACAGAACATCATAAAAAGATACTTAAAAAAGAAAAGCAAAATAAGTTTAAATCTTTAGATGAAGTTAAACCAAAAAAATCAAGCGGAGGGGATCCACCAATGAAATTTAATAAGGATTGGTTTAAAGAACACAAACCAAGTGTTGCTTTATGGATTTTAATTTTTATGTTAGCTACTGCATTAGCAACATGCAGTGATCTGAAAGTTGATATAACATATGAGTATAATCAACCACCAGTTGTTAAAAAACTTTTGGGTAACAAATAAATAAAAGGAGACATATATGAAAGATATCGTAATTGTTGCACCGCATCCAGATGATGAAATTATTGGTTGTTATGAAGTATTGACCAAGAAGGATGTTAAACCCATCATTATATATTCAGGTGATATTGATGCGAGTAGGCGTGAACAAGTATTGAAACTGAAAGAACACATTGATTGTAAAATTCAGTTGTTTCAAATGACCATTCCGCAGACATTTCTGTCAATGGAAAATATATTTTATCTTCCAGATCCAATCTATGAAACACATCCAAAACATAGAGAATGGGGATTCTTGGGAGAGAATTTGGCGCGTAATGGATTTAATGTTAGATTCTATAGTGTGAATATGACAGCACCATATATCCATGAGACTAAAGAACCAGATAAAAAAGAAGAGTTGTTAAATAAAGTGTACCCAGATCAGAAATCACTATGGGAGTATGAGAAGAAGTATGTTCTGTTTGAAGGGTATTGCAAATGGATTTTTTAAATAAGTTAGGAATTGTGTGTTTGATATTAACCATTGTTTCTCTTATTCTTGTAGGGGAAAAAATAGCAATTGGGTGGTTAATATTTATAATTAGTTACGTTATACAGATTTATATTTTTCACAAGACCAAACAAAAGTTTTTAATATTTCAAATGGTAACTTTATCATTTTTTTCAATTTATAATTATTTCAAATGGATAATATAATGGAGGATAAAATGGAAGTATTAAGTATAACAGATCAACCAGATGGATCTGCAATTGTAGAGTTGAATATGACTGAAGAAGAAAACAACATGCTAATTCAACATGCATTTGTGGACTTATTAAAAAAAGCGATTGCTAGAGAGTCAAGAACGTGTTGTGATTGTGAGCAAGTGATTGACGAGGAAACAATTGAGAAGTTTCCATCAACAGAAATCTGTGGAGATTGTTTAGCAGGAGAATAATATGAGCTCTGGACCATCGGGTGTTGGGGGAGAGAAATTAATCCCTAAAAAATATTATCATTTAAAATTAACAAAGAAAGATTGGTGTATTTATTTTAAAGATTGCCCAATGGAAGACAATATTGGGGAACGATACTGCTGGATTTGCAAATATGCGAAGAAAGTAGATTTACCACATCTACTACATGAAAGGGGATGAAGTGAATAGAATAATATTTGTACCACAATATCCTACTCCTATGAGATATCAGGAGTGGTGGTTTTGGGAATTGGAAAAAGAATTTAGGGGAGCTGGATTTGATGTTATTGTTCTCGGTAAGGACAAAGCACATGAGATGATTCACACAAGAACAATTCCTGGAAATAAAGCAATGTTCTCCCCAATTGATATGGCAATTGAATTTGAATGTGCTCAAATCGAAGAGTATGTGGCGCTAAAAATTGACAAGAATGATATACTGTTCTTATCTGATATTAGTTTTCCTGGTTTATTTTGCAATGTGTTGTTTCATAAAAAGCCAGATAAGATGTTTGCGTTTTGTCATGCTACAAGTTTAAATCATTTGGATTATTTTGCTAAAGAAAGACAGTTTAAATTTCCAATTGAGACGACACATTCAAAGATGTTTGACGCTATATTTGTTGGTAGTGAATATCACAAAGCCAGACTTCAATGGGACAATACAGTTGTTACCTACCTACCTTTTCATCCATTTCAATCATATAATCTACCACGAGTTAATGATATTATTTCAGCTTCTCGACCAACACCACAAAAAGTTGATGTTGATGTTGAGCGAAGAGTTGAAGTTGTATATTCAAAAATCATCAGGAGAGATGCAAGAACTTGGCAGGAGTATTTCAAATTTCTTGCTGAATCAAAAGTACTTCTTATTACATCTCATGAAGATACATTTGGTTATCAGATTGTTGACGCAGTTATGAATGGATGTATTCCAGTAGCTCCACGCAGATGTTCTTATCCTGAATTACTTCCTGATGCGTATTTATATAATAACGATGGTGAGTTGTTTGAAATATTAGATAAAGCATTGTGGGGATTACTTGACGTTCCTAAACTGAAATGCCGAGTCGGTATGAATAATTTTTATAACAAAATAATAAGCGAAATAACGAAGGAAGTTGATTATCCATTTTGAAAGGATGAATGAAAATGACAGTTAGTAGTCTTAAGGCACAACAAGAACGATTAATTCAAGGGAGAATAAGGATTCCCAATGGATATTTGTATGGAAGGACAGAACAACAAATAAGAGATTTGTGTGATGATAAGTGTAGATTTGGGGTTATATGGGCTCTACATACCTTTACTCCATTAGAAAGATTAACAATGACTCAGATTGGCCTTCGTTGTGGTTGGGGGCGATCAGCGGTTAAAAATAATCTTAAAGCGTTGATGGAAAGGGGATTGTTGAGAACATCTATAAACCAGATGAATTGTGTTCGGAATATTCATGGAGAATCAGCGTATTTTTATTTTAACAATCATATTTTTTCATCTATGCCATTTGAGGAAGTAAAGGCTTATTATTGTAATACATCTTATAAAGATCCATGTGCACCAAATCCTTGTGAGGAAGCAATCTTAGAAATATCTATAGAATTATTTCCATATTTGAACTTTAGATTTACTGGAGCAAGATTAAAAGAAAATGAAGTTTGTGGATATTATCCTGATATAATTTGTGATGACTATCCAATAATCATTGAACACAACGGATCTCCATTTCATTCTACACCAGAGAAAATAGAATATGATAGAAAAAGAAATGAAATGCTTAGAGCAAAAGGATATTTTATTCTGGTCATTACGGATTATGAAAAAAGGAATAGGAACATAATTAAAAATGATATAAAGGAATTTGTAGACGATGCCATTCAGAACTTTCAATAACTGGTTATTTGATAGGAATCCCAATTCTCCTATTCCACCACCGAGAGATAAGATCGATATTTTAAAATATAACTCCCCGATTACACATACATTTGTGCTAGGAATGTTTATGAGGAATGGACATTTAAATAAATATTTAAACGATTACTTTAACAACATTGGCTTGAGATATCTGTCAAAAGAAGAGTTTTTCAAATTCATTAAGAAATGTGTTATTGATTTTAAAGTTCAAAGGAATCAAACAGTCTTTTATAAATATAGACGACAGGACAAGCTTTACAATATTTTAAGAGACAAGTTTCCTCAATTCAAAAATAATGATATAACATTGCTTTGTGAATTGATTGAAAGATCTGAGGATAAATCTGCAATATTTAATTCACTGGGTCTTGAAATGCCGGTGAAAAGGAAAATAAAAACAGGCAAAAAAAGAGTTGAAAAAGGAAAGGTTCCGTTAAAAACTTTTTTGGCGGAGCACTTCTCAATGATAGAAGTGCCCCACTAAAAAATTACTTCGCCGAAATAGATGCTTTGATCTTATCGGCAAGATTTTGGTCCATTACGGGCTTGAACGGTTCAGATCTAGTGTAAACAGGAATCTTTTTCTCCTTCTGTTGGGGGATGGCATGGTTGGTTGCGAAGCCAAGTTGTTGACAATGTTTACAAGGGGTCGTTGATTTGATCTCATGATCTGGAACGATCTTTTTCTTTTTCCCCTTTCCAAGGCATTCAACACACTCAACATATTTTTCTTTTTTACCATCACATTTGTTGCAAGTTACATTGATACCGCCGCCGCTCTTCCATTTTTTAACATATCTGCCTGTGCCTCTACAAGAAGGACAGTTTACTTTGACTTGCTTTTTGCCGGCGCAGATATGACAATTAACCTTGACGGTTTTTCGTTTGAACTTGTAGATTTCACCAGTTCCTCTACAAGCAACACAGGAATTTTCAAATGGCGATACGATTTCAAAGTATCGTTGAGCTTTCATCTGTGCTGATACAAGATGTTGTAATACCATGTTTTTGGCTTCAACATCGGAACCGATTGTATCAAGTTCACCATTTTGCTCTTTGACCCAATAGGAAACTTCAAACGACTTTAGAACGACCTCTGGAGTGTAATTTGTGGGCAACCCTAACATTTTTTCGTAGTCAGTAATCGTTTTCTTGGGTGTGACTCCTTCTGTTTTAGTGGTAATATTTTGCGTTTCCATATAAGACTCCTTTCGTATAGTTGAAAAAAATAACTTGTGATAATACCCAAGTGGACACAAGGTCATGGCAGTTGTCATTTCGACTCAGCTCGCTTGTGTCCACACAGTCCCCATCATGCAGCGTCTCGCCTTTTTGGCATCAAATTATGTATGAGTTTTTAACTCTTATAGCATTTTCCGGCACCTCCGAACCGTCTTTTTTTAAAAAATTAATTTCATTTTTGCCCTTGCCTGAATGCGAAATATAAACGCAAACTATTGATTCAATAATTAATATATATAGATGTTACTTTTTAAAATAGGAACAAAATATAAATTCAAAACGGGAGGAAACTTTTTGATTTCATTAAAAAATTCGTTTTCAAATTGTTCAGTATGTGACCTGTTAGACGCACCATCTTGTATCCTTGAGACAAATTGTAAAGCAGATCTCAAAAAGGTCGACGTGGTGTTTGTAGCAGAGAATCCTGGTAAAGATGAAGTAGAAAAAGAAAAACCGCTTGTTGGTAAAGCAGGAAAAAAGTTTAGACAGTATTTTGAAAGATTTGGAATCAACAAGATGAATTATTTGTTGACCAATGTTGTTTTATGCCAGACTCTTAATGAGGACGGAACGACAGGAAATCCGACTCAGGAAACAATTGATTTATGCAAAAGCAACTGTATGGAGATTATCAAAAGCTGCGATCCGAAACTTGTTGTGTTGATGGGTACAAGTCCGATGTCAGCATTTGGCATTGCCAAGGCTGGTATTACAGGAATCCATGAGAGGTATGAGTTATTTGATTGGGAGGGATATAAAACAATGGTTATTGTTCATCCTTCATTTGTAAATCGAGATCAATCTTGGGAAGGTAAATTTTCAGAGGGTATGGCACGAATATCTGAAATGCTTAGTGGGAAGAAGATTGAAATGGCTAAGAAGTCTGAGACCAAGTCATTGGGTAAAGGCATATACAGGTATACAATTCCGGAGAAGTTTTACACAGAGGACTACAGGCTCGTTGACGTTCAATTTTTAAACAGAACAAGTCAAGTCTTGTATATTTTTAGAGACAAGGATAACAATAAAATCTTTCATAAAGAAAGCGATGATCATATTTGTTATCAAGCTCCAAAAGGAGTTGAAGCAAGAAAAATTGTACCGTATGATCAGTTAAATCAAATCTCAATTAAATACAGGGATAGATATAATTTAGATTCAAATATCACATATGAAGGTGATGTAAGGATAGCAACCAAACATGCTATGGATTATTATCATCACAGTAAAGGTGATTGTAAAAAGACACATTCAAACATCATGTTCTTTGATATTGAGATTGATACTGGAGATGATAGAGCATTCCCCAAACCAGAGGATGCAGCATTTCCAATTAATATGTTAACTACAATCTATAACGGTGTAACTACTTGTTATGTGGTTGATAATAAAACTGAACCAATAAAAAGAGAAGATGGGATAAACTATAAAATCTTCACTAATGAAAAGAAATTTTTGCAAACTTTCATTAAAGATTTTAAAGAAGCTGAACCAGATTTTATGGCTGGGTGGAATTGTATTAGCTTTGACCTTGCATACATTTATAATAGATTACCACAGATCGGCATTCAGCAAACAAGCATGACGAAGTTTGGTGAGTTTTATGTTGAAGGTGCTAGATATGTTTGTCATATTCCAGGTACTGTTGCAATTGATCAGGACTTCTTGTATCGAACATTTACATTTACAAAGATGGAAAACTACAAGTTGGGATTCATTGCTCAACATGAATTGAAAGGTTTTACAAAGATTGATTTACCTCTGCCATTCAATGAAATGTACTGGAAAATGTTGAGTAAAACAGTTGAGTACAATATTAGAGATACGGTTTTACTTGAAAAGCTTGATAATAAATTGGCACATATCAATCTGTTGAATGAACTGAGAATCATTTGTAATGCTAACTTTGAATCAGTTTCATCATTCGGTCAAATTGATGCACTGATGGTATCGTATTTAAGGAACAAAGGAATAGCGTCAAAGAATAGTGACCCTCATATTGCTAAAGAAGAATATCCAGGGGCATTTGTGTTTGAGCCAATTCCTGGTGTTTATGACTGGATTACAGACTTCGACTTTGCATCTCTATATCCGAGTTTAATGATAACATATAATATCGGAGTGAATAGTTTTGTAATGAAGACAAAGGACCCACAGATTGGTTATGATCTTGTTTATGATAAAGAGAATCTTCCAGACAAAATTGAGATGATCATTGATCCGCTGTATAAGAAGCAGCTTGTACAAATGAATACAACCAAGTTGTACAAAAACATACAAGAACATGGATTAGTACATACAATTAATGGTTGTTTCTTTCAACCTCATGAAAAAGAATTTTCTGTCTTCGGTGAGGTTGTTGACATGTTAATGACTTCAAGAAAAGAATACAAGAGTCAAATGTTCAAGGAAGTCGATGAAAGTCCGGAATATAAATTCTTCTTTACAAGACAGTTGGTATATAAAGTTCTGGCGAATACACTTTATGGAGTTGTTGCAAATAAATCATTTAGATTCTTTGATACTTCATTGGCATCAGCAATTACACTTGGTGGACAAGAGGCATTGAAAACATCAATTGTTGAAGGTGATGCTTTCATGAGACATCTTGATACAGGAAAACCATATGTTGCACCACCAATTCTGACAAAACGAGAAATGTTTGAATCTAAAATGTCAGATAGAAGTAATGAATATATTATAACCGGAGATACAGATTCAATTTTCTGTTGTTTTGAAAATTTTAATTCTGAATTATCAATTGGAAATATTCAGAATTGGTGTAAACAGATTGAAAACTTTCTCAATGAAGATAGAATTGTTGAAGTCGTAAAATCACATAATGTTGACTTGGAATACAACAGATTGAAGTTGAAAAATGAGTTGGTCATATCTCGTGGTTTATTCCTGGCTAAAAAACGATACGCAATTCGTATTGTTAATAATGAAGGCAAAGATGTTGACAAAATTGCTTTCATGGGAGTTGAAATTAAGAGATCAGACTATCCAAGCAAATCAAAAGAGTTTTTGTCTGAACTTGCAGAAATGCTTCTTAAATCAGATAAAGTTTCGTTAAATAATTTGATGCAATTTGTGAATAGACAGGAACAAGAGTTTGTTAAAGCAATTCTGGATGGTGAAAAAGTTATCGCTCGACCTGTTTCATATGGTAAAAAGTTGAAGGACTATAAGGTAATTCCACAGGGTGTAAGAGCAATGGAAGCTTGGAATACACTAATGTATGATATTCACAAGACAGGAAACAGAGCATACATGTATTGGGTTCAGGGAATTGATCTTGAAACAGCTCCTAAAGATCTCAGAGAAAAATATCATGAGTATGTGAAGAATGGAAATAAATTAGAGGTTATTGCAATCCCGGATGAAGAAGCTCGACTACCAAATTTCTTTATCCCAAACAAACAAGCAGCATTAAAGTTCACATTCAAAGACAGATATGAACTAATGTTGAAACCGTTGGAAGTGAAGGTAAAAAAGAAGGAAGTTCTAACATTTTAATTAGAACATAAACATGAAAGGATTATATTATGGAAGAAGTTCGATTAATCGAAAATTTTGCAAGTTGGCAAGGTGAAGGACCAGACAGTGGGCAAGCAATGCTCATCTTGAGATTTAAGTCGTGTAATTTAAAATGTTCTTGGTGTGATACATCTGTAAAGATGAGGATCTCAGCAGAGTCACCTCACAAATTATCTGACATTCAAGATAGCATTAATAAAAACAGAGCAGGTATTCTTGTAACAGGTGGAGAACCAACTGTACCAAGACACTTTGACGAAGCAGTGACATTGTTAAATGCGTTGGAGTATCCAGTTGCTAATGTTGAATCAAATGGATTTCAACTTGAAGAGTTGATACAGGAAACACAGTTTAACAAAAATATCCACTTTATGTATTCACCCAAAATCTTCACAGCTGAGGATGTTGATGCTGCAGTAAAAAAGACAAAAGCCCTCCTGAGTTATCCAGATCTATTTATTAAAATTGTATATGAGGATCGTGTGTCGGTTAAGTCTTATCTTGACTGGTTGACAAGTGTTATTACAATGGATCTTGCGAATAGAGTATGGTTGATGCCTGAGGGAGTTACAAGGGCAGATTTAATAAGAAATTCAGAATCTGTGTTTGATGCTTGTGAAAAGTATAGATTCAATTTTTCATCAAGAAGCCATTTGATTTTTGGTTTCGTATAAAGAAGGGGAGGTGAACGGTATTAAGATGGCCAGCTATCATAAACACTATCAACCAGAAGAACATTCTGGAATATGTGTTGTTCGTCGAAAAGGCGAAGGAGACGAAGAGTTTATTAAACGATTTCGTAAAAAGTTTTCTAAGAGTGGTATTGCCAAAGAAGTTAGAGATCGAATGTTCTTTGAAAAACCAAGTCAGAAAAGAAGAAGAAAGAAAGCACAATCTATTCGATTGTTAGCCCGCGAGGCCGAAAAAGCTGATGAGATGCGAGATCGTTACAAGAAAATGAAGGCTAAACAGAAAAAACAGAGAGATCTAATAAATAAACCGAGAGGAGAACGACATGATAAACGCAGTAGGAGACAAGATAGTAGTAGAGTACCTGAGAAAAACGTCGACGTCAGCAGGGTTGCTAATTCCTGATATGGCGCAAGATCCACAGGGATATGGTAGGGTTTTATCCCTTGGAGAAGATTTAGCAGACAAGAGAGTCAAAGATGGAGATATTCTTGTTTTTCATACAAGAGCAGGTATGGACATGGTTCATGGTAAAAAGGTCTTGAAATGCCTGAAGTATGAAGAAGTCTATGGAGTTCTTGATGATCCAGACTTGGCAGGCAGACTTGAAACATTAGATTTTGGTGGAAAAACAGAGGGTTCGACTATCGTTTCACCAAGAAGGGAGGGGATCGTAATTGCCTCTTAATCTACAACATATAAATGCAACCAATTTGGGCGATGCATGGTTTCAAACTCTATTTAAAATGTTAGAGGAAGGAACTGTATTTAAGATTGACCGTGGATCATATGCTGGTCAAAAGCGTCTTGAATTTGATTGGATTACTGTTCATATTAAGAAACCAGGCGCTCGTCCATTGCTTCCTGAAATTGAAGCACATCATAATATTCCAAATCCTGTGGCAGCAGATTATCTTGATGATTACCTGCCTTATTTAATGACAGCAGAATTGAAAGATGGTGAATCATATACTTACGGTCAAAGACTGACTGGGTACCCTATCAAGTATCCCTTACATTTATCAAAAGAAGGTCATTGGCCAGGTATTCTGATTCATGAAATTGAAGAACTGTGTGATTTGGGTATTATTTACAACACAGGATTTTGGCATTTGAATCAAATTGAATTACTTATTTGGACGTACAAAAATAAGGGATTCAGAAACAATCAGATGGTGTTACAGGTGGCTCATCCAACAGATATGTTACTACAAGATCCACCGTGTTTAAGACAAATAGATACGAGGATTCAAGATGGAAAATTACATTTTTATCCTTATTTTAGGAGTTGGGATTTGTGGGGTGGTTTTCCTGCAAATCTGGGCGGCATTCAGCTTTTGAAAGAATATGTTGCATCAGAGATTGGAGTTGAAGATGGTGAGATCATTGCTACAAGTAAGGGTCTTCATATCTACGACTACTCATTCGATCTTGCAAAATGCTTAAGAATGCGAGACGATATACAGTTAAAGGGAGAGTGATATGTCTACTGTCATAGGGATCGTTAAAAATGGAAAAGTATGGATGGGAGCTGATAGTTACGCCACCACCAATGATGGAGAACGAAGACGCATAATATGTAATAAGATTTTTACAAATGGTCCTTACCTGATTGGTTATATTGGTAGTGTAAGAACAGGTCAGGTAGTAATGCCTCCACAATTTGAAGCTCCTGAAAATGTGTTTGATTTTCCTGATATGTTAATGGATCATTTTAAAGAAAAGGGTTGTTTGGCTACAAATTCAGAGGATCAAACTTCTTTTCTATTATCAAATTTTATAATAGGCACACCAGATGGAAAATTGTATGAACTTCTTGTTGATTTTCAGATGAATGAAATTGAAGATTTTACATCTATTGGTTCAGGATCTGCACATGCACTTGGATCATTATATACATCTAGAAAATGGAAGGATCAAGGGAAAAGAATACTTACAGCTTTAGAAATAGCAGCTGAATATGATGTTTCAACTGGTCCTCCATTTATTGTTGAAGAATTCCTTGAAGATTGAAAGCAGAGTTTAAATGTCTAAAATGTGGGGTTGAGTGGAAAGATCAACCTGGTCCAACACAATGCCCCACGTGCGGACACCTTTATGTTAAGTGGACAAACTACGAAGAAATGCGAAAAATGTGGGATAATACAGTGAAAATTAGGAACAAAGAATAAATGAAAACGTGGAGGAACTTATGGCGAGAAGTGGATATGTACTTGCTGGTTTTGAAACACTAGCAACAATCCTTGAATTATTTGTAACAGATCAGCGTGGTAGATGGACTGAAAATTTTACGAGAGCAGATATTTCACATTTTCTATCAGAAACATGCTCAGGATTTTTACATTCATATGGTCAAAATTTTCCAAACAAAAAGAAGTATGACAAGTATAATGAGCAAGAAGCAAACATGTTCAAAAAATGTCGAGAATGGGGATTTTTTGATAATTGTAATTTTATAGTTGATAGCGGTGGATTTCAAATCTCAACCGGTAAGTTGACCAGGAAAGAATCTGATTTACTTTTTCATATGTATTACGAATTTCTTGAAGAATATCACGAGGTTTATGATAAAGCATTTATCTTAGATATTCCACCTGGTCCCGGTTGTGAGATTTTTCATAATTTCTATGATGTTTATAAACAAAATCTTGACTCTTATGAAATAGCAAGGAAAATGCCTGAACATGTAAGAAAAAAGATTATTTATATTCATCACTTTAGAACACCAAAACTGTGGGAAATATACACGAAAATCTTAAAAGATTATGAGATGTTTCCAGAGTTTGAATATCATGGTACAGGCGGAATCGTTGCAAATATGTCGAGCGATATGTCAATACCATGTATCATTTATGTCCTACCTTTAATACCTCTTATTAATCAAGCACTGAAATACGGAAGAAATTATCTGAACTTTCACGTTTTGGGTGGAGCAAATTTCAGAGACGTTTTATTTTACGAACTCTTTAAAATTACAATGAAACGAAAACATAACTTTGATTTAAACATGACGTATGATTCATCTGGTCCGTATAAACAAGTAATGCATGCTAGATTTTTACATGCTAAAGATGATAAAGGTTACATAAGAAAAATGAGTATTAAACCAAAAGATATGGATAAGAGATTTTGGGAAGTATATGATGAAGATGCCAGTGAAGAAATTGGAAGTGGAATAACGACAGAACAACATTATCAATCTTTGATGAATGATCTCTCAGATAAATGGGGATTCAAACGAATAAATATTGATAGTGGATATGGAATGTACGAAAATAAATCTGGTATTTTGACAGAAACATTCCATGCAGATGTAAAAGCGTATTCAACTCTATACGCGTTAAATATTTACTCTGAAATACACAACGAAATGCGAGCGTTTGCTGAAAAGGTTTATCCAATTTATGAGTCTGGTTCAATGGAACAATTCTATGAAGAATGTTTTGAAATAACCAGAGTCATTAATCAAGGCAAACTTACGAAAAAACAAAAAATCAAATCATTCAGTATTCCAAAGTCATTGGACATGCTTGGTGATTTAGATGAAGATTACTGTGAATATCTGATAACTAAATATTTAGCAAAAGATGAGTTCATTGAACTAGACGATAAGACAAAGGTACTCACATGCTAAAAGATGATGGAGAAATTAGATATAACAAATTTTTAAAAGGTTTGATCAGTTTGAGAGAAGGAGAAGAATGGTGTGGCAAATGTCACGGTGACGGAGTTATTATCTGCAAAAGAGATTCAGGAATGTTTAAAAAAGGACATCCGCTTACATGTAGCGAATGTGTTGGGGATGGAAAGGTGGATTGGGTTGAAAAAGCAACAGGCAAAAAGCACAATGTTATCCATACCAATGCCGGTATCTACGTCGGAAAACTTAAAGCTTGAAGAAGGTGAAATGGTATGTGATAAATGTGAAGGTAAAGGCGGAAACGCTTACAATCAACCCTCAGATGATTTAACTAAACCACAATGGGTTAGATGCCAAAAATGTCAAGGTACAGGAAAAGTTGACTGGATTGAAAACGTAGTCGGTAAAAAACCACCCGATATGTTTGGCTCAAGTAGTACGTCTTCTATGTCTTCTGGTGGTACATTTGCTGTATCTCCTGGTATGAATAATTTTTTAGACAAGGAGGCGCTTGATGTTATGTCGAAGCATCTTGCTGACGAAATTGATAAAGAAATCCTGGAATCCCTTATGGTTGATTTGGAACAAACAAATAAGAAAATGAAAAAAGCAGCAAATGTTTTTGCTGACATGGGAGGGCCAGTTTTTGATAACAGAATCATTTCTAAATTCATGCTTTTCTTTGCTACTAAACCCAAAGTCGAAACTAAAGAAAACTGGGGCATTGTATCGAGATGTAATTAATATTTTAGAGTTTAGTGATTCAAGAGAATCATATGAAATTCCACTTCCAGTTAAAAGTAAATTGGAATTTCTAAGAAAAATTTCTGAAATGCTTCTTGCAGGAAAAACTATAGAAAGTGTTATAGACAGCGTTTCATTAAGTGAAAAATTCAAACAGCACCAAGATTTTTTAGAATTAAAGATCACAGAGAGTTTAAACGAGGCTACCTTTCAGGACTATCTTAGACAGATAAGAATCAGGAAGAAGATTGGAGCATTGTTTCAAAATTATGATGAACTAAACAAAGTATTAGATTCAATAAAGGATGGATCATTTGATTCAATTGATGATCTAGTAGACGATTATGAAATTACAATAAAAACTCTTTATACAAATATGATGGAGAGTAATCGAGCTGTAACAATTGAATCTGCTTCATCCCTTGATCTCAATAAAGATGATTATGAATCGGTGATAAATATGATAACAAAAAAGTATGAGAAAACGAACAAAACACCAAGTGGATTTAGACTTCTTGACAGTACTGATTATTTGAATGGAGGATATGAAGCATCAAGATTGTATGTTTGGGGAGGTGGATCAGGAGCAGGAAAATCGACTCTGTTAAACAATTCAATATACAGAGCAGCTTTAAGTCATCAAAATTTAACATTTGATGGTGCAAGCAAAGTACCAGTTCCTGGTGAGATTCATAACGTTTATATTTATGTAACTCTTGAGAATACAATTGAAGAAGCTCTCATGAGAACATATCAACCAATGTTTGGCAAAACAACACCTGAATTGATTTCAGATATTCAGCATGGTGTTAAAATTGGTGATGAAATTAAAGCCCAACTTGATAAAAACAGTGCAACAATTATAATGAAATATTTTCCAGCAATGAGTGTTAGTACTCTTGATCTAATGGGTGTTGTTGATGAAGTAATTGATGAATATGGAATAGATGCAATCAGAGGTTTGTATGTTGATTATCTTGACCTTTTAAAGACTGACACTCGATATGATATATACAGATTGGAACTTGGGCATATCACGTTAGCATTGAAAACACTAGCAGTTCAATATAATATTCCAGTTGTAACTGCAACACAGTTATCAAGAAAGGTTTACAACATTCAAGAATCAAGAGAATTGAATCTAGATCAAATGTCAGAATCTATTAAGAAAGTTGAACATGCTGACTTTGTTGGTCTACTTGGTAAAGATCAGAATGATAATACAATTGTGCATGGAAAAATTGGTAAAAATAGAGCAGGTAAAAGTAACATTGCTTTGCAATTTAATGTTGATTTTTCAAAGTTTATATTCACTGATGCTTTAGTTGCAGCAAATAGATCAAGAGCAGATGCAACTGACAGCAATAGTCAACTATTATCATTTGATGGGCTGGGATCAAATTTCTAAGAAACGAACTGAGAAGAAATGTCATTAAAGTTCAGAACAAATTATAAAACATGAAAATGTTACGACAAACCGTTGTTATTATATCCTAGTAGGAGGAAACACTAAAATGAGTACTACGAAAAAATCCTATATGAGTTTACTCAAGGAAGCTATTGCTGAGTTTGATACCAGTGATAATCTCGAAGTTAAAGGCCCCATGTTAGACCCGATCTTGTCGTGGGATGGACAGGGAGAACTACCGATCTATAAGGATGCAGCAAGCATTCTTGAAAGGTATTACTTTAATGAAAACAATGATAAAGGCATTAATGTTGTGGACGAAGGTTCAGAACTAGAAGCCGCTTATCAGAACGACAAAGGCGATGCATCTGGAGAAGCAATGAAAAATGCTAAAGGCACAGGTACCGAACAAGCTGGTACAAGTGACTCTAACACAATCTTAGGCTCAAAAGATGAAAAAGAGAAAGACATTGCTAAAGAAGGTCTTCAACGTGAGCAGGAAGAAGATGAAGAAGATGATGATGATGCTGAAGATCTTGAAGAAAAAGCTCATGGCAAAAATGCTGTCAAAGCAAAAAAATACACAGCTGAGACTGAAGAACTTGACATGGAAAACGCCATCATTGAAAAACTTATCTCTGAGATGGAAGATGAAGACTCAGACGAAGATGAGAAAGAAGATGAGAAAGAAGTGGAAGAAGGTACAAAAATCATGGGTTATACCGGTGATGATGTAGCTCCTGGCATGCAAGCCAAAGACGAAAAGAAAGCATCAGGCCCAGAAGAAGACACAAAAGGCGCTGGAACTGAGCAAGCTGGAACAGGCGTGGATGCTGGTCAAGTCCCACCTCGTAAAGACATGCATGATAAAATGGTCAAACCTAAAACCTACACCGATGAAAATTCTATGATCGAGGCAGCTCTTGCGGAATTGGAAGAAGAGATTTCTGAGCAAGATGAAATGCCGCCAGCTCCTAAGGGAGACGAAGGTGACGACGAAGAAGATCTAGATGTAGATAAGGAAATGACCAAGGAAGCAGCAGCAGCAAGTGCAGTTCCTGGCGGACCTGGTCCAAAGGATAAAGGTGATGATAAGGAAGATGACGAAAGTTATTACGCAGAAGCTTTCGAACTTTTCAAAGAAGCGATTAAAGACGAAGACTAATCAACTTTTAAATGAGTGGGTGCACTTAGTACCCACTCATCTAAGAAGGAGCGAATAATGGATAACGTTGTAACTTATAGAGTGCGAGTATTTTCTAAAAATGCTTTCATTATTTTTAGATCAAAAAAGTTACGAACGCCAGTCGAATGTCATAATGTTCACGAACATGAACTTGATGTTTTAAAACTACAAATGACAAAAGATGCTTTGAAATTTCAAATTATTAGAGAAGCTGACGTTTTAGAAAAAGTTATCGAACCATTGATCATTGAAAAACGTGACAAAGATGTAAAAGTTGAGGAATTGTATGATCCAGAACTTGAATCCAATTCAACTATGGATAAACTTATAGCAGAAGAAAAGGCGAATAAAGAATGAGAATAATAAATATACATCAAAGTGATGCTGAAACTATTTCGGTTTTTGATGATAGCAATGAACCATTAGATGAGTATTGTGTACAATTAGCAAATCTTATGAAAATGGGGAATGTTGCTGTCCTGAAAACGTCTAGCGCTTCGGTTGTCCTCAGGCCAAGTAAGATTGTAGGTATTAAAGTTGAAGATGGTGCAGTTATACAAGAGATTGAAACCCCACCCGCATCGACACCCCAACCTGAGGAGTGCCAAGCAAAACAAGAAGTCTTAGAGGATATTATTACAGATGTTGACAACTAACGTATTAATCCTCGTTGGCATGTTTATTTTTGCTGGTTGCTTCTTATTCGGACTTAGAACAATCCTAAATCATAAACGAACCCAACGGATTATAACCAACTTTGCAGATTATACATCTGTACTTCAATATTATATGGAAAAAGCGTATGATATGATCCACAAAGATCGTATTCTTATTTATTCTCTTGAAGCGACAAGAGTTCCGGAAGAACAAATAAATGTAGTATCAAGGGATTTTATTACTCTAGTTGAAAAAATGATAGGACCACGACTTCTAAATGAGTTCATATTTCTTTATGGAAATTATGAGACTTTTATCTTTGTTATGGCTGAATACTTCAGTACAAATTATGAAAATGATGCAATAAGAGGAGATTCAATAGGAGAGATGATGGAGTCTGAGTCCCATTTGGAGACTTAAGATGGAAATACTGGAAGAATATCTCAACATTTTAAACGAGAAACCGAAGAGGACCACTAGAACATCGATTTCTCGTAATGTTAAAATTAAGAGAGCAACGGGTCAACTTGGAACTGTAATGGCAAGACAAAAGAATGACCCTATGTATAAAAGAATGGTTTATTTTAGAACACAATATTTTAAATATAGAGAAATGATCCGAAAGAAGTACAGTCCAAGAGTACGAAGTAAAGCAAGGAGATAAATATGTCGAGTATTAATACCATACTCAATAAACTTAAGACAACAATAGTCCAAACTCAGACTAAGAAGATTGATGCAAAACTTGATCAAGCTGTTGCTGATATTGTTTCTTATAGGAGTCACTCGGGACGAAATGGTTATATTGAGTTAGTTCGTAGTCTGATTTCAAAAACTGCCGACGTTAAAATCACTGGATCAGGCGGAGGTTTATTCTCACAAGGTGCTACACCAGTAGCATTTGGTCAGGGTGCAAGAATTGCGAGATATAAATCATATCAAGCGACTATTTCCTTAATCAACTATGCGATGCGAGCTCTAAATGTTTTAGTTGATAATATTTTATCTCCAGACGATATTACAAAACAAGCTCTTGAAATTAAACCTAAACTTTCTTTAAATGATGATACACCAATAGCCTCAAAAGTGAGATATGTAAAGGAAGTTATTGAGCAAGTCAAACTAGAAAGAAAACTTGATGTGATTGTAAGAAGTACATTGTTATTTGGTGATTTGTTTTGTGAAGTCGGAGGACCTAAAGATGCATTAACAAGTCAAACTCTTTTAACAGAAGGAAATCAGTATGCACAGACAATTAATGATCAGTATGATTCTGGAATGAGAGAAAAAATCACCCATCAAGTTAAGGATGGTATTTTTCAATTTGATCTTGATTATACAGCATTGAGTGAAATAGATGTTTTACCCGATAAGAAAAAAGAGAGAAAAAAATCAAAAGCTATTGCAAATTTACATTTAATATTTCATGATCCACAATTTGTTATTAAACTTCAAAGCGCTATGTTTCCTCTATGTTTTGGCTATTTAGTATTTCCTGTAAGAGCGGCCATGCCTGGTACAGCCCTTGCAGATGATGCTATCAATAATATTTGTATCGCTATCATTAAAAGTTTAAGGGCAAAGATTCCTCAAATGAAGGAATTTAAAGATGATAAAGAACTAAAAGATATTCTTACTGCACTGGTTAATAATTCAGATCTGAATCATGCAATGGATATTAGATATATTCCACCCGATAAGATGGTTCACTTCTTTGTACCAACTACAAAATACTATCCGTATGGTGAGTCAATATTTGATAGCACACAATACACATCAAAAGTTTTAATATCATTAGAAACAGCACTGGCCGTTCAGCGATTATCACGGTCCACAGAAAAGCGTAAAATCGCAATCGAAGTGGGGTTGCCTCGTGATGCTCGTAAAGCTATCGAGTTGATGAAAGAAGAGTTCCGTAAAAGAAAAGTCAGTCTTGATAGTTTTGGTAGTGTTGATACTATTCCAAGTATGATTACAACATTTGAAGATGTTTACATCCCACAAAAGGATGGTAAAGCGTTTGTTGATATTTCTACATTCAATGAAGGCAATGTGGATGTTAGAAGTAAAGTTGATGAATTAAAGTTTATGAGAGATCAAATGGTTTCTAGTTTAGGTGTTCCTCCTGCCTTTCTTGGCATTGAAGAAAACCTTTCAAATAAAGCAGCATTAAGTGAAGAGAATATTTTATTTGCTAGAACTGTTATTGGGCATCAAAAATATTTAACACATCAACTTCAAGATTTAGTACAAAAAATATTTGATATAATTGATCCAGAAGAAGCACTCACAATATTAGATGAAGTTGAAGTTGCTCTACCTGTACCAAGATCATTACAATTTGAAAGAGAAGCTCGATATATGAATGAATTATCTACCCTGGTCGAAAATCTTGAAAGAATCGGTATTCCGAAAGGTTATTCAACTAAGAAATATCTATCGCAGATTGACTGGGAAGAAGTTAAGAAATATGATATTGATGATAAAATTGACAAGACTCTTGATCCGTCTAAGAAAGAAGACGAAATGGGAGGCCTTGGAGGTATAGGCGGTGGCTTCGGTGCTGAAGGCGGCTATGGAGGCGGACTATAAAAATGAAATATAATACTTTTCTACTACAATTAAGGAGATTGGTTGAACAGACAACAACTTATGTTCCTCCGCAGAGAGGAGATTATCAGGATAATTATGATAGATATGTTGATTTTCCTTATATTGATGATCCAAAGGGGTTTGTTACTCATAAACCTATGGAACAAAAATCTCCTGTTGGGTATGAGGATGAACCAGATACAGGGTATAAAGATGGTTCAGATACAGGATATAAAGACGAACAAAGTGGTGGTGGGCATATTCCAGGAACCCCTCCTACTGTGCAGAATAAACTAGCAACTGAACAAGATGCTGCCGCAATGGGAAATCCAGCAGCACCTGCCGCAACTGATGGAACACCCGATAATGCTGGAATGGGCGATCTGGGCGATGCAGGAATGGGCGATCTGGGTGCCGCAGGTATTGGTGGAGGCATGGGATCGCCTGGTATGGAACAGGAAGAACCATTAACATCTTCACAAATTGGAAGAATGTATGAACTTAAAAAGATTTATTCAAGACTTTCATCAGTTGAAACATATTTATCAAGAGCAGTTGATGAATCAATTCTTGAATTGAGAAAATATGTTGCACAATCAATTGATTTGTTTGAAGTTGTAATATCAAACTACCCTCAATACAAAGAAAATGTTGACGAGATAATAGTTCAATTCTATGAATTTTTAGAGCAAATTTATGAATCACTTAGAAAATACTACAAAAGTATGATAGATATTAATACTGGGAGCTAAAAAAATGACAGGTCCAAACTTAATCATGGAACAAGCGATCTTTTCTGAGGCACAAATTGTCAAGACCACCCCGTCAAAGGCAATATTTAGATGTCCCCTTCAATCTGTTGATGAAGTTAATCAAAATCATAGATTGTATCCGAGTGGAGTTCTCAAGGAAGGAATGGGGCAATGTGAATCCAGAATGAAAAGAAGAGCCTTTTATTCTGAATTAGATCATCCATTACCAACTGGTAATGAACAAATTGACGGTATTAGACAAACTACTGTTTCACTTGAAAAAGTTTCTCATATTGTTAAGGAGTATGACTTCAAAGGAAACCAATTGGTTGGGGAAATGGAAACTACAAGCACCCCAAATGGTGGAATTCTCTTTGGTCTATTAAGAGATCATACAGGTGTTGGGTTTAGCATGAGAGGTCTTGCTGAACTCGAAAGAGGTGATCAACATAGCACTGTAAAATCTCCTTTGACAATTATTGCTTTTGATGCAGTATCAATGCCATCACACAGATCTGCTGTTGTCGACTTCAATGAAATGAAGTTCGAAAACAAAATGCTGTTTGAAAGTAAAAGCGGTGTTATTTGTATGAACGGAAGATGCTTCATGCCTAACTACTTTGATAAGTTAGTTGAAACAAAAATGATCAATTTTTTTGAGAGGTGGGTATAATGTTAAACGATACAGAGTTTTTAAATGAGATGTTACAAATAATCCATGAAGATAAAGAGAAAAGAATTGCTAAGTTAAGAACAAGCATACAAAAAGGAATGTCTGATTATAGACAAGAGTTAGCAAAAAACAAATCTATTTGTCAGAAAAAAAAGAATCCAGGCGTATGTTTAGCAAAACGAAATGCAACAACAAATAATTGGTATAAACCACAATTTGAAAGATTAAAACAAAGAATGCAAGTTTTACAAGCAAAAGTCGATTCTAAAAAATAAATGAGGTGTATATGAACGAGAAATCATACTTAAATGAGCTTAAAGAATCTGCTTATTGGAAGAAACAAAATAAGAAGTTAGACAAACAAGAAAAAATAAAAGAGGCGGCAGATCAGACAGCAATTGATATATCTAAGAGTGCTGCTAATCAAGGTAATAAAGTTTATGCTGAGAAAATAAAACAGTGTAAAAAAAGAGGAACATCTAATCCACAGGTTTGTATGTGGAAAGCTTTGAGATCATCAAGTAGACAATCAATTTCTGTTCTTAAAGACAGAGCTCATAAATGTGCTTCTTCTGATAATCCATCATCATGTAGAGCTGGATTGAAAGGCTTGATTAAACTCTATCAGCAACGTATTGATCAATTAAGTACCCATATAGAAAACGCAGAATAAAGGAAAAAGAACAATGGAAATTATCAGTGAATCTCATAACCTTGAATCCAAGGAACTATTGCCGCAAGTGTTACTTCGTATATTTTCTATTTGTAAGACCGATCCAAACTTCCCTCTCAAAGATAGGTTACATGAAATTGAGGGGGAAGTTCATTCGATGCAGCAGAAGCTTCAACGTCAAATATCCCTCCATGATAAATCTGTCTCTTTAAGAGAAGACCTACAAAAAAGAGTTGAAGTTCTTAAACATAAGAATTATGATACGAAAAGTAGACTATTAGAAGAATTGGGGAGCGAAATATGAATATCATAGAAACCAATATCCCAGATGTATCAACTAATAATATTCAAACATCTAAAACCATTCTCGCTGATAATATAATTAAAAATGTATATCCCTTGTTTGATGGAGTATATACAGAAAAATTAGAAGCGGTTGGTAACCTAAAAATTCAGATTAAGAACAGGGGGGCGCATCTTCGTTCCGAGAAAGAATCTATGGAACATTTGATGGTTGAATATGCAAGGATGAAGAAGATGTCAAAGCTTCTTGATAGGTTGGATCAATTAGTTGAATCTGGTCTAATTTATGATGGAACAATGAAGCATGAAACAGTCATCTTATTGAAAATTATGGATAAATTGACTATTGATAAACTCGATCAACAGCTTGCAAAGACTGTACACCTCATTAATAAAAGATTCTCCCGAGAATAACCTATCTCCAGTTAGTTTCTCAAGCACTGGGAAACTAACTTACCACTAACCTATGAAATAAATGGAACTAATCCACCCTTAAGTTAAGAACATAATTTAAATTATAGAGCGTCTTATCTAAGCGTTTTATTAACGTTAATAAACCGAGGGAGGAATTATAATCATGAAAGAATTACTGACAGAAGTCTACAAAACTACTAAGAAAATTAGTGGTGTGGACCCGTCAAAACCAGGTAATATGAAAGCTGTTCTTGTTGATGACGCAGCTTGGAATTGCTACGTAACCGGACTCGCAGAGTCAATAGAAAACAAGAAAGATCGTGGCCATTTTATTCAATTAGCGGAAAATACAAGAATCAACTTACTGGAAAACTCAATGTTCCAGATCAATCCATATGAAACATTGACACTTCCTATTCTTCGTGTCTTTTATCCAAAACTAGTTGCTAAAGAACTAGTAACAGTTTCACCAATGGACAAACCAGAAACTGTTAAAGCATTTGTAAAAGCTTCATTCTCACCATCAAATAGCTCAACACAATATGATGCACCTGTAACCAATACAGACATCTCACGTGGTGTAGCTTTTGGTACACCGATTGCAGCTTCTATGCCAGTGCCAAGTTCAGATTACGATGTTTTGGCTACAGCTTCATTGACTTCAACTGAAGCACACTTAGAAAGAGATTTTGAAATTACTGGTGTATCAGTTGACGGTACCGCATGGGTAGATGTTTCCATCGTGCCAGCTGTTGAAGGTCACTTTTCAGCTAGTGTAAGCGTCGGCGGAAACGCAGATGTAATTTCTGGTAAGGTTGATTATCTGAATGGAACAGTAGCAGTTTCCAGTACAACTGGAGTTGTTCTGTTTGCTCGTTTCCAGGTAACTACTTCACTAGAAGAAAATAGAATCAATCCTGCTGTTCAATTACAGGTTGACAAAATTAGACTGTATGCTAGAGATCGTCAGATCAGCGCAAACTGGACCATTAACATGGAACAGGACATGCGTGCTCTGTTTGATATTTCTATGCAGGCTGAAATTGTCAACATTCTTGGTCAGCAAGTTGCTCTAGACATCGATCGTGAGATCATCAATGCACTTATTACTGCCAACACAAGACTGAATGCTGCAGATCACCAAGGAGCATTTAATAGAACCCCGCCAACGACATACACATGGGGAACTAAGTATTGGCATGAGAACATCATTCCTGTTCTGAATGGACTTTCAGGTCAGATCTATACAGATACCAACATTGAGGCTGGTAACACAATTGCTGCCAACCCACTAGATGTTGCAATCCTTGAAGATCTACAAACCTTCAACTATACTGGAACATCTTCAGTTGATGGTGACCTTGGATATCGTTCAGCTACAGTTGCTGGCGGAAAGTGGAGAATTCTAACTTCTGCTGTTGTAACTCAAGGAACGATGCTGATGGTCTACAAACCTGTAGAAGAACTGAAAGCTATTTACTTCTATAGTCCATATGTACCTGCAGTTCTGCATCCTTATCCATTAGGATTCACACCATCACTAACCATCCTGAGCCGTTATGCTACTGCTCTGGTAAGAAGTGCTGGAATTGCTACACTTACAATTGGACCGTAAGAGCTAGCTTTAATTTAAGTAAAAAAAGACCTGGGTTTGTTTCAAGATAGCCCAGGTCTTTTTTTCGTCGGTAATTATAGGGGGAGAGTATCTAGAACACTCTTGTACGGCCCAGTTTTTACTTTCAAAAACTTTGTAGTTGTAATTTCAAGAATCCATTCGGGGATAGCGTCAATACGTGTGTAAATATTTCTTTTGGTATCCTGAAAAGGGACAACATCACAAAGATTCCTGTCTGCAATTACCCATAGAAATTTTCCTACCTGACCTTCGTATGTTACTTGAATACTTTCGTCGATCAATTTTTGATGAAACTCTTTTGCTGTATAAGATTCACCAACATCCAATTCGTTCCAAATATACACGAAGTCATAGTACTCCTGAGGAATGGGTGGGAAGGATTTTGTTTTCCAGCTGGACAAATCTCCAACTTTTTTATAAACTTGTCTTTTAACAAATCTGTTATTGATATTAACAGACCACTTTTTCCCTTCAACTGATTCTACCAACCGACTCTTCTTTTTACCTTGAATAAATTTACACGCTTTTTCAAGCATTTCTTCGTGGTTGACATTCACTTTCGTATTAGTTGCAATATCTGCTAGAATGTTTGAAGTAAATTCATCACCAAGTTGAAAACTGTGAAAAGTTTCTGCCAACATTAACTGCGGATCAATTCCTTTCATGAATACCTCCTAATTGGATTTAATAAATTTATATTCATTTATTAATATATATAGGAACAAAAAATAAAAAGGTGCTGATATGACTAAAATATTAATAACTGGATTCAGACATAGTGGAACCACAATGTTAATGCAACTTCTCAAGGCACATCCACAAGTCGGATGGATTGAATTTGAAGAAGGTTACATTGAATATGATAAACCAAGAGAATGGATTTTAATGATGGCAAAGAAAAGAGTTCCTAATTTGAAAACTCATGCTTGGGGAGATAAGATTCCTTGGGCGGTAAGAAAGAATGATTTAGATGGACAACGAGTCATTAACTTTTCAAAGAAGTGGTTAAAGTTTTTCAAAGATGGAAGAGTCCTTCTCATATTAAGACACCCGATTGATGTAGCTTTATCTGGTCATGCTGGTAATAGTGTTGGAAAATTAGAGTTAAAGTATATGAAAAGATCAATCCCAAAAGTTATTGATTATATCAATGAAAATAAAAGATCTGCAATAATAACTTATGAAGATCTAGTTACCCATCCAGAAATTCACCTTCCTAATATCTTTCAATTTTTAAGGTTAAAAGACAATGAAAAAATAGTCAAAAAAATAATCAACGCTCCATTAAAGTTTGGTAAGATAAATGCAGATAGAGCATTTGCTTACAGAAAAAAAGATGTGGATGTTAGTGTAGATTATGATGAAATTCTAAAAAAAATAGTTCATAGACTATAATAGATCCTGACCGTTTGAAGGATCAGGATCTATTTTAATTGGTTTATACTTCTACACCAGACTCTCTGGCATCTCCTAAATGTTTTCCGCATTCTTCACATTCGTACCCGTTTGGGCAACCATCTTCGTCAAGTCCTCCATTCTGACAAATGAGGTCATCAATGTATGCACCACAATTCCAACAGTGATTAACATACGTGGGATCGTAAGGAGTTTCATCCGCTTCTGCTTCTGCTTTTAGAATTGCGTGTTTGCCAACTAAGGCAGCGATGAATAATGCACCTGACATAATATTAATCCTCCTATTTATCGAGTTTGCTGCAGGCGGGTTTCTTTCTTATATCCAATGCCACGAGAATTCTCTCGCCAGCGTCTGCATACCATTTGGTTTGTCTGATAAAACTCCAAGTAATACCTGAAACACCAATTGCCAAAAGAGTGATCACTGTTGTGAAATCCATGGTTTTATTCCTCCTATAGTTCAAAAAGATTATTGGTTTCATTCATGTATTAATATATATAGCTATGAATTATTACTCATATATTCTCGGATGTCCTCGTAGTCATCGTTATTCCATTCCATCCATTCTCCATCTTCAAACATATTGAGCCCACCAACGTTGGAATAATCAGGTTTGATATTGTTGTGGAGTTGGAAGAGATCATAGAGTGCAAGAGTATTGAGTAGGAGGACCGCTTCATCAATATTCTTGACAGGAACGAGAAACGCTTTCATGGGCACTTGTGGTATCCACCATATTTGTAGATCACCGTCTTTAGGCATAATTTTATCCTTTCACATTAATTAATGGGGTTGTATAGTCTATTGTCTTAATGACTATGTTCTCTTGTTCTTCGATTACCTTGTGAAGATCCTTATAAGCATCAGGGGCTTCATCGAAAGTTGACTTCCCAACCTTGGCAACGATGTCCTTCATTTGATCTTCGAATCTTTCAAGAGTCACAAATTCCTTGGCTTTCTTTCTACTCATCTTTCTTCCAGCTCCATGTGAAGCTGAACTTAAGTATTCTTCATTACCAAGACCTTCTGTGATATATATTCCAGTTTTCATACTTCCAGGGATGATTCCAATTTGACCCTTTTCAGCAGGAGTTGCACCTTTTCTATGAAGGACATTCTTTCCTTCTACGATTGCATGATTGTGATTTTCATTAATCATATGGTGATCAATTAAGCTTCCTGCTTCATGATGATTATACCCCAGAAGTAAAAGGACTTCACGCATCATTACCTTTCTGTTTTCAAGAGCATATTCAAGAGCAAAGTTCATATCTTGGAGGTATTGTTGACCATATTCACCATTAAGATGTAGGAATCCTTTTGGCAAATCCGTATCAACTTTTTTGCATAATCTCATATAGTGTGTGGCAATTGAATGACCTGGATTTCGAGACCCAGAATGAACAGCAATGGTTACATAACCTTCCGTGTTTTCACCAATCTCAATGAAATGATTTCCACCACCTAAGGTTCCAAGCTGAATATTCAGTCTAGCTCCAACTTTTTCATTCAAGTTCTTATCACCAGATGCAGACTTGAAGTCGTAATAAACAAAACCGGTCTCTCTAGAATTGAAGCCAACTGGAATCTTTTTGTATATTGTATCAAACAGTTTGGTCTTCTGTTTTAGATTCTTGAACACTTTTTTTGCTTCGAGTCTTGTCAGAATGTAGCACATACCACATCCAACATCGTAGCCAACATATTCAGGAGAGATAACACTGTCAAGAAGTGCAACCCCACCAATCGGCAATGTATAACCGGTATGACAATCAGGCATCACTGCCAATTTGATGAGAAACTCTAAGGCGAGAGCATCATATATTTGTTGTTGTGCCCCTTGCTCTAAGAGGTGTATAGGTATTAATGTACTGAGTTTATCTAGTTTGGGCATGTTACCTCCTTGTTAAAGCAGTTGTTATGTAATCTCTGTTGTGACTCCAGACAACTCTTATTTTTCCATCTAAGTCAAGATCCAGATCATATATCCACTGGGTGTCATCCTTCTGTTTCTCCTTGTTAACCAGTGTTACGTTGATATTATTTTTGATCATATGGCAGAAATAGTTATACTGATCAAGAGTTATCTGAAGGTTATATCTCTGAAGGAGGCGAAGCTTAGTGTGTTCAAAACTATAGTTTCTATCTTTTTTTGTTTTCATTTAATTCCTCATCCGAAGATTGTGTGCATCAAGTCAAGAAGCAAAAAATCCCTCATTTTCATGATAAAGCCAGCCAGGCCAAAGATAACCAGGACGATGTAAGCGGTTACAAGGAACATGACTATAACTAAGCCTAATGAACCGATAACGGCAAACACATGGCGGACCTTTTTCCAAAACGTCCACTGGTCCCAGTTTCTTTTACGCCAAGCTGACTTTTTCATTTTTTACCATCCATATCTTGCATGGGGAAAGGCTCCTTTGACGGCCTCCATTTTAGCATCGTATGTCGGAAGAGTCGCCCAGAATGTATATGCTTCTTTGTCGGCTCCATGAGTTAGCATATAACCTGCATCACAGACACACTCAATTACAGTATCCCTGTCTGCAATAGGCTTTATTCCTTGCTCTTCCATTACAGTGAGAATATCACCTCCAATGACTTCCCATGTTCTTGAAGCCATACGTTCAATTCTCTTTTTCATACTTATTCTACTTTTTTCCATGATGTTATCACCAAAAGTTAGGGTTAATGACTGCGGGGATCATCTCCCACATTTGATCTCCATATCCTAAATACATGCCACCCAAGAATCCTGCTCCGCCAATAACAATCAAAGCTATTAGCATACCAAGTATCATTGCTGTAATACTAGTCAGAATCTTTTTTAGGCGTGGTGTTGATTTGTCTGATGAACTCTCTGAATGCTCCATCCATCTCCTCCTTCATGTTTATTTGAAGAAGCTTTAATAGTATTGCTTCATCTGGGTTATCACCATATTTGGGGTTAGTCCAACTTTTATATGTGCTCAATAACTTATCAAGCATATAGACTCCAATGGACTCTTTTTCCATGTGGCCTCTCGGGCGAAGAACATCTCTAAATTCGTACATGTGAATCAGAACAGCCCCTTGAGGTATTTCCTTTACAAATTTTATTTTAGACCAGTTTACCATGATTACCTCATTTTGATTTCATAGACCTTGTTATCTCTAAAAAATCTAACTTGATTTCCTTCCTTACAAAGTCTCATTGTTGAGTTGATAATCGGATCTTCAATACGTTTCACTGAATCTTTATCAATCCGATTGAGGAATATTTCAATGGCATCGTCGTCAGTGATTAAAACACACACGCCATTATCAAGACATGTAAAGTTGATGGGAGCGTAATCTACATCATTTGTAATTCGACATGCATACTTTGTATGTTTAGGATCAAAAACAACGATGAATCTGCTATATACTCCACCCTTATGCCCTGTCAAGACACAAATTTGATTCTCATATTTTGCATCCATAATCTGAAAGTCATTGAGTTCGGGTATGGGTTTGACAATGAATGAACTCTTGTCAAACGATGGAAGTGGTATTGCCAAATAGGCTTTACCAAGGACACTTTGAACTACAACATTACTGAAGAGTTGACTCGAATTTGGTTCAATTGTCCATGTGGTTTTGATAATGGCATGAATCTTATCACCCATGTGTTTGAATGTCATTTCCATCAACCTCTCTTTGTTTTTCAGAAAGAGTATGTTGTTGGTAATCATCATATCTGTACATTCAAGATCGATTGTGGGATCAACACCGCCAAGAGATTTAAGCTTTACTCTATTGTCTTCGATCTTGACCAATATGGGTTGATTCTCTAATGGAGTGAAAAGAACTTCAACATTTTGAGGCAGTTTATAATCAGTCCGCCCTATGTAGACTCTCTCTTGTGTCTTGGTAAGATTCAGAGTGCCGTTGTGAAAAAGAATATCTCCTAAATATTCATGGAGTTCTTTAATGTCAAAGTTATCTGTACTCTGAATAAGTTGAACAATAACCTGAGCAACACCTGCCATACCAGGAGTTTGAGGTGGCGGTCTTCTCTCACCATTTTCAAACATTTGAAAGTACCAGTCCTTATAAGCACTTGGAATTAAATTGAAATCTCTAACAGTCGGCGGAAGTGCTACAGAACTATTCATGACCGAGACACAATCCTTGATCCGGTTTACGAAGTCATTCTTCTTATATCCTGGATGTTTTCCCTTAAATGGATGAATTCCCACAAATAATTGAAAGGTGACAATGGCAAATGAAAACCAATCGGACAGAACCGTGAAGTCAGTTGCTCTCCAATCTCTGATTGAAGGCATGATAGCAGTAGGAGGATAAGACGGAGTTTTCCATGCATTTACGTCGATTAAATATGGGGTTACAAAGTCGTCAGCAACCATGTAATTCAACTCATTATTATCGACTATGAGAAATTTTTTATCATGAATGAACTGCGTAACCTGTTTGATATTTTCGACCAATTGAATAATTTGATCATTTTCGATATTGTTATTTTTACGAAAGGTATTGGTGAACATTTTACACATGGCATATTTATCTCCGCCAAGCCATGTCATTGTAAAACCAAGCTCATGCTTTTTATCGTTGAAGATAATACCCTGAGGTCTTACAATACTTTCATGATCGAGTTGTGATAGCTCACCAATCTTTGCAACGGGAATCATTTTTTTCAGATCTTCATAAATCTTGAATGCTACATCACCCTTTTTATATATGCTTCCTTCCCCGCCCTTGGTGACATAATCTTTTGAGGTCAGAGTTATTTTCTGACCATTCACATAAATTAACATGAGGTCCTCCTTAGACGTCAATTCCAGGAATCAAATTAAATATCTGGGGATCATAGATATCAAATATGAAACATTTTTTGAATGTTAGAGTATCCCCAATGATATATGGATTTACTCCTAGTTTATAATAAACTTCTCCTGTTACTTCGTTGTCAACAATTTCTCTAACTTGTACCCAGAAATATTCACATTCAGATCTGATTCTTACATAATGCCCGACTTCAAGAGCACAGTAATAAAATGGATTGATAGCACGTGTGTTTGTCGGACATATTACATACATTGCTGCTGGATCTGTTAGATTAGTGGGGTTGTAGTGAGCCATTATTCTGTCCTCGTATATGCTCCTATTGATAGATCATCGTAATGGACAATGCCATTGTTTTTGAGATCTTTGAGAGCTCTTTTCATCCTTCGTTTGAGGAACTCGCCTTTGACATTTTTAAATGCCATAAAAGGTTCAAGAACATCATGCAGAGGAATAGCATCTCTTAGACTCGGATCTTTCTTAATGAAAGACTGAAGTCCATCGGAGCTGATGAAAATATTTGGATGTGCTGTAAGACTATACTGGAGAACGACTTTTGTATCGTATGCTATTTCCTGATACTTAGTATCTCCACTCTCAAACGTCTCATGTAGAGACTTTGAGTTTTTGTTCGCATGATAAATTTCATCACGAAATTCATCAATTAGATATGATAAGTAATATGGTGCGTTGTTGGTGAACTCAATGAAGTCAACTTGAATAGCTCCGTTCGAGCTCTTAGACACAACGACACCGTCGCCATACATGAAGACGGTTACAATACCATCTAACTCATATGAAACGATAAGGGTTGCATCGAGACAGCTTACTGTGAGACCCAACTGTCTGGCTGTCAATTCTGCATTGTGGATAACCCAATTTCCCATTTTATTATAGTCGAGATCATAAAGATTATCACCTCTGTATCTCAAATATTGTTTGGCCAAATGACACAAAATTCTTGCACCCATCTCTGTGTTGTTGGATGAAGAACATCCATCGGACAAAATAATAAATGGAACTGGATTGTCACCTGCTATAATATAATCCTCACATACTCGGTGAGAATCTCCTATTTCTAAAAATGTATCAGCATTCAACATTTATTATTCCTTTACAGTTTTTTCTTGTTAATGTCTACTTTCTTCTCACCTTCTTTCTCGGGTGTTTCAGTGTCGATTGTTTCGCCGTCTTTGGTTTTCCACGTAACACCGGGAAAACTGTCAACATTTTTCATGAGCATGGTCCATTTGACAGGATCCGTTACAACTTCAATGTTTCCAATTGTATAGGTGAAAGACATTGAATTAAAATCCCCAGCTATTACATGTAAATGAACAGATTTGGTTGATCCTTCTTTTATAAGAAATAACATTTGGGCGACGTTTAAATCTTCCCATTCATCGAGAATCAATAGATCACCAAGAGTATATTCAACTGCAAGCCTACCAGACACCGCGGTAAATTTAATTTCGACTACTGTGTCAACTTCAAATGCATTTCGATCACATCCGAATAATATTAAACATCCTAAAACTCCAAGAATACTAATGAATGTAGAACAAATAATCCTATTTCGATTTACTTTCATAATTCACCTCTTTAAAATGGGAGGGGGTAACGTATGCGCGGCTACCCCTTCCACTATGTTATGCGGCTACTCTGGCCGACTTCGTATATTGGCGTTTCAGGATCGAGACTGAATGTTCACCGACCTTTGGTTGAAACAACTTCAGGCGCTGCCATTTGATTCTCTTTCCTGGCATTGTGAAATCTTCTTCCCATTTCACATTTTTGAACCACGCCGGCATTCTTTCAGGGTTCTTATAGTGAGCATATTCGGATGCTCTGGTCATAAACCGGAGTTTGGAGATGACAGACATGATATCTTTCCGATCACCATAGGCTTCAATGAGACCTCTTTGAGTTATCGGATAGAACTCATAGTCGCCTTCAATAAATACATCAGGCGTATAGATCAGGGCTTCAAATGCATCGAATTGCTTCTGCACTGCATCACCATACTCATAATCATGAGATTCGGGTTTGTCACCCTTTGGCGGGAAGTTGATGCCGGCAGCCTGAATCCGTTTGACTTCGGTATTCATGAACGCTGCCTGATCTGTGAGACGATCTTCCAGCATTTTGGTGATAACATAATGATGACCAAAGAATGAAGTCCATCTGTTCGGGTGAATGAAATTCTTGAAGACGATACGATTACCCGACCACATTTTGCTCTCGGTGATGAACCGGTTCTCTTTCAGGGTGGGCTCGAATTGAATTGTTTGCCACCCTTCGTACCATTCGCCATCTTTGCCGGTGAGTGAGAATGTACGATAATCACCGACTTTGTCTTCTCCAATAACATTTTGATCCATGATGTTAATGTTAAAGGAAAAGAAGACCTTATTGGCGCCAACACTCAGGAGTTCCCCATGCCGATTGGCTTCTGATTTCAATTCCTGATCCGTCCGGGTTTTTCTCTGAGTGTGACCTTTGTAATATGGAATGTTGATAACGGCGCCACGTCCAGCCAGTGCATACATAAAGCATGCCAGGTCAAGATCTGTACCTTTGAAGATGCCATAATCATTGTATGCCGGACTTGGTTTTCTGGTAAACAGATCATAATTCCACCATTCCAGTACTTCATTCATAACCGGAGCGATATCCTTGCCACGATCCAATATGGTTGTGACTATTGGATTTGATAAAATGGTTGTAATACTCTGTGCAACATGTTTCGGTTCTGTCATTTGTTTGTTCCTTTTTATTGCATATTTGCTACGCGGTCAAGTTCGTCGATGACTGGTTCAAATTCTTCCGCACATACATCATCTGGAACGATTAATGCTTTGTATATTGCTTCTTTTCTGTTCTTGTCTAAATAGAATGCCTGAGCTACAATAAAACAGTCAGGAAATACTCCACCCAGCTTAGTAATAGCTGCTGCTGGTCTTGAATTGAGATGGTTATAGGCTGCGGTGTTTCCTCCTACATATAGAGCGCCTGGTGAATCCATCCATCTAATAGTTTTTGGAAAGCTATCATATCCATTCGGTGTGAGGACGGTGATAAGGATAATTTTACCTGTCCTTTTCTCCTGCCAGACATGATATTTTCGATGAGCCTTTTCAGTGTCAAGGCTGTGTGTTCCCAACTTTTCATAGGTCGGAAATATGGCTATCGGATTGTGGTATTCGGGATTGAAGTATTTTGTTTGAGTATCAAAACCTTCATCCATAACTGGAGTACTTGACTTTCCTCCCATACAACCCGCAAGCAAAAATAAAACTGCTAAGAGTGTGAATATTTTCCTCATATTGTATCCTTTCTTGAAAACTTTTGCCCCAAAAACGCATATGAATTTGGGGCAAAAGTTTCGGTTTATTAGAAGTTAAGCGCCACGCTCGGAGAACCCGTGCCGAGGGCTTGACTTTGACTGCTGACGCTCTCACTCACAAAATTGGCCAGCTTTGCCAGTTTACCTGCTGTGGCGTCGCCAATGTCCACAAACTGGGACAGGTTGGCGTCTTTCTGAAATTTCGCCAACGCCTTTACGACTTCGCCATCCATTCTTGAGCTCGGATCTTTAAGAGCGACCAGAACTGTTACCAGGGACTCAATCTCTTCCTTGGACATGGCATCTTCGATCTTCTCTTTGATTGAAGTCGGTGTCATGGATGAGCGATTGTCCATTCCATCTGTAATAATATAGACTGCGCCATTGCAGTCGAAATCCTGATCAACCAACCGCTTGGAATATTCCAGAGTTCCGCCAACTGCATCATAAGTGGCATCGAACAGGGCGGTCATGTTATCAGGTTGCAACGGATCATACGAATTGATGTCGATATCCGCTAGATTAAGAAATCCATGAATCTCAATAAGTTCATCGTTGAAAAGCAAGAGGCGAAGCAGAAGATTCTCTGCCCGAGGACTCTTTTGACAGGCATCAACGATAGCTTTAATACATCCCAGCAATTCGTCTGCGAAACGAATAACGCTGCCAGAGATGTCGCACACAATTGTTGCCAACGTGTACTCGGAGGCACCTAGATCTTCAATTCTCACGGCGGAAAACTGAAAGGTGCCGGGACCCGTAATCCCTATGACTTGAGTGTCGTCTTGGGCCATTAATTTTGGCATTGTACTTTACTCCTTTAATTGTCTGTAGTCAGTTGATTATGCGAGGAAATCAACGGTCGTGTTAATCTGCATACCCCTTGCCATCATATCACTGACGAACTGCTCGCCAATGTCGGTAAACATCGTGGTGCCCGGAGGATCCGGAACATCCGAAGTTGCATCCTGTAGCAGGACCATCTTCTTGATGTTTTCTTCGCCGAAGTTGTTGGCAATGTCAATGACGGTGTTTGCAAGACAGTGTGACCGTGCTTCTCCTGCAAGCAGAATGATGTCTGGGCGTTGCAGGGTTTCGATTAGTCTCATATTCAACTGGGTGTCGGGATCTTGTGGATCCGGAACGTCAGCCTGAACTGCAGAATAGTGTTCGGTCCAGAAGTTGGATCCCTTGGTCACATAATCGACCAGGGCAAAATCCTTTTCCCATTCGATCAGGGCATCAAACAAAGGTGCCGGTTCATTGATAACAGCGTACCCCTTGCTACCAATCAGACAATGAGGAGGCCAAATACACAGTGGATATCGACCGTTCGCTGCAAGGGAATCAACATACTCCCTTGCGCGTGCTTGAAACTGTGGATTTGTGGCCCGGAACAACCCATTTTTAACATCCTCGGCGGAAATGATTGTAAATGGGCCGGGATGTTTCCCACTGGAATCCATCCAGAAAATGGGATGTGCAATGTCTACAAAATGATGACTGTCGAGCGTGATATGTATATCATCAAGTTTGTCTTTCAGACGACGAATCATAGTTGCTAATCGGTCCATGTCTTCGGTAGCACCGGGAACGAATAGCGCCCCATCGGGATGACAAAAGTCATTCTGGGGATCAATAATCAAAAGTTCTATTTTCATGTTCAAAAAACTCCTTGTTAAAAAATTAAACCATGCAAGAAAACAACGTATTCCAAGGTTATCTAGTTAAATCATCTGCCTCTTTATTAAATCCGCGTCTAACATGTTCGAGTCGCCACTCAGGAATACCTGCAAGGAGTTCAATTGCTTGATCTCTTAAAGCAGCCATCCTACCGTCTTTAGCTTTCCAGGTGCGGTTTACCTGGTTTACTACCAAAGCTGAATCTCCATAGATTGTAACATTTTTAATTTCATGTTTTACCAATCCAGTGACTAATAGAATCAATGATTTGTATTCAGCTTCGTTGTTGGTTCCATAACCCAAATCTCTTGAATAATCACCCACAATGTTGCCGGATTCGTCTTTTATTAGACCTCCGATCCTCATCTCTCCGGGATTGGGTTTGGCAGAACCATCGAAATATGCAATATATTTCATGCCATAAACCCCTTAAACTTTGATGATTTGTTACTAGTTATATAGCGAACAACACTTTTCATAATGTGCTCTACTTCATCCTGAGAATATTCAAGCCTTTGTAACTCAGCGTTATAGCTAGATAATATCAGAGATGTAGTATCTCCACCTATAAATGGTTCTGCACCATAACACTTCAGAAATGCTTGAAACATAGCAGGGATCGGCGGGTGTCCATATGAGGTCGCTGCCCTGCTACGTTTTTTTACATCTTGTCTCCATGAATTTAATCCACAACAACATCCAGCTCCACAATGTAACTCCTGGCGATAGTCTTGACCTTGGGTTCCTTCAAGGACCATCAGGCCGCATATATAGCGATTGTTTAATTCACTCCACTCAAGTTTTGGACACTCAACGAGACCAGCACCATAGATGCGTCTGGCTATTTCGCATGGAGCTTTCATACAACAATAGCCGCACCCAACGCACTTTCTAACTTTCAGTTCCGAAGATTTCTCCATAAGTTTTATCTTTCTCCTGATACCGTTTTAGTGCGTCTTTGCAAACGGATAGTTCTCCAAGCAAACTGTTTTTGTCTTTAAGGAGAAGGTTGTATGATTCAACTATATTGCTGTTTTCATGTATATTACTACTTAAAGTTTCTTTCAAAACTTCGATTAATTCAGTCTGCTCCTTATTCTCCTTCATGAGTTTGTGGAGTAATTCAAATATTGACATTCCAACATCACTTGCCTTCATGTCGAAGATTTTAGAGGCCATTGCTTCAGGTGTCATAGTTTCTGTCTCCGTATGTACTTCTTTAATCATTTCAACTGCTTCTCTGGCCACCGTTGTCATTCTTGCGCTAACAGTTGGGAGATCTAAAATACTTGCTCTTTTTTCAAAGATATAGCATTTTCCATCTTTTTCTTTTAACTGATGTTCATCGAGAACATGAACAGTAGCCCCACCCTGTCTAGCCCTATAAAGAAAATTTGAAACCCCTTTTTTGTCTTTCATTTTCAAGGGAAGACGATTGTTAAATGATAGAGTGGATATGCGCTCGCCTTCCGGAAGAGCATTGAATAACATTGTACAAAATCCGACCAATGAGGGAGGTTTTTCCAGCTTTTGATACGTTGGAGGAGACTGGTTTGGAATTAGGAATGCTTCGCCTCTATTGTACTTTTTTGTTAGGAATCCACGGATGTATTTGATATCCTCACCCATGTCATTTCTTCCTCTTGCAATATCAAATACATGATCGGCGTCTACTATGAAATTTGGATCTAAAGTATCCCAATATACTTGTGCTCTATCCGTGATAGTTTCCATAATAATTCTCCTTTACAATGGATTGAGGGTGGGGGGACAAGTCCCCCAAACCCTTACTTCCTCTGCGTGCCAACCTTGGGCCAGTACATAACTTCACTACCGGCCGGTATCTTTCTGTTGACACTGGTTGATTGAATAAATACATCGAATTTACCATGATCACCGGGAACCAGCCGAACTGTGCCGACTGCATTGCCGATACCGAGCATGTCTCGAGCATCCTGTCCACAGTACACTTTACCTGAGGACTTAACACGAAGAGCCACCAGTTTGTAATCCTGAACTTTCTTCTCGGTTTTGATCAGTTGATAGAATGCGGCACCCTTGATCCATTCTTTTCCGTGACCAATGATAGCATCACGAATTTGACAATCCATGTGAGGTATAATGAACTCAACCTGTTTGGTGATCTCAGAAAGTGATGATCTTGCATCCCTTACGGTAAGATCTGCGGTGCTTGAATAGAATGACCTACTGGACATCTTTTTACCCTTACCAACAACGGTCTTCTCTTTGAAGAAGTTCCTGTAACCAGCGGAACTGACGATAAAGGCCTCCTTTGTCCCTCTGGCAGTTTTGGTATCCCATCCTTGAACATTACCACGCGGAATATTAAATTTTCTGGAAAACCACTCCTCTTTTCCAATGGGGACTAGAAATGTAAATGTCCATCGGTCGGTGGCAGTCTTTTCTTCAATGAGTCTGACAGTTGTTGGAACTCCAGGATTAATAGAATCATTCTCATCTCCGTCTGTTACAGTAGAGACAACAAATGAAGTATCTGGTTTTCCATCATCTAGCTCTTCCAACTTTTTGATTGCACGATAAACTGAATCGAATAATGGAGTCAGGCCGCTTGGATTAAAATCATCAGCACTCAAGGGTTTTACAGTTTGAACCTGTTGACCAGCATAAAGAATTCGATGTTTTAAAACTCGATCACCAAATGCCATAGCTGTCATTGAAGCTTCTTGTCCTTCATCTAGAACAGCATGACGAATGTCTGTAACTGTCTGGTTGTATGCTTCAACCAGTGGTACTATGATGTTTGTGACTGAGCCACTTTCATCAATACAAAATGCGATGTGGTTTTGTAACATAATTTCTCCTTTTCTATACATATTAACTAGGAGGGGAATAAATCCCCTCCTTTGATTAACCTGTCTACTCCTATTGAACCGGAGCAAGGGTTTTGGGTTGTAATCCCATAGTGATGTTGTTGGCGCCGAGGATTGCAGCTGCACCTTCAAGACTGGACCCTTCACCCATAACGAGTGTGGTCGGCACCTTGATCATATCGGGATTATTTGCGGCGGCTGCAAGAACTTCTTTCACATACGCCAGCTCGAATGCCTTCTCTTTACCAAGAACATTGGCCTGAGCTTCCTGGCCTATGGCAACGTCTGTCAGATAAGCCTTCTCGGCCTCACCCTGTTTGATTCTGGCTGCTTTTTCATTGTCAGCCACGGTGATACCGATTTCGGATTTCATCAAACGAGCCTGTTGATCAGCCTTAGCACGTTCACTTTCAGTATGAACACGCTCAGTTTGGGCGATCTTCTCCTGCTTATATGTAGCCATCAAGGCTTGAGCAAGTTGTTTTCTCTTACCCGGGATCAGCAATGAAGGAGGAACTGCAGGATCACCAAACCGTACCCACTGAACAGTAAGACCTGCTTGGGCACCGGCCGGAATTAGATTTGCTGCAACTGCTTTTTCCAACTCCTCTCTATGATATAGAAGGTCAAGAACCTGACGAGGACGAGTGATTTCCTGCATTTTCGGTTCACCTTTGGAGTCAGGAATTTCATTTCCATCTTTGTCAATAGCAAGACTGTAAACTTGATTCCCATCTTTATCTAGAACTGGTTCGGTAACCAGAACATTCTCAGATACCACATTCCTGAGAATAGAACGATAGTTGGGAGTGATGATTTTGTTTTCGACTGCTTCTAAACTGCCAACGGAAGCAACTACGAACGGTGCATTATCGGGAGTAACCTGAACCTGTACTCTGGAATCCTGAAATACGTCCCATCCTTGAACTCGAAGGACGATTGCCATATCCGCAGCATCCTCTGGAACCGGAATTTCTTCTTCATGGGGAGTCTGTTGAATTTTTCCATCATCCCCAATTGTCAGATCAATCCATTTACGGGTGTAGCCGCCAATGTATTTCCAGGTTTGAACTCTGGTATCAACGATAGTAACATCATATGCTTTTTGATTGATGTAGTATTCACCAGGATTGTAGACGTCTTTCCATACTCCACGGTTTCCTTTGGGAACTATTGGTACAGATAGATCGGTCTTTAAGATACCGGTCGGAAGAATTGGAGGTCCTTTGTAGTCTTCACCAACGTTGGATTTGATAACCGCAACGTGACCAGCTGGAACAGGTGTTGATTCACCTTCATAGGCATCGAATATATAACGATTTATTCGATAATCCCCAGGAGGAAGAACAGTTAACTGAGGACCTTTGACTCCCTTCACTTTTCCATCTTCGGAATCATATCCCATAAATTTCATGGCATTTATCATATCGCTCATATTCTCCCATGCGGGAGCGATGAATTGCCCTTTTGGCATCGGATTGCCATCCTTGGCAACTAGCATGCCATACGTACCAGGCTTTACTGTCAATATGGGAAGCTCTTCAATGTCATGGGTTACACGGATAAATGGAATTAAATGGAAACCAGGAGCCAGAATCTTGGCTTGCGGACCTTTTTCATCTGTATTTGCAATGATTCGGCCTGATGGCATTTGACTTCCGAAATAGATTCGTTTAAGATGGCCAACCCCGTCAGAGTCGATAATAAGACAGCTGGTAGCCAGAAATGCGATAAATGCTACTGTAATGCATGTACCACGAACCGCCCACCGAATAATTCCATATGTTTTCGGACGACTGGTTGTTTCGGGGTCGTCATCCTTTAGAAATCTGGGGGCTACAACTGCGCCAATAATACACGCAACGATAAGAAATAAAAGTATCATGAGTTAACTCCTTCTTAAAATTTTTAATTAGTTTACAACTGCGATTGCCTAAACTACTATTTCCCTCCTTTCTTGGATTCAGGTAGCCACATCCACCATCTGCCCCCATGTCCAGGACAGCTAAGTGCGTGCCATTTTGTGCCCATCATGACGCCCTCTTTGTAGTGATGCCAGTGGCCAAACATCCATAAATCTGGTTTATACATTTCCCATAAAGTTGATAGAGCCTGATTTGAAGGTTCATATCCTTTCTCTGGATAGTGTGGCAACATATCTAATACTAATTCAACTGGACAAGTATGTGTGATAAATATGTCCACGTTTACATCTGGGAGATTCATCATATCGTTTGTAGATATAGTTTCTTCTGGAAACCAATCGACACCAAAACGTCTCATATCCTTGTCAATTGAATATCCACCTCCCATAAACATTATAGTTCGACCATCTTCAAGAGTATAAGTAGAACCTCTTGGCATATAAATAATCCCGGCTTCCAACTCATCAGTTTCTCTATCTCTCAATGACCAATGGTCTTCGTGATTTCCATCACACCACAATATTTTTTCAGCTGTTTGTAGTTTGATATTTGATAGTGGAGCTCCCCAAGGAACTTTAGGCCAGTAACCGAAGTCACCACAGCATATGACCATATCAGGTCGCTTCTTACTGATGATTTCATTCAGTCGACTAAACTCCATGTGGATATCTCCTGTTACTAAAATTCTCATATCAACCCCCTAACCTCCATAATTAGTTTTCCCAAATTATTTAATCCGGGAATGTTGGCACATTTCTTACACATACAATCCCCCCAGTCATTATCGTGCCAATAATTACCTTCTATTATTATTGAGCTGCCAGTAGATAGAAGCAACTTTCTGAATTGATCATAGCTGAATTTTTGCATTAAAAATCTTTTCATGTAGGTTATTTTAACAATATCCCAATCTTTCCTAATTCTTGTTTTTCTACCAAGTCTTTTAGCTTTTCCTGCTTGATGAGCTGGTATTTGTGAAATATTATATCTAAACATACCATCTGTACTTTTACTTGCTACAAAAGCATGCTCAACAGTTGGGTAATTCACATCCTTATAATAGATCACAACCGGAGTGAAATTACTCAAGTAGCTATAGGGTCCTGCAAATTGATTAATAACATTGCATTCTTGCATCATCTAACTGACTCCTTATATATTCAATATCGTTTGCACTTTTCACATAATTATCAAACCATTCTTCTGCATCTGGAATTTCAAAGTCACATGAAAAGTGATGAATTGTTGCGTTGTTTGCTGACGCTGCCAGTTTGAGTCCGTATATTCCAGAAATAAGAGATTTACAATCATACATCTCGGCTGCTTCTTTTGGAGTTGTTTTGAATACTTTATCTATACTCATTAGGGCAGCATTCTGAACATTCTCGATATCTGAATGGTGAAAATACAATGGACCATATTTTAAATACATTTTACCCCGATGTTTTGGTCCATCCTTCATATTATGCATAGCAACACCTATTAAATAATGATGGGGTAACTTTGAGTCTGCTTTTATTTTTGTAAAATCATACATTAAACACCTCTGTTTTATAGAACAAAATTAAAATGAATAGTTATTAAGGAGAATAACAATGAATGAGTATCCCTACCCGCTATATGATGAAAAAGGAAAAGTAACCTGTCAAATATGTGGTAAACCCTTTCTTGTAATTTCACCAAAACATCTCCAAAAACATAATGTAAAACACGCTGACTACACCAAGAGATTTCCAAATGCTCCTCTAGCAAATAAGGAATTTGCCGCTCGTGGAAAGTATGGTAAAAATAAAGATCTGTTTATCCATCCTGAGAACGAAGAGATCATAGGAGAGGACATTTTGGTTGATGAACAACACATTGAAGAACTGGACGATGTAGAATTCTTCATGAAAGGCGAAATGAAAGCCATTGATCCTATAAGATCTATGAAAGTTAAACTACGAGATCACTTAAGATTATACTTCTCAAATATTAAGATGGATCACTTGATCAGACAGTTTGGAACTGACAACAAATTGAAGCTCGAGTTTATAACTGACTTCTGCGATCCGGTTCTTAAAGTCGTAATTCAATGTCCTGATACCTTCTGGCATAATAACGATATGTATATTGATCTCAATAAAACAGTTAAACTGGAGCAGTATGGGTGGAAGGTTTTTGAGATAACTTCTAACAATCCATCTTTTGCTCAAATAGATGAAGTTCTTAAGGATTTTTAACTAATGTCTCCTTTAGTTTAGAACAAATTACTAATAAATTACCAAATAATTAACTTTTTAATAGTTAACAAAAATGTTACGGGGCACTGCTACGGGTGGTGCCCCACCTTTACTCCTGCAGATAACATCCCACCTAAAAAATAACGAGAATTTTATGTTTCTCTTTGTTATTAATATATATAGAACTCAGTAATAAAACCAAATGCGATACCTGCATAAAAATCCAATGAGATGTGAAATTTAGAACAAAAAATAAAGAAGCCCAGTAGGAATTATCTTTCGTTATTAGTTTAAAAATAGAGACTTTTGAGTAAGGAGAAAATACAAAAATGGCCAGCAGCATTCCGAGTCAAGCAAGGGCGGTAGATCCGTTCGCATCGTATAACAGCAACACTGTTAATACACTAACTAGGATGCTTACCTATGGGGAAGACGGTATAGCAACATCTAAATCCTGCGATGTCACGTTAGATTCAACATCTAACACCAAAGTTGTTTTAAATCCAGGTTTTGTTTACAAGGATGATGTGTGGATCAATATTGAGAGTCAGCATGTAGTCGATTTTAATGATTCAGACCATTATTATAATTGGTCTCAACCGAGTCTTGGTTTTAATGAAGTGGGGTATTACTATATCGTTTTAGAATATACCTATGCAAAATCAAGACCAGCCCCAGATGCTAAAGCACTTATAGTTAAACCAAGTCAAACAGGCGCATATACACCAGGTGGTTCATGGTTATTCTTAAAAGCCGTCGAAGTTGAATGGTCAGGTTCAGAATTTGTTATCGTTAGCGTTAGCAATTATGATCCAGCCGTTCCAGCTAATAGACGACTTTATTTAGCAACTTATGCAGGAACAGAAATAGGAATGCCGACTCACCTTCAATCAAGAGATCAAGGAAGGTTTGTATATGGTATGGAAGAAGATGATTTCTTCTTTGGTTTTTCAGATAGATGGGTAGCTCTTGGAGCTGCATCTGGCGCAACTTTTGAATCAGACACTAGCGGATTTTCTGTTGGTGATCTTGTTTATGTTAAATCTGATGGAAGTCTTTCTTTAGCTGCTGCAACGTTATCATCCACAACGGCAGACGGAGTTGTTTCTAAGGTAGGAACTGATGGACTCATTCAAGTAGTTGGAAGGGTCGAAAATGTTACTATTGAATCTGGATCTGCTGTCACACCAGGAAAACTCATTTATCTTTCAAAAATAGAATCAGGAACAGTTACTGATCAAAAATCTTCTCCATTTTCACAATTTGTTGGAAGATGTCTAGAAGTTTCTGATTCAACAAGCGTTAATGTTCTATTTCATCGTGGAGAACCACAAGGTTCAGGCGGAACATCTCTTGCTGTTGATCTACCAGTTGCTGTGTTATCATCTGGAGGATGGGTTGCAGGTGGTGGGATGTTCTATCAAGATGTTGATATAACTAACATTCAAGAGAGAAATTGTGTTGTAACTGTATGGGATGCAACCACTGAAATGAAGGTTGAACCTTTGGATATTGAATTTGTTTCTGATACTGTACTTAGAGTCTGGATGCCGGTTGGTACTGAGGATCTTGAAGTTTATATAGTCGGACCAACTAACTCAACAATAGGTTCAAGTTATATTACATCTGTTGTAGAAACTTTATCATCAGGAGGATCTTGGTTAGGAGGAGGTCCATATTATCAAGATATTGACGTTTCTACTTTAGACGGACAAGTATCAGCTGTTTTAGCCAAGGATACGTCAACAGGTAAAAAGATTGATCCATTGTATATTCAATTTGATTCTACAAGCAATCTTAGAATTTGGATGCCTGTAAATACACAAACATTAGAGGTCACTGCTGTTGGAACAGGTTCAATAGCAACGTCAACGATCGCTCTGTCAGTAGTTTTACCGTCAGGAGCTTCATGGACTTCTAGTGGTGGTCTTTACTTTCAAGATATAAATACTTCAGATTTTGGTAGCGATGATATTGTACTTGAACTGTACGATATTGATACAGGATTCAGAATAGAACCAACTGATATTGTGTTTTCAGCATCTAATGTAAGAGTATGGATGCCAGTTAATACTAAACAATTAAATGTTACAATAATTGGATAAGGAGCTCTAAAACATGTCAAGTACCGACAAATTAATGCTAAGGTTTCTAAGAGAAATCAACTCGGATGTAGTGCAGGAAGCCTTTCAGTCTCTTGATGTCCTACTGGATCACTTGGAAAAGAAAGACGATCCGGAGCCGTTTGAAATGCATATTGTGGATAGTGCATACCAAGCATTAGAAAAGCTAAAAACTCTAGAAGGAATTA
>Ga0307377_10000703_pt1 | contig 43952 bp, 30 predicted proteins | sample TR3MG_FD_202535 | JGI IMG/M metagenome (GOLD analysis project Ga0307377, IMG submission 202535) | Soil microbial communities from Risofladan, Vaasa, Finland - TR-3 | ecosystem: Environmental > Terrestrial > Soil > Coastal area > Acid sulfate soil | place: Finland: Risofladan, Vaasa | collected...
GGCAATTCGGTGATGAAGGAGCGATCGATCTTCAGTGTGTCGAAGGCGTATTGATGCAGGTAGCTGAGCGAGGAATAGCCGGTGCCGAAATCGTCCAGGGCAATGCCTACCCCGTGGTGGCGAAGGTTCTGCAGGATGCGCTTGACCTGCTCCGGGTTCTCCAGCAGCGCGCCCTCGGTGACCTCGATGCGGATGCAGTGGTTCGGTACGGCGTATTGCTCGAACAGCGCGAGCAGCCGCTGATCGAGTTCGGCCGAACGGAAATGCCGGCCGGAAACGTTGATGCTGATGAAGCCCGCGGTGCCGATCAGCCGCATCGCCTGCGCGCAGACCTGTTCGAAGATCTGCCAGTCGATGACCTCGGCACAGCCGCACTCTTCGGCGATCAGCAGGAAGTCGCCCGGCTCCAGCAACCCGCGTTCGGGGTGATGCCAGCGCAGCAGTGCCTCGTAACCGGTGACGCGGCCATCGGCGAGCTCGACGATCGGCTGGTAGAACGGCACGAATTCATTGCGGTTGAGTGCATGGCGCAGGTCGCTTTCCATGTCCAGCAGCGACAGTGCCTCGCGGCGCAGGCGATCGTCGAACATCGCCACGCGATGGCGGCCGCGATCCTTGGCGTGGTACATCGCCGCGTCGGCATCGCGCAACAATTCTTCCGGCTGCTGGTAGTGCAGGCTGGACAGCGCCACGCCGATCGAGGCCGACGTGAAAATCTCCTTGGTGCCGAGCCGGAACGGCGTGTGCAGCTCGTTGATGATGCGTTCGGCAATTTGCGGTGCCTTGCCGGCATCGGAAATGCTTTCCAGCAACACGGCGAATTCGTCGCCGCCCAGGCGCGCCACCACGTCGCGGGTTTTCAGGCAGGCACGGATGCGGCCGCCGACCTGGAACAGCAGGTCGTCGCCGACCAGATGGCCGACCGAATCGTTGATCACCTTGAAGCGGTCCAGGTCGATGAACAACACCGCGAACAGATCTTTGGGATTGGCGATGTGGCGCTGGATCGCCTGTTCCAGTCGCTGCAACAGCAGGGCGCGGTTGGGCAGTCCGGTCAGGGAGTCGTGCAGCGTCTCGTATTTCAGCCGGCGCTCGACCCGCTCGCGTTCGGCGATCTGTTCGCGCAGATCGCGATTGGCCAGGGCCAGCGCACGGGTGCGTTCGGTGACGCGGCGTTCCAGGCTGGCATACGCCTGTTGCAGCGATGAAGCGGCGTGCTTTCGTTGCAGCGCATTGGCGATGTGGTAGCTGACGAAGGTCAGCAGCTCCTGATCGCGCTCGTTGTAGGTGTGCCTGGGCGAATAGCTTTGCAGTGCCAGCACGCCGATGGCGTTCCCGCCCGATACCAGCGGCACGCCAAGCCAGCACTCCGAGCGCGCGCCGAAGTGGGTGATCTCGCCCAGCGCGCTCAGCCGCTGGATTTCGTCGGGACCGGCCAGCAGCGGTTTGGCATGGCGCAATACGTATTCGGTGGCGCCGCGACCGTGCGCACGCGGCAGCCGCTCGGTGTCGACTTCGTCGACCGAATAGGGGAAGGTCAGGTAGCCGCTTTCTTCGTCGACCAGCGCAATGTAGAAGTTTCGCGCATACAGCAGGCCGCTGATCACCTGGTGCATGGCCGCGTAGAATTTTTCCAGGGTGTCGGAGGTGTTGGCCAATTCGGCAATGCGGAACAAGGCGGCCTGCAGGCGCTCGCCACGCTGGCGCTGCAGGACCTGTTGGCGCAGGACGCGATTCGACTCGCGCAGCGCTGCCGTGCGATCGGCCACCCGGCGGCCCAGTTCAAGGTGTGCTTCGCGCCGTTCCAGCGAGGTCTGCACATGCTGGGCCACATAGTTCAGCAGTTCGAAGTCATGCCGGGAGTAGTGCGTGTCGGTGCGGTAGCTCTGCATCACGATGCCGCCCACCGCGCGTCCGGCACGCAGCAAGGGTACGCCCAGCCAATGCTCGCAACTGGGGCCGAACAGCACGAAGCGTTCGCCGAACTGCTGTTTCAGCTCCTCGATCGAACCCATCAGCGGCCGGCCCTCGTGCAGGAGGTTCCAGGTAAGGCTGTACTGCATGTCGCGCAGCGGCAGATCCTGGTCGGGCAGCGGCGGATCGGTATCGGCGACATCGACGTAATAGGGAAAACGCACGGTGTCGGACGTGGTGTCGTACAACACGATGTAGAAATTTTCCGCATACATCAGGCTGCTGACGGTGGCATGCAGCGAACGCATCATCTCGGGCATGTCGTGTTCGCTGCTGGACTGCTCGGAAATGGCATACAGCGCACGTTGCAGGCGTTCGGCCAGGGCCAGACGGGAAATTGCCTCGTACAACCGACTGCTTTCGGCCAGTTGGCGCAGGCGGGCATCGGCCAGGCGTCCCAGCCAGGCCAGCTGCTCACGGATGTGTTCGGGGAGCGGAAGGTCGGCCCCCTCCAGGATCAGTGCGCGCAACCCCTGGGGGTCGGTGGCCAACTCCAGCTGTCCAGCCAGCGGATGAGCCGGCTGTTCATGCATGCCGCGCCAGCGAAGTCGGCCCTGGATCTCCAGGTTGCCCCGCATCAGGTCGCAGATCTCCATGACGCTGGCTGCGTCCGAAGCCTGAAACAGGAGTTCGATCGCCTTGTGCAGAGCCGCAAGATCCCGCGCCATCGGATAAGGCTGGGTTGAGCGCGTCGTGGGCGTGACAATCATCGGTGGCTGTTGGTCAGTTCCGGATCGGTCCTGCGGCATGGGCGTGTGGCACCTTCAAGGTGCCTTTATATCGTGTAAGCCAGTCTGGCTGCCAGCATTTGGTGGGGGGGAACCTGTGCATGGCTTGACCGGTCATAGTGGCCGGAACCAGCGATTTTGTGATTTGACCGCCATTTCCATGGCGTTAGTTAAATGTAAAAATGCGCTACAATCCATCCATTCCCGATTGATGAATCAACCGACCCCTGCTATGCGTCACCCGGCCACCCTGTTGCTGACGTTCCTGCTGCCGCTTGCCGCGGTCGGGCAGTCTGTCAGCAGCAACAACGCTCAGTCGGAGTATCTGTTGATGCAGCAGCCAGCTCGGATGACCGCGCCCGAGTCGGGTGCGGCCGTGCCGTTGTGGCTGGGTGGGGATGGTCGTCTGCTGACGCTCAAGGTCGGGCGACGCAGTGGCGCGGACGCCCTGTACAATAACGCACCGCTGACATTTGGCGTGGTCGGCACGGGCAATGTCATCACGACCGGCCTGCAATATGGCATCGCGCCGAACCTGAAGGCGCATGCCGAAGTCAGCGAGCATTCGTGGGTGGACCAGCCCTGGCGCGTGCTTGGCAGCGAGATGGGTGCCACCTATGTAGGTGATCGCTACAGCATCGACCTCAGTGTCGGCGGCAACAGCACGCCGAACAACCGCGCGGTGTTGCCACGGGTGTTGCTTGGTGCTTCGCCGGGGGTTGATGGCCTGTCGGGTTTTGACAGCAGCACCCAGTTCAATGCGCGTGGCCGGCTGGCGATTGGCAGCAACAGCGGCATCGATCTCGGTGCCAGCGTCGGTCGCATCTACCTGCTTCCGGGCAATCTGCTCGGCGTCAGCACGCTGGATCAGAAGGCACTGAGTCTTGGCATCGACCACGGCCCGCTGCGTGGCACCCTGATCGGCCGTACCATGCAACCGCAGGTCAGTATCCCGGGCAGCTTCAATGCCGACCGGCGCTGGAACAGTATCGACCTGGGCGTCACCTGGCGGTTGCCGTGGCAGGGCGAGCTGAGTATCGGCGCCCAGAACCTGTGGTCATCGGGCAACCCGGCCAATACGCCGGTCGGTCCCGAGCCGGACCAGTCGCGTACACCGTACGTGCAGTATCACCAGGATCTTTGATTCGCCGGTCCGCCAGTCATTCGGTTATTCAACGCCAACGCCGTCGCTCTGCGACGGCGTTGGCGTTGGCGTTGGCACCACACGGCGTCAGTCCTGCCTGCGGATGCGCACGTCACCGCTGAACGTTTCAATGTCGATCCTGCCGCGGCCAGTGCCCAGACGGGTGTCCAGGGTGACGCCGGGGCCGTGTGCGGATTTTTGCGGCGAGCCGAAATCGCTGCGCAGATCGCCGCTGAAGCTGCTGGCATGAATGGCGCCGGAGGTGTCCGCAGGCAACTGCAGCTGCACGTCGCCGCTCATGCTGTCGATACCCAGATGGCCGTCGATGGCCGGCTTGCCGGTCAGTTGCACATCGCCGGATACGCTGCTGAGGGTGAGTTTTCGCCATGGTCCACCAGCTGCCTGGACGCGCCCGGAAATGGTCTGCAGCTTGGCCTCGCTGCCGAGCGCGGGGGCCAGGATGTCGCCGCTCACCGACTGCAGATCGGCGCGTTCGGCGTGCCCGGCCTGTTCGATGCCGCCGCTGATGCTGTCGATCTTCAATGATGGCGTCTGCGCATTGATGCGGGCCTTGCCGCTGACCGTGTTGACCACGATGCTGCCGCCATCGATGCCGTCGATGGCCAGTGGCGCGCTGATCACATCGATCTCCAGCGACGCACCCCGTGGCACGTGCAACTCCAGCGTGCTTGGCGCCATGGCGTTGTCGCCGTGCCAGTTGAACCAGCCGGAGCCGCCTTGCGGTTCGACCTTGATCGCCAGGTCGGCATTGCTGCCCGTGATGGCCAGCGGCTTGGCGCCTTCGCCGAGTTGGCCGGCAACCTCCACTGCGGGGCGATCCCAGCCGACGACCGTGACGCTGCCCTTGACGTTGCTGATGCTGATGTGAGCGGTAGCGGAGGCGTCATGCTGCAGGTGGATCGGCGTGTCGGCCAGCGCCTGGCCGATGCCCAGACAGAGCAGCAGCGGAAGACAGTGGACCGCTTTCATGGATGATTGCTTCATGGCCATTCCTGATGGCGTCAACCGGCCGGGTCGGCGGATTGACGCAGTTGCGTTTGCTGGCGTTCGGTGCGGGCGAGCAGGCGCTGCAAGGCGGCCGAGCCGGGCGCCTGCCGAAGGGCCTGCTGCAATTCCATGCGGGCCGCATCCAGTTCGATCGCCGCACCGACCAGCCGTGGGTCGGTCGGCTTCCATGCGGACATGGTGGGCGGTGTGCTGGCGACGAGCGGCAACCCGGCCGGCGCATGCAGCAGGCGCCAGCCCATACCGGCAACCAGCAGTGCCGATGCGGCCAGACTGGCTCCGAGCAGCCAGCGCCGCCGATGCTCCGGTAGGCGTGGGCGCAATGGGTCGGACGACCGGGTACTCCCGGGTGCGGCATCAGCCAGTGCGGCATCGATCGAGATCCAGAGATCCCTCCGCGGCTTGAGCGGCTGTTGCAGGTCGCGCAGTTGGCGTCGCCATTCGAATTCGTTCATGCCGGTACTCCCGGGGCCGCCGGCCCCAATATCTTTCGCAGCAAGCCACGGGCACGGTGCAGTTGGGCTTTCGAGGTGCCCGTCGCCATGCCCATCTCGCTGCCGATCTGCTCATGCCGCCAGCCTTCGATGTCGTGCAGGACCAGCACGGCGCGGGCACGCGGCGGCAGCTGGCCGATCGCGCGTTCGAGTTCCTCGCGTTCGGCCGCGCAGAACGGCGTCTGACCGGTATCCGGCAGCTGCTCGTCGTTCACCATGCTGACCGGATCGGCGCCGCGCGCGCGGATGTCCATCAAGGCCAGATTGACCGCAAGCCGGTATAGCCAGGTGCCGAATGCGCTTTCGTGACGAAAGCCCGGCAGTTTCTGCCAGGCGCGGATGAACGCTTCCTGGGTGAGATCCTCGGCACGGGCACGGTCGTAGCCGGCCAGCCGATAGACCGCACCATGCACCCGGCCCACGTGCAGCCGGTACAGTCGCTCGAACGCGCGGCGATCGCCGGCCGCCGCGGCACACACGTCATCGGTGTCGTTGGCTCCCGTGTTGGCGGCGACAGGCGGCATGCGGCGTCCGGGATCGATATGGGCGGCGATCATCTTGCCAGCTTGGATGCAGCGGCACACGGAAGGGTTTGCAGCGCGTCGCGATGACGAGCCGGCGCGGGGCACTTGGCCCCGCCCGTGTTGCCATGCCGTCAGGTTGCGGCGCCGGCCTGACGCGGCTGCCTGAGCGCCTCGGTCAGCGCCTCGGTCACGCGTTGCTGCTCCTTGCGCAGGCGCTCGGGCAGGCGGGGCAGGCAGGTTTCCAGATACTCGCCGATGGCGGCCAGTTCGGCCTGCCAACCGGCGTGGTCCACCTCAAGCAGTTCGTCGAGCTGGTGGCGCTTGAGGTCGAGTCCCTCCAGCTTGAGTTCGGCCGGTCCCGGCAGGATGCCGATCGGCGTCTCGACGCCGTCGAGGCGACCTTCGACGCGGTCGATCATCCATTCCAGTACGCGCAGGTTGTCGCCGAAGCCCGGCCACAGGAACTTGCCGTCGCGGTCCTTGCGGAACCAGTTGACGTGAAAGACCTTGGGCAACCGGGCACCGGCCTGGTCGAACGACAGCCAGTGCGCGAAGTAGTCGCCGTAGTGATAACCGCAAAACGGTTTCATCGCCATCGAATCGCGGCGCATCACGCCGACCGTGCCGGTGGCGGCGGCGGTGGTTTCCGAGCCCATCGATGCGCCGACCAGCACGCCATGCGACCAGTGGTGCGCTTCGAAGACCAGCGGCACCAGCGTCGGCCGCCGGCCTCCGAAAACGATCGCGCTGATCGGCACGCCTTGCGCAGCCTCGGCCTCCTGCGACCAGGTCGGGCACTGTCTGGCGCTCACCGTGAAGCGCGAATTGGGATGCGCTGCCGGGCCGTTGGCCGGATCGTAGGGGCGCCCCTGCCAGTCGATGACCGGCGTGCCGGGCAGGCCTTCCCACCATGGCTGGTTGTCGGCAGTGAGCGCGACGTTGGTGTAGATGGTGTCGCGCGCGATCGTCTCCAGTGCGTTCGCGTTGCTGCTCCTGCTGGTACCCGGGGCCACCCCGAAGAAGCCGGCCTCCGGGTTGATGGCCCACAGCCTGCCATCCGGACCGGGGCGCATCCAGCAGATGTCGTCGCCGATCGTGCGCACCTTCCAGCCATCGCGCTGATAGCTTTCAGGAGGGATCAACATCGACAGGTTGGTCTTGCCGCAGGCGGAGGGAAACGCGGCAGCGATGTAATGCGTTACACCCTGCGGGTTCTCGACACCCATGATCAGCATGTGTTCGGCCAGCCAGCCCTCCGCGCGAGCCTGGTTGCTGGCAATGCGCAGGGCATGGCATTTCTTGCCCAGCAGCGCGTTGCCGCCGTAGCCGGAACCGTAGGACTTGATCGTGAGTTCGTCCGGAAAATGCATGATGTAGCGGCGTTCGGGATCGAGCTCGCCGGTGGAATGCAGGCCCTTGACGAAGTGACCCTCGCGCTCGATGCGTGCCTGCGCCGCGGCGCCCATGCGGGTCATGATGCGCATGTTGGCGACCACGTACGGACTGTCGGTGATCTCCACGCCGCAACGGGCCAGCGGCGAATCGATCGGCCCCATGCAATAGGGAACCACGTACATGGTGCGCCCGGCCATGCAGCCATCGAACAGCGCGTCGATTTTCGCGTGCGCCTCGTCCGGTGCCATCCAGTGATTGTTCGGCCCGGTATCTTCGCGCTGCGGATGGCAGACGAAGGTCAGGTGCTCGACGCGGGCCACGTCGGCGGGGTCGGAGCGGTGCAGGTAGCAACCCGGATGCGTCTGCTGGTTCAGCTCGATCAGGTCACCGGACTGCAGCATCTGCTGCAACAGGGTGTTGTATTCCGCATCCGAGCCGTCGCACCAATGAACTTGTGCGGGGCGGGTCAGCGCCGCCATTTCGGTTACCCAGTTCGTCAGCGCATCCAGTCCGCTCGCCATCGTTTCCTCTCTGGTCTTGCCGCAAAAAAGAGAGGAAACGGTAGTTTGCGGGCACTGGCATTGCAAGGTACCGTGCAGCACGGCCGGCGGCGCTGCAAGCGTCTTGCCGGTGCCGGAGAGCTCAGGCCGGGATCAGGGTGGCAATCATGTGTTCCACGTAGGCATCGAATTCCTCGTGGTTGATGCGCGGCAGGCCCAGGGTGAAGTTGAGCTGCAGAAAACCCACGTAGGCGGCGTAGGTCAGCCGTGCCCGGTTCAGTGCCTGCGGCGGCGGCAGGCCGGCCTCGCGATATGCGGTGGTCAGGAATTCCATCCGCCGTTGCGACACGCGCGCCATCACCGGCACGACCTGCGGATGATCCAGCGCCTTCAGCAGTGCGGCATAGATGCGATGTGCCTGCAGCTCGTGGGCCACCCGGCGGAACAATTCGGGCAGGCGCTTGCGCGGGTCGGCAATCTGTTCGATCTGGCTGATGATCTCGCGCTCGCCATACAACTCCCAGCGTTCCAGCGCGGCGTTCAGCAGGGCTTCGCGGGTACGGAAATGCCAGTAGAAGCTGCCCTTGGTGACGCCTAGTTGCCGAGCCAATGCCTCCACCGCCAACGCACCGACGCCTTGCTCGGCGATCAGGTGCAGCGCGGCCAGCTCCCAATCCTCGGCTGACAGGCGGGTACGTTCGGGTTTGCTGGTCACATTCATGTGCGTATGGTAGCCATACCCTGTGTCTTTGTAATCCGCGGCAAGCAATATATCTGAAATCATTGAAGATCCGTCGCCGCTGCCAAACGCTTGGACAGACAGGTTGACGGCGCTTGCGATAGGTACCCATACTCTAGCGTATGGTTAAAGATATTACTCCCACGACGGCGGCGGTGAGCCGCTTCCCGGTCGACGGCATCAGTCTGGCGGTGGAGACGCGCAACGCCGGCGGGCGGCCGGTGCTGCTGTTTGCGCACGGTTTCGGCCAGACACGCGGTGCCTGGAATGGCTCGGCCAGTGCTTTGGCGGACAGCGGCTGCTGCTGCGTGACGTTCGACAGCCGCGGCCACGGCGAAAGCGACCGCGTGGCCAATGGCGACTACCACATGGATCAGTTCGCCAGCGATCTGGCCCGGTTGGCCGATGCCCAGCCGCACCCGCCGATCCTGGTCGGGGCGTCGATGGGCGGGTTGCTGGGGCTGCTGCTTGCCGGCGAAATCACGCCGTCGCCATTTCGTGCTCTGGTGCTGGTCGATATCACGCCGCGCTGGGAGACTTCCGGGGTGGAGCGCATCCTCGCGTTCATGCAGGCGCACCCGGATGGCTTTGCCGATTATGCCGATGCCGCCGAACAGATCGCCACGTACATGCCGCACCGGCGCCAGCGCAAGAGCGAGGAGCAGTTGCGCCCCTTGCTGCGGCAAAGTGCCGACGGCCGGTTACGTTGGCATTGGGATCCGGCCCTGCTGTCCGGTGTGGTGCACGAGAGCGAACGCTATCAGCCGCGTCTGCAGGCGGCAGCATCGAAAATCGACGTGCCGGTCCTGCTGCTGTCGGGTGCGCGCAGCGATGTGGTGTCGGGCGATACTGTCGGTGAATTCCTGCAGCTGGTGCCGCATGCGCAACACCGGGCCTTGCCGAACGCGACGCACATGGTCGCGGGCGATGCGAACGATGCTTTCACCCGCGAAATCGCCCGCTTCGTGCAAGGCCTGAATCCTTCAAAGTGATGCCCGGCTTCGTGCCGCCGCTGTCCAACCGTGAAAATGAGGTGTCGAGATGTCCGTGATATTGACTCTGCTGGCGGCGCTGCTCGCTACCGGTGCCTGTGCCTACCATCGCAGCAGCTTGCGCATATGGGCGATCGTCACGGCAGCAACCACGCTGCTGGTGGGGCTGGTGGCGCATGCGCCGTGGACCATGGTGATCCTGCTGATCGTCGAGGCGTCGATCGCCGTGCCATTGCTGCTGGTGGATTTTCGCCGCCGCACGATCAGCGCGCCGTTGCTGAAACTGTTCGCCGGCGTCACCCCGAAACTGTCCGACACCGAGCAGACCGCACTGGAAGCGGGCACGGTCGGCTTCGAGGGTGAGTTGTTTTCCGGCAAGCCGGACTGGACCGAACTGCTGAAACAGCCAAAGCCCGAATTGAGCACGGAGGAACGGGCATTTCTGGACGGTCCGGTGGAAGAACTGTGCGCGATGATCGACGACTGGCAGATCACCCACGAGCTGGCCGATCTGCCGCCGCAGGTGTGGGAGTTCATCAAGAAGAACAAGTTCTTCGGCATGATCATCCCCAAGCGCTACAACGGCCTGGAATTCTCCGCACTGGCGCATTCGGCCGTGCTGCAGAAACTGTCGACGATGTCGACCACGGTCGCCTCGACGGTTGCCGTGCCGAACTCGCTGGGGCCGGCCGAACTGCTGCTGCATTACGGCAGCGAGGAGCAGAAGAACCATTACCTGCCGCGCCTGGCGGTGGGCGAGGAGATCCCCTGCTTCGCGCTTACCGGCACGTATGCCGGCTCCGATGCCACCTCGATTCCCGACTTCGGCATCGTGTGCAAACAGGTTGTCGATGGTGTCGAGACGATCGGCATCAAGTTCACCTTCGAGAAGCGCTACATCACGCTGGCGCCCGTGGCCACCGTGGTCGGCCTGGCGTTTCGCATGTACGACCCGGAGCACCTGCTGGGCGAAACGGAGGACCTCGGCATCACGCTGGCACTGCTGCCGCGTTCCACGCCGGGGCTTCAGATCGGCCGCCGGCACCTGCCGTTGAACGTGCCGTTCCAGAACGGCCCGGTCAGCGGCAACGGCATCTTTGCGCCGCTGTCGGTGCTGATCGGCGGCCCGAAGATGGCAGGCCACGGCTGGCGCATGCTGGTCGAGGTACTGTCGGTGGGACGCGCCATTTCGCTGCCGTCCAGCGCCACCGGCGCGGTGCGCGCCGCGGTGGCCTCGGTGGGTGCGTACGCGCGCATGCGCAAGCAGTTCGGACTGGCGATCGCCCGCTTCGAAGGCGTGGAAGAGGCCCTGGCGCGCATCGGCGGCCTGGCCTATGCAACCGCGGCCTTGTCGCGGTCCACCGCGGCGGCGGTCGACCGTGGCGAGAAGCCGGCGGTGACCTCGGCAATCGCGAAGTACCATGCCACCGAATGGGGCCGTACAGTGGCCGGCGACGCGATGGACGTGCTCGGTGGCAAGGGGGTGCAGCTCGGGCCGAAAAACTACGCCGGCCGCTCCTGGCAGGGGGTGCCGGTCGCGATCACCGTGGAGGGCGCCAACATCATGACGCGCAGCCTGATGATCTTCGGTCAGGGTGCGATTCGCTGCCATCCCTACGTGCTCAAGGAAATGCAGGCGCTGTCGATCGCCGATCGTACCGAGCAGCTGACGACCTTCGACCGGCTGCTGTTCGGCCACCTGGGTTTCGGCATATCCAATGCCGTGCGCAGTTTCGCGATGGGCCTGACCGCTTCGCGTATCGGCGAAACCGCCGGCGATGCGTATACGCGGCGCTATTACCGCAAACTCGATCGCTATTCGGCCGCGCTGGCGCTGTGCGCCGACGTGTTCATGGGTGTGCTGGGCGGCAAATTGAAGTTCAAGGAGAAACTGTCCGCGCGTCTCGGCGACGTGCTGAGCTATCTGTACATCGCCAGCGCGATGCTCAAGAACTACGAGGACAACGGTCGCCCGGAAGCGGACCGCCCGCTGCTGGCATGGGCTTTCCACGAGTGCGTATGGCGCATGCAGATGGCGCTGGACGGTGCGGTCCGCAACTTCCCGGTGCGCCCGGTCGGCTGGCTGCTGCGCGTGCTGGTATTCCCGTTCGGTCGGCGCGAAGTGCCGCCGTCGGATCGCCTGGGTCGCCGCGTGGCGGCGCTGATCACCGCGCCGGGCGAGGCGCGCGATCGCCTGATCAAGGGGGTTTACCTGACGCCGACGCCGAACAACACGATCGGCCGCATGAACGCGTTGCTGCCCGACGTGATCGCCGCCGAGCCGGTCGAGCGCAAGTTCCTCAAGGCGCTGAAGACCGGCCAGTTCAAGACGCACGATTACCTGGAGCAATTGGCCGAGGCGCAGCAGGCCGGAGTGGTCAGCGCGTCCGAATACGAGTTGCTCAAGCGTGTTCGCGAAGCCGTGTTCGAGTTCATTTCGGTGGACGATTTCGACCCGCGGGAGCTGTGCGCGGCGGTGGTTCGGGACGCGCAGGGTACCGCGCACGCCCATACTGACTAGTGGCCTGCCGGCCACGGTCGAGGCGAGGCCGGCCTGATTGCCGCGGGTTGCCGAGGCCCGAGGCGGTCCTGGAAGTCGGTCAGGGCGATTGCGCGGCGTCGGCGAGGACATAGCGGTTCTTGCCGCTTTCCTTCGCCTGATAAAGTGCGCGGTCGGCGGCCTGAATCAACGATTCCTCATCGCTGCCGGCCTTGCTGCACCATAGCGCGATGCCGATGCTGGCGCTGACCTGCACGACGGTCTCGCCATGGCGCCCTTGCAGCGGGTAGGGTTCGGCCAGCAGATCGCAGATCCGCTGGCAGTGTTGCAGCAGCAGTGGCAGCTCGGTGAGATCCTCCAGGATCAGTGCGAATTCGTCGCCACCGAGGCGGGCTACCGTGTCGGTGGCCCGCAGATCGTGGCGCAGGCGTTCGCTGACCGACTTCAGCAGTGCATCGCCGGCCGGATGGCCGAAGTTGTCGTTGACGGCCTTGAAGCCATCGATGTCCAGCAAGGCAAGTGCGAAGCCGTTGTCCTGCCGGGTGGCGCGGTGCATCGCGCGCTGCAGGCGGTCATGGAACAGCACGCGGTTCGGCAGGCCGGTAAGCATGTCGTGTGTGGCCTGGTGGCGCACCTTCGCTTCGGCGCGTTCGCGCTCGGCAATCTCCACCTTCAGCTGCTCGTTGCGCTCGGCCAGTTCGTCCAGTGCCTGCTGCAACTGCATGCGCGCGGCGTAGAGCTCCAGGAATACCCGCACCTTGGATTTCAGGATGGCGTCGTTGATCGGTTTGGCGATGTAATCGACCGCACCGGAGTGGTAAGCCTTGAGCCGGTTGATGTCGTCGGCATAGGCCGCCGTGACGAAGATGATCGGCGTTTCCCTGAGCTGTTCGGCCTCGCCGAGCAACTGGGCCACTTCGAAGCCATCCATGTCCGGCATGTTCACATCGAGCAGGATCAGCGCGAACTTCTGGTCCAGGCATTGCATCAACGCCTCGTTGCCGCTGCTGGCTTCGACCAGCGTGGCGCCGGAGTCGGCAAGCAGGCGGCGCATCGCCACCAGGTTGGCGTGCGTGTCGTCGACGACGAGGATCTTGGGCGGCGCGACATTCATGGCAGGCACAGGCGGTTGAGCAGCGGCGGGATGTCATCCAGTGGAACACAGTAGTCGGCACCGGCACGATCCAGCGCCGCCTGCGGCATGGCCGGAACCCGTGCACTGGCCGGCGACTGCACGATGGCGCAGCCGCCCGCGCGGCGCACCAGCTGCAATCCCTCGGCGCCGTCGGCACTTGCCCCGGTGAGCACGACGCCGATCAAGGTATCCCGCCACACCATCGCGGCGGACGCAAACAGCACGTCGATCGACGGGCGCGAATGGTTGACGCGGGGGTCGGTCGAGAGGGCGAAGCAGCGGTCCGGTTCCACCAGCAGATGGTAGCCGGTCGGCGCCAGCTGCACGTGGCCGCCGCGCACCGCATGGCGTTCGGCCGCCGCGATCACCGGCAACGGGGATACCCGGCCGAGCAGCTCGCACAGCAGCTCGATCGTCTCCGAGCCGGAGTGGCAGCACACCAGCAGCGGCTGCGACAGCCTGGGGTCCAGACCGCCAAGCAGGACCTTGAGCGCATCGAACCCACCGCTCGAGCAGCCCACCACAATGGCGGCGGCGGTTTTCATGGTGCCGCCATGACCGCGGAATTGGCGGCCAGCCGATAGATGCGCAGGTGGGCGTCGACGGCAGCGAAGTCGCCGGCGTTTCCGGCAAAATCGATGCTCTCGCACATGCCCAGGCAGAGAAAACCGCCGCGCACCAGCGAGTCGCGGAACAGCGCGAGGCAGTGGTCCTGCAACGGGTTGGAAAAATAGATCAGCACGTTGCGGCAGAGCACCAGATGCGCTTCGCAGAAAACCCGGTCCGAGGCCAGGTTGTGCTGCGCGAACGTGATGTTGCGGCGCAGCCGGTCGTCCAGCTTGAGCAGGTCGTAGCGGGCGCTGTAGTAGTCGACCAGCGAGCGGGTGCCGCCGGCCGCCTGGTAGTTGCGCGACCATTGTTGCGCCTCGCGCACCGGGTAGATGCCTTCCTCGGCCTGCCGCAGTGCATTGGCGCTGAGGTCGGTGGCGAAGATCCGGCTGCGTTCGTACAAGCCTTCCTCTTCCAGCAGGATGGCCAGCGAGTAGACCTCTTCGCCATGCGCGCAGCCCGCCTGCCAGATGTTGATCTGCGGATACGAGGCCAGCAGCGGCAGCACCTGCTCGCGCAGCGCGCGGAACACCGCAGGGTCGCGAAACATGTCCGAGACCGGCACCGACAGGCCCTCCAGCAGTTGCGGCAGCAACTTCGGTTCGTGCAGCGCACGGCCGGTCAGCACGCTGATCGAGTCGCAGCCGAGCCGCTCCGCCAACTGGCGTACGCGGCGCCGCAACGAAGCGGGCGCGTACTGGCTGAAGTCGTAGCCGTATCGTCGATGCATGGCCTGGATGAACAGCTCCAGTTCGATCGTCTCGCGCGCCAGTTCGTCGCTGAGCGGTTGTTCCATGGCCGTTCTCAACGACGCAGCCAGACCCGGATCATCGAGGCGAGCTTGTCGATGTCGATCGGTTTGGAAAGATAATCGCTGGCGCCGGCGGCCAGGCATTTCTCGCGATCGCCGCGCATCGCCTTGGCCGTCAGTGCGATGATCGGCAGTTGGGCAAAAGTCGGCTGCGCCCGGATCGCGCGCATCGTGTCGTAGCCATCCATCACCGGCATCATGATGTCCATCAGCACCAGTTCCAGCGAGGGGTTGTCTTGCAGCGCCTTGATCGCCTTGTGGCCGTCCTGGGCCATGCTCACCGCGATGCCCCAGCCGCGCAGCACCTTGGACAGCGCAAACAGGTTGCGCATGTCGTCGTCCACCAGCAGCACGCTGTGGCCCTTCAGGTCGCTACCGTCGACGTCGCCGGCAGCAGTGCCGGCGGGCGCCGCCTGCGGCTTGTGCTTGATGCTGTGAAGGAACAGGCTGACCTCGTCGAGCAGCCGCTCCGGCGAGCGCGCACCCTTGACGACGATGGAGTCGGTGTGCGCGCGCAATTGTAGGGTTTCCTCGTTGCTGAGGTCGCGGCCGGAATACACCACGACCGGCGGTATGCCCGACTCGCTGGTCGCCAGGCGTTCCAGCAGCTCCGTGCCGGACATGCCGGGCAGGCCGAGATCGAGCACCATGCAGTCGTAGCGTTGCTGCCCGATCTTCTCCAGTGCCTGCTCGGCGGAATCGGCCTCGTCGATGCTGACATCGTCGGCGCGCAGCATGCTGCGGATGGCGGTGCGCGAGGCGCTGTCGTCGTCGACGATCAGCAGGTGGCGTACGCGGCCATCGGAGAAGTGCAGCAAGCGCTCGAATGCCCGATCGATCGCCTCGCGCGTGACCGGCTTGGTCAGGAAACCCACGGCGCCCAGTCCGAGTCCGCGGCTGGCTTCGTCGACGGCCGAGATGAAATGCACCGGGATCGAGCGCGTGGCCGGCTCGCTCTTCAGCTGCTCGATCACGCTCCAGCCGTCCATGCCGGGCAGCATCACGTCCAGCAGGATGCCGGTGGGGTGGTGCGCGCGCGCCAGCGCCAGGCCCGACTCGCCATCGGCGGCGGCCAGCACGCGGTAACCCTTGCGGTGAATCATGTCGGCGAGGATGCGCGCGAACGCCAGGTCGTCCTCGATCAGCAGGATCACCGTCTGACCCGCCTCGAGCGTGTCGCGGTCGTCGGCGATGCTCTCCGGCAGCAGTGCCGGGCCGTGCGATCGCGCGGCCGGGGCGGGCTGCTGGGACGTTGCCGGGGCGGCGAATTCGGCGTTGGGCGTCGGCGGGATCAGCGGCAGCAGCACGATGAAGGTGCTGCCCTTGCTGCTCTCGCTGTGCACCACGATGTCGCCGCCGAGCAACTGGGTCATGCGGCGGGAGATCGCCAGCCCCAGGCCGGTGCCGCCGTACTGCCGACTGGTGCTGCTGTCGACCTGTTCGAAGGCGGTGAACAGCCGATGGAACTTGTCTGCGGGGATGCCGATGCCGGAATCGCACACGCTGATCGCGAGCAAGGCCTGGCCGGCCAGCGCGGCGGGCAATGCCAGTTCGCTGTCCGGACGGCCGAAATTCACGGAGACGCTGCCCTCCTTGGTGAATTTGAAGGCATTGCCGAGCAGGTTGTTCAGCACCTGCTCCAGCTTGGCGCCGTCGGTGTGCAGCGTCGGCCGCACGTTGGGGTCGATGTGCACGCTGAAGTCGAGGCGTTTCTCGCGCGCCACGTGCGCGAACGTACGGCCCAACCGCCGCTCCAGATCGGCCAGCGGCAGTTCCTCGACCAGCAACTCCATCTTGCCCGCCTCGATCTTGGACAGGTCCAGGATGTCGTTGATCAGGCGCAGCAGGTTGCTGCCCGCGTCGTGGATGATCCGGGCCGATTCGATCTGTTCGTCGTCCAGATTGCCGGTGTCGTTGTCGGCCAGGCTGCGCGAGAGGATCAGCAGGCTGTTCAGCGGCGTGCGCAACTCGTGCGACATGTTGGCGAGGAAATCGGACTTGTACTGGCTGGCGCGCTCCAGCTCGGCGGCCTTTTTCTCGGTGTCGAGCTGCAGATCCTCCAGGACGAATTTCTGCTGGTTGAGGATCTCGGTTTTTTCGCGCAGCTCTTCGTTGGAGGCCTGCAACTCGTCTGTCTGCACGCGCAGTTCCTCCTCCGAGGCAAGCAGCCGCTGGGTCTGCTCCTGCAACTCCTGCGCCTTGGCCTGCAGGGCCTCGTTGCGCTCGCGCAGCACCTCCTTCTGCTCGCGCATGACCAGTTCGGAGGAGCGCAGTGCGGCGGCCTGTTCCTGCGTCTGTTCGAGCAGCATCTGCGTACTGATGGCCCGGTTCAGATTCTCCTGGGTCAGGCCGATGATCGGCAGCAGTTCTTCCAGCAGTTGCCGTTGCAGCGGCGTGAGCGCGGCGAAACCGGCCAGTTCCAGCACGCCGATCAGGCAGCCGCGATAGAGCACCGGAAAAATCGCGATGTGACGGGGCAACGCCTCGCCGCTGGCGGATTCGATGCGCACGTAATGTTCCGGCACTTCATCGAGGATGATCGCTTTGCGGTCGGCGGCGCATTGGCCGACCAGGCCTTCGCCGGGCACGTACTGATCCGGCGCAGGGTTACCCAGGCGCAGGCCGTAGCTGCCCAGCAAATCCAGGCGCGAGCTGGCGTCGTCGTACCCGTAGAACAGGCCGACACCGGCCTTGAACAGCGGCACCAGTTCACTGGTCAGCCACTGCGCGAACTCGCGGTGAGTGGTCGCCTGCTGCAGGCGCAGGGAAATCTCCGAAACCTGGGCCTTCAGCCAGGTCTGCGCCTGGGTATCCATGGCCATCTGCTTGAACACCTGCAGCGCACGGGCCATCTCGCCGATCTCGTCGCCTCGTTCCTGGCCGCGCACTTCGATGCTGTGGTCGTGCGCGGCAAGCCGGGTCATCATGCCGGTCATCCGACGCAATGGCCGGGCGACCATCCGCGAGCTCAGCGAAATTACCAACAGTCCGAGCAACAGGCCCAATGCAGCGAATATCGCATTGATCACCTGCATCCGGTCCAGGTTGTGCTGCAGGTAAAGGTTGCGCTGGTCCAGTTGCGCATGTTCCGTTGCGGCCATCTGGTCGATGACTTCGGAAATGTCCTCGGCGCGCACGCGGCGATGTGCCAGGTAGTCGGACCGGATGCGCCTGAGTTCAGGCAGCGTATGCAGCTCGTCGGCCATCTGCAGCCGGTGTGCCGGTGCGATGACCCGAGTGTCGACTTCGCGCGTCCACTGCGCGGCCAGTGTCTGGATGCGATCCATACGCGTTTGCTGCAGCGGGCTGTCCGGAACCAGCTGGCGCAGTTCGGCAAGATGTTGCAGCAAAGCCTGCTGGCTGGTCCGCAGGCTGTGCAGTTCATCGGCGTCCAGGCTCAGCATGTAGCCGCGTGTGCTGATCTGCCCGGTTTGCGTTGCCCGTTCGATTTCACCGAGTTGCAGCAGCGCGGCATGAGTCTGGTCGGCATGCTGGCGGCTCTGATTCTGTTGTTGCAGCGAGTTCAGGGTGATCCCGCTGGCGGTCAGGCACACGCCCAGCAGCAAGGCGACGGCCAGCAACGTCTTGTGCTGGATCGGCTGATCGGTCAGCCAGCTGTAGCTCGATCGGATCGGGTGCATGCGCAGGCCATCGCGATTCAGGGGGCGGGTTCACACGGTCGCCCGCAGGGCGGCCGACTTCCTACAGATTAGCCGGTGTCGTGGTCAAGCCATAGCCGGGTCTTGCAGCTACGCTATCGTCAGCCGAGGCGGAATCTTGTTGTAGGCACTCGTAGGAGCGCACCCTGTGCGCGATGGCTCTTGTCGAACATCTGCAAAGAGCATTCGCGCACAGGGTGCGCTCCTACACCGGGGGTTGTTCGGGAGCCCCACGGATTCAGCGGCGGTGCCGAAACGGGACTGTCGACCCGCGGCGCAGCGCGATGCGCAGCAGCGCCAGCGAGAGCATCGAGCAGACCAGCAGCGCGACCACCGAGGCTTCCGCGCCGAACGCCCCGCCGCTCAGCCAGTCCGGGCCGGTGCGGTGGGAGATCAGCCAGCCCTTGCTGGCACCACCGGAAACCGGAATGCCGTAGACCGTGCCCTGCATGATGTTCCACGCGGCGTGCAGGCCGATGCAGGCCCATAGCGAGCGGGTGACGTGATAGATCATGGCGAGCAGCAGGCCGGCTTCGATCGCGATCGCGGCCGAACTCCACAGCGTGGCGCCGGGGTTGAAGATGTGCGCGGCGCCAAAGAACAGCGCCGAAATAGCCAATGCCCACCAGGTGCCGAGGCCTTCCTCGACAATGCGGAACAGCACGCCACGGGCGATGATCTCCTCGCCGATGCCGGCACCGACACCGGCCACCAGGACGCCGGGCAACCAGTCCACCTGCGGGTCGGTACCGGTGACGTGGTAGCTGCCGGCCAGCCACAGCACGCCGACCACCACGCTGAACAGCACGGCGCCGGTTGCAAGACCGGCGAGACCGTAGGTTGGAATGCTGCGCAGTGACAGCTCATGCAATCGCCGTTGCTCGATCAGACGGACCAGGATCATGTAGCCGAGCAGCGCCGGCAGCAGTTGCATGCCGAGGGTCGCCAGCGCGTGATGCAGCGGGCCGGCGGCTTCTGCGGTCCAGCCCAGCGCCACGACGGCCGCATGCGTGAGCACGCTGAAGCCGATCAGCATCGCCGCGAAGAAGGCGATGCGTGCCACCGGCGAAAATACCAGCCAGCGTTGCCAGCGTGGCGCGTTCGTGGGGGTGGTGAAGGCGATCGGCCTGGTCTGCATGGGCATCTCGAATAAGCTGGTTCTTGGCACGTGCGGAGCGATTTCTGTGGAGCGCACCCTGTGCGCGAATGGCCGCGAGGCAACCAGGGCAAGAGCATCGCGCACAGGGTGCGCTCCTACAGAAGTCGCTCCAAATCGGGGTTGTTCGGGGCGCCCTCAGGTTTCGACCGCCGCCGCATGCTCGCGTGTGTTGGCGAAACGCACCTGCGGCCAGCGCTCCTGCGCCAGTTGCAGGTTGACCCGGGTCGGTGCGATGTAGACCAGCTCGCCGGCGCCGTCGATGGCCAGGTTCATCGCGTTCTTCTCGCGGAACTCGGCCATCTTCTTCTCGTCGTCGCAGTGCACCCAGCGCGCGGTGCTCACCGTGACCGGCTCGAAGCTGGCGTCGACGTTGTATTCGTCCTTCAGCCGGTAGGCCACCACGTCGAACTGCAGCACGCCGACCGCGCCCAGGATCAGGTCGTTCGACATCAGCGGGCGGAAGAACTGGGTGGCGCCTTCCTCGCTCAACTGCGCCAGGCCCTTCTGCAGCGCCTTCATCTTCAGCGGGTCGCGCAGCCGGGCGCGCCGGAACAGCTCGGGCGCGAAGTTGGGGATGCCGGTGAAGTTGATCGCCTCGCCTTCGGTGAAGGTATCGCCGATGGTGATGGTGCCGTGGTTGTGCAGGCCGATCACGTCGCCGGGGTAGGCGGTTTCCACGATTTCGCGGTCGCTGGCCATGAAGGTCAGTGCGTTGGCGATGCGCACTTCCTTGCCGGTGCGGGTCTGGATCATCTTCATGCCGGCGTTGTAGGTGCCCGAGCACACGCGCATGAACGCCACCCGGTCGCGGTGCGCCGGATCCATGTTCGCCTGGATCTTGAACACGAAGCCGGTCAGCTTTTCCTCCTCCGGTTGCACCGTGCGGGTCAGCGTGCCGCGCGGGCGCGGCGAGGGCGCATGCTCGACGAAGAAATCCAGCAGCAGCTGCACGCCGAAGTTGTTCACCGCCGAGCCGAAGAACACCGGTGTCTGCCGTCCGGCGAGGTATTCGTCCATGTCGAACGCGGGTGCGGCGCCCTGCACCAGTTCGAGTTCCTCGCGCAGCTCGCGCATCGCCTCGTCGCCGATCTTCTGCAGCAGGCCAGGTGCGTCGAGACCCTGGAAGATGGTCGAATCCTGCCGGGTGAAATTCTTGCCCGGCTCGAAGATATGCACCTCGTCCAGCACCAGGTGATACACGCCCTTCAGCCGCTTGCCCATGCCGATCGGCCAGGTCACCGGCGCACAGGCGATGCCGAGCACCGACTCCACCTCGTCCATCAGCTCGATCGGTGAGCGACCCTCGCGGTCGAGCTTGTTGATGAAGGTCATGATCGGCGTGTCGCGCAGCCGGCACACCTCCATCAGCTTGATCGTTCGCTCCTCCACGCCCTTGGCGCAGTCGATCACCATCAGTGCCGAGTCCACCGCGGTGAGCACGCGGTAGGTGTCCTCGGAGAAGTCCGCATGTCCGGGCGTGTCGAGCAGGTTGACGATCTTGCCCTCGTACGGGAACTGCATCACCGACGAAGTCACCGAGATGCCGCGCTCCTTCTCCAGCGCCATCCAGTCGGACGTCGCATGCCGCGCCGCCTTGCGCCCCTTCACCGAGCCAGCCATCTGGATCGCGCCGCCGAACAGCAGCAGTTTTTCGGTCAGCGTGGTCTTGCCCGCGTCAGGATGGCTGACGATGGCAAACGTGCGGCGACGACGGGTTTCTTGCAGATGGGTGGACATGGCTGGCGGATCGGCTTGAACGCGAACCGGTAATTGTAGCGTGGATCGGCGGTTACCCGATCCCGCCCTGTGCTAGAGTCAGCGCCGGATATTCCGGCCCTGCCGGAGTGTCCCCATCCCTTGGGGAGTAGCCTGCCTCGTTTCGACGGGGCGTCTTCGTCAACATGCTCGGCTTGTCCTGCCGTGGCGAAGACACCGATCCCGGTTGGCGAGACCAACGGCTGACGGCGCCACTGCGATCGGGCGCGCCGTCGTGCCGTTGCGCCCCGCCCGACCGATCTGGCCCCCCATGAATCCCATCTCCATCGTTCTGCTCGGCTTCGCCATGTCCACCGATGCGTTCGCGGCGGCGATCGGCAAGGGGGCGGCGATGACCCAGCCCCGGTTCGGCCAGGCATTGCGAGCCGGCCTGATTTTCGGCGTGATCGAGGCCATCACGCCGGTGCTCGGCTGGCTGCTGGGCAGGAGCGCCTCGCGCTATATCGAGGCCTGGGACCACTGGATCGCATTCGGCCTGCTGTTGCTGCTGGGCTTGCACATGATCTGGAATGGCCTGCAGCCGGAATCGGATGAGCCGGTCGACGAAGCGAGGAAGCACGGCATCGTCACCCTCGCGATCACCGGCCTGTCTACCAGCATCGACGCGCTGGCCGTAGGCGTGGGGCTGGCCTTCGTCGACACCCCCATCGCCGTGGTGGCTGTGGTGATCGGCTTGTGCACGTTCACGATGGTGACGCTGGGCATCATGCTCGGCCATGTACTGGGCGGCATGGTCGGCAAGCGCGCCGAGGTGATCGGCGGGATCATCCTGATCGGCGTAGGCGCCGCGATCTTGTATCAGCATCTGCGGGCGTGAGTGCGCACAAAGGAAAACCCGGGGATCGCTCCCCGGGTTTTCCTGATCCGCGCCGTTCCGTGAGGCTGGCGCGATGTCGCGGGCGAAGCCTTACTTCGCTTCCTTCTCCATCAGCTTCTCGACCATGCTGGCCGGCACGTCTTCGTAATGATCGAAGATCATGGTGAAGTTGCCGCGGCCGCTGGTGGCGGAGCGCAGGAAGTTGATGTAGCCGAACATTTCGGACAGCGGCACGAAGCCCTGCACGAAGGCCGACGTGCCCTTCTGGCCCTGGTCGCTGATGCTGCCGCGACGCCGGTTGATGTCGCCGATGACGTCGCCCAGGTAGCTGGCCTCGGTGACCACTTCCAGGCTCATGATCGGTTCGAGCAGCTTCGGCTTGGACAGCTTCTGCGCTTCGCGGAAGCACTGGCGACCGGCGATTTCGAAGGCCAGCGCCGAGGAGTCGACGTCGTGGTACTTGCCGTCCACCAGGCGTGCCTTGAAGTCCAGCACTTCGTAGCCGGCCACCTGGCCCTGGCGCGACTCGACCTCGATCGCGTGCTGCACCGCCGGGATGTATTCGCGTGGCACGCGGCCACCGACCACTTCGTCGGAGAACACCACGCCCGAGCCCGGCTCGCCCGGCTCGAAGATGATCTTCACCTCGGCGAACTGGCCCGAACCGCCGGACTGCTTCTTGTGCGTGTAGGTGTGCTCGACCGTCTTGCCGAACGCCTCGCGGAAGCTGACCTTGGGCTTGCCCATGTTCGCGTCCACACCCAGCTCGGTGCGCATGCGGTCGATGGTGATTTCCAGGTGCAGCTCGCCCATGCCCTTGAGCACGGTCTGGCCGGTTTCCTGGTCCACTTCCATGCGCAGCGACGGATCGGCCTTGACCATCTTGTAGAGCGCGGTGGACAGCTTGTCGACGTCGTTGCGGGTCTTCGGCTCGACCGACACGCTGATCACCGGGTCGGGGAAGCGCATGCGCTCCAGCAGCGCCGGGTGTGCCGGGTCGCTCAGCGAATCACCGGTCTCGGTGTCCTTCATCGAGACGAAGGCACAGATGTCGCCGGCGCGGACTTCATCGATTTCCCTGGTGGCATTGGCCTGCACTTCCACGATGCGTCCCACGCGCTCCTTCTTGCCGCGGGTGACGTTCTGCAGGGTGTCGCCCTTCTTGATCACGCCCGAATAGATGCGGCAGAAGGTCAGCGTGCCGAACTGGTCGTTGATCACCTTGAACGCCAGCGCGCGCGCGGGCGCGTCATCGGTGACTTCCTGCTCGCCGATGACGTTGCCGTCTTCGTCCACCATCGAGATGCCGCCGTTCTCGCCGGGGTAGGGCAGGTAGTCGACCACTGCATCCAGCAGTTGCTGCACGCCCTTGTTCTTGTACGACGAACCGCACAGCACCGGCACCAGCGCACCGGTGACCGTGCCCTTGCGGATGCACTGCTTGAGCAGCGCCGGATCGAATTCGCCGGTGTTGAGCAGGCGCTCGAACGCATCGTCATCCAGCGCCAGCGCGTGCTCCAGCGTTTCCTCGCGCAGCTTGGGCAGGTTGGCGATCCATTCGTTGTCGGCGGTGGAGGCGAAGTTCAGGCGACCCTTGACCTGGTCGAGCGGCAAGGTTTCCCAGGTGCTGTCCTTGTCGTCGGATGCCCAGATGTAGGCCACGCCGGCGATCAGGTCGGCCATGCCGCAGAACTCGTCGCTGCTGCCCAGCGGAACCTGACACAGCAGCGCGTTGGCGCCAAGGCGCTCGCGGATACCCTTCACGCAATGGCCGAAGCTGGCGCCGATGCGATCCATCTTGTTGATGTAGCAGATGCGCGGCACCTTGTACTGGTCGGCCAGGCGCCAGTTGGTCTCGGTCTGCGGCTCCACGCCGGCCACGCCGTCGAACACCACCACGGCGCCGTCGAGCACGCGCAGCGAGCGGTTCACCTCGATCGTGAAGTCGACGTGCCCGGGGGTGTCGATGATGTTGACCTGGTAACCCTTCCACTCGGTGGACACGGCCGCCGACTGGATCGTGATGCCGCGCTTGCGCTCCTGCTCCAGATAGTCGGTGGTGGTCGAGCCCTTGCCGTCCTTGGTGTCGTGCACGTCGATGATCTGGTGCTTCTTGCCCGTGTAATACAGCACGCGCTCGGTGGTGGTGGTCTTGCCGGCGTCGATGTGCGCGATGATGCCGATGTTGCGATAGAGGCTGAGAGGTTTCTGGCGGGCCACAGGCTGGATTCCGTAAGAGATGTTGGGGTAAGCATGAGCGGGGCAGCTGGCTTGCTGTCCTGCGGGATTCATTGAATGCGCTTGCGGGTTGGCGGCGGGCGGCTGTCAGAGCCCGGACAGACAAGGTGCAGGCGTGCCAAACCCCGAATTATAGCCGGTATGGACGACAATGCCGCGACTCCCCGTTCAGGCCGGGGCGAGGGCGTGGTGCGACGGCTGGCCGGCCGGGTCAGTCCTTGCCGCGGCCGTCCTTCAGCGGCAGGCGGCAAATCGATCGTCGTTCCGCGCCGGCGTGCCCAGCTGGCTCAGCAGGATCGCGGTGCGCACGGTGAAGTCGTTCCAGCACGGCAGCGCGGCGATGGCCAGCCAGTCGGCCCACTCGGGCGAGGCTGCTTGGCCGGTGCGATCCGCAGCGTCCTGCCGGCCGGCGATGATCGCCTGCCGGACTTCGGGCATGCCGCCGAGAAAATGACGCAGCGTGGCCTTGTCGTCCTCGGACAAGCGGCTTGCCGGCGACTCGACCAGCCACTCGCATGCCATTTCCATTTCCCACTGGTATTCGGCGGCGAGGAACCAGCTGAACGCATCGCCTTCGGCGTTGCCGCTGGCGATGGCCCGGGCGTGCTCATGGAATGTCCGCAGCGTGGACGCGAACCGGTCTTCCGCCTCACGGCAGGGCATTTCAGTCATCGCCAGCATGGGTCGATCCTCTCGCGGCAAGTGCCGAACCGTTCGATGGAAACGGTGGCTGCTGGAATTTCTGGATTAAATTTCTGGATATGTAGGATCGCTGCAAGAGCGATGCCAGCGGCTTCCGCGCGCTGCCGTAGGAGCGCACCCTGTGCGCGAAATGCTCTTCGCGGGGATCAAGAGCTTTCGCGCACAGGGTGCGCTCCTACACAGGGCGCGCGGCAAGCCAGGACGCAGAAACGAGCTGTCGCAGCCCGGTGTTCCGGCTGCCGTGAACAGGCCGGCGATGATGGCGTGGGAAGGCAAGCTGCCGGCCAGCATCAGGCAAACGCCTGCGCCGCCACGTCATGAAAACAGGCAGGCCGCTGCCCTGGTGAGCTGCGGATGGACGGGGTGCGTCATGTTCCGTCAGGTACCTGTCGATCAGGCTGCTAGCGTGAAACACTACACTAGTTGGCGCGCAAGGCGGTCAACGCAGCGGTCAGTTGCCTGGTGTCGTAGGGCTTCTGCAGGATTTTTTCGTTGCGCCATGCCTCGGGCAGTATGTTGTCGTCATAGCCGGAGGAGAACACGAACGGAATACCGCGGCGACGCAGCGCCTCGGCAGCGGGAAAGCTGACTTCGCCGGCCAGGTTGATGTCGAGGATGGCCAGGTCGAGCGGCGCGGACTCGGCCAGCTCCATGCATTTGGCCAGGCGCGAGGCCTTCACCACGCGGTAGCCCGACGCGATGAGACGATCCTCCAGCATCATCGCCACCAGCATTTCGTCTTCGGCAAGCAGGATGCAGGGCGCGTTGGTGTCCGCATTCATCGGGAGGCGTTTTCGTCCAGTGGTACATCGATGGTGCAGATGACGCCGTCGCGTGGGAATTCGAGCGTCACCTTGCCATCCAGTTCATACGGCACGCCTTCGCCGATCAGGCGTGAGCCAAAGCCGCGACGCGTGGGCGGCTCGACCGTGGGGCCGCCGGTTTCCGACCATTGCAGGTGCAGCCACGGACGTTCGCAGATCGTGCGTGTTGCCCATGTGACGGTAACTTGCCCCGCGGGCACCGACAGCGAACCGTACTTGCCGGCATTGGTGGCCAGTTCGTGCAGGGCCATGCTCAGTGCCAGAGCATGTTTGGGGTGCAGGTTCAGCTCGTCGCCGTGCAGCTGTACGCGCGCATCGCTCGCGCGCGCGTTGCCGTCGTGCCGGTACGGCGCCAGTTCGTTGTTGATGATGTCGGCCAGCGGCGCACCCTCCCAGGCCTCCCGTGCGAGCAGGTTGTGGGTCTGCGACAGGGCCAGCAAACGCGCCAGAAAGCTTTCCTGGAAGCCCGGCAGATCCGCTGCGCTGGTCAGGGTCTGATGAGCGATGGCCTGCACGGTGGCCAGGGTGTTCTTCACCCGGTGGTTGAGCTCGGCCAGCATCAATTCCATGCGCTGCGCCGCGCGCAGCCGCTCGGTGATGTCGCGCGCGATGAGCTTGCCCGCGATCAGGGTGCCGTCGGGGCTGCGCACCGGCGAATAGCTCATGGCCAGCGGTACCGAAGCACCGTCCGGCCGCACCCAGGTCATCTCGAACTCGGCAAGCCGCTGGGGGCGGTCGTGACTGGCGAAAAACACCTTCGCCCCGGCGGGCGCATCCAGTGGCAGCAGCAGGCTCAACGGCTGGCCGACCACGTCGCCGGCGACCAGGCCGAAAATGCGTTCGGCGCTGGCATTCCAGCTGCTGATCCGTTCGTCCAGCGAGAAACCGAAGATGGCGTCGCGCGAGGAGTTCACGATGGCCGCCATCTGCGCGTGGGCGCTGTTCAGCCGTTGGCTCTCGGTGATGTCGACGAAGGTCAGAACGACGCCGTCGACGACATTGGCGATGGTCAGGTAGGGCCGCATGCGCAGCAGGAACGTCGGCGCTTCGCCGGAGCCGCGCAACAGGCGTTCGGTGACGGTCAGGTGGTGCAGCACGTGCGCCACGTCGCTTTGCAGTTCCGGGTAGTTGATGCGCGGCGAGATCTCGGTGATCGGGCGGCCCTTGTCGCCGTCGCGCAAGTGGAACAGCCCGGTCATCGCCGGTGTGTAGCTGCGGATGTGCAGGTCCCGGTCGAGAAACAGGGTCGCGATGTGGGTGCTGTCCAGCAGGTTGCGGATGTCGCTGTTGACACGGTTCAGCGCCTCGTTCTTGTTTTTGAGTTCCGCGTTGACGGTTTGCAGTTCTTCGTTGATCGACTGCATCTCCTCGGTGGAGGTTTCCAGCTCCTCGTTGGCGGACTGCAGTTCCTCGTTGACCGACTGGTATTCCTCGTTCGCCGATTTCAGTTCCTCGCTGGCCGTTTCGTGCAGATCGACGGCGGTATGCAACTGCGCACGGGTTCGCCGCAATTCGTCCTCCAGCGCCTGGATGCGCGCGAGGTGGCTGCCGCGCTTGCCGCCTGTTGCCGGTTCGGCGGTGTGCGGCGCAGGTTCGAGTTCATCGAAGGCGACCACGCACATCCCGGCCTTGTCATCGTCCTGGGCCAGCGGCTCCACGATCAGGCGCAGCGGCCGTTCATGGCCATGCAGCAGGATGGTCAGCCCCTCGCGGATCACTTGCTGGCCGCTGGCGAACGCCTGCAGCACGGCTGCGCGCACACCAGCGCGCAACGGCTTGTCGAGCAGTTGGAACAGGTTGAGGCTGGCCGCCCCGGCGGATGGCGAGAGATAACGCCCGGTGTCGCCGCCGAAGCGCAGCACGTCGTGGCTGGCGTCGATCACCACGTAGGCCGGCGACCACGGCTCCAGCACCTGGCGTACCTGCTGATCGATCCCGTCATCGATCTGCCGCGTCGAGTCGTGTCTCGCGTGCCCGGCGCTGGGGTCGGGGCGATGTTGCACGTTGGGAAAGTCCCGGGGATGCGTGTGCGCATCCTCCCGGCAAACATACAGCCGCTGCTTCTTGTCCAGTTCGGTAAACAGCCGGGCGTTTTTCGCCAGCCGCTCCGAGGTGCCCAGCAGCAGGAACCCGCCGGGACGCAACGCGTAGTGGAACGACTGCACCAGGCGTTCCTGCAAGTCGTTGTTCAGATAGATCAGCAGATTGCGGCAGGAGACCAGGTCCATGCGCGAGAACGGCGGATCCTTGATCACGCTGTGCGTCGAGAAGATGCACATCTCGCGGATCTGCTTCGACACGCAGTAGCCGTCGCGATCCTTGCTGAACCAGCGCTGCAGGCGTTCGGGCGAAATGCCGATCAACGGTGGGCGGTAACGCCCGGCACGTGCCGCGTCGATCGCCTTGTCGTCGATGTCGGTGGCGAAGATCTTCACCTTCAGGCCGCGTTGCGAGCCCATCGCTTCGCGCAGCAGGATCGCGATGGAATAGGCCTCCTCCCCGGTAGCGCAGCCAGGCACCCAGACCCGTAGCACGTCGTCGCTGGTCTTGTCGGCCACCAGCGCCGGGATCGCGATCGTGCGCAGCACCTCGAAAGCGGCCGGGTCGCGGAAGAACTCGGTCACCCCGATCAGGAACTCGCGGAACAGCAGCTCGTTTTCGTTCGGGTGCTGACGCAGGTAATCGATGTAATCCGTCACGGTTTCGGCCTGCACCACCAGCATGCGACGCTGGACGCGCCGCATCAGGGTCTTTTCCTTGTACTGACCGAAGTGATGGCCGACTTCGGCGTGCAGCAGTTCGCAGATGGTATTGAGGTGTTCCGCGACGTCGCCCCGCACGCCATCGGAACCCTTTTGCCGGTGCGCAGCATGCATTTGTTTCTGATAGGCCAGCAGGCGTGCCGGCATGTCCGCCACCGGCAGCACGGCATCGACCAGCCCGGTAGCCACCGCATTGGCCGGCATGCCGGTCATCGCTTCGTGGTCCGAGCCCGACTGCGCCAGCGCCAGCCCGCCGTGGTCCTTGATCGCACCCACCCCCTTGGTACCATCGCTGCCGCTGCCGGCCAGCACCACGCACACGGCTCGATCGCCCTGGTCCGCGGCCAGCGAGGTGAAAAACGTGTTGATCGGCAGGCGATGTTCCCGCGGCGGCGCCGGCTTGCACACCTGCAGCACGCCGCCAGCGATGGTCAGGGTGGCATTCGGCGGGATCACATAGACATGCCGCGGCTCGACCCGCGTGCCGTGCGTGGCTTCGACGACCGGCATGGTGGTGGTGCGACCGATCAGCTCGGCCAGCAGGCTCTGGTGATCCGGCGCCAGATGCTGCACCAGCACGAAGGCCAGCGTGCTGTCTGCCGGCATGAGGGTAAAGAACTCCTTGAACGCTTCGAGGCCACCGGCCGAGGCGCCGATGCCGACGATCAGGGTGTCCTGCGGCGGCGCCTTTCGCGGGTTCACTCGCTTGCCGCGCTGGCTGGCAGCGGGGGCGGATGCTGGCTTGGTCTGCGAAGGCATGCGGTATGGCCTGGAATCCAGGCAAACCTGGATGAACCAGCAGCATAGCGTGCGGGCCGTCGAGCAGGAGTGATCGTCGAACCGGCCACGGAGCGGCCGCGGCCCATGCGCAGCAGCGTGCGCGGACCCGTGTCTGGGTCGCCACCTCGCGACTTGCCGCAGCGGCAAGCGCGTGGTCGCTGCGCGAGGGCGAGGGACGAAGAACTCAGCTGCCCGGCACCGCGGCCTTGAACGTCACCACCAGCACGTCGCGATACGCCGGCTTGTCCGGGTCGAACGGGGTCACCGGCGTGACGCCGTGGCTGACCCGGCCGTCGTCGACCAGGGCGGCATCCAGCGGCCGGGTGAGGACGAAGCTGCCGAGCAGGCTGCCGTCGCCGGCGTGGATCGTGGTGATGCCGCTTTCGATGTTTTCGCGCGCGATCAGCAGCACCAGCACATAGTCGACGCCGTCGCGATGCACGCCTTCGGGGGTCGGCTCGCCGGGTTCGCCGGCGCGTGCCTCGATGCGGAACTGATGTGCCTCGATATGCCAACGGCGGGTGCCCGGCGCCAGTGCATCGAACAGCCCGCGGCAGAAGTCGAGGATGCGGCGCAGGCTCGTGCCATCGGCGATCGCCAGTCGTATCGGCCCGAACCAGCGCTGGATGTCGCCCTGCAGGGGGTTGTACCGCAGGCTCTGGAAATGCGGCTGGTCCGGCTCGCGGTGCACCTCGCCGCCCGCTTCGGCGCAGAACACCGCATGGCGCCGGCGCCGCTGGCGACCGCGTGCGGCCAGATAGGTGTCGGGCGCCAGATCGCCCCAGCTGGCGGCGAACGCGGGCCAGTCGGTCAAGGTCTGTGGTGCGAGCATGTCGCGCATGGTCTGGCCGCTGACGAAGGCAAAGCCGTCGCGCCGCAGTGTGGTCAGCAACGGCAAGGGGTCGGGGTGGTCGGTCATGCGATCACGTTAGCAGGCATGCCGCGCCCCCGGCAGGTGTGGCCGCCCGCCTCAGCCGGGAAACGCCAGCACCAGCCGGGCAGGCGCCGGCATGCCCTTGTCGCGCAGGAGCGCCGGATTGAGCGGCCCGGCCCTGGCCAGCACCGCGCAGCCGGTGAGTTCGGAGGCATGGCGCAGCCGCGGCAGCCGGGTGCGGCCGATGGTCGCGGCAAGATCGGGGGGCATGGTGTCGGGGTGCGTTCCGGCATGGATGGGTGGCCGGCATGGCGGATTTTCGCATGCGTCATTCTGACAGCATATACGTTTAGATGTTTAGACGGCTATTGACAAGGGAAATGACTACCCCCAATATCTGCCCCACTCATCGAGACCGGCTGAGGGACAGGCCCTTTGAAGCCGGGGCAACCTGCGGAGCGTTTCCGCAACGGTGCCAACTCCTGCGGAGGCGCCATGGCGGCGCCAACCGGTAGATGGGCGTCATGTGCCGCGGCGAACAGCTGTCCGGGCCGTACATGGCGACCTCTCCGGTGATTCGCAGGGCGATGCCTACCGGAGAGAGTGACATGTCCTGTCTGTCCGAAACCAGCCATGCCGAAGCCGTCGACCTGTCGGCCGACACGCATGTCGCCAGCGCGCCGACCCCTGTGCGGGTGGAGCTGACCGCTCAGCGCAGCACGCGCCGGCTCCGGCTCGATCCGAAATACGGCAGCGGCCCGCGCGAAGTCGATGTGCGCTATCTGTGGTGCGGTGCGCCGGATGCGCCGACCCTGATCGTGCAGGGCGGCATTTCGGCCGATCGCGACGTGACTGCGCTGGAGGCGAACGCCGCGCCGGGCTGGTGGCAGGCGCTGGTCGGTGCCGGCGCCGCGATCGATCTGGACCGGTGGCGCGTGCTGGCGATCGACTGGCTGACGCCGGCGGAACTGGGTGCCCGCGCAGTGTCCAGCGAGGACCAGGCCGACGCCCTGTCGGCGCTGCTGCAGGCGCTGCAGATCCCGCAAGCGCATGCCTTTGTCGGTTCCTCGTACGGCGCCATGGTGGCGCTGGCGTTTGCTGCGCGTCATCCCGCGCAGGTACAGCGGCTGTTGCTGCTGGCCGGCGCGCACCGGTCGCATCCGCTGGCCAGCGCACAGCGCAGCGTGCAGCGCTCGATCGTGCGGCTCGGGCAATCGAGCGGCCAGGTCGATCAGGCGCTGGCGCTGGCACGGCAGCTGGCGATGACCACGTATTGCGGCAGCAGCGAATTCGAGCGGCGCTTTGCCGGCGAGGCGGTATGGCGCGATGAACGCTTTCATCTTCCGGTCGAGGACTATCTCGAGCATGCCGGCCGCCGTTTCGTCGAGCGCTTCGACGCGGATCGCTTTCTCGGCCTGTCCGAGTCGATCGACCTGCATGACGTGACGCCCGAACGGGTGCCGACGCCGACGACCCTGATTGGCTTTCCGTCCGATCGGCTGGTGCCGCTGGCCGACCTGTGCGAGCTGCAGCAGCGCCTGCGCGGCCCGGCCACGCTGGAAGTGGTCGATTCGCCGTATGGCCACGACGCGTTCCTGAAAGAACCCGAGCAACTGGCGCCGCTGTTCCGCCAGGCGCTGTCGTAGGAGCGCACCCTGTGCGCGAATGCTCTTGTCCAGTTGTCAGCAAAGAGCTTTCGCGCACAGGGTGCGCTCCTACAGCAACCAATACACGAAACATCCGGAGAACCACATGAACGAGCCCGCCCCCTGTACCCGCGCCGTGCGCGCCGGCATCGAGAGCGACACCCAGCACGGCGCGGTGGTGCCGCCGCTGCACCTGTCGAGCAACTACAGCTTCGAGGGCCTGGGTGCCAAGCGCGCCTATGACTACTCGCGCAGCGGCAACCCGACCCGCGACCTGCTCGGCAACGCGCTGGCCGAACTGGAGCAGGGCGCCGGTGCGGTGGTGACGTCAAGCGGCATGTCGGCGGTGGCGCTGGTGCTGGAGCTGGTGCCGGCCGGAGCCCGGGTGCTGGCCGCGCACGACTGCTACGGCGGCACCTGGCGGCTGCTCGACGCATGGGCCAAGAAGGGCCGCTTCAGCGTCGAGTTCGTCGATCTCACCGACAGCGTCGCGCTGGCCGCGGGGCTGGCCAACAAGCCGGCGCTGGTGTGGGTGGAGACACCGTCCAATCCGCTGCTTCGGATTACCGACATCCGCCACGTGGCGCATGCCGCGCATGCCGCCGGCGCACTGGTGGTGGTCGACAACACGTTCCTGTCGCCGGCGCTGCAGCAGCCGCTGCTGCTGGGTGCCGACGTGGTGGTGCACTCCACCACCAAATACATCAATGGCCACAGCGACGTGGTCGGTGGCGCGGTGGTGGCGCGCGAGGCGGCGGTGTTCGATCAGCTGAAATGGTGGGCGAACTGCAACGGCCTGACCGGCGCGCCGTTCGACAGCTATCTCACCCTGCGCGGCCTGCGCACCTTGTCGGTGCGGCTGCGCCAGCATCAGGAAAACGCCGTGCGCATTGCCGGCCGTCTGGACGGCCATCCGGCGGTACGCAAAGTGTATTACCCCGGCCTGGAAAGCCACCCCGGCCACGCACTGGCCGCGCGCCAGCAGCAGGGCTTCGGCGCCATGCTCAGCTTCGAGCTGGACGGCGAACTGGCGCAGATCGCCGCCTTCGTCGATGGGCTCGAGTACTTCTCGCTGGCCGAATCGCTGGGTGGGGTGGAAAGCCTGATCGCCCATCCGGCCTCGATGACGCATTCATCGATGGCGCCCGAGGCGCGCCGCCATGCCGGTATCGCCGACAGCTTGTTGCGGGTGTCGGTGGGGATCGAGGATGGTGACGACCTGCTGCGCGATCTGGACGCGGCACTGCTGCGCGCCACCGCGGTGGCGACATCCAAACGCCGGGTGCTTGCATGAGTGCGGTGCGCGATGCGGGGGCGGTTGTAGGAGCGCACCCTGTGCGCGAATGCTCTTTGCCGACGCTCGACCAAAAGCATTCGCGCACAGGGTGCGCTCCTACAGCAGCCGCCGCGTCCTCCATCGCGATCGTGCTGCTTGGCACCGGCGTGGTCGGCGGGGCGCTGCTGAAGTTGCTGAACACACCGGCCGCTGCCCGCGTGCGCCTGGTCGGCGCGGCCAACTCGCGGCGGCAGCAGACCGCCGCGGACAGTCTGGCCAGCCGCAGCTTGCGCGAGCAGTTGAACAGCCAGGGCGACCTGCGCGACAACGCGGCATTGCTGGCGGCGCTGGACCACAGCGGCGCCACGGCCAGGGTGATCATCGATGCCACGGCGAACGTGGCGCTGGCAGCGCGCCATGCCGAGTGGCTGGCGCGTGGCTACCACGTGGTCACTGCCAACAAGGCGCTGGCCGGCGGCGAACTGAGCGGCTGGCGCGCGTTGCAGGCGGCCACCGCGAACGGCGGCGGTCGTTACGGCGACGCGGCCACCGTCGGCGCCGGCCTGCCAGTGCTGTCCACGCTGCGCCGCCTGCGCCTGTGCGGCGACAGCTTGCTCACGCTGGAAGGCGTGTTCTCCGGTTCGTTGTCGTGGCTGTTCAACCAGTACGACGGCAAGGCGCCGTTCTCGGCCCTGTTGCACGAGGCACGCCGGCTTGGCTACACCGAGCCCGACCCGCGCTCGGACCTGTCCGGCGACGACGTCGCGCGCAAGCTGCTGATCATCGCCCGCAATGCCGGCTTCGCGCTGGGCAGTGACGAAGTGGTGGTGGAAGGCCTGGTGCCCGAAGCCTTGCGTGAGCTGGATACCGAGACGTTCCTCGCGCGGCTGCAGGAGCTCGATGCACCGCTCGCCGCGCGCCACGCCGAAGCGGCGTCGCGCGGTTGCGTGCTGCGCTTCCTCGCCCGCCTCAACCAGCGCGGCCATGCCCGCGTTGGCCTGGTCGAAGTGCCCGGGACGCACCCGGCGGCGCGACTGTACGGCACCGACAACCAGTTCGCCCTCACCACCACCCGCTACAACTCGCAGCCACTGGTGATCCAGGGCCCGGGCGCGGGGCCGGAGATCACGGCGCAGGCGTTGCTGGGGGATGTGCTAGCGCTTTCGTAGGAGCCCGCTCGCGGGCGATGCTCTTCCCGAGTCCCGAGTCCCGAGTCCCGAAAGCATCGCCCGCGAGCGGGCTCCTACGAGGGGGGGCCTGGCACAAGAAACGTGCGGTGCCGCGCCGTGCGTTCTTGTATGACCGACAGGCTCCTACGTTCAGTGCCCGGTGATCCGCTCCGCCTCTTCCTCGTCCGGCGGTATCAGCAGTGCATCCGGATGTGCGTGCGCTTCCAGTTGCGCCGCTTCCACCGACGGCGTGCGCCAGCCGGACTTCACACCCCACAGGAAGAACACCAGGCCGATCGCCGCGACCACCACCAGGTCCCAGCCGTAGGGCAGGTAGCCCAGGCCGCCGAACTTGGTGCTGCCGAAGCGCGAAACGATCGCCAGCGAAATCAGGTAGAACACCAGCCACCACGCGCCTTTCATCTGCCGGCCGAAGTCGTGCCAGCCGCTCTTGGCCATGTAGTACAGGTACACCGGCAGCGCCACCACCACCAGCAGGATGATCTCGCCGGTGAGCGGCCACTTGGCCCAGTACAGCAGTTCGGCCGACATGACGAAGGCGACGCCGGCGATGATCGGCAGGCCGGACAGACGGAACGGGCGATGCAGCTCCGGTGCGGTGCGACGCAGCGTCATCACGCTGACCGGACCGGTCAGGTAGGAGATGATCGTGGCCACCGAGATCACCGCTGCCAGCGAGTCCCAGCCGCGGAAGAAGAACAGGAACAGGAACGACACCACCAGGTTCAGCCACATCGCCGGGCGCGGCACGCCCCATTTCGGATCGATGCGCCCGAGGATCTTCGGCAATGTGCCGTTGCGCTCCATGCCGTAGATCATGCGGGCGGTGGACGCGGTATAGGTCATGCCGGTGCCGCTGGGGCTGACGAAGGCGTCGGCGTACAGCAGGATCGCCAGCCAGTTGAGGTTGACGATCACCGCCAGCTCGGCAAACGGCGAACTGAAATTGATGCCGTGCCAGCCGGCCTTGACCAGCAGATCCGGCGGCACCGCGCCCAGGAAGGCGATCTGCAGCAGCACATAGACCACCGTGGCGATCAGGATCGCACCGATGATCGCGAACGGAATGCTGCGGCCGGGGTTGCGCGCCTCGCCGGCCAGGTTCACCGGACTCTGGAAGCCGTTGAAGCTGAACACGATGCCGGCAGTGGCCACCGCGGTGAGGATCGCGGCGAAGTCGTTCGCGTGCGTGCCGCCATTGGCGCCCACTGAGAGATTTTCCGCATGAAACCCGCTGGCGATCAGTGCGATGCCGGTGGCCGCAGGGATCACCAGCTTGATGATCGTGATCACGGCATTGGAACGCGCGAAGAGTTTCACGCTCCAGAAGTTCAGCAGGAAATACACCACCACCAGTGCTGCGGCGATGGTCAGGCCGGGATGGCTGAGCTCGCCTTTGCCGGCGGTGACGTGATACAGGGCCTGCGCCCACGGCCATTTCCAGCCGGACATGTACTGCACCGAGGCCTCGGCCTCGACCGGAATCACCGAGACGATGGCGATCCAGTTCGACCAGCCGGCGATGAAGCCGACCAGCGAGCCGTGCGAATAGTGGCCGTAGCGCACCATGCCTCCGGTTTCGGGAAACATCGCGCCCAGTTCGGCGTAGGTCAGCGCGATCGACATGATGATCGCCGCGCCCAGCACCCACGCCCAGATCGCGCCGGGACCGGCCAGCCTGGCCGCGTTCCACGCACCGAACAGCCAGCCCGAGCCGATGATCGAGCCCAGTCCGGTAAACATCAGGGCCATCGGGCCGACATCGCGACGAATCGAACTGGGTGAGGACATGCAGGCTCCCTGATCGGCGCACGCTGCGCCCAAAGATCACGATAGTTGCAGAATCCTCCGCCGCATGCCATCCGTCACAGGTCACGGCCGGCTGCGCCGCCCCTGCTTCCGCAGAACCCAACGCGTAGGAGCGCACCCTGTGCGCGAATGCTCTTGCGTTGGGCGAAGAGCATTCGCGCACAGGGTGCGCCCCTGCAACAGATGGGTCGAGGCGAACCGGGCCCGTCAGCACTCGATGACGTTGACCGCCAGTCCGCCGCGCGAGGTTTCCTTGTACTTGTCCTTCATGTCGCGCCCGGTGTCGCGCATGGTCTTGATCACCTTGTCCAGCGAGACGCGGTGCTTGCCGTCGGCCTTCAGCGCCATGCGGCTGGCGTTGATCGCCTTGACCGAGCCCATCGCGTTGCGTTCGATGCAGGGGATCTGCACCAGGCCGCCGATCGGGTCGCAGGTGAGGCCGAGGTTGTGTTCCATGCCGATCTCGGCGGCGTTCTCGACCTGCATCACGTTGCCGCCGAGCGCGGCGGTGAGGCCGCCGGCGGCCATCGAGCAGGCCACGCCGACTTCGCCCTGGCAGCCGACTTCGGCGCCGGAGATCGAGGCGTTTTCCTTGTACAGGATGCCGATCGCGGCGGCGGTGAGCAGGTACTCGACGATGCCTTCGTCGTTCGCCTTGGGGCAGAAGCGCAGGTAGTAGTGGCCGACCGCCGGCACGATGCCGGCGGCGCCGTTGGTGGGGGCGGTGACCACGCGGCCGCCGGCGGCGTTCTCTTCGTTCACCGCCAGCGCGTAGAGGTTGACCCAGTCCAGGATGGTCAGCGGATCGCGCAAGGCCGCTTCCGGCTGGTTGCGCAATTCCTCGACCATGGCCGGCGCGCGGCGAGTCACCTTCAGGCCGCCCGGCAGCGTACCGGGCGAGCGCAGGCCGCGGCTGACGCAATCCTGCATCGCCTTCCAGATGGTCAGCAGGCCGGCGCGAATTTCGGCCTCGCTGCGCCAGACCTGTTCGTTCGCCATCATCAGCTGGGCGATCGTCATGTCGTGCTTTTTGCATAGCGCCAGCATTTCGTCGCCGCTGCCGAACGGGTAGGGCAGGGCCGTGGTGTCGGCAACGATGCGGTCTTCCGCGGCTTCGTCGGTGTTGACCACGAAGCCGCCGCCGACCGAGTAGTAATCGCGCGTGGCCAGCTCGTTGTCGCCGGCGTCGTAAGCGGAAAAGCGCATGCCGTTGGTATGGAACGGCAGCTTGTGGCGCTTGTTGAACACCAGGTCGCGCTTTTCGTCGAATGCGATCGCGTGCTTGCCGAGCAGTTGCAATTGCTGCGTGCCGCGGATGCGCTCGAGGGTCTGCGGGATGCGATCCGGGTCGACGCGGTCCGGCCACTGTCCCTCCAGCCCGAGCAGCAACGCCTTGTCGGTGCCGTGGCCGCGACCGGTCAGCGCCAGCGAGCCATACAGTTCGACGCGTACGCGGGCGACCCGGTCGAGCACACCCTTTTCGTCCAGCCAGCGCTCGGCGAAGCGTGCGGCGGCGCGCATCGGGCCCACCGTGTGCGAGGAGGACGGGCCGATGCCGATCTTGAACAAGTCGAATACGCTGACGGCCATGGCGGATATGCTGCTGACGAAGGGGGTTGACCGGTTATTCTACGCGGCGTCCCCTTTCCTGGCAGTGCATTCGCAGCCGCATGGCCGATCTGATCCTCTACCAACGCGACGACTGCCACCTGTGCGACCAGGCCATTGCCCTGCTGGCCGTGGCGCGCGCGCCGGATTTCGACAGCGTGTGGGTGGATGATTCGCCGGCACTGGAGCAGCGCTACGGCGCCCGTGTGCCGGTGCTGCGCGATGGGCGGGACGGACGCGAACTGGACTGGCCGTTCGATGCGGCGATGCTGCGCGCGTTTCTCGCCGCTTCACGGTAGGAGCGCACCTTGTGCGCGAATGCTTTGGAGCGCCTGTAGGAGCGCACCCTGTGCGCGATGCTCTTGTGCCGGGCGAAGGAAGAGCATTCGCCCACAGGGTGGGCTCCTACAAGCGGGCCGACCGGCTTTGCGGTTATTTCGCCGCGAGCTGCAGGTGCGCGGTGATCTTGACGTCGTTGCCGATCACCGAGGTGTCGGCGTAGTCGCCGCCACCCACGCCGAAGTCGAGCCGCTTGACGCTGCCGCTGACGTCCAGCGTGGCGCCGTTGCCGTGCGGCTGGAAATTCACCTGCAGGCTCACCGGCCGGGTCACGCCGTGCAGGGTGAGCATGCCGTCGGCGATGACCCGGGCGCCGTCGCGATGGAATGCGGTGGTCACGAAATGCGCCTGCGGATATTTCGCCACATCGAAGAAGTCCGCACCCGGCAGCGCGCTGTCGCGATCGCTGTCGCCGGTCTTCGCACTGGCCAGCACCACGTCGACATCGAACTTCGATGTGGCGAGATGAGCCGGGTCGTAGCTGATCGCCGCCGTCCACCGGCTGAAGCTGCCGTCGAAGCTGGCACCCTGGAAGCTGCCGCTGAAGGCGAGTTTGCTGGCGGCCGGCTGCACCGTGTAGTCGGCGGCGATGGCGGCGGCCGGCAGGGTCAGCAGGCACAGCAGCAGGGCAAGCCGTTTCATCAGGATTCTCCCGGTGGGGTGGAGTCGTGGCGCGCACGGCCGAACGGCAGCATCCGCCGCAGCACGTTGTCCTTGTCGAACGCATGATGCTTCAACGCGGCGCCGACATGCGCCATCAGCACCAGCAGCAGCAGCCAGAACAGGGACTCGTGCACGGCATGGGCGAACTGCGACGCGTCGATATTCTTGCCGGCCAGCGGCGGCAGGTTGAACAGCTTGAACCACTGCAGCGGAAAGCCGTGCAGCGAGTTGTACCACCAGCCGCTGAGCGGGATCGCCGCGATCAGCACGTACAGCACGCCATGTACCAGGTGGGCGGCCCGCTGCTGCCAGCGCGGTGCCGGTTCATCCGGCGGGCGGCGGTCGACGGTGCGCCACAGCAGCCGCAGCAGCAGCAGCGCCAGCAGGGTCAGGCCGAACGACTTGTGCAGCGCGTACACGTTGATCTTGCTCATCGACGGTTTCATTTCCGTCATCAGCAAGCCCCACACGCCGTTGCCCAGAATGCCCAGCGCCATGGTCCAGTGGAAGAAGCGGGCGACCGAACCCCATTGCCTGTCGTCGCTGCGCAGGCTCATGGCTGGTCCTTGCCGGCTCGATCGGCGTCGGGTGGAACGGCATGGTCGTCGCGGATCGCCTCGATCTCCAGCCAGACCGTCACCTGCTGGCCGATCGAATGGCGAAAGGCGGTCATGCCGAAGTCGCTGCGGTCCAGCGTGGTAGTGGCCGAAAAGCCCGCCACGGTATGCAGGCCGAAGATGGTTTTTCCCAGCCGGTTGAAGGTGAACGCCAGGCTCACCGGGCGGGTGATGCCGCGCAGGGTGAGTTCGCCGTGCAGCACGCCGTGGCGGTCGTCCTTGCGTTCCACCGAGGTGCTGGCGAAATGCGCGTAGCGCGCGTGCGCCGCGTCGAGAAATTCCGGCTTCAATACCGCCTTGTTCCAATCCGCGTCGCCCATGTCCAGTCCGGCCAGGTCGATGTCCAGCTCGGTCGCCGACTTGCTCCAGTCGTCGGGATCGAAGCGCAGCCAGCCCTTGGCGATATGCAGCTCTCCGAACGGCCGCGAATAGCCGTCGTGGGTGATGCTGAAGAGGATCTGGCTGTGCACCGTGTCGTAGCGGTAACCGGCACTGCGGGCATGCGCGGCAGTGCATGCCAGCAGGATCGCCGCGAGCCAGGGCAGCCAGAAGGTTGAGCGCGAACGGGGCATGGGTGCAAGTCTGGCCGATCCCGCTTGGCGGCGCCAGCTTGGCGCGCCGGCTTCGTTGCTATGCGTGATGCCAGATCGGCTTTACAATTCGTATATGGAAGAACTCGCTTGCACATGGATTGTGATTTGCAACACACCAATAGCACTTCAACATTGAGGAGATTGGATATGTGGAATGTACTCGCAAGCTTTTTTGGTTTTTCTAGTGATGTTGTAACCAAAGGCCAGAAGGGCTGATGGGATGGCCGCTTCGGCGGCCATTTTTTTCTGAATTCTTCAGCCATGCCTGAAATGGCTGCTCCTCCCAGAAGCATTGGTAATGCGGAGGGGGCAGCTTCATTGACACTTAAGATCTGGCACATCAACGGCGGCCGCGGTGAGATCCTGGTGGCGTGCGATGGTGGTCTGCTGATCACCGGTGCCGATGGTGTGCACGACCGCAGGCAAACAGGCAACTGTCGTCGCTGCATGGAGCATGAACCAGGGGATCGTGCATGCTTGCGTCATTCGTGCTGAATGCGGTTTTGGCCGTCTCTTCGTTGGCCTCGGCGGTGCATGGCGCCTCCTCCGTTGATGCATCGGCAACGGTATCGACGGTCGGACCGGCTCCCTTGGCGACACCCCAGTTTCGCCGTTACGGGGTGGCCGATGGCCTGCCCAGTGGGACGATCTATGCGGTGACGCAGGATCGCCATGGCTTGATGTGGTTCGCCACGACCAGTGGCCTGGTGCGCTACGACGGAGTCGGCTTCAAGGTTTTCCGGCATGAAGAGAACGACCCATTTTCCATACCTGCTGGCCCGATATACACACTCTTTGTCGATCGCGACAACCGGATCTGGGTGGGCGGCATCGGCAACGGGCTGATCGCATACGACCAGAGCAGCGGCCGCTTCCAGCAGTGGATGCACGATGACAAAAACCCGGCCAGCCTCGCCGATAACGAAGTCTGGGCCATGACGCAGACCACCGATGGCGCACTGTGGGTAGCCACCCAGAATGGTCTCGACCGCATGTGGGCGGATGGCAACGGCTTCGATCACATCCCGCTGGATGTCGATGGGACGCACGCGGCGTCATTCGGCGAGACCCGGGCTCTGCTGGCCGAACCGGATGGGCGCCTGTGGATCGGGGCAGCAAGCGGCCTGTACCTGCGCGAACCCGACGGCACGATCCGGCAGGTGCCGGTGGATCCGTCATTTCATGGCGACGTGGGCAAAATCTGGCACATCGACGGTGGCCGTGGTGATGTGCGGGTGGCTCTCGATGGCGGTCTGCTGGTCATCGGCACCGATGGCGTAGCGCGACCTGTGGTGAGCCGTAAGCTGTCGTCTGTACGCATCCTCAGCAGTACCCGCGACAGGCAGGGGCGGCTGTGGATCGGCACGGCCGATGGACTGTTGCTGGATGCCGGGAATGGGAAGCTGCAATCGATCGCCGGTCACCCCCTGTTACCGGGCGGGATGCCCGGCAACAAGATCTGGCAGACGGCACTGGATCGCCAGGGCGGACTGTGGGTCACGCTGGACGAGTCCAGTATTGCCTACCTGCCACCGGGCTGGGACGGGTTCACGCGATTCACCCACATCCCGGACGATCCGGACAGTCTGTCCGGCATCGCGTCGACGACGATCCTGCTCGGCGATGACGGCAAGTTGTGGGTGGGCGGCGAGAACGGCTGGGTCGACAAGCTCGATACCAGCACCGGCCAAGTACGGCATATGGTGCGGGGCATCCGCGGGCAGGTCATCTCGCTGTCACAGGATACGCACGGCCGCCTGTGGATCGCGGTGCCGGGTGGGTTGCAGTTGTTCGATCACGGCAAGCTCAGCACGATCGATCTGGATAACTCGCAGCTGACGCGACCGGTCATGACGGCTGTCGGCAGTCATGGGCGAGTCTATGTCGCCTCATGGGGGACGGGGGTATTCGCGGTGGATCCTTCCAGTCTGGCCATCACAGCCGTGCCACTGGAGTCAGGATCGGGTGATGACCAGTTTCCGGATCAGCTCACTGTTCATCAAGGCAAGCTCTGGTACGCCAGTGCAGGCGGCCTGCTGCGTCTGGACGATGCGACCGGCCGGCTGGATTTCGTTCCCGGTGTGCCGCGGCATGAAGTCAGCTCTCTCGCCTTCGACGCGACGGGCTTCTGGACGGCGACCGAGAAGAGGTTGGTGCATTACCGCCTTGCCGATGGACATGCCCTGCGCGACGACTCCATCGACATCAGTCGCACCGATTTCGCCAGCAACCTGACGGCCTTGCTTGTTGACCATCGCGGTCAATTGTGGGTGTTTGCCAACCCGGGTTTGTGGCGACTCAATCAGCACGCGCATCGCTTCACGTCTTTCGGCCTCGCGCAAGGGCTGACGAATGATGAATTCAGCACGATACCGACAGCGATGGCGCCGGACGGAACGATCTTCGCCTCCAACAGCGGCGGCGTGGTGGCGTTCCAGCCCGCGCGATTCCCGCCGTCGCGCCACGCCGGGTCGCCGCCGCCGGCACTGACATTGACGCACCTCGGCGTGCGCCGCGACGGCAGGGTGCAGGATCTGTCGCTGGACCGGCCGGTCGTGGCTCTGGGTTGGCGCGATCGCGACCTGCGCGTGGACGCGCGGCTCGCCTCGTACATCGACCCGGCGAGCAACCATTACCGTTTCCAGCTGCATGGCTTCGACAGCGGCTGGGTCGACGTGGACAGCCGCGGCGAGCGCGACTTCGCCGGGCTGGGTGCCGGCGATTACACGCTGGACGTGAAGGCCGCCGGCGCGGATGGGGTGTGGAGCAAACTGGCGATGCCGCTCAAGATCAGCGTGCAGGCACCGCCATGGGCACGCTGGTGGGCGTGGCTGGTGTACCTGCTGCTGGCGGCCGGCATCTTCAGCTGGTTCCTGCTGGTCTGGCGCCGCCGTCTGGCGCAGCGGCACCGCCTGCAACTGGTCGAGCAGCAGCGGCAGATGGCCGAGGAGGCCAGCGCGGCGAAGACGCAGTTCCTGGCCACGCTCAGCCACGAGATCCGCACCCCGATGACCGGGGTGATGGGCATGGCCGAGTTGCTCATGAGCACGCCGCTCAGTCCGCTGCAGCACGATTACACCCGGGCCATGCAGCGCTCCGGCGGCATGCTGCTGAAGCTGCTCAACGATGCGCTGGATCTGGCCCGGATCGAGGCCGGCCGGCTCGAACTGGAGCCGGCACCGTTCGATCCGCGCCAGCTGGTCAACGATGTCGCGCAACTCGAACAGGGCTTGGCCCATGCGAAGGGGATCCGCTTTGTGCTGGAGGTGGCCGACGATCTGCCGGAGTCTTTGGTGGGCGATGCGGTGCGGATCAAGCAGGTGCTGCTGAACCTGTCCAACAATGCGTTGAAGTTCACCGAACACGGCAGCGTGACGCTGCGGGCGCAGCGCCTGGCCGATGGCCTGCAGTTCAGCGTCAGCGATACCGGGCCGGGCATTCCCGAAGCCAGCCAGGCGCGGCTGTTCCAGCGCTTCGAACAGGAGGATGGTCCGCAGCGCCGCTCCGGCACGGGGCTGGGGCTGGCGATCTGCCGCGAGCTGGTGGACATGATGGGCGGCAGCATCGAGCTGGAGTCGCGACTGGCGCACGGCAGCACGTTCCACGTGCGCCTGCCGTTGTCCGAGCCGGCGGTGGCGGTGCCGATGCCGGCCGCGGGCGTGGCGGAAGGCCGGCTGTGTCGGCTGCTGCTGGTGGAGGACGACACGATCGTGGCGGCGGTGATCCGTGGCCTGCTGGAGCACCGGGGCAACGTGGTCTGTCACGTCGGCAACGGGCTGGCCGCGCTGGCCGAACTGGCTCAGGCCAGCTTCGATGCGGTACTGCTGGATCTGGACCTGCCCGGCGTGGACGGCTTCCAGATCGCGCGGATGATTCGCCAGCGCGAGCCTGCCGGACAGCGCATGCCGATCATTGCGGTGACCGCGCGATCGGGCAGCGAAGACGAGGAACGCGCGCGCGCCGCGGGCATGGACGGGTTCCTGCGCAAGCCGGTCAGCGGCAGCCAACTCGCCCGTGCGCTGGCGCAGCTGGTGACCACGGCGCCAGCG
>Ga0307377_10000704_pt1 | contig 43921 bp, 71 predicted proteins | sample TR3MG_FD_202535 | JGI IMG/M metagenome (GOLD analysis project Ga0307377, IMG submission 202535) | Soil microbial communities from Risofladan, Vaasa, Finland - TR-3 | ecosystem: Environmental > Terrestrial > Soil > Coastal area > Acid sulfate soil | place: Finland: Risofladan, Vaasa | collected...
TACCAGATAACCAGTCCGGCAATGTCACCGAACTTTACGCACGGGTTCAACGGCGAGGTGATCCAATTCGTTAATGGGCGCGTTGAGGTTCCCGATGACGGCCCGAAAGATAAACACCTCGCCGGGCGGTCCTGGTGTAAACGCCTCGATACCCGGCCCCGGATCTACAAACCGGCGCGCAAGAAAAAAGCCAAATAACCATCAGTACAGAACAGGAGACGATGATGGACGCATTCGCGAATAACGTGATCGACCTCGAAGAGGAGCACACGCTGGAGTTACGCACGGGGGACAAGGTAACCACTTACGCATATCGGGCCACCTCCGCGCACCTCTACAAAGTACAACAGATTGAGATCAAGATCGGCGCACTTGACGCGAAAGATCCCGACGTGATCCAGAAGCGCGATGAATACCTGATGGATCAAATCAAGGTGTTCATCCCGGACATTGACCCCGATCTTCCGGAATACGTATCACATGCGCGCCTATTGCGGATAGCGGCTACGTGCATCAACAAGGCGCAGGGCGACATCGGGGACGAAATGGCGCTCGCCCGAAAAAACCTAAAGGCGGCGGACCCGGACTCCAGATCCGCCGCCATTTCGACTACCCCCTCCTCTTCGAGTTCCTGATAGAGCGGGGGCACCCGAATCCAGGGCGATACACGCTCGCCACGTTAATGACATACGTCGAGCGCGCGATCTACCTGGAGATCAATCGGTTCAAACATGAGGAGCAACTGCACGGCTACGGGCTCAAAAAACAGGGGAAGGATTATGTGTACACACGGCAATCCATGGTCGATCTCCTCTACCCGCAGACCGAAGACAAAGGAACGTTGACGGCAGACCTGGCAGCGGCGTCAAAGTCATACGTCGACAAGATGAATAAGCAGCGGCGAGGCCGGAAGAGCAATGGCGATAACGGGTAAACAGATCATAGCCGGGGCGCTAGTAGTCAAACTGCTCTCGGAGACTCAACAGTTTGTAGCGGGGATGTCCCAGGTGGACGGCAAGCTGGATGAGCAACAGAAGAAACTCCAGCAAACGGCCCAAAGTTATGCCCACCTCGGCAAAGCCGCCGTGGCAGCGGGTGGGCTGATGATTGCGACGATAGGGCAATCGGTCGCAAAAGCCGCCGCGTGGGAAACAGCGTTTACCGGGGTCCGTAAGACCGTGACGTTGACCGAACCGGAGTTTCAGAAACTCTCGGATCGGATCATGGAAATGTCTGAGCGGATTCCCCGGTCAAAAGAAGAACTGGCAAAAATCGGCGAGATTGCGGGGCAGCTGGGAATCCAAGGAGTAGACAATCTCAGTGAGTTCATCGAGACCATGGCGATGTTGACTGACACAACGAATATCGCGGGGGAGCAAGGCGCCCTATCGCTTGCGCGGTTCATGCAGGTTATGAAGGAATCCCAAGGAGATGTTCAGCGAGTCGGGTCGGCGATTGTCGATCTTGGAAACAACTTTGGGGCCACTGAAGCGGAGATATTAGATACTGCTCAAAATCTCGCCGGGTGGTCTGCTCAGGTGAATATGTCCTCTGCCGACACCCTTGCTCTTGCCGCAACGATTAGGGCATGTGGCGGGGAGAGCCAGGCGGCGGGTACGGCATTCCAGAAAATCGCCTTGGGAATGAAAGATGCGGTTATTGCGGAGACAAATAACGCGCGGGAATCATTGGAAAAGTTCGCCAAAGTCGCCGGGATGACGGCTCAGGAATTTCAACAGCGATTTAGAGTCGATGCGATTGGCGCGATAACTGAATTCCTAGCCGGTCTCAATAGGATAGACAAAGCCGGGGGATCGACGAAGACCGTCCTTGATGATCTTGGCTTGGCCGATATCCGACTGGTACGTGAGATCGGGAAGGTTCAGGGGAGTACGGATCTATTGACCGCCGCCGTCAAGACGGGCAACGATGCCTACCGGGACAATACCGCGTTGACCGTTGAGGCCGAGAAACGTTATGGAACGCTTGCCAGCCAGATGACGATACTCAATAATCACGTCAACAATCTGTGGGAGGCATTCGGGAAGAATCTCCTTCCGGTGGTGGGCAAACTTGCGGGTGCGCTTGGTTGGGTCATTAACGAAGTGGAGGCGTTCGTTCGGGCTCATCCAATCTTGGCAACGGCGATAGGAGTTATAGGCGGAGCGTTTGGAGGTTTGCTTGTGATAGGGGGCGGTGTTCTTCTATTGCTCCCTGGAATAAGCATTCTTGCGGGCGCCTTGGGATTAGGTCTCGGCGGTCTTGGAGTTGCGGTCGGAGGTCTTGCATTGACTGTCGGTGCATGGGTTGTAGGAATAGGAATAGCCGTGGCAGCCATCGTGAAGATTGTTGAGGCCGTCAGGGAATGGAAGGAGATGGTCCATCAAGCCGAACTTGCCCACCAGGCCGAATTGGATGCGATGGCACATGAGGCCGAGTTCTTCCAAAAGCAAGGCGTAGAGGGGTGGACTGGTTACGCACAGGCACAGATTGATCTTGAGAAGGGAGTCGTGGCCGAGAAGAAAGCTGCCCTGGCCGAAGCGTTCGAGGCAGTAAAGACTGCGTCCGCTGATGAACGGGATGCGAAAGTCAAAGCATACGAGGCCCTTGAGCAGGACTACATGGGGCACCTTGGGAGACAACGGGCGCTCGCCAATAATCACAACATCGACAAGGTCGAGACGCAGAAACTATATGCAGATGAAGAGGCGCGGCTACGAACGGAAGCACAACAACTGGAGATTCAATCGGTCGAGACCGCTTCTGACTTGTCGATCGCGGCTGGTCAATTGGAATGGACGAACCGCCTTAATACAATTCGCGAAGGGATCACTCGGCAAAATGAATGGTTACGAGCTGGTCTGGATGAGAAGGTGGATATCGAGACACATAATGCTGATGATATCTGGAATCTGATTACGCTTTCAGATGACCGGCAGCTCAAAGAGATGAGATTTTATGTGGAAGCTACGCTGGACATGGACAAAGATCGCCACGCCAAAGTAGTCGAATGGGAAGCCAAAGAAAAGGCAACCGTCGAAAAGTTACTGAAGGAATCCAACGATTGGAAAGAACAGGAACTGGCTTGTTATTATGCGAGTCTTGAAAGCGGGCAAAAGGTTAGTGATCAGAAGCGACATGAGATTGATCTAGAATCACAGCGTCGCTATGAGAAGGGATTAGACCAGTTTTACGCAAGCAATAAACGCGTGATTGAAATAGGTGAAGACGAGAGATTTATGTTAATTCAGCATGCCCGCGATGTAGAAGTCGGTCTGGTAGACGCAAGCTTGTTGAAAATGCTCGGTACTACGCGGGAAAAACAGGATGAAATGACGCAAGCCGCTGATAGAGCGGCTCAAGACAGAAATGCTGCGGCGGAGAGAAACTGGAGAATCGCAGCTCTTAACCTGGAGAAGCGACAACAAAAAGAACTGCAGATGACGAAAGACCTCTTGCGATCGATCCTGGATTATAGTCCACGGGTTCAAGAGGCACTCGGCAAACTCCACGAAGGGGTTGCCAAAAAGTCCGTGGAGATATGGCAGGGCTTCCGAGACACTACAGTAACGTGGCTAAATGATACCCTGACCGAAGTCAATTCATTCATAAATGCGGCGATCAAAGCGTTTGAGCGGCTGGAAGACAAAAAGCGTGCGGTCGATATCATCAAGACGCTTCCCCCGGAAGGGGCTGGACCCGCGCCCGCGCCCGCGAGCGCCCCAAGTTCCAGGGGCAGCGCGCCGATCACCGTCAACATCGGAGTGAGTGGCTCGAACGTCGGGCCACAGGAAATCGAGCAGGCGGTCCGGCTGGGCATACGCCGGGCAGTAGGAGCGGCAGCATGACGCTCAGCAACACTACCTTCGCGCCACAGATTGTCAGAGGGGGATCGACATTCCTGTTCAACGATGATGCGAGCGCGACGAAAGCCAAGGTCCAGTTGATCGGCCCCCTTGCTACGCAACTCTCCCAGCGGGCCTCGATCCTCAGACTCTACGGCCAGAACGGAGCGTCCATCATCGGTCCCCAGGAAGACGCGATGGTCATGGACGTGGGGATCGAGTTTCAGACCGTCAACCAATCGGAGTTCTGGGAGCGATATGATGAACTCCAGGAGATTATACACGACAGCACAGTTACGGGTCTGAGTCGCTTCTACATTCACCGCGCCAATACCGACGCGGATATGGTGTACTTTGACAACTGCATGATCAGTCTGAGCATGGACATCCCGACCGAAGCATGGGAGGTGATCTCCTTCCCGCGCGGGCGCCTAACGATCCAGAGCGAGCAGACCACACCGACGGTCGTGGAGGGCGGTTCCACTACCATGGGGACCGCGCCGACCTCAGCGATTGTGATAACCGGCACCGTCGTGGCGATGGGTCTGGTCATTGCGGATTCGAGCGGGAACGTCCTCTATACGTTGGCCGTGGACGATGCCACCGGCGAATTAAAGGAAAAGGCCCTTCAGACCGGAATACCCGACTGGACATACGAGCTAGGGGGTATAGACCGCCCTAGCGAGGGGTGGGGGGCGGGCAGTGGGATAGTCGATTTGTCGGATAGGGACTACCTGGAGATCCGGCTGTCCGATGGGGATAGTTTCAACATCTCCGGCGGGACCTGGTATCCCCTCCTCCAGTATCTCTACTCCGGCGGGGTACTCTACAAAAAGGGAATCGGACACCCAGACTGGACCTACGCAGCCGGGGCACTCGGGACGATAGCATGACAACCTTTGCCAAGGAACTCCACATATACCGGCTTGCGAGCGGTGACGGTGAACGGGATCTGAGCGCGGGGTTCCAGTCGGCGGAGTGGACGGTCTCCCGGCTCGGTGGGATCGGGGATGCGACTATCATCGTCAAGGGGACCCCGGACATCATGGCGGTTCCCCGGTATAGCAAAGTCAAGATTGCGCTGTCGGACGGCGGAGACGATGCGTGGATGGGCGTGGTGGTAGACGATCAACCCGCCGGGGATACTACGCGGAAACTCACGTGCAGAAGTTGGGGGGAATGGTTCCTCTCTCAGGTCAAGCCAGTTGTGCGGTACACCGATACGACGGTCGGGGCCATTGTTACCGATCTGATCGACACGTATGTTAAGGGCACCCACTACCCGCCATACGATCAGATCAGCGCGGTCTCATATGCGTCGGATTACATAGACGTATCAAACGAGCCGGTAAGTGACTTCACCCTGGACGGGCGGGTGACGCTCTGGCAGGCGTTCAAGCAGTTGGCGGACTTTGCCGACTCGCTGTTCGGCGTGTACGCGGACGGCTGGTTGTATTTCAAAGATCAGACTACCTCCTCGCACACTACGTTGCGGATAGCAGACGGGGGGGTGACTGATCCGGTGAGGCGGTATGGGGCGCACTGGAATCGGATCACGGTGCGGGGTGGGAACGTCAATCGGTGGAGACCGTTCAAATACACTTACGAGGACCGGGGGGATATCGCCAAGTACGGGGTTCGGGAGCATCCGGGCCTCCGGGCGCCCTGGCTTCGGAGAGTCAACGATGCTCGGCGTTGGTGTCAACGGTTCCTCGCCAAACACGGCGCACAGAACACAATCTGGACCGCGACGGATACCGAGCATGACCCCGATGACATATTTATGATCCACGAGGGGTACGTGTATCTTCGGGACGCGGCGGGGGTGTATGTGGTCAAAGATCGGGTCAACGAATATCGAGTCTCGCTCACGGATCACTACAGGATTACTTACGATTTCGGGTATGGCGATACGGAACTCCAGAGCGAGCTTGAGCAGTATATTCAGATCAATGAGTCGCGGACGCAATCCGATTCGGCGTTCTCTGTGCAGTTAGACGGGCGGGACAATCCAAGTTATGACCCGATATCGACTGCAGATCCAAGAGACACGGATAGCAATAACGTAATTGATCGGGGATGGGCTAACGACTATGACAAGGAGCAGGATTCATTTCACGAGGTAGTGCATGAGATATGGCGAGCGACGGAGGATGCGAACGCGGCTGAGTTCGGGTACACGCAGGGGGACGTGGATGAGATTCACACGAGCGCGCAAGAAGCGCTAGAGGCCATTTGGGACAACAACAATGTTGGAGACACGACAACGGCAACGATGTTCCGCGAGATGTGGGAACGGACCGCCGAGATCCAGGCGAGCGGGACCGTCTCGCAGACGATTAAAGATCAGCTCAATGCCGCAATAGTGGATGTAATCAATAACGCGCTCGGGGCCGGGGGCGGAAGCCTCGCCGAAACGATAGTAAACGCAATCAACGAGGGAGATACGTATATCACAAAGATTGCCCTGGTAGTAGCGGGAGATGCAACGAGCACGCAGATTCAGGATGACGTATCTGCTCCGAGCAAGACGCGGGATCTCGATGACGTGTGGGTATTCCGCTCGAACGATACCGTCGGAAACAAGGTGACCTGATGACAACGCAGATATACACGGATGACGGGGTCCTTGGGGCGGCATGGGACGCGATAGCGTCTGCTGCGGATATGGCTAACGACATGGCTGACATCATGGCGAACCTGAATGCTCTGGAGACTTTCATCGGTTACCCGTTGACTGAATGGGCCGATCCCACGCTCATCTCCCTGCGATGTACAATCACCGGGGATGACATTCCGGAGCCGGGCCTGTACATCACCGATGCAATCAACCGAATACGTGTTCAGGTATTCAGTATCCCCGCTATTTCCGATTGGGGATTCGATCCATCCGTCACAAGCGATCATGTAACTATGCGGGACAATCTTCAGCGTTATCTCGGCGGACCGGCGAGCTGTGATTTCTACAGGCACATATCCTATAAAGTCCACGGGGATTCGAACGAGGACGATCTGTTCGATTGCTCGATTGATACGAGTCCGGATCGGTTGCTCGATACCCATTATCTAGTGGGCGGCAACTACTACACGGCCAGCATGGATCTTGTGGCGATTGACGCGGTGCCCGATGCGGATGCCGATGCAGCGTTTGCGGTGGAGCGGGACTTGCAAACTCTCTTGTGGGATTTGACCATACTCAATCCCGATCCCTTCCCCGGCCCTCTTCATATTCTTAGACTTGGGTTTTATGACGGCATAATTCCGTCGACGGGTGATTGCACCGATGTGGCGGCGATCAGAACAGGGATGGGCGCCGTCTCACCCCTTGCACCAACATACGATGGTCCATTGATCCAAGATGTGACAATCCGCGTATTGGGGTGGCTCGATGAAAACGGCGAGTCTACTACGCCACTATCATTCTGCATATACCATTTAATCCTTGGGCATGATGCTGCACCGGATGGCGACAAGCATTATACCGACGCTTCCGCCGTATCACTCGGGGCGGATTACGTACCGACAATATGGGGGATCGACTTAGAGGACACACCATGAAACGCACACTACTGATACTCTCGATACTACTGCTTACAAGCGCGGCGTTCGCGCAAGATACCGCTACGCCCACGCTCACCAACACGCCGACGCATACGCATACGCCCACGAAGACACCAACGGTGACGCCTACGCCCACGCCCACGGGCGCGGTAGCAACATACGCCATACCGCGGTTTGAGAACGTCTACCTCCACGAGGGGCACATATTCATGGAGGGAACGCAGAGTGCGGATCACAAGACCATCTGGCCGGGCTGGACGATGTACGAACCCGCGACGGACACGCTGTACTCGAACGGGCTGGTGGATTGCGCGTCCGGATATCGCGTGGCGGCTACGCCGATTGCCTCAACGCATCTCTCGGATACTGCACAGATCGGGATGCTCAACCAGGCGGAGACAATAACCTCTAACTGGGTGAACACGGCGAACCCCTGGGCGGTGAACGAGGGCGGGACCGGTGCGGCGGTGTTTGGGCAGTACGGTGTCCTGTACGGTAATGGAACCGGTGCCATCGGTGCAACGGAGGGCGGGGTAGACTACGAGACAGTCCTATGTCACACCGGCGCATCGCCAACGACTGGAGCGCTCACGGATGCTTATGTCCCGAACGCCCTTACCCTTACGGGTTCCAGTTGTGACGGGGCGCTGACGGCGGTGGATGCCACGGGGATCGGATTGCACGACAAGGATGGTGTTATCGGTGTATGGGTTGAGGACGGCGGGCAAGTGGGGATCGGGCCGGGCATGACGGCACCGACTCAGGCGCTAGATGTCAATGGGATTGTGCAGTCGTCAGCGGCGTTCATAGCTGCCAGATCGAATTCAACAGCAACGTTCGCATGTAGAAGCTATGATGACCTAATTGCCAGCGGTGCGTTTTTTGAGATGTTCCACTCGCTTAGTGATACAGTAGGAACAAATACCACAACGACAAACTGGACTCTGCTTGGTCGACTCCAGTTTTATGGCGTTGATTCAGGTGGCAACAAGGACTTCGGAGCCTACATCAGCGCCACGCAGAACGGAGATGCGTCAACGTATGTCCCGACCGCTTTAGTGTTTGCGACTTATTCAGCAAGCGCCGAGAACGCGAATCAACTCATACTCGAATACGATGGGGACGTGGGGATCAACGTAGCGGCACCTACGGCGCGACTTGATGTGCGCGAAGATGAGGCGAGCAATTACGTAGGGCGGTTTTTCAACGATGGTAATCACGCCAACCGCTGGGGAATAGCAATCGCCGCCGGGGCCGACAACGAGGCGGGGGACAACTACATGATAACGTTCCTCGCCGGGGACAACTCGACCGTGGCCGGGTATATCACGAACGATGACGGAACGCTGGAGATCGAGCAGGCTTGCGATATCAACCTCAAGCAGAACATCGTGGATACCGCGAAGGATTCGGTGGGCATACTCAAGAGCCTGAAAGTCCGAGACTTTGAGCGAAAAGAAATCCCCGAGGTCAGGCAAACCGGATTTATCGCCCAGGAGATGGAGGCGGTTCTCCCGGACGCGGTCCACGAATCCACATACACGGCTACGCTGACAACCGGCGCAACACAGACCGTGGAGATCACCAACGCAACGGGCGAAACGACTATCGAGGAGCGCTGGGTGTGGGACACAGAGGAGCGCACACTCAAGACGATCAGGCCGCTCAAATTGATCCCGATCTTGTGGGAGCAGAACAGGAAGCAACAGGAGCAACTCGACGCGCAGGCAATCCTAATCGACGACCTCCAGAAGCGGGTGGCGGCACTGGAGAAAACCAAAAGCGGCGGCTGAATGCTGATCCGCTGAAACGGAGAAAACTTATGGCAAACGAAACCACAAAACCAAACGGTAACGGACGGCGGCTGACCACAGTATTCGGACTCAGCGGGGCTGCAATTCTCGCCCTGATCTGGGTAACGTTCCTGGAACCGCGGATTGACACAAAGATCGCAGTCCAGGCCGCAACGATTACAGCCGTCCGTGAGGTCGAGCAAAAGTCGCTCTACGAGCAGTTGGGGAGGATCGAAAGCGCACAAAAAGATATGACAGTGGAAATGAAGGAACTGCGTGTGGACATAACGACGCTCAAGGTCTTGATGGGAAAGGATAGGGCAAGATGAGCGAACTTGTAAGAAATACTTACACGTTGAAAGGATAACGAGATGGAAACGAAACGGTGGTATCAAAGCAACACCATCAGATTCAACCTCGTGGTAATGGTCGTTGAGTCAATAGCGCTGGCCATTAGTATGGCTACGGACCTTGGTATCTCCGGGCAGATCCTCCCGTGGCTACTGTTTTTCCACGGGATCGGAAACATTGTTCTGCGACTGATAACCTCGAAACCCATCGGGAACGGCGAAGCCGAGATCATGGTCACGCCGAAACTCCCGGCGGGAACTCAACCGAACGGCGAACCGTGGCCGAAACCCACGGAGAAAGGATCGGATGCACCATGAAGAAAATCACAGTAGCAGTACTCGCAATCGCCCTGCTCGCGGGGTGCGCGAGTATGCGCGCGAAGAACATGACGGATCAACAGATCCGGGATCAGCAGGCCATTGTCTCGGGGGCCGGGTACGCGGTGGGTGCGTTCTACGCCTACTCCCTGGACTCCCGAGAGGCCCAGGTCGCGGCGGCCGACCGGATATATGCCGTGGCCGAGAAACTCACACTCACGAATACACTGACCCCTACGGACGAGGCCCTGATTCAGGCCGTGGTCGCCGGGGTAGACGGGGATCTGCGGGCCGCGGCTGAGGTAGCCGTGGGGATACTCGCCGAGGGCGCCACGTCCGCCGAGGATCGGGAATGGCTCGGCTGGTTTGTCCGGGGGATCTATCACGGCATGGCCGCGGTCGCGGGACCGGCTCCGGGAAAGACGATGCCAACAACAACCATCATGCCATATAAGGGGACGACGTTGGATACTATTCCCGACCCGATGATAGTGGACGATCTCACAAACGAAACCCTCTATCTGATCGGCGGAACGCTCGTGCCAAACGTCCAAACATACCAGATCGACGCGGATGGAAAAGTGACGATCCCGGCGACCCCGCCGGTCGTCAGGAAGGAGAACTGATATGGATCCCGCAACCGTAGGAATGATAACGACCCTCGTAGTCAAATTCGGCGCCCCGGTGATGACCTGGGTGTTCGCCAAGATCGGAATGTTGATCGACTCCGGCTCGACCCCCGAGGACGCGGCGCGCGTAGCCGTTGGCGAGGCCGAGGACTGGGCGAAGTGCCAGGCGGAAAAGGAAGCGATGCACGGATAGAACTTACCTCCTTTCCTTTCCGATGTTTGACCCGGCTCCCTCCCGCCGGGTCTCTTTTTGTCGTTTATGATTTGCACCGCCCCATAGTATCGTAACGGATAATAAGGATTCCGTTATTATCGTTTTGGGCTGTTTCCGTTAATAAGGGGGTCAAGCATTTTGTCGGACTCACCGGGATGATACCTGCACAAATGTGCACCCGTGCATGAAAAAGGGGGGTCCGGGTCCCCGACTCTAAATATTTATAGTCCGCAACTCCCTCAAATATCTAGGTTTATGGAAAAAGTGACGGGAGATTGAAAAATACCCTCTTGACAAATAAAATGTTATGGATATAATTATAGGCAGAGACAAGGGAAGGGAGAAAAGAGACCATGATTAAAACAATACCATTTGACGTTTTCAGCGCGGAGCCCATCCATCCCGTGCGGGATATTGCCAAGCGAGATAACCTTGTCGAATCGATGCTAGTCAATGGGTGGAACGGCCCTCCGTTACTCGTGTACACGTTGGGTAATGGTTGGGTGCTGCTTAACGGATCACATCGTTATGGTGCGATTATTGAGATCCAACGTCGCAACGAGCGGGGCGAGATTGATGATATTGACCTGGAGATCCCGATCTATGTTATTGACGGCGACGCACTGGAGGTCGATGAGGATTGGATCGGTCATACGGGTGATGACGAGGAGCGATTGGCGATACTTGATCGAGTCGATCCTGAGGCCGCCGAGATATTACGCCAAGAAATGGACTAACCGCCCAGCCCGGCGCCAGCCGGGGAAAAACCAGAAAGGAAGGAGTATTGCATGAAATCCGAGACCATAACATACTTACTCGACGATGATGGGCAACTCTGCGGCTCCATCGCCATCCGTGATGGCTCTCCGACTATACTTTGGCGCACAGGTAGGCGGCTTGGCTCCGAAAATCTTAATCTGCGCATCCCCACACCGCTACTCAAAGCGTTCGATGCCGCCATGTCTCGTGACCCACATCCGACGATCCGCACCCGCTCCGCGCGCATACGTCAACTGATCGCTGGATACATCGCGCGGCACGTCGAATCCACGCGCCGTTAGATCTAACCTACCAGCCCGGCGCCTCTCCCTGGGGGGCGCGGGTCCGGTCGGCTAGACCGAAAAATCAGAAAGGAAGGGAGAAAAGAAAATGACAGTAAAATCAGAGTACTACAACGCGGGGAACGAAGTGACCATCGAACGGTATCAGGGCCGATATCTAGTCTATGATACCGCAGGGTCGGATCATTACAACAAATTCGACACCTGGGCAGATGCGAGTCTGGGGGCGATAGCGCTGGAGGCCAACGACTTTGAGGGTGATCCCGGTGTTGAACCGCCTGATTGCGATTGGACAATGGGCGATTCGCAAAATTGGTTGGAGACAGAATAATCTAACCGCCCAGCCCGGCGCCCCTCCGGGAGGGGCGCCGGTCCGGTCGGTTAGACCGAAACGAAAGGGGAAAGAGAATGACACACGAAGAGGCCGTTCGGTTGGCACGCATGAACACGGCGATGAATTATTGGCCGGACAAAGGGGAACCTTGCTGGGAGGCAATAATCGCCCAGATGAAGCGCGACATTGAATATACAGTCACGGGAATTGCACGGCGCCAAGAAGCCTTGACAATTCTTCAACAGCGGAAGGAGGAATAGCATGCCCGAACGCAAACGCCGTCCAGGCCGCCCGCCTGGACCTGAGACGAAAGGCCGCCAAGTCCTGATCCCCGTGGATCTGGACAAAAAATTACAGGAGGAGATGACCCGCACAGGCAAGGGCCGCAGCGAGATTATTGCTGCGGCGCTGAGGAAGACACTCCTGGCGAGTTGATGATTTCGCGGAGGTGCGTCGATCATCGCTTTCCGGTGCCGTTGCAGATGGTACACCTGGTGCCGCCGGCACCATTACAGAAGGTGCAGCTCGAGTAACCGAGGCCCCGACAATGCTCGCATATGATTTGCGCGCCACTCCTGTAATCCCGCGCCCAGCCATTACTACAGTAGGAACAATCGTCTCGGCCATTTACGCAGATCGGGCAATCATCCCAACCGGTTCCCTTGCAGTTCCAGCAAGGGCGGGATGGGGAAGGTATCGAGACCGCGGAGGGAGAGACGGTGCGGGACTTGGAGGGTTGGGATGAGCCCTCTCGCGACGGATTGGTGGAGACAGGGCGGAATGGAGCGAGGATGTTTTCGATGGCGCCCGTGACGGTGTTCGTTTTTTCCTGGATGGCAGTGGCCATGGCGGCCCAGGACAATATGAAAACCAGGGTGACGACTATCGCGCCGGCAAGCATGTTTCGAGCGCCATGGAGACGTCGCTTGAAAAAGTACATGGGATAGATGATGAACCATAGGAGAATCAAGGCGATAAGCCAGGTAACCGGGCTCGTTTCTTTGAGATCGGGATCGCGACCGAACCCAAGGCGGCTGGCCTCTACGGCGATGAGAATGTCAGTGGCGATGATCGTTCCAACGACAAGGAGATTCAGTGTCGATCCGGGACTTTGCAGAAGATTCATCTGGCCGATCCAAAACCAGATGAGCAAAGTCGCGCCGATGGGCAAACAGAGGGCAATAATCCCAAGGGTCTCAGAGGGTTGAGAGTTTGCCTGCGAGGTCTCGCCTCTCTTCGGGATGGTCGAGAGGAGTTTGGCGGCTTTGAGGTTCGAGGGGTCGAGGTCGAGGGCGCGGTGGAGGGCTTCGCGGGCCTCGCCGATGCGATTTAGTTTGTGGAGGCATGCACCTGCGCCGTAGAAGCCCCACGTGCCGCCTGCCTCACGGAACAAAGCGAGGGCCGCCTCGTAATGATGGTCCCGGGCGAGTTGCTTGGCTTGGTCTAGAATATCGGTGTTCATCGTCTTGTCTCCTATGTTAACAAGTCGATCTTGCTTCCGGTGATTATAGCATGGGCGTACTGCTCAGTCACAGCCGTCGAGGAGTGGCCCATGTATTCCCGGACGTTGATGAGGGGTTCCCCCGCCTGGACCAGTCGCGTGGCGAATGTGTGTCGCATCCAATGGGGGGTTACGTCAGCGGGAAGCCCGGCCCGTTTGACGATCGTCTTCCAGGCGGTGCGGGGGTAGTACCGCCACTGGCCGTGGCCGGAGTTGCGCTTGCCCGAGACGAAAATATAGCCTTTTGGAAGTGGGTCCGGGAGCGCCTCCCGGATGAAGTGATGCATGGGAATGCGGCGGGAGTCCCGATCCTTCGGGATCCACGAGCCATTGGGTTCCAGCGTGATGATCCGGCGATCCGGGTCGAACCACGACCACTGGGACTCGGCGATTTCCCCGGCCCGAAGCCCGGCGTACAGGCCCAGGAGCACGTAGAGGTACAGGGGTCTGGAATGCTCCACCGCCGCGTGGACCAGTTTTCCGACCTGCAGATCGGAGAGAAACTTCGGATACCTTTTCGGGACCCGGAACAATTTGATTCCGATGCAGGCATTTGCCTTGACTATGCCCCGGCGAAGTCCCCAGTTCAGTGCCGCCTTGAGGTGGCGGATGATGATGTTGCAGGTTGCGGGGGAATGATTTTCTCGATATTCCCCCAGGAATCGTTCCAGTCTGTCGGTTTCTACCTCCCTGATTTCCAGATCCCCCAGATTTTTGACCAGGATCTTGAAAACCTCTCGGTCTTTCTCCACGGTCCGGCGTGCTTTTCTTGCGCTTCCCCACGCTGAGTACATCCTGGCAAACTCGACCATACCTACACCCCGGCGAAATCCAATCATCTCCCGAGACCTTCCAACACCACGAAAATCAGGACATGCGGCCCCAGCTGATCCGAAGTCCGATGCTCTATCCAGTTGAGCCACGACCGCGCGCTTTTCCATCATAACGCCCTGATTTTCCTAGTCTTGGGAGGTTTCGAGATCTCGATCCAAGCCTTCTCGAATGTAGAGTCTGACAAGATCACTGCGGCTTATGCCCCAGACGCCAAACTCAACGTTCTTTCGGTGTACCACTTCCTCAAGACGGATGACCCACGGCTTCGGAAGCCTGACCCCGATATGAATCGTATCTTCAGTTGAGACACTTTGTTCTAACATGTTAATCACCTCCCTTCTAAATTCTCTGATATGCGTATGTTAAACCATGTTCAACAAAAAAGCAAGGGGAATCAATTCTTTTTCGATTTTTCGCTTGACATACCATTCCACGGGGGGATATTGTGTGCTACACGATGGAACAGGGGGACACAATGAGAACAGTGGAAATGCACGGCCGCGTCGGCGTAAGACTGAGCGATGGAATCAAAGATGAAACCAAGGCGCTTATCAGACTGGTGAAGGAAACGGGTCTGACACCATCTGAAGTGGTGAGACGGGCCCTGCGGATTGCCACGCCTGATGGAGTCCTGAACGCCTATCGGACCCCAAAGGAGTAACCGCGATGATTGATGAGAATCTCATATCTTTCCGCCCACGGGCAGACCGAACCGACGTCAGAAATGAACTCCACTTGCTTGAACATCAGTTACACAGATCCCGAAGCCACATCATCCGCCAGTGTATCCGCCTTGGCGCCCGCAACCTGGAGGCGCTGATCACGCTCGATCACATAGCTGACAACCCAGGGGTTTCGACTGGCAATGACCCTCCCCCGGTCGAGGGTTCCCCACCTGGCGCGCCGTCTGACCCCGATGGCGCGCTCCAACTCGACCACCAAACCTGACAGTCCGGGGCCGGTCTTCTCTCTCCTTCTCCCGGCCCCGGCGCTTTTTACCCGGAGGTAACAATGAAACAGCCCATCCAGTTCCAGGGTGCCCATAGAAATTCAGGAACCCCGAGAAAAACGCGGGTTGCGGAGTACTCCCCCCTCAAGGCTATCCGACGTAACTGCAAAACCTGCATGGGTCAGAACCCCGATTCTAAGGGGGGTTTTTAGATGATTCGAGATTGCCAGATCGTCACCTGTGAACTGTGGCCCTATCGGTTTGGGACCAGCCGTCACTATAAGGACAAACAGGACTACTTGGCAGATAAGGACCGATGCAAAGCGCTGGCGGACGTACCCGTCGGTGAGGAACCGGAAGAATCATCACGCCCCGAGGCGTGAATCAATACTAGGGAGGAAACAGAAATGGAGAAAGTGACAGTAATTAAGGGAGCAGGTTACATGACCCTGACGGAGTTAGTTGACCTTCCATCGCATGATGTAATCGGCACAGTAGTCTTGCCAGTCAACTCGGACATCCTTGCGGTGCGATCCGAGCAGAATAGCAAACCAGAATGGAATGTAGAGTTGGGCGGATACCACCATGGACCTGTCTTCACGGCGATTGAGGTCCGCAGACCCCGTACGGGCGGGTCGACCGAACATGGACAATGCTTCTACGTGAAAATCTATTTTGTCCAGGAAACCCCAGAGCAGGTCTTGGCCCTGATGAAAAAGGCGTCTGAGCTTGCGGGAGGTACACGTGGGCTGGAACCCACACCCGAACCGATTGAACCCCTGATGTGCACCTTGTCCGAATGGATCACGGGCAGATTGGTCCGAAGAGGCTTCTCGGAGATCTGGGCCAAACAAGTTGCGCGACAACTTAAGGCCGACCCGGATCTTAAGCGATTCTGGTTCGACAGGGCCGCCAGTGATCTAATCCCAGCCGACAAGGCGCTCATCTGGGAACTTGCCGCCACTATCGCCCTCACAAGTCCCGCCCAAGTTTACATGGCGATTTTCAAAGTGCCGGATCCATTCGGCAAGTCCCGCCCAAGTTTACTCGCTGGTGAATCCACCACGCCCGCGGAGGAATAAACCATGTTCGGCTCACTGCAATTCGCAATCGTAATTCTCGCACTCGTGGCGGTCGTGGCGGTACTGATCGCCACCCTAAACAAATAAGAAGGAGGAACGGAAATGTATGAAGACAAGAGGTTGGTTATCGAGGTTCTGACGGTTCTCGAATGGGACACGAAACTCTGGCGGGTGATCCACCAGATTGGGATCAATTGGAAGTTCGTAGCGAGCAACGGGTTTGTGATTGAATCATTGGCATCCCCATCGAATCGGCTTGAGGGCGCGTGGGTTCGGGGATCGGGGACGGGCGCTGATAACAAGGCCAATCTCGTTCAGGGCGACAAATGGTTTGGTATGTTTCGCGAAGCCATCAGGGAATGCAACGAAGATTGGCGTCAACCATGCGGAATTATAGGCAGCAATCCGAACCTGGAGATCTTAGCATGAACCCATGGCGCCCGCCCATGTTCCAGGACCCCGGCCTGCCACCCGGTTGTGACGATCCGGGGGACAACGAGCCCCACAAACGGGGGGAGTGTGCAATCTCCCTGCATGAGTCTGACTGTTGCACATCCTGTCATACGCAATGGGCAAGCGGGGTGGATGACGACCGATTTGCGCGCAACGAGACGGGCCAACTCATCGAGTGCCCATATTGTACGGAAGAAAGCGAGGAAGATCATGTCGCAAATTGAAATCGAGAGGGCGGAACTCAATATTCCATTCTATAATTCAGATCTACAACTGGCACTTACTGGTTTAGGCCGGTGCGAGCGGGCGATCACTCTGCTGAACGAACACAATACGAAGTTACTTAGGAGGATCGACGCGCTGGAGCATCCCGCCGAACCCGCGCCCGCGCCGGAAAAAACGACGTGGACGAACGAGGAATTGAAAGAACTGATCGGTACGATGTCGCCCACCGCCAAGACTACAGAGCATATCCGGCATCATAGTGGCATAGGTGTCGTCTGGGACGGTTATCCATATTACGTCCATTACAACCTCGTTGTGTTTCAGATACTCGGCCCGGATCTCGTATCAACTGACTCGGCGCACGAACTGCAAACGATACTTTGCAATGCAGCAAAATCCCAAAGAACGGAGGAATAAGACATGAGCGAAGAGAGCGCATTGCAGTTAGAGGCACTTACCAGCCTGGCCGATGTAGTCAAGGACATGCGAGAGATTCAGAAGCTCCACCAGGAGCAGATTCATGGACTTATCGACAACAGTCTGACAAATACCCTCGCACACGAGGCCTTCCGACATTTGCATGAACTAGACCGGAAGGAACTCGAAAAGCACCGGGACAAGATCCTGCAAATCAACGCGGGCCAGCATATGCTGATGGACACCCTTAACGAATGCAGCGTTGTATTCAAGCGGATCGACGATGACGGCAAGGCAAACAGAATGGAAATCGATCAACTCGCCGGGCGGGTCAAGGACCTGGAAGACAAACTCAACGCACACACGGAAGGGGAAGGAGGAGAATTATGACGCTGAGAGGGAAGAAACCAGAACCGAAAGAACGCCGACTCAAGATGTTTGTCTATGGCCCAACCAACGCTGGGAAAACCACTAGGGCTATCCAGTTCCCTCATTCCTACATCATCGATACGGAGAGAGGGAGCAATGAATACTCAGAATCAATCAATAAAGCCGGATCCGTAATACTGCAAACATCCAGCATCGACGAGATCCGCCAGGAACTTTTAACACTCACTACGGAAAAGCATGAATTTCGGACGTTGATACTCGATCCCATTACGCCGGTTTATGAAGACGTTCAGGAAAAATGGACTCGCCGTTTCATCGAATACGCCAAATCGAACAAAGAACGTGACCTTCAGGATTTCGGTCCGCGCTTTTGGGGCAAGGTAAAGAGTGACTTCAAGGGCGCCCGACGGCTCTGGACCGGCCTCGATATGAACGTCATTGTCACGGCTCACCAGAAGGATATGTATGGCACTGGCATGACGAAGATGGGCGTGACTTTCGACAGCATGAAGGGGGACGATTATATCTTCGATCTGGTGTTTCGCGTAGAGCGACGCGGCACGGATACCATAGCAATAAAGGTCAAGGAAAGATCCGAACCGTTGACCGGCCCGAAGTTCCCTGATGAGTTTATCTGGACCTATGAAAACTTCAAGACGTATTATGGGGCCGACATCATCGAACGCCCGGCGAAACCGATTGCGATGGCGTCCCCTGAGCAGATAGCGGCCATTGCCAAACTCCTTGAGGTTGTGAAATTCGATGACGCCATGCGAGAAAAATGGTTCAACAAGGCCGACGTGGAAGACTGGTCGGAAATGACCGGGGCGCAAATCAATGGGTGTATTGAATATCTCAACAAACAGCTCAAGACGCTCGGAAATGGAGGCACACAATGAGAGGACGGATCACAATGCCAGAAGGCGAAACGCAAGCCAAGTTCAAGATCCCCGAGCCTGGGATTCACGACCTGATGATCTGCAAGACCATCGACAAAACTACGAAAAACGGAGATCCCATGGTTTCAATCGGCATGACTGTCATGGCCGGGAAAGACGCCGGTGCATGGGTCTGGGACAACATCATCTTCCCTGATCCAGGCAGCCCTGCCGAACGAATAGCCGGACGATCAAAACACTTTCTCCATTGTCTCGGACAACCGTACGAAGGCGAGATCGAATATGATTCCGACCGATGGTTGGACAAGACCGTTCGGGCGGAGATTTCCATCGAGAGGCCCAACGGATATCACAGGGATGATAAGCCGATTATCAAGGATTACATTCTCAAGACGACACCGGCGAACCCGACGGGGGAACAAGCACAAGCGGACAGGTCGGTTCCGCCGCCTGATGACGGGGATGACCTGCCATTTTAAGAAGACACGACACGACGCGACAGGACAGGACGGGACAGGACAAGACAAGACGAGCTAACACATCGGCGGAAACGAAATGAGCAAAGAGAAAAACGATAAGGAGTAGGGCATGTGGATCGAGGTTCACGGAAGTTTCGCAAGGCACCCTAAGGTCTATCGGGCGGCGCGCCTTTTGCGCGTTTCTCCCAACGAGGTCAAGGGTGTTTTGGTCAATCTGTGGCTCTACATGCAGGAGCATTCCCCGGAAGATTCCGACCTAAAATCCTTCGGAAATGATCTACTTTCTGATGTGTTTCAGGTCAAAAAGTCTCAGGTTTCCAAGTGGATTCGCGCACTTATTGAGTGCGGATCTGAAGGAAAGCCGGGGTTCTTGGAAGAAAAAGACGGACAGATAATCATTCGCAACTGGGAGCGGTACTCTGAAAAGTACCGGCTTTATAACCTCCGTAAACATAGTGACTTAGAACGTCAGCGACGATATCGAGAACGGAAGGTATCACATGAAACGTTACGTGACGAATCACGTGACATTAACGTAGTCGGTGACGTTACCGGTGACGCTGTTGTCACCCCCCCACAAGACAAGACAAGACAAGACAAGACCTTACCCCCTTTTATTCCCCCAAAAGAAAAAACCGTGACAAAACCAGAGCAAGATCCTCTTGAAAGAGTGATCGAGATTTTCGAGGAGGTCAGCGGTCAGCCGGCGATGGACGATGCGTATCACAACGGCTACAACGGCGTCGCTATATTCCTATCCGGGAACGGACATACCCCGGAGCAGGTTTACGCCTCCGCCCGGAACTACCTCGCGGCGGAATACCCGATCAACAAGAGTGTCGGCGGCTGGGGAAAAGATATCACGAAATGGCTAACCGGCCCGAACACGGTGACACCGCCGGAGGATGAGGATGCAGACCCCTACTCAGTCGATTCAATCGAAGGTAAGAACTTTACGCTGAAGGGCCGTGGCAACGAATAAGATGAACGCAGACAACATACAGATCGGCGATTACATCGAGGCCACTCACCGACTTGGCGGGAAACTCCGCAAGGTTACGGGCGTCGTCATTGGTAGGTGCAGAGATCGAGATGGGATATTGGTCAGGGGCCACCGATGCCCGCTGTTCCCCGGCAAATTTCTGTTGACGAAACATATATCAAGGGAGGCAAGAGATGAAACGTGAACAGATAGCAGTATTGTTCGTTGTAGGGCTTGGCTGCTTTTTCCTGGGTGCCTACGCTAGGGGGATCAAGCACTCAATGCACATAACCAGGGCGGACCCGGATGTCTACGTGGACGGGAGGATCGAGTGGGACACGCCGACCCCGACACCAACGCCGATAGACGCAACATGGTTTACAGATGCTGGAATACTCTACTCGCCGATATGTGCGGACAACGACGACGAAGCGATTCTCCGGCATCTTGCTGAGTCCGGGGAAATCTGCAAGGTGTTGGGTCACGCCTGGCAATTCCATCCTCACTTGACGCTTGAATATGACCCGTCACTTGTGGGGGAAGAGCAATGTTGGATCTGCAAGAAGATTCGGCAACGACGACTCGGAGACTGGGAGGAGAACTAATGGATGAACAAGTAAAACGGGAGATCGGTGACGCGGCGATAGTCGGGATACTCGTGAGCCTGGCGGCCACGGTGATATAGGAGGTAAGAGATGATGAGCTTAGATTACTTTGATGCATGGATGGCTTTAAGGTCTGAAAACGCCAAACTGTGCAGCACAATCGAAACGCTCAAGACCGAGAATGCCAAACTCCGGAAGCAACTCCCCGAGTGCGCGGCGGGACCGTGGCAACCGATTGCGGAACTCACAGTATTTGATAGGCGACAAATACTGATATGGGATTGGCGGGAGTTTATTGATAGTATAGCTGCAAATCCCGGAATAGATATTCGACGCCCTGGGACGCAGTTCTTCGCCGAGACCAAGCGACCCATGCCGGAGGAAGAGGAGGAAGACTGATGGAAACACCGAAACTTGATGCACTACTTAGAGCTCTTCGTGATGATGGAACGATTCTTGTTGAGGATCTTCTAGAGGATCGAGACATGGAATCGGTCCATGAAGAACTGAGCGCGCTCAAGGCGGAGGTCGCCAAGCAGGACTTGCTATTCCAAAGTCTGACGCCGGGCGGATCGGAATACGTTGGCGATCCCGAACGATGCGTCGCTTATGCCAAGGACGTTATAAGAAGCCGATACGAGTGTATAGTGACCCTGGCAAAGCGGGCGAAGAAGGCAGAGGCTGAGATCAGGCGCTTCGAGGAGGAGAATGCCGATCTACGGGAGGATGCGTCCATTGCAGTCAGGACGCTCAATGATCTTGGGATTTCGCGGGCTAGCTACAAGACCGATGCCGAGATCCTACGGGCCAAGGTTGCCGAACTCCAGACTCGACTCACCAGGTGCGCGGCGGGACCGTGGAACAACAATATGTCTGAATGTATAGCATTTGTAAATACAGAGATATTAATACAAGCACCGTGGGGGATTTCGCATGCTATTTCTATTGGTGGCGGCGCGATTCGGACACGGATGGGCCTCTTTAACTTGTCAAAATGTGAAGCATGGGCGCAGATCCACCCGTATACGCCGGAGACAGAGGAGGAATCCGATGATTAACGTTGATCCGGAAGAACGACACGACAAACCTCTCTGCGACTGGACACCAGAAGATATCGAGGACGAATTCGGCGCATGGTGGTACGTAACGCAGACGCCGGAAAGTTTAGTTGAGGCGGCTCGGGCGGGTTTCATGGCGGCTCTGGAGACAGTCGCAGTATTGCCCACCGGATAGAAAAGGAGGAAGGTCGATGAAACAGAGTAAGCAGGAAAAGAGACTGCGTAACCAGATTGGTATCGATCTGTGGAAATGCACACGCAGGTTGAGGAATCTCGAATCCCAATTCTATTGCCGTCGCGTTTGGAATATCCCACTTGTTCTAAACTTGATCGAGGAAATCGGCGAGTTGATCACGGATATCGAGGAGTCGCAGGAAGACTACGATGACTAAAAAAAAGGAGGAATCGGATGCAACGGATACTGCGAGCGATAGGTAAACTTATCTGGATTCAAGACACAGATTGGCCGATGACTGTATGGGCAAAGCGTCTGTTCTATGTGGTATTTGGGATGGTTCTTGGCCTTCTGCTACTGACTCGACGATGCGATGCCGAGGTCTTCTTCTCGGACAACTTCGACAGCGGCACTTTCGCACAGGGATCGAATTACAAGGATGTTATCCTCGATCCGGCTCACGGTCACGGCGGAACCGGCTACGCCATGCGAGGCGAGTATAACTTCATCGAAGATCAACCACAGTTCAACGTCGATCCAGGCAGGGATGAGTACTATGTGAGATATTACATCTTTTACGCTGCGGGTATGCGGTACTGGTCCTGCAAGATTATGCGGATGGGTTACTGGAGCGCGACGGAAGCCTATTCTGTCAACGTGGGCTGGTCCTGCCTCGATGGAATTAACGACACGGGTATGATGTTTAATATCCGTGGAACGACTTCTGACACTTACGCTGATCTATTTTGGAAATGCACGGATGACCTGAATTCTTGGGCGGACCAGTGGTTATGTTTTGAGTGTCATATCCGACTGAATACGCCCGGCGAGAAGGACGGGCAACTGGAATTCTGGCTCAACGATAAGATGATGTTCACTCGGCGAGACTTGAATATCCGTGGGAACATCGACAAAAAACCATACTATCACTGGATTTTCGGAAACTACTCGAACGGGATAGAGGGGACGCCGATCCCCGGAGCACCGCACTACGTGTGGATTGACGACGTGGTGTACTCGACGGATTATATTGGGATGTTGCCAGTTAGCACTACGCCTACGGAGTCGGCGACGAGATCACCGACAGTGACTGCAAGTCCGTCGCCGACTCCAACAAGGAATCCGACACCTACGCCGACGCTGACAATCATGCGGACGTCCACGGGCACGCCGATGCCGACAAAGATGCCGGTACCAACGCCGAAACCGAAGGGATGGGAAGTCCCTACGGATGAAATAGAGTTTGTCGTAATCCAGTATCGGCGATCTGACGGAAGTCGATATTGGTGGAGATTCAAACCATGATCCACGCGCGAAAGAAACCAATATTGGTAGAGGTTGAAGGGCCGCTTGAGCATTATCGTATAGTTATTACGGCGCACGGTCCGATCTTTGTTGACGCAGGTAACTATATTGTGCGCGATCCGAACACAGGAGACACCTGGCCGATTAAGGCAGATATCTTTGCCGCTACGTATGACATTGTAGACACACCGGCCCCCGCGCCGGGAAGGAGATAGAAGCAATATGAAGATGACATATCGCAAGGCATTTGAAATTCTTGCGGAAGCATCCATTAGGGATCTTGTCGGGTCTGGATGCGGATATCATTCCATACCATCTCCTAAGGTTGGATGCGAAGTTGTTGAAGCGATTCGATTTATCGGCAAGAAGGCATGGGGAACTGAATATCAAGACTATCGAGTTCCAGGATTTCAGAGCATTTCGGGTGAATACCTAGACACACCGGCCCCCGCGCCGGGAGAGGAGCAATAGAATGAAAACAAAGCTTGACGAGTATAGCGAGACATTCTTCCTGGAGTTATTACCCGAATCCCAAGAGGATGAACATATATTGGTGCGATTCGGCCTCAATGCTACGAAGGAGTTAAAGTTCGCATCCGTCATCGTTATGGAGGATGACACTGTAGCGCAGATATGTATCTTGAAACGGAAGCGCCCATTAAACAGTTTGGATCAGGGCAAGGTTACATAGACCCCGGCCCCCGCGCCGGGAGAGGAGCAGAACAATGACAGGCCAGAATGGTGCAACAGAAAGAGAAATGGTAACACGGGTATTCGCGCTCGAATGGGACAAAGGACACGGGCCTTTGTGGATGAATTCGGATAACCTGATGAGCTGTGTACCCAAGGGCATCGAAGCTATTACCGATGTTACGGACGACCAGCCCGACAATCCCGGATTGCACGAGCGAAGAGTGCGGACAAATTAACACCGTAGTGGCTAAGTCCCGTCAATCTTAACCTGCGCCCGAACAAATGGGCAAAGGACGGTTGGCAGTTGAAAGAAATTCTCGTTAGACCGGACGGGCGGATACTCATTGTGTGGGAAAGAACACAGTAGCCCGGTGGCGCAAACGACAGACGCGGCGAAAGCGCTGGGGAATGGAAATTCTAGGCACTCCGTCCCCAATACAGGTTCAAGTCCTGTCCGGGCCCCCAACACAATAGACACCGGCCCCCGCGCCGGAAAAGGAGCAGGAAGATGAACCAATTATGGTACATATGGAAAAGGACTGGCGAAGTACGTCCGCCGATGAGGGATGAAATGTTCCTTGGAAGTAAAGGTAATATAAGACGTGCGTATTTCAATTTCACAGAACAAGCATTTCCTATATTGACAGTTGAGGAGGCAACTATTGACTCGATAGCCCACGAAGGAGACCCCTGTATTCATTGCGGGAAGGAACACGACGAAGTCAAAATAGGTCCATGCTTGGGCAGGTGCGTTGCCGCAACTCAAATCACGGCGACGGAGAAGCAGTAGAAGAGGAACTCGAAGATCCCAATACATTCACGCGCCGCCTCTACTATCGGGTGACGCTGAGGCGGAGACCATAACACCGGCCTCCGCGCCGGGAAAGGAGTAGAAAGATGAGGCGTAAAGAGATATATGTTGGGCCAGATATCTTTATCGGGCGTATTCATGTCGCGCGTTATGGTAGGTCAGGCACAATCGAGGGAAGATGGTGGGACTATATTGGCGAATGGTCCAAAGCGTTATGGTACAAGATCAGGATCGATGGGATCGATGGATTATGTGACGTACAGGCAGCAGACATACAACCGGCCGACGCGCCGGGAAAGGAGAAATAGCATGTGGTGGACAATCGGAGTCATAGCCGTGGTAGCCATGTGGGTATGGATGTACGCGGTGAGGCTGTGTATCAGTGGACTAACGGATTGCCTCAAGATAATTAAGATCCGTCTTGACATTATCGAGTCCCGTTTCGACATAACCCCGCCGGACGATGGGGCGGATACCAAGGAGGCCTATGATGCAAATTGATCCAATCACCAACACTGTACCAGTTGATCTTACGAAGGACGAACTGATTATCATCTTCAACGTTCTGGTAAGAGAATTAAATGAAATAGGAGATTTTGCACCTAACGTACTTATAAGGTTATGTGCCAAAATCGCATTCGATCTACAGGGGGCTTACGATGCCGACTGATAGAAGTACGCTCAAGTGGAACGAACCCGGTGAGACATGGAGGAACGATGAGTAAGCCATTCTATACTGCCAAGGATATCCTTGACCTATTGGCACAGAAGCATTCCGGCGACGTGTTTGTTCCAGAGTGCAAGGACGGACCGACGCAGATGTCTACGCACCTCCGGTTGGACGCCCTGACCGTCCGTCGATCTTGGGCGCACCAGTGTGTTACGGGATATGAGATAAAGGTGTCGAGGTCCGACTTCCTGAACGACCAGAAAGTCCCCGAATATCTTCCGCTGTGCAATGAGATGTACTTTGTGACTCCTTCTAAACTCGTGGCCCCCGAGGAGGTCCCGGAGGGTGTGGGCTTGATCTACGTATCGACAAACGGCACTAGACTCTATACGAAGCGAAAAGCGCCGTACCGAAACGTTGAGATACCAGACTCTCTCTGGAGATATATCGTTATCTGTCGCATGGAGGTAAAGGATCGAGACCCACAGCCTCGATCTAAAGCCGAATCATGGAAACGTTGGTTGGCAGAAAAGGAAGAAGATCGGTATATCGGAGATCAAGTATCCCGGTCGTTGCAAAAGATCGTCAAAGAGCGGATCAACGCGGCTGACGATAACGTTTGGAACATGAAGCAACAGATTCAGAAGTACGAACACTTTAAGCATGTACTAGACGAACTTGGGATATCAACGTTGCGGGCGAGCGAATGGACAATTCATAGCCAGGTAACGGTCGCTCTGTCCAAAAAGCCGGGCATGATGTTACTCGAACGATTAAGAGATGCCAGGAAGGCGATAGATCAATTCATGGCAGAGATGCCGAAAGACCTGGAGGAACGAACATGACCGAGACAACCCGAATCATTCCTATGGGTGAGGATGATCCCTTTCGCCAATATGGGAATTGTTACATAGTAGCTGTGAACGAGAACCCGCTCCAAGTCCCGCAGACCGCAACCGATGGGGTGGCGGCAATATTCGGCAAGTGGCCGGGAAATGAGACCGAGGAGGAGCTGCTTGCTGCTCTCAAGCGGCACAGGGATGGTATCAAGGAGGCCGATGATGCCTAGATTAGTCAGGGCGTGGGCATGTCAATTCCGTTGTGGCTATAAGGTCCAAACCAGTAAAGTTCGGATGAAAGAGCATGAGGACTGGTGCTATATGAACCCTGTGAATCGCGCTTGCAAGAGCTGTGGGCGATATTTGCTTCAGGAATCGGATGGATCGGAGCCGGGCGGGTCTTATTGTGATGAAGATAACCTAGGGGGTAAATTACGACAAGATTGTGAGAAGTGGATTCCAGAGAGCGAAACGGAGGCCGAAAATGCGTAAGCAAATCGTGCCGGACATAATCCTCGGGATCGACCCGGCGACCGCGAAGCCGCTGGGGATCGGGCATTATTATCCGCGATCCAAGACGTGGTACTCGGAACTGGTGGAATTCAGTTTCATCGACAAGTGGTTAGAATATGAATCATTTAACGGCAGGGACCGCACGGATCTTAGAACTCTTTTCGCCGTAATCGAAGACTATCCGGACATCCCCCGATTCAGGGCATGTCTATCGGCAGCACGTGCGGTCGAGCGTGCAATCAAGCGAGTGTTCCCAGGTCGGAGATCGAAGGTTAGACGTATCCTGCCTCAGAGCTGGCGCAAGGCCATGCTCGGCAAGGGGAATCTTCGCAGGGCGGATGCCGAGGTCGCAACATTGCAACGGGCCCGGCTACTCATACCCGGCATAACGAACATTGACGAAGCGACCGGACTGCTCCTGGCTGAGTACGGCGTGGACCTTGTGAAGCGCGGGTTGCCGCTGGAGACGAAAAAGGCGAAGGGAAAGCGAGGGAAGCGATGAAACTACTAGACGCGGTAAAAGCGGGGAACCTCGGCGATACTGCCATGCTGGTGGGATACAACAGCATTGACAAACTACGTGAGGCATACGAGTGGGCAAGAGATCGTCACAAGTACGACATGCAGGACATGATTGCTAGATTTATCGTTGGCCGCACGCTCTACGGGGAACGTTTGGGTCAACACCGGAGGGATGTCTGGCATATCATGTTGGAGTTGAATAGTGAGGAAGAGGCCCACATGCTGATGCTATCGCTTGCGGGCAGCATTGCGACCGTTCGAGCAGAAGGCGATCTCAAGATCTGTTATCGCCTCCGAAACCGGATCACGAGACTGATGAAAAGGATGGAATAGCGATGAGCAGACAAGTTGCAGTAAAGATTGAAACAGCATGGGATCACGGTGATCTGTGTGATCCTTCGTGTGAATGGTGTGAGTGCAAGGGCGGACAGAAGACCCCCGCCTATTGTTACTTGTTCGGCGTCTCAATCAACGGGTGTCGGCCCGCCGAGTGCATTGAGGCTGAGAGGGCGATGCTGATTCCGTCCCAAGGAGGTCGTGAGAGGGCGATGCTGATTCCTTCCCAAGGAGGCCGAGAAGCATGAATAAATCCCACCCATTCCCGAGACTCGATACGCGATTGGCCGTCGTGACCCCCGAGGTGCTGGCGAGCAATCGCATGGCGTGTTCACCGGGGTGCCAGCATACGCACAAATTAGAGGGGTGCCGACTGTTCCACGTACTCACGCCTAAGGGGATGCGTTGTGCGCCGTGCAAGCGGCTATTCGAGGCGATACCCGAGGGGGCGCGATGACCGAGCGCAACAAGATCATCTGCGGGGATTGCCTTACGGTCATGGCCGGGATGGAGGAGAACTCGGTTGAGGCCGTGGTGACCGATCCGCCGTATGGGTTGAAGTTTATGGGAAAGCAATGGGATCATGGGGTTCCCGGTGTTCCGTTCTGGACCGAGGCGTTGCGTGTTGCGAAGCCGGGGGCGCACTTGTTGGCGTTCGGCGGGACCCGGACCTATCATCGGCTGGTGTGCGCGGTCGAAGATGCCGGGTGGGAGATCCGCGATACGATAGGTTGGATATACGGTTCGGGGTTCCCGAAAAGTCTGGCAGTTGACAAGAGCATCGACAAGGCGGCGGGGGCGGAGCGGGAAGTGGTGGGAACGTATCAGGGCGCGACGAACATTGGTAAGAAATCAGAAGGCAAATTGGGATATTCACCGGGGACTAATTATGGCGACGTAAACACAACAGTCAGTATTTCCGCGCCCACCACCGAAGCCGCGAAGAAATGGGACGGCTGGGGAACGGGCCTTAAGCCGGCCATGGAGATGATAGTCGTGGCGCGGAAGCCCCTGATCGGGACCGGCGCGGAGAACGTGTTGGAGTACGGGACCGGCGCGATCAACGTGGATGGGTGTCGAGTAATCGTAGGGAAAGGAAGAGAGCAGCAGCAGCAGCAGGGCCGAGATGGAGCATTAGGTCCGGTTCCGATTTGTGGACCGCGTAATGCCGGGAAAATACATCCAACAACTCAAGGTCGGTGGCCTGCAAACCTGATTCACGACGGGAGCGAAGAGGTTGTGGGGCTGTTCCCGGACAGCAAGAGCACAGGCGGACAGGCATCACTCGGAGCCTTTCGGAATGGTGACGTGTATGGTAAGGGAAAAGATATTCGAGAGAAGCGAGATCCCGGCCTTGGGGACCAGGGCAGCAATGCGAGGTTCTTCTATGCGGCTAAGGCGAGCAAGAAAGAACGTGGAGAGGGCAATAAACATCCTACCGTGAAGCCCGTTGCTCTTATGCGATATCTCTGTCGTTTGGTGACACCTCCCGACGGGCTGATTCTGGACCCGTTCTGTGGTTCGGGCTCGACCGGCGTTGCCGCCCTGCGCGAGGGCTTCCGGTTCATCGGGATAGACAAGGAGCCTGAATACGTCGAGATCGCCCGTGCCCGGATCGAGCGGGCCCTGCATATCAAGGGCAAGCCACGGCCGCAACCGAAACTCACCGCACACGCAGCCAAACACGCCGAACCCTCGCTGTTCGAGGGACTGGAGGAAAGAGATGGATAACATACTAAATCAGTGCATGATGAGAATCGAGAAAACTACGGCCCGATGGACGCTTGAGAACAATGACAAGGGCCGATTGTGGGTTGATATCGAAACGTTCTGGGAGATATGGAAAGACAGCCGGTTTGTTCCGCACCGGACTTGCATCGGAACGGAACAGGCAGACTGGGGCTGCACGTTATACCAACCTACCAAGCGGCTGCTGAGGATTGCAACCAAGGAAGTGAACACCAGTATATTCGGCCCGTTCAAGACAGACAAGGGAAGATGGTTCCGATTGAGCGCTATCTTCCCAAGGTATATCGGGAGGTTCGTTGTGACCGAATGCGAGTTTAATCCCTGGCCCCGGCCAGTTATGGTGGACTGCATAGGCATAAACGTATTGCGCCGAGAAGAGGAACGCTGATGGGTGGCCGGGAAGGCGTTCGGGGCCTCGGGGGGCATCCCCCGCACCAGGAGCTCGCGGCGGCCGTGATACTGCAGGCCGTGAAGGACCTGCGGATCAGGAGGCGCCATCGGAAACCGACATGGGATGAGGGCGATCCGGCTGAGTTCCTGGCCGGCAGGCCGCCGTATCACAACATATTGGAGTTCTGGAGTTGGCTGGCGGGTGTATATCCCCCGGGGGTATTAGGTATACTCCATGATCAAGAGGCAAAAAAATCTGTGGGTAAAGGAGCAAGATAATGCTGATGATAACAATCGGACTTGGATTCGCACTCGTAAGTGGCCTTGGGTTGACCTTCTACATCGAATGGAAGCAGGGAAAGCATCGCAAATGGGCCGAGAAAGAAAACCAGCGCTTGTATGACGAATGGGAACGCGAAATGGAGTATGCCAAGGCTCACGGGCTCCCGCCTCCATTCCCTCCCAACCGAATTTATATCCCATGATGGTAGTTCACGAAGATCCCCCCGAGGGTATTACAGGGGAGAGTGACAAAGAGGGCAAAAAAACTACGGACGGAGGCCAGGACAATGAAACCATGTAATCGTGACGGATTCTATCTAATCGCAACTCATAATAAACGGGAGGAGTGGAACGGAGATCCCGATTATTTTTCGGAATGGACGTTTACGAACGGGCTCTGGCTATATCGCAACAGAGCATCGGCTCAGAAAGCGTTACTAAGGGTGGAGTCTGTGACCAAAGCTTGGGCAGAAAGGAGAGGTCGAGACTATCGCACCTGCTGGCGATGGGAGATTGTAGAGCTCGGCATTAAGTCAGGTGGAGCGCCTGAGACCCACCCTCAAGCGCAAGCGCCCGATCCTACACCCGATGTCTCACAACCTCCGAACCCACCCAAGGCAGGAACACAGTCCGAGGACCTGCCTAACTATACTACCCTTGCAATCTAAACCCCTTGTCCCCCAGGGGAGAAAGGGAAGGGGGGGACTATAGGGGGGGATGGGATAGAGGGGATTATATACTATATGTAATACTCTATCTCTTTACATAACTACATAGTAGACACATCTCAAGGATATGATGTAAGGACCTTTATAACCTCAACACTCAACCGACAGGATCATACTGAGGACATAGTAGAGCTTATTTGTCCTTGAGAGTTATCAATAACCATTATTGATAAGAAGTACATATCTGCGAGCATCTGATTAGTGATCATAGGGTCAGTAGTATTAGAGTATACCGTAAGATCTTGTAATCACTAGAGTTATGATTACAATAGGGAGAGCACTGTATCTCACGTGCTACTCAGGAGCTACTATCAGACCGAGAATCAGCCCGGATACGGGCACCATACCCCCCCTGGGGGATGGGACCCAAAAGGTCACACTCCCGAAAAAGCAGGTCTTGTGTCATACGCATATAAAATACAGAGTCAAGGTATATTACTGTAAGCCTATGAATCACGTATCCGCGGGGTTGTTGTGGAGATTGGGCGGGTGGGGGCATGGATTGATACCCCTGAGGGGTTTCGTTTCATTCTGCCGCAGCATGGATGGGGTCCCTGAGATTCTAGGGGCATTGTGGAGAATGAAGGCAAGGTCCCGATTCAAAATATAGAGTCAATGTATTTATATTTACAAGGAGATAGACCAGATGGAGGGTGGGGCGATGTTGGTGGCGAGGAGGACATCGGCGCCGATACAGAGGGTGGTGAGGTGATCCCCGTGTTGGCCTTCGTGGGCTCGGGTGGATCGGATACGGGGGACCTCCAGGCGCATACCGTAGGAGCGGGAGACAATACGGGCGCTTCGGAGTTCGGCTTCGAGGGCGGGGATGGGGTAGGAGGCGATCTGACGTTCGCGGATTGCGCCGACGAGAATTTTGGTGGCGCGGTTGATATTCGGCCCGACGAAGTTCCAGGCTTTGATGGGCAAGCCGCGTTTGGTAAGGCGCTGGATGGAGCCCTTGAACTGATCGGGGTCGGCCCAGACACTGCCGCCGAAGATTTTCCAGGCGTTGACCAGCCAGTCTTCCACGCTGTCGATATCGACCTCACGCTGGAGGCCGGTGCGGCGCTTCTCGAATTTCCGCATGTTGCAGATGCGGATCAGGTCGCTGCCGACCTTGCGGCCGAAGACGGCGGCGACCGTCGCGTCCCCGGTCAACCCGAGATCGAGGGTGATGGTATAACGCCAACCGGCCTGGGGCACCCAGGTCTCTTGGAATCCGAGCTCCTTGCCGCGCAGGAATATGGCATTGATGTCGGCCTCGGTGAGAGCGCTGTCTTCGGAGTCCACCCACTCGTTGAGAACCAGCCGGCGGTATTGGGCATCGGTCGTAAAATAGCGCTTCATGCGTTCGAGGTAGGCGTCGATGTTGCCGGCGCGGTCCTGTTTCCAGGAGGCCCGGTTTACGTTGGAGTGATAAAAGTGGAGGTCGCGGTCCAGGTCGGGATCATCCTGCCAGGCAATGCCCCGCTGCCAGAGATCGTACCAGACGTTCCCCTTCACTTTTTGCCAGCCGAACCCAGCGTAGGAGATGACCATGGTGAGCGGTTCTGTCCGGGCGGGACTCTCTTTCGTGGCCTCCCACATTTCCGCGTCGGGCTGATTCCACATTTCGTCATACACGGTCAGCGTCGGATTGAGGCCGTGGGCGGAGAAGGCTTCACGGGCGAGGACCCGGTAGACCCCCGCGCGGGTAGGCGTGTCGACCTCGATTGCGTTTTTGTAAATTTTGAGTTGCTTTTCCTTTCGCATGGCCTGAGCGAGCGGAGAGGAGATGATCGCATTTTTGACGTTCTTGAAAACGAGCGCCGCCTGGTCTTTCGTCCCGGCGCATGAGTAGATCTCGGGGGAGGTGTCCCAATCGAACATCAGGTCGTACCAGACGGCCGCGGCGGCCATGGTGGTCTTGCCCTCCTTGGCCGGGACGCTGATTATGATCAGCCGCTTGTTGCGTTGCCCCCGCTCATCCACGTTGTAATACGTCGGCTTGATCCAGTGGTCGATCTGCCAGGGTTCCCATAAGATCGGAACCGCCGCCGGCTCACCCCGCCGATGTACGTAGAAAGTCTTCTGCGTGGCGTCCAGGAAATCAAACCGCGCCCCGGAGCGCAATATGTCCAGCCCCTCCAGCGAGGCCAGCGAGGCATCGTCTTCTTCTTTCACCCGGAAGGCCCGCTCCCCGTCGCGTAGAAACCGATCAAGGTCCCCCTTGCGAATCAGCCAGCGCTGGCCGACCCGCTTCCACCCGCCGAGCTTCAGCCACTTGTATATCGTGGCATGACTGACGTTATACTCTTTTGCCAATTCCAGGGGAGTCATCCACATGTCGCCGTGCGTGCCCATGCTCATAATGTAAACCTATTCGATCCACAAAACAATAGCCGAATAGCTGTTATACAAAATCGGTGCATGTAATACAAAAAATGCGCGAAAAGTATTAATTAGACGCTTGATCTGTGCTTATAGTTACGCGCGATGGTAGAAAATCAATCACGTTTGCGCGGGATATGGAACGCCGTTAGAGGCCGGGCCCATGTTATACATCCTGATCGGGGCTCCAGTGGCAGTCTCTTCAGCACCGTCACGTTTGACGCGGCCCTCACGGACGACTGGGTGCTCAACACTTACCAGGATCACCCCTGGATGCACAGTTCCCTCCGGGTCCTCGCCGCCCTGGCCTCCGCAGTACCCTGGCGGGTCAGGCGACGGATACCCGAATCGGACGGCACGACCCGGACGGAAATTGTCAACGATCATCCTATCCCCGCGCTGATAGCCAACCCGAATGAGCATTGGACCCAGCATGAACTCATCGGCTATACAATCATGTATCAGGTTCTCTGCGGCAAGGCCCACTGGTTGGTTGAGGGTGAGGGAGCGGATAGCGAGGAGACGACGATCTGGCTGCCCCACCCGCAACACATGACACCCGTTCTCGACCGCAAGCGCTGGATCTCGGGCTGGGAATTCAGGACGAGTAAAGGGGAGACGGTCCTCTATTCCGTCGAAGAGATTATGACGGTCTGGGAGCTGAACCCCGGCAAGGACCAGGATTCCCAGGGGATCGCGCCCGCGAAGGCGATGCGAACCAGCCTCCGGCTCGACCAGATGTTGCAACGGTTCCACCACCAGGCCCTCAAACTCGGCACCCGCCTGCGCCTTTGGCTGTCCACCGAAGAGACGATGGACGATGTACAGAAGAAGCAGGTCGAAAACGAAATCAAACTCATCATGGGCGGCCCGGAAAATGTCGACCGCATGTACGTCGCGCAAGGCACAATGAAAGTCAACGAGAGCGTCCATGCTTCTCAGGACGCCGACTACCCCGGACTCACGCAGCAACAGATACAGATTCAGAGCGCCATGGTCGGGGTCCCCCCGGTATTCCAGGGCCGCACAGAGGGCGTCACATACAACCAGGCGGAAAAACAAGAGGTCGTGTTCTGGATGTTATTGGACGTGTTGCACCTGCAACCGATCGCAAAGGCGGCCACGAAGTTCTTTCACGCGCGCGGTTGGCTTGCGGACGATGAGGAACTGTTTGCCGATACGGCCCCGCAACGCAACGCCGCGCCCGCCGTTGCGCAACGCGCGCTCGCGCAAGGCCGCGCCCAGAACGTTATGAGCATCAACGAGGCGCGGGCTACGTTCTGGAATCTGCATCCGATTGCAGGCGGGGACGTGATAGTAACGAATACCGGCCTGATTGTTTTGCCGGATGGAACGATGACCAGCGTTAACGCGCTGTCGGTGAAACCCGATGGGGAGAACAAGGAGGAGACCCCGCCTGAGGAGACCCCCGCCCGAGAGGTCCCGGAGGTTCCCGAGAGGATGGAGGATCTGATTCAGTATGTGCGCGGGATGGACCCGGAGCGCCGGGCCTGGGTGCGCGCCTGGAATGAGCGGGCCGTCAATCCCAAACGAACCCTCACCGAGATCCATACCACCCAACTCAACACGCTTGCCCGGAAAGTACAGGCCGAGGTTGCGTCCGGTCAATACGTGGTAGACCGGCTCGTGGATTGGCCCACTGTTCGCGCGGGATGGGTCAGTGCGGTTCAACCCACCTGGCGCGCCGCCTGGGAGGATAACTACAACGCCACCCTGAAGACGGTCGGCGCGCGCGCGATGGTACTGGCGGGCGGCAACGGTCACAAGCATGTTTATCGGCGCGACTTGGAAGAGTCCATTACTAAGATCGTCGATGCCATGGCCGGACTGGTGGACGAAACTCTCGCCTCTCTAAAAGACGATATTCGCGACGTCATAACCTCCGGCCTTGGACAGGGATTAGACGCGCACGAGATAGCGCGCGGCCTTGCTGATATCGACGGGTTCCAGGGCATCCTTGAAGGCGACGGCGCGAAACTTACGCGCGCCCTCAAGATCGCGACAACTGAACTCACGGGCATAGCGGGCGACGCAACGCTTGCGGGCTTCCGCGAATCGGGCGCGGTCAAAACAAAGGAATGGATCAACACCAGTGGAAACCCCAGGCCGTCCCATGCCGCGATGAACGGCGAGACGGTCGGCATAGACGAATCATTTTCCAACGGCGGGCAATATCCGGGGGACGCATCCCTGTCCGCCGACGAAAGGGTGAACTGCTTATGCGTGCTCGGCGTCGGCGAACTCGCCGCTTAAAGGACACAAGGAAAACCGCCGGGGCTTATGAAATCCCCGGCAGTCAAAACCGGATGATTACGCCGGGCGCGCTGCCCGAACGGATCAACGGACAGATTAGAGGAATGCACCATGTACCGAATCTACACGCGAACGGATAGCATCGATCCCGAAAAACAGACGTTGCGTGACGTCCTGATGAGCACGCAGGACGTGTTGCTGGACGGCGTGGCCGTCCGGGAATGGGATCTTACCAGATACGGCGCCAATAACGTTGTGCTCTGGCAACACGGATATGAGGGCGCTGATATTTTCGGCCACGCCTTCCCGCAATTCGACACGGTATTGCATGGGGATATCCAGTTCCTTCCCGACGACCATTTGCCCGAAGCATTTCGCATCCGCAAACAGAATTACCTCGAAGGACATTTGCGCGGCGTATCGGTCTCCTTTCGAGAGATCAGCAGACTCAAGGGGAATGAGATCAGGGCCGAATTGATCGAATTGTCTCTTGTCACAATCCCGATGGATGCCAAAGCATTGGCCGGGGGGCGCATGTACGTTGACGCTGAGACGGACTACACCCTCCTGAATCGAATCGAAGCAATCGAACGACGCATGTCGTCGATGGAACGAGAACGCGGGTCCCGCATAGTGGACGAAATGATTAAGTCGCTACACAACACAGAGGAGTAACACCATGAGTAACCACACAATCACCGAGCAGGAATTCCGCAAGATCATGCGGGACAAGAACATCGCCGAATCGCAGTGGGCGCAGTATCGGGATGTGATGAACGTCGCGCCCGAAGCGGCGCAACCGAATCCCGAACAGGTGACGGTCGGGGTAAAGCAACTCGAAGACCTCAAGGAAGCTATTGCCACTCATGGCAGGCGCTTCGAGGAGATCCACGCCACGGCCAAGGGCGTCGAATCTAAGCTCAACGAGTACAAGGATGAGATCCAGAAGCGCGAAGCGGATCTCACCGGCCGTATTAAAGCGATTGAGGCGAGCGGCACGAAACAGCGGGCAATGGTATTCCCCGACGGTGAGAATACCGAGGACGCGGCCGCGCGCGACGTGATCGAAATGCACGCTATCCCGTTGATGATCCTTGCCTCTTGCCGCAAGGCGGATCGCAACACCGAACGGTTCCCCACTTATTCCGGGCACCTTCAGCCGGAGTTTGATCTGTTGGGGGGGCATTATGGGATCAAACCCGAGACATTACGCGCCGCGGCCGAGCAGCGTATGGCCCCGGCCGCCATGGCGATCCCTCCGCGTTTCCATGACCGGACTATGCAGGCTGCGGCGGATCGCGCTTACAGGCACATGATGAGCCGCGCGGTCAGCACATCGGTCGCCGGGTCCGGCGAAGAGTTTATGGAGACCGTGATGTCTGCACAACTCTTCCGGACTATCCGGTTGGAAAACAAAATCATTGCCAACCTCAACGTGATCGACATGCCCCGCGCGAAGATAGATTTCCCGGCCGAGGGCGCGGACTTCACCTACTACTACGTCGCCGAGAATACGAGCGATACGCCGACCGAGATGGGCAAAAGTACGCCGGGCACGGGAAACGTCACGTTCGAGGCGAAAAAGACCGGCGCGGCCGGGCGGTTCTCCTATGAGAGCGTCCGGGATTCGATCATCCCCATGGCCGGGTACTTCAACGAAAAAGCGATCAATGGTATGAACGCCAACCTCGAATATCTCGCCATGCGAGGCGACCGGGCAACCGGCGCCAACGCGAACATCAACAAAAACGACGGGACCCCGACTACCACGGCGGGCGCGGCCAGCGCCTATCTCGCTGTGAACGGGATTCACAAGTTCTGCATTGACGGTGTTACTGCCGGTTCCACGGCTCGCCAGGGTACGACTGCAGACATGGCGACGTTCGCCGAGGCGGATATCATAACCCTGAGAAGTGCCGCCGGCAAGTACGGCGTGATGCCTTCCGACTGCTTCCTGGTCACCACGGTCGGCGGGTACTTCAAGTTCTTCAATGCCACCAACTTCCCGAACCTCGTGACATTGGAAAAATACGGCAGCGCCGCAACGATTTTGACCGGCGAACTTGCGCGGATCGGCGGCATTCCAATCGTCGTGAGTCTCCCGCTTGTCAAGACTGAGGATGCACAGTCGGGCGAGTGCATTACTACAAGCTCGACTCTCAAAGACCATATCACCCTGATTCACCGGGCTTCGTATCTGGTCGGCTTTGCGCCGCTCAACGGGGCCTCCCGCGTCTTGATCGAAACAGACCGCAACATCCTTACGCAGATGAACGATATCGTCATCTCCGTCTGTCTCGATCTGGAGCAGGTACAAGCGCACGACGCGACGAACGGCTACTATCCGGCAGTGCTCGGATACGACATAGACTAAGAAAAGGACGGCGAAACGATGAAACAGAGAATGGTACTACTTTTCGCATGTGTGTTGCTCTTCGGCGGGGTCGCCTACGCGGCGGGTAATAATCCCACGAGTGCAACAAGCAACTACCCCGCCGCCCTTGACAGTTCAGCCGGATCGTATGGGGCGCTCGGGACAATCGCCAACACGGATACGGGCGAGGTGCTATGGGCCAATCGGGTCCAGAACATGATACTCGCCCTGGAAACTAAACTGGGACTCACCAACGGCACGACCAACCTGGACAACGCGCTCGACCTGGACGCGGCTGATGCGACTCTGTACGCCGCGAACATCGTCAACACCGGCAACGGCGGGGGCGTGCTGATTAACAATGCCGGGACCGGGAACCTGCTCGCCCTCCAGGACGGCGGGGTCGCTGTTGTCACTATCGCCAACGGCGGGAATATCATCGCCACCAAGTCGCTTGACCTGGACGATGGGGCGACCGATTCTCCCAGCCTGATATTCACGGATCAAACGAATGAAACCGTGACGATGACCAAGACCGATAGTTCGTTTCTTGGCATTACAACGGCTGCGGCTGACGGCGTAAATATCCTGGTGGGCAACCTGAAGGTCGGTAACGGATCTCCATCCCCGGCTCTCGACGGCGAAGACGGTTATGTTGAGGGAACGTTCGAGGTTGGCGGGAACGCCAAGTTCGGCGCGGAACTCAACGTCGACGGAACAGTCGATCTTGATGTCTCCGCTTTCAATCTCAATTCTACAGGCACTACGGTCGCGGCTATCACGTTGATTACGAGTGTCACGGGTGGAATTGACATCGACTCTGGCGCAGCTGGGATCGATATAGATCTCGATGCGGGTGGTCCATTGGCAATCGACGGTGACCTGGTTGTGATAGGCAACGCCGGTGTGGACGGCGGAACCGCCGACGGGGATAACGACCTGTTGGTCGTGGGCGTCGTCGAAGTAGACGGGGTTCTTGATCTGGACGGCTCTATCGACGCGGATGTTACGGCGATTGATCTTAACTCTAGCGGCACCTCGGCCACTGCCTGCAACATTACGACTACCGGCTCCGGCGGCGGCACTACTATCACTACCGGATCAGGCGGAATCAACCTGGTCGGGCGCGCCACCACGACGGACGGCGTGACCTCCGGGACCGCCAAGGTGATCGGCGGGCTTGCCTACTCTCAGGTGGCGGCCTCAACCGCAATCACAAATGCCACGACTATCGAGCAGTTCTTCGACAAGACCTACTCGGTTCCGGCCAACACTCTCAAGGCCGGAACGGTTGCCCATATCAAACTGGCAGGGATAGTCACAGGCGAAGCATCAACCGACACCCTGACGATCAAACTCTATATCGGCTCGACGGCACTGGTAACAACGGCGGCTGTTGACTCGGCAACCAGCGACATCTGGTACGCCGACGTGGATCTGCTGGTGCGTACAGCCGGCGGAAGCGGAACATTCGTGGCAATCGCAAACTACCAGGATGCCGACGCCGGGACCCTCGCAACCAAACGCGCCCTCACCGGGAGCACGGCAATCGACACGACTGCGGCGAACATCATCCGGGCGTCGGCAACGTGGAGCGCTTCAACGGCTACATGCACCTGCCGCCAGGACATTCTAACTGTGGAGATAATCTAGGAAGGAGGAGTAACGCACCATGAAAACACATCATAGCGTCACGGCTTTGCTGCTACTCCTCCTCTCCTGGGGGGCAACAGCGACAGCGACAACCTGGGATAGCCAGAACATGGGCTGGGCTTTTTTCACCTGGTCCGATGCTACCGCTGCAACCCCGACTCCAGCCGATACAATCCCAACGACGTTCGCGGATGAGATGAAATTCCACGAACTATGGGAAGCGGGACAGATCCCCCTCGGCTCATACGCAGAACGGCAAGCGGTTTCGGGATCGTTCGCCTTCGCCCGTAACAAAAGCACCGGCACGTTGAACGCCGGTGACACAGTGTTATGGGACGGCACGAGCATTGAGGTTATAGCAGACACGACCGGCGCGGCATCTATGACCGTCGCGGAAAGCCTCCGCACTGAAGGCGGCCCGAACTATCTGGTCTGCACCCTCGGCACCGATGCAACCGGAACGATCACTATAACCGGCCAGACATACCTCGGCGAAACAGCGACTATCGTTACCACATTCACAGAGAAAACCACGGTTAAAATTCCAGAGCCGATGAATTACGTCACGACCTTCGGGACGGATGTAACCAGTACCACAATCACGGCGGTTGCCTATCCCTTCGGCGGGATCACCGTGAACGCAGCCGACGATAGTGAGCGTGAACTCGTGGCCGGTGTCATCGTCTATGGCAACCAGGGAATCACCGACACTACCGTGGCCGACAACGAACAATGCACAATCCAAACGCGCGGATTCGTCCGGGCTAAATGTCTCGACGTTGCCGTAGTGACGGGTGACAAACTCGCCACTGATAGCAGCGGGGGATCTCTGGACGAAACCAGCGCCGTTGATAACACAGTAATCGCCATTGCGCTCGAACCGTGCATAACGGTCGGTGAGCGCATTTGGGTATATCTACAATAGGGGGCACGAATCATGTCGTTAAGTCCGCAGGTGTTAGCTGCACTCAAGTTACTGGATGACAACGGTATCCGCGTCAGCGCCGCCGATATTGAGGGTGCTGATGAAAAGGTTGAAGTGGCATGCGTCGCCACTCCACAAAACAAACCATACACCGGCATCGTGCGCGGTACTACAGTCAAAGCGAAGCGCGGCGACCGGCTTACACTGCCAAAGCGCGTCGCGGAAGCGTTGATCGCCCACAAGTCGAAGTACTTCAGCCTTGCCGCGAAGGGATCGAAAGATGGTCTTATCCGCTAACGCGCTCATCACGGTAGCCGCCTGCAAGACGTATCTCGGCCTGTCCGGGTCTGATGACGATACGGTTCTGGAGATGCTGGTCAACGCGGCGTCCGCAAAAGCCGTACAGATTTGCGGGCGCCCGCTGGTTACGGTTGCCAGGACCTATTATACCAACGCGCCACGGGCCGGGTGTCGGAGCCTACAACTCCGCACTTGGCCCGTGACTACGGCCACAACGAGCATTTGGCAGGATCGGGACAATTATGCGTGGGCCGATGATACTCTGGTAGCTACCACCGATTACAACATTGACCTGGAGACCGGCCTGGTGACGTTGATCGATACGGGCACCACATGGGAGATGGCGGTCAATGCGATCAAGGTCACGTTTACGGCGGGTTATGGGACGATAGCAGCTGCGGATATTCCGGCGGATTTGCAACAAGCGGTTGCGATGTTAGTCGGATGGTATATGCAGCGCCGGGCAAGCGCAGGGATCAAAAGCGCCCGCGGAGGCGTGGTCGAGATTGAATACAGCGGTACGTTGGGACCGGGGGGCATTCCGGTCGAAATCCTGGGAGCCTTCGCTCCCTACATAAAGAGGCTATGATGCTGGGCTCCGCGATCAGCGTACTCACGTCTCCGGTACTCGGGTTCCGCAAGCAGGTCAGCATCTATCACGCGACCGAAGCTACGGGCTCGGGAGCCCAGCATCGACTATCGTATTCGGATACAGCGGATGATACTGGCGTCAGTGTCATTATTGCGCGCCCGGAGCAGGTCGGGTCGGGTGTTATCGACAAGGATTTCGGGCCGATTGATGCTAGTACAAATCTGCTTGTGGCTAAATCGAATCAGGGATTTCTGGAGAGGGACAAGGTTGTAGTTACGCACGTGGGGAGTACTTCTGTCGCAGCCGGATCGAGAGAGGCCTATACGCTAATGAAGATCATGTGTTTTGCGGACATCATTTGGGGCCGCCTTGAAGCGCGGGCAAAGGAGTGATGCCATGCAGATGATACTCAAAGGCGCGGAACTCTTACGACGTAACATTGCGAACGTTGTGCGCGCGCACACTGACTACGAGCACACTGTCAACAAGGATGTTGCTCTGCTCATGGCCGATGAGATGAAGCGGGAATACGCCAAGCGGCACTGGACGGGGTTCGCGCGCGCGACGCGCGTGGACGCAAGCGGGAAGGACGTGTCGGTGATCGTGAATGATTCCGGGGCCGGGTTCCAGGAGTTCGGCGTCTCCCACGGCTGGAACATGGCAGCGAAGAACAAGCGGATCATGGGTGTGCAGCGGTCTTATGGTCATCGGTTCGCGGGACTCAAGGCCAAGGGCTACCCGATCATCATGGGCGGCAAGTTCGCATTGATCGGCAAGCGTGCCATTCATCCGGGTCTCAAGGCCCGTCCGGTTATCCCCACGGCGGCAAAGGGGGTCGGTCCCCGATTGCCAGTCGCAGCGCAAGGATTGATGGGCGCGCTCGACCGATTGATCACGCCGCCACAGGAGGGCCTCCATGCCGATTGAACTGGGCGACAAGATCGTTACGGCTCTCCAGGCGGATACAACGCTTCGGTCCCTCACGACCGGGGGGACTACAACCGCAAGCCGGATCTATGAATACCGCCCTGGCCTCCTCGATGAGATTGCACTGGATGAGAGTACCAATCGCGCCTACCTGATCTATCAGGAAGAGGATACCGGCCCCTCGCCGGCGGCTCACCAGGCCCTTGTGGTCTCACCTTCGGTGACGTTCTCTTTTTTGTGCGTGGGGGTGACCGAACGGGATGCCCGCCTACTTGTAGACGCATTGATGATCCTCTTCATCGGCAACAATGTGAGTAGTACCAGTTTCAAGGCAGAAAGAATAGCGTGGCTCGGTTCCTCTCCAGTAGAAATCGGAGCCGTGGCGCGCGAAAACATATTCCTACGCATGGCACGAATCGAACTACAAACCATTAAACGCCTAACACCGCTTGCCGGTACAGGCACACTATAAGAGGAGTACGACACCATGACAATCGCAGCTACAGTCACAGACATCGTACTTGGGCCGTGTCTAATCACTACCGGCTCAGGCGTCCTCGGGTTTACGGAAGGCGACGTGACAATCGCCTATACCCGAGGGATTAAAGTGGTCAAGTCCGGCAACGAACCCGGACCGATCACACTCATTCAGTCGAGCGGCGACCAGGATCTTCACGTCACCGGAAAGCTGCTCGACACACTCGACGGGGAAAAGCTGGTTTTGCTCTATCCGGAGATGGTTCAATCCGGCGAGTCCCTGAAGATCGGGCGCAACGGAGGCCACTACATCACCGATCACGTGACCGCGTTGACGATTCATCGGATCTCGGATGGGGACACGGTCACATACGATTGGCACGTTTACAAGGCGATGAATGTGGCCGACATGAGTATGGGATTCGGTGACGAGGTATCGAGTCTGGACTTCGACTTTGTGGCGATCGCGGATACAACCAAGGACGACGGGAATCTCCTGGCCGATCGGGGCGTTGCCGTTGACGCGGTTGCGCCGACGCTTACGAGTATCACACCCGCCGATGGCGCTAGCGCTCAGCTTGCAACCGTCAACATCGTCGTCGTCTTTTCGGAGGCGATGTCGTTGAACAGTCTAGTTGATTCCAGTGGACAATGCCGGTGCGCGGTTGTCTTGGATGTGACCAATGAGGCATACGTAGCGTGTGCGGCCTCGGTCTCTACTACTACCAACGCCAACGATACGCTTACGCTCAACCCGGATGCGTCGCTGACGGCGGGGGCAGAGATTCACACAATCATCTCGGAAACGGCGCGTGACCTCGTTGGCAACTCGTTTGCGGGCGCGGATTACGAGTTCGCAGTATCAGCATAAGGGGGCAAACATGGCGACCTACCAGATAACCAGTCCGGCAATGTCACCGAACTTTACGCACGGGTTCAACGGCGAGGTGATCCAATTCGTTAATGGGCGCGTTGAGGTTCCCGATGACGGCCCGAAAGATAAACACCTCGCCGGGTATCGAGGCGTTTACACCAGG
>Ga0307377_10000705_pt1 | contig 43824 bp, 41 predicted proteins | sample TR3MG_FD_202535 | JGI IMG/M metagenome (GOLD analysis project Ga0307377, IMG submission 202535) | Soil microbial communities from Risofladan, Vaasa, Finland - TR-3 | ecosystem: Environmental > Terrestrial > Soil > Coastal area > Acid sulfate soil | place: Finland: Risofladan, Vaasa | collected...
CGCGCCAGCCGGCCGCACGCGCGGGCGGCAGAAACAGCCGCGACTCTGGAAGGCGTGCGTTCTCGTATTAAGGGAACCCGTTGCAGCGAAGAAGCCGGCGCAGGCCGGCTTTTTTTTGCCTGCTCGCGGGGCAATTGAGCCGACAGCGGGATCACAGGTATCATTCACCCCCACGCCACCCGGCGCCAGGAGAGCTTCCACATGAAAGCAGTGCTTTGCAAGCAATACGGTTTGCCCGATACGCTCGTTGTCGAGGACGTCCCGTCGCCGCTGCCGGCAGCGGGCCAGGTGGTGGTGAGCATGAAGGCGGCCGGCGTCAATTTTCCTGACGCGCTGATCATCCAGGGCAAGTACCAGATGAAGCCGCCGTTCCCGTTCTCCCCCGGCACCGAGCTCGCGGGCGTGGTGAAAGCGGTCGGCGAAGGCGTAAAGCAGCCCAAGCCCGGCGATGCGGTCATCGCCTACGCCGGTTATGGCGGATACGCCGAAGAGGTCACCGTGGACGCGCGCGCCTGCATCCCCATGCCGCCGGGTGTGGATTTCAAGGTCGCCGCCTCCTTCATGATGACCTACGGCACGTCGTATCACGCGCTCAAGGACCGCGCACTACTCAAGGCGGGCGAAACCCTGCTGGTGCTCGGCGCCGCGGGTGGGGTCGGCAGCGCCGCAGTCGAACTGGGCAAGCTCATGGGCGCGCGTGTGATCGCCGCGGCATCGAGCGAGGACAAGCTGGCGGCGTGCCGAAAACTAGGCGCGGACGCCACGATAGACTATTCGAAGGAAGATCTGCGCGAAGCGGTGAAGCACATTACCGAAGGCAAGGGCGTGGACGTGGTCTACGATCCTGTCGGCGACAAGTTCGCCGAGCCGGCGATGCGCGACATGGCCTGGGGCGGGCGCTACCTGGTGATCGGTTTTGCCGGCGGCGAGATTCCGAAAATTCCGCTCAACCTGCCGCTGCTGAAGGGCTTTTCGATCGTCGGCGTGTTCTGGGGCAACTTCACGCGCAATGAGCCGCAGAAGAACGAGGCCAATGTGCGCGAGCTGCTGGGCTGGATCGCCGGCGGCAAGCTCAAACCGCTGGTGAGCGCGGCTTACCCGCTGGCGCAGGCGGCGCGCGCCTTGAACGACGTGATGGAACGCAAGGTCAAGGGCAAGGTCGTCCTGGTTCCGTAGAGTCTCAGCGATCCGGCCCCGGTTCGCGCACATAAGCCAGGCGCTGCGGCACCTCATCCGAACGGATCAGGGCCAGCGGCACGCTGGCTGCGCCGGTGTTGAAATACACTCCGGCCGCATCCTTCCCCTCTTCGATCAATGCGAGCAAGCGCTCCTCGTCGAGCGCATGGCCGTCCGCGTAGCACAGCGCTTCCAGCGCGCGCGGCAGGTCGCGATCGAGCAGCAGCCCGGGTCCGTGCTCGGTGACCAGCAGCAAATTGCCCGTCTCGTCCATGTACACGGATTGCAGCTTCGCACAAGCAGCACCCGTATGGGTTTCGAACGACAGCGGCTGCACACGCGCGATGCGGTGGACCAGCGGCGTATAGGCCAGCGTGACGTAGACCCGCTGCGGCCCGTTCTGGAAGTACCAGCGTCCCCGTTCATCGTGGGCGTAATTGCGGCCGATGAATTCGATCAGCTTCGGATTGGCTACGGATTCGAACTCGGCGCCCGTGTCTGCCGTGCCGGCGGACGCTTTGCGGATCGTCCACTGGCCGCGGCGGTCCAGAGCCAGCCAGCCGTAGACCTCTGGCACTTTCGGCCATTTGGCCATGGCGCGGATGACGATATCGTCCATCAATTCGGATCTCGCTTCGAATTTGCCGAATGCCGGTTCGCACCAGTATATGCCCCATCGCAATCCGGCGCCCGGAGTCGGCTGCCATGGCGAGAAGCATGACGTCCATCAATCGGTCTCAAAAAAACTGCGCTAATCTGAGCGATATCTTTCCTTTGGGAGTACGAAATGAAAGCCACCCATAGAATGTTCTTGACCGCGCTGGCCCTGGGTTTGGCCGGCGCAGCGTATGCGCAAAACGGCCTGCCGCCGACCCAGACCTATGGCAGCGTTAGCTTCATCACCGGCGGTGTCGGCCTGGACGAATCCGCCGCCTTGAAAGCAGCGCAGAAGGATTACGCCCTCTCCCTGCTGTTCGTCCAAACCCAGCGCGGCGAATACCTGGCCGACGTCAAGGTGAGCATCAAGGACCATGCGGGCGAAACCGTGCTGGAGGCCGTCTCCGACGGACCCATGCTGCTCGCGAAGCTGCCCGCGGGCAGCTACACGGTGCGCGCCGAGCACGAAGGGAAGGTTCTGGTGAAAACCGTGCGCGTCGCAGCCAAGGGGGTAACGCGGGCGAGCTTCGTCTGGCAAGCGACAGCCAAAGCGACCATCGAGTAGCCCTGCCGCCGGCCGCTGGTGCCGCCAGCACCGAGGACGCATATCCGCGCAGTGACGCCGCCTTCTTCAGCGCATTTCGGCACACCAGATTCGCTTATGGCTCGCGTCTCCTCCCGCCGCCATGTAGCGCTTTACAAGGCGGCCAGAACCCGCTGTTCGGAACAGGGCCGTATCGACTTGAGCAGTTGAAGCGATCCGGGCTTGTGCTGACTCCCTAGCTAGACCGCTTCCCGGGGAGCTGCTAGACGCGCGAGTCCTTGTCGGCCCTGGGATTCAGAACGAAAGCGTTCTTGGCAGTCTCCTGATACGTCGCCCCGAAGCCGGCGAGAATCTCCTTGGACTTGGCGTTCGGGGTTCCCCAGCATTGACACGTGATCTTGTCGCACGCCTCGATGAGCGCGCCCAGGGGGGCTTTGCCTTTCTCATTGGCGAGGTGCGCGGCGAACGCTTCGTCGTTCGCATAGATCTCGGTCCACTGGCTGACACGCTGCGAGGGATAATCGGCGTGGTAGCAGATCACCCCCGGGTGTTCGAGCATTACCTTGCACAGCGCCTCTTGATTGGCCCTGAAGTCGGCCTCGCGCCCGGCTTTGATGTCCCACTGGAGCTTGAGCATGAATGACATACGCGCCTCCTTGGCAGTGGTTTGTGGAATGAAAGTGTCTGCCGATTACTCTACTCGGTCAAGTTGAGCTCGGCAAAAGCTATGCATCCTGAGCCCGATGTACCCGCCAATGCGGCTAAGCACTGATAGGGTCCGGTCGATCGCTTTCCTCCCTGGACGCAAGCGCCAGCACACCCAAACATCGTTCGTTCGACGCGCGTCGCGGCCAAGGGAGGGGCGCGGCAGAGCTTCGTCTGGCAAGCGACGGCCAAAGCGACCATCGAGTAGCCATGCCGCTGGGACCGCCTGGAGCCAAATGCATTATTGCTTTGGTATTTACGCTCCGCGGCTGCCGCCGTCGCCTAATTCGGGTCGATGCCGACAATATCGTCGGCTTCAAACTCGTCAGGGACTGTGCCATCACCCATGCCGGTAATCATGGCCGCCAGGTTCTCGCTTTGTTTCACGAAATATTCGGCGCTGATTGGGTCATAGAAGCGCTGGCCGAGAGAAACATCGCAGAACTTGATACGACGACGCGGGGGAGCAGCCATGCGAACTCACTAAGAAATGATTTTGGGCGTGAACCGAGGCACAGTTTACCCGCGAAGCGCTGCTTTGGGCCGTCAGTTGTCCGACGCCCCCGGGGCCTGCGGAATTGTGGGGCAAGGTCCATTATCCCAAACTGTCGGAGACGGCAGGCGATTCATCGCAGACTTACGCGCGACGCGGAAGCGCCAAATCGAATGCGAAACGCGCAGCTGCAGATATTGCGCCGCGACGCTACCCGAGACCAGCTCAGAACGGCCCCAAGCGGTCGCTACGGCTAGGCTCCCGTCTTTTTGTCGGCTACTTCGAGACACGCTCTGATCGATTTCAATAGCTTCTCTGCGCTCACTGGCTTCGTAAGAAAATCGGCTGCGCCCAATTGCATCGCCATGGCCACGGTGTCTGCATCGCTTTGTCCGGATAGAAGAATCACCGGAATCGAAGAAGTCTTCTCATCTGCTTTTGCCAGCGATAGAAGCTCAAGACCGGTCAGCAAGGGCATATGGACGTCGGACAGGATCAAGTCGGGCGGCTTATGCCGCAAAGCCTTGGCGCCCTCAGCTCCGTTTTCGGCCAGCTCCAGCGCGTAGCCGGCCACGGATAGCTGGACGCTCAACAGATTACGGAAACCGGCGTCATCCTCAACGACGAGAATTCTCTTTTTCTTGATCTGCATTTTGTCGACTCTGTCGGTCTGTCTGCCCGCCTACCTGAAAACTTAAACCAGCACGCATACCCAAGCTAATCCAGTATCGCGTTCGCGTCCTCCAACTTTTTGTCATTTAACAGAATTTGACCTTCGGCGTGAATTTGCCCATCGCCGGGTCGACGCAAAGCCAGTAGTAGGCGGCCCGACGCCCACGACATCGATCCGCCGCAGGCCGACCCGAACCAGTCACCCGCAGAGATTCCTAAGCGGCAAGCGTACCCGCGCTACGGCACGGCGTTGTTTTTGCTTTTATCTGCTGATCTTTTGATTCGAGTCACAACTGGCAGTCGCACGGTCGAGCAGCATTAACTTTGTCTACATCTTTTTAGAGGGGGCCTGAGATGAACGCAGTGGATGTTTCGGCACTTGCACGGCACATGTTTGAAACGCAAGGAGCCAAAGCCATTATCGAGGCCGCTCAAAAGGCCGCGTCCTCTGCGGCCGCTGGCGACGAGGAGCAGTCGAAGACTTGGCGGCGGGTCGAGGCCGTACTTTGGGAAATGCGTGGCCCGCACGAAAGTTAGGCGACGCATCTTAGCCGGCGCATCCGCAAGCGCCTGCCCGAACCCGGCACCCCTTGCGCCGTAAGCTCCCATCAGCCGCCAGAGGCTGCCCATCCCGGTCGCCCTGGCGAGGAATCTGATCTTGGCTTTCGCAATGCTACTCGGGCCGGTGACGCTGGTAAGCGGCGCCGAGCGGTACAGCGGGCAACTCCATGGTCACGCGCGTGCCGCGGCCGGGCGAGGAATCGATATCGAGCCGAACGCCGATCCGCTGTGCGCGGCTGCGCATATTGCGCAGCCCGTTTCCTCGTTCGGCCGTTGCGGGTTTGAAACCGACGCCGTCGTCCGCAATTGCGATGACGATTACGTCGCGCTCCGCAATGTACTTCGCGGATATTGTCACGCTGGATGCCGCGGCGTGGCGTAGCGCGTTGGTCAGCGCTTCCAGCACGATGCGCTGGACCGACAGCACTTTGTCCGGCGCCAGGTCCTCGAGCGGCGGCAACACCTCCACCCGCCACACGAATTTCACGCCCGAGGCCTCGATCGCCCGCGACATTCGATAGCGAATGTTGCCGAGCACCACCCCGAGGTCGCCCTCCACGGGTTGCAGCGAATCGACGATGGCCCTGAGGTCGGTGAGCATTTCGCTCAGGCGCTGCTCTATCTGCGGCAAATCGGCGCTTTGGCCGTGCACCTGGCTCAAGAGGCCGATCAGCGCCGAGCCGAGCCCATCGTGCATGTCGGCCATGATGCGCTGGCGCTCGCGCAACACCGTCTGCTCGTGCAGCACTTCCTGCATTTTCCGGTAAGTTTGTTCGACTTCGCGCACTTTCTCCGCCACCCGCTGCTCCAGCTCCCGCTTCGACTGGTCGATCGCACGCGTCATCGACAGGTGCCGTTCCACCCCGGTGGCGCCCAGCGCCAGGATCAGGAAGGGCATCGCAAAAGGCGCCAGCAGCAGATTGTCGAAATCGGCATACCCCATCCAGCGCGCCCAGTCGTAGCCTGAGAACACGATCACCGTGGCCAGCGCGAGCCCTAGGGAATAAAGCGGCCAGCGGTGCTCGCGGATTCCGACGCGGACCAGCCACACCAGCGCTGCAATCGTCAGGCCGAGCCTGGCCACCGACGTCGCCGCTGCGAGTATCGGGTACTGTGTGTAGCTCAAAACTGCGGCCGCGCCACAAGCTGCGGCAAAAGCACACCACAGGACCGCCTCAACGCGGCGGTAGCGTGCGCCGCCTACGCGCAGGCAGAGCACTATCAGCGGCACCACGTAGAGATGCTGCATCGCGAACAACAGCAATTGCCGCACGTGGACATCGCCGGTGTGCGGCGGCCACACCAGCAAATAGGCAGAGGCCGCCCAGGCGAGCGCGGTCAGACCGAACCACAACAGCACCGGATCGCTGCGTTCGACCCCCCAAACGGAAAACGCGAGCAGCCCCGCCACCAGCAGCGCCGCGCCAAACATGGCGATAGTTCCCACCTGCAGGTCAAAGCGGCGCTCGTAGTATTGCGGGCCCACGATCAATCCACTGCCAATAGTGAGGCGCGACAGGCCGTGGCGGTAGTCGGCGCTGCCCGTCACGCGAACATGTATGACATTGTTTCCGCCGTGCAGCATGATCGCCGGCACGGTATCGATCAGCGGCCGCTGCAATTCGGTGATACGCGCGTCGCCGTAAGCCTTGCTAATCGATAGCAGCTCGCGGTTGACAAAAATTTCGATCTCCGCCGCGCTGTTGCGCGGCACATAAAGCACTTGCGTCGTTTTCGGCGCCGCCGTATGAAACGCAAAGCGATACCACAGCTGCCCGCTGAATCCGGGGTGGCTGTTGCTCCAGTCGTCGGGCAGTTCGACCGGCCGCCACGGAGCGGAATCCGGCGGCGGAACGCTGCTGTCGCTCGCCACCCACTCGCCCCGCTCGATGGTCGTGACCGAGGGCGGTGCGGCCGCGGCGCATGCAGCGCCCAATGTCGCAATCAGCGCAAAGAGGGGGACGATCCAGCGCCTCATCGGGCAATGCGCAGGATTTGATTCAGAGCAGCTTGCGTTGATCCGCCTCGAAAACCGCCTCGGTCTTCGAGTGCACCGCGAGCTTGCGATAAATGCGCTTGAGGTGCGTATGTACGGTCTGCACCGAGATTTTCAAAAGCTCGGCGGTCTCCGCGTAGGAAAACCCGCGCGCGATCATGCGCAGAATTTCGACCTCGCGCGAAGTCAACGTGTCCGCGGCGTCCGCACTGCCGCCCGCCGCCCCGGCCACATCAACATCTGCCGCCGGGCGCAGGCGCTTCAATACCTGGCGCGCGATGATTGGCGACAGGGGTGAACCGCCGTTGCTCAACTCCCGGATGTCGAGGGTGATGTCGCGCGTGAGCGTGCCCTTGAGCAGGAATCCGCGCGCGCCGGCCTCGAGAGCCGGCAGCACATGTTCTTCGTCGCCAAAAATGCTGACCACGAGGATATTGCAGTCCGGATAGCGTGCGGCGACGAAGGCGATGATTTCAAGTCCGGAGATATCCTGCAGGCCCAGATCGACCAGCAGCACGTCGGGCGCGTGCTGCGCCAGCCCGGCAAGGGCCTCGCGCCCCGCCGCGTACTCACCAGCAAGGCGCAACTCCGGATGCGCAACGACGGACGCGGCGAGCCAGGCGCGCGTGCCGTCTTCGTCTTCGACGATCGCAACGGACAGGGGCGCGGTCAGCGACTTTTCCATGGACATTTCATGGCCCGGATAAAGCCAGAAAATGAAAGGGGCGAAGCTATCACATCCGCCGCGCCGGAATCCAGCGAATTATGCGGCACGGATATGCCGCGCGAATCGCGTCCCCAATTCTGGGTATTGCCGCTCTGGGGCTCCGCCGACATAGTCGTGCCGCAGCCATAGCTCAGGCAGGACCGGGGATACGGTATGCAGTTCCGCCGCTGCCCGAAATCGCACGCTCCAGTCATCGGTCGCAGCGATGTAGGTGTGTCATCGAAATAATCCAGAAGGAGAGGCAATTGAATTACTCACTGTTAATGAAGACTGCAGCAAGCGTCCTGCTGATCGGAACATTGGCTGCATGCGGCGGCGGCGGTAGTATCGCTAACGCACCAGTTACCGCACCTACGACGTTCACCGTGTCCGGCACGGCCGCCACCGGTGTCGCGTTTGACGGTGCGACCATAACCATCATCGGCAGCGACGGCGCGACCTACGGCGGCACGACTTCCGATGTGACCGGCGCCGACGGCACCTACACCATCACCCTGCCGCTCACCGCCAAGTCGCCTTTCGTCGTCAAGGCGGCCCGGGATGACCAGACCCTGGTCAGCGTGGTCGCCGAGACGAAGGACACGACGACCAACATCACCCCGGTGACCAACCTGATCGCATCGCGGCTGTCGACCTCGGGCGATCCGGCCAAGCTGGCGGACGAGCTGCAGGCCAACCCGGCCCTGTTCGACGCCACCACGCTGCAGACCAAGGTTGCCGAGATCGTCGCGCTGATCCAGCCGCTGATGGACGCGGTCGGCGACAACACCGATCCGCTGAACGGCACGATCGTCGCCGACGGCACCGGCGCCGACAAAGTGCTCGATTCGCTGTCGATCAGCATCACGCCCAGCAGCGCGACGACGGTCAATATCGAAGTATCGGTGAAACAAAAACTGCCCGAAGGCGACAATCCCGCGGTCATCGCCTTCACCAATACTACGCCGCCGCCGGCGCCGCTGCCGACTGTAGCAGCCACCGACCTGGTTCCGGACGGCACCGCCACCCTGATCGCCGACCTGCTCCAGCGCATGACGGCTTGTGCTGCGCTGCCGCAGGCCGATCGCGTAGGTTCGGGCGGCACCACCGCCGCCGATATCATCGCGCCGGCGTGCAAGGACGTCTTCGTCGGCAACGACCCCGCTAGCTACCTGAGCAACGGCAAGGTCGTCAGCTCGACCGGCGCTTTCTCCGACATTTTTAGCAGCGGCTCAGGCGCAAGCTTCGATCGCGGCAGCTACGAGTTCACCCGCGGAGGCACAGGTGCTACCAACGGCGACCTGGTGATCGCTTATCGTAAGACGAGCCCCACGGGCGACTCGATCAACAATACGCTCGCCACCAGGATCGACACAGACGGCAAGCTCCGGGCGATCGGCAATCAGTACCAATACGACGGCGGGGTCAACGCTTATCAGCAGCTGCGCACCTTCGTGAACACGACGGGCGCGGACTATTACAGCACCGGCTACAACCTGAGCGTCAACAATACGACCTCCGGCGGCAGCTCGATCTTCGCCAAGGTCGTCGTGACCACGCCCAAGGGTAATGTGCTGACGCTGAAGCCCTCGGTGGGCTCGTCCTATCTGCCGCTGGTGAAAAACGGGGCTGTGACCGGTACCAATTTCCTGCGCATTCGCAGCGTCTATACCGACCCCGCGAACAGCGCAAAAGATCCGTCCACTGCGGAGGCCAACCTGTTCTTCGCTGCGACACCCGCAAGCGACGAGGAGATCGCCAGCTTCCCCGCGCAAAGCACCTGGAAGTTCGAGTATTACCTCGCGGGCAATGCGACGACGACGCCGGATGCGACGCAATACTACAAGACCCGTGCACGCGCGATGACCATCGCCGAGCTGCAAGCACAGCCGCTTGCCGCGATCACGGCGGCACAAATTGCAGCCATCAAGGCCGAAACGGTGACCGGCGGCGGCGGCGGCAAGTATGTGCCCACCCCCACCAGCGGACCGGTCACGCTGGAATGGGAAGTACCTGAGGGCGCCCTCGCGCCGACCAGCATCCAGGTCTACGGCAACGCCGGGAGCTTCAACGACAAGGCCAAGGTCGGTTCGACGGCCCGCAGCGGCGACATCAGCTGCAGCCCGGCTTCGTTGTCCGACACGCATTGCGACGGCTCCGGTAATTTTGCGGCCGGCGGCAAACTGAGCGGCCTTCACCTGTGGGTGCAGGACCAGTTCGGGCGTGATTTCGCGAGCTTCTATGCGGCCTATGTGATTACTCCGTGATTACCGAGGGCTGACCCGTCCCCGGGCCCGAGCACCGTCGCTTTGGGTCCGAGGATCGCGTAACTACGCAGCATGCCGCAAGTTTGAGAAGGCCGTCTGATACAGACGGCCTTCCTTCTTTCCGATCGTAGCGGAGCCGTTCACGAGCTTGCGCCTGCTGGATCGAGTAGCTGAGGGTCGTTGCCGGGACTTGGGGTTATAGGGCACGACACACGGTCCCGGCATCAGTCTTGCCCGCGGCCGTGCTTACGCCTATAGTACGGCGCTCCTAGCGCAACCGGGCATGCAGGCAATGGCACGCGAACAATTCACCTTCCGCCACACGCTGCGCGTGCGCTGGGCGGAAGTCGACAAGCAGGGCATCGTTTTCAACGGCAACTATTTCCTCTATTTTGACGTGGCCATCACCGAGTACTGGCGCGCCATCGGCATCGACTATCCCGACGGCTTCATCAAGGCCTTCGGCACTGACATGTACGCGGTCAAGGCGAGCGCGGAATATCATGGTTCGGCCGAGTTCGACGATATTCTCGACATCTACGGCCGCACTGCGAGGCTCGGACGCTCGAGCATGCAGTTTCTGCTCGAGATCTGGCGCGGCGACACGCACTTGGTCAGCGGCGAGCTGATCTACGTCAACGCCGAACCAGCGACGAAAAAATCCGCTTCACTGCCCGAACCGCTGCGGCAAAAAATTACCGCCTACGAGCGGCTGATACCTCTGACCGGAGTGGCGCAATCGCCGTAGCGCAGACGTCCCCGCCTGCGCCGCCGGCCCAGCGCGCGACCCGAGCCGCAGCCGATCGGCTAAAATAGCCGCTCCTCCGCTTTCTTCTCCCATGGAAAAAATCATGCAAGTCCGCGACCAGCTATATATCAACGGCCTATGGGCCGCACCCAAAAGCAAGAAATCCATCGATGTGATAAACGCCTCGACCGAGGAAGTCATGGGGCGCGTTCCCGAAGGCACGGCAGATGACGTCGATGCCGCGGTGGCGGCGGCGCGCGCCGCATTCGAGGGCTGGGCCGCGACGCCTGCGGCTGAGCGCTCGGCTTTCCTGCAGAAAATCCACGAAGGACTGAAGGCGCGCATGGAAGAGATCGGCCGGCTGATCGCAGGCGAAGTCGGCATGCCGGTGAAACTCGCCACCATGATCCAGGCGGGTTCCCCCACCGCCACCTTTGGCATGTACGCGAAGATGCTCGGCAGCTTCGCTTTCGAGGAAAAGGTCGGCAATTCGCTGGTGCTGCGCGAGCCGGTCGGCGTGGTCGCGGCGATCACGCCGTGGAATTATCCGCTGCACCAGATCGCGGCCAAGGTCGCGCCGGCGCTCGCCGCCGGCTGCACCGTGGTGCTCAAGCCTTCCGAAGTGGCGCCGCTCAACGCCTTCGTGCTCGCGGAAATCATCCACGCCGCGGGCCTGCCCGCGGGCGTGTTCAACCTCGTCACCGGCTACGGTCCGGTGGTGGGCGAAGCCCTGGCTGCGCACCCGCAGGTCGACATGGTGTCCTTCACCGGCTCCACCCGCGCCGGCAAGCGCGTGTCCGAGCTCGCCGCGGCGACGGTGAAGCGCGTGGCGCTGGAACTCGGCGGAAAGTCGGCCGCGGTAGTGCTCGAGGACGCCGACCTCGCCGCCGCGGTCAAAGGCACGATCAACGCGTGTTTCCTGAATTCCGGCCAGACCTGTTCCGCGCACACGCGTCTCCTCGTGCCAGAGAGCAAATACGCGGAGGCGGCGAAAATCGCGGTCGAGCTGGCCAGGGGATTCACCCTCGGCGATCCCTTAGGCGGCGCGGCCAAGCTCGGACCGCTGGTGTCCGCAGCGCAGCGCGAGCGCGTGCGCGGCTACATCAAGAAAGGCATAGAGGGGGGTGCGGAACTGCTCTGCGGCGGCGCCGATGCGCCCGAAGGCCTGCCCAAGGGTTACTACGTCAAGCCGACCATATTCGGCCGGGTGAAGCCCGACGCGACCATCGCCCAGGAAGAAATCTTCGGGCCGGTGCTGTCCATCCTCACCTACAGGAACGAGGACGAGGCGGTGAGCATCGCCAACCACTCGCCCTATGGCCTGGGCGGCGGCGTGTGGTCGAAAGACGAAGCGCATGCGCAGAAAGTGGCGCGGCGCATGCGCACCGGCCAGGTGGACATCAACGGCGGCCCGTTCAACCTGCAGGCGCCTTTCGGCGGTTTCAAGCAGTCGGGCAACGGGCGCGAGCTCGGGCGCTTCGGGCTGGAGGAATTCCTCGAGTACAAATCCCTGCAGCTGAAACCCGAAGCCAAAGCCTGATGGCGATCAAATATTACTGGGAGGACTTCACCCCGGGCCGGGTATTCGAAACCGCCACGCGTGCGCTGTCCGAGGAAGACATCGTCCGCTTCGGTCGCGAGTACGACCCGCAGACTTACCATACAGACGCCGAAGCCGCGCGCGACACGCCGTTCGGCGGGCTGATCGCGAGCGGCTGGCAGACCTGCGGCGTCACCATGCGCCTGATGTGCGACGGCTACCTGCTCCAAACCTCTTGCGTCGGCTCGCCGGGGCTGGAGGAATTGCGCTGGCTGAAACCGGTGCGCCCGGGCGATGCACTGCGTCTGAGGACCACGGTGCTCGAGTCCACGCCCTCGGCGAAGCAGGCCAATCGCGGCACGGTGCTGTTTCTGTGGGAAACCCTCAACCAGAACGGCGAGGTCGTGCTTTCCATGCGCGGCCGGCAAATGTTCCTGCGCCGCGTGCCGGCGTAGTTTTGACACAAGCGGATACACAGATGAGCTACAAGTATTACTGGGAGGACTTTTATCAGGGCCAGGTTCTCGAGGCCGGCGGCGTCAGCCTGTCGGAAGACGAAATCATCGAGTTCGCGAAAAAATACGATCCGCAGCCGTTTCATATCGATCGCGAAAAAGCGAAACACTCCGTTTTCGGCGGCCTGATCGCGAGCGGCTGGCAGACCGCCGGCGTCTGCATGCGCCTGCTCTGCGATTGCTACCTGCTGGAGGCGGCAAGCATGGGCTCGCCCGGCGTCGACGAGCTGCGCTGGGTCAAGCCGGTGCGCGCCGGCGACACGCTGCGGCTGAAATCCACGGTGCTGGAGACACGCGCATCCAACAGCCGGCCTGACATGGGCACGGTGCGCTCGCGCTCGGAGGTCTACAACCAGCACGGCGAGCTGGTGATGCACATGTCGGGCGTGGGCATGTTCCGCCGCCGCAGTCCGTAAGGGCGCGCGGCGCAGCGCTCAGCTTGGCCCAGAGGCGGGTGAAATGTAGGAGGGGCGCCCCCGCCCCGACAAGTGCCATGATTAACCATTGACCGGCTCGGGCGCGGATCTCCCACAATCGAAAACCGATCGGCACTATCCGGGTTTAGGTTTGCGCCACACGGTCGCCAGCCAAGATTGCTGCTCCGGCGGCAGGCCGCTCGGCCGGTAGTAGTGGGCGAGCTCGATGAATCCCGCGCCCGAGACATGGCTGCGCCAGGTGGGAAGATCGTAATAGGCGCCGTAGCGGCCGCGGTTCCAGCCTTCCTCGTTGCGGCCGCGCGGGTTCGACGCAAACAGCACGCCACCCGGCTTCAATGTGGCGTGCAGCTCGCGCAGCACGCGCGGCAGCTCCTGGCTGGCGACGTGAAACAGCGACGCGTTCGCGTATACGCCGTCGAAATGCTCATGCGGCAGATCCAGTCGGAGAAAATCCTGCTGCCACACCTCGCAGGCGCTGTAGGCGCGCGCCATATCGACGAACTGCGCGGCGCCTTCCAGCCCGACGGCAATGTGACCGAGGTCCGAAAACGTCTTGAGGTCGCGCCCCGGTCCGCAGCCGAAATCGAGGAGCGTGCACGGCGGCCCACCCTCGATGTGATCGAGCAGCGCGGCGATGTTCTGGCTCACGTCGTGATCGCGCGTGCCCTCGAAAAAACCGGCGGCGCGCGCATTGTAGTGCTGCAGCGTAAGCGCGCTTATGCGTTCAAGGTCCTGCTGTTCCAGTTTCATCGTAATATTTTCCACCGTAGCCCGCCACGCCCATCAGGAACCGGGTGAAGCCGTACGCGCTCCAGATCAGAATCCGCCGCATCAGCGGCTGGTGATGCCACGCGCCCTTCGCCACCACCCTGGCGCCGCTTTTCATGTGATCGAGCAGGCTGTGGCGCAGTTCCCGCGAAAAATGCAGGTCATCGACAACGACGTTGGCCTCGCGCGCCAGCATCAGACTGAACGGATCGATATTGGAGGAGCCCACGGTAGCCCAGCGACGGTCGATCACCGCGACCTTCGCATGCAGGAAGCTCTTGTGATATTCGTAGATCTCCACCCCGGCATCGAGCAGCGAGCCGTACAAGGCGCGCGAGGCATAGTACAGCAACACGTATTCGACCCGTCCCTGCAACAGCAGCACGACGCGCACGCCGCGCCCGGCGGCCGAGCGCAGCGCCTGGCGGAAGCGCGCGCCCGGAAAAAAGTAAGCGTTGGCGATGATGATTTCCTTGTGCGCGCCGCGGATCGCCTCGAGGTAAGCATCCTCGATGTCGGAACGATGGCGAAAATTGTCGCGCACCACGAGCGCGGCGTGCTGCGTGCCGCGCGCGGCGGCATCGACCGGCTTATGCCGCTGCGCACTGCGCTTCAGGCTCGCCCAGGCGACCCGGCGCCACAGGCGCTCGGCCTGCTCCAGCACGCTCGCGACCAGCGGCCCCTCGATGCGCACGGCGTAGTCGTAGCGCGGCGGCGTATTGCCCGGGGTATGCATGTCGTCGATGACGTTGATACCGCCGAGAAAAGCCACGCACGCATCCACCGCCACCAACTTGCGGTGCAGCCGCCGCAGGCGGTTGCGCCGCAGGCTCAGGGGCGAGGTCTTGGGCCCGAAGATCAGCACCGCGACACCGGCCGCCTCGAGCAACCGCCGCGTCTGCTCGAACATGCCCTTGGAGCCGAAGCCGTCGACGAGCACATGTACGCTCACGCCGCGCCCGGCCGCGCGCACCAGCGCGGCGGCGATGTCTCTGCCGCTGTCGTCGTCGGCGAAAATATAGGTTTCGAGATAAATCTCGCTTTGCGCCGCATCGATCGCCTGCCGCAGCGCCGGAAAATACGCACCGCCGTTTACGAGCAACTGCAGCTTGTTGCCGTCCAGGAATTCGAGCGTCATCGCAGTTCCAACTCCACGCTCAAAGCGGCGTGATCGGAAATGCGTGACCAGGGCAGACCGTGATGGACCTCCGCGTGGCGCACTTCGAAGCCGCGCGCGTAGATGCGATCCATGCGCAGCAGCGGAAAAGTACTCGGATAGGTGCGTGCCGGCCGGCCGCGCTGGTCGCGGAACACCTCTTTCAAATCGAGCTCCGCCACCAGCGCCCGCCCCGCGGAATTGCGCCAGTCGTTGAAATCCCCGGCGACGATAAGCGGTGCGCCCTCCGGCACCAGGCGTTGAACGCGCTCGGTCAGCGCCGACAGCTGGCGCCTGCGGCCGCGCTCGTACAGGCCGAAATGCACGCACATGCAGTGCAGCGGCCCTGCGCCCAGCGCGACTTCACAATGCAGCAGGCCGCGCTGTTCGAAGGGGTTGGTGGACACATCCTGGTTTTCCGCGCTGATGATGGGAAAGCGGCTGAGTATCGCATTGCCGTGATGACCGTGGTCGTACACCGCATTGCGGCCGTAAGCGTAGTCCGGCCAGACCTCGTCGGCCAAGAACTCGTACTGCGGCTCGTCCGGCCAGTCGGGCACGCGCGCGGCATGACGCTCGTGCTCGCCCTGCACTTCCTGCAAAAACACCAGATCCACATCGAGCAGGCGCAGATGGTGACGCAACTCGTGCACCATCATGCGCCGGTTGAAATGGGAAAAACCCTTGTGGATATTGTAAGTGGCGAGGCGCAGCTTCATTTCGACGTCGCTAAGCGTAGCGGTGACCGCAGTGGAGCTTAAGCGTAGTCACTTTTGAATCAAAAATGTGGAAATATCGCGAGTCGCCGGGCGCGGGGGGATCTACAAGGGGGGGTGCACCCCCCCTTGTTCGTAAATTAAGGGCTTTTCCATAGTCGAAGCCACACTGATTGCCTTCTGTGGAGCGCTGATTAAGGCTTCAAGCCCTGAAACAGCTTCTCCCGCCCGACCTTGATCAGAAATTTCCCGTCGTACATGAATATATCGGCAGTGGCGAAGGTTTCGCCGAACGCCTCCGGGATGAAGGACCCGGTGCCGATCACATCCACCGGCGCGCGCGCGTGGCCGAACATCTTGCACTTGAACGGCGTGAACCCGCTGGAGGCGACGATGCGCGCCGCGTTGAAACCGGCGGCGTCCAGGGATTCACGCATCTTGATCACGCTCGCCACCGACACGCCGGTGCCGAACAGCACCTTGCGCACGCGGTCCTTGACGATGTTGAGCGTGTCCGAATCGTAAGCCTCCTCGCCCATCACCGCCCGCACCGCCTCGAACTCGTTCAGCACATGCAGCCAGTCGGCCACCACTTCGACCGACTGCTCGTAATCGAGCCCCTCGGCATAGCGCTCGCCGTGGGTGTCGATGCGAAACGCCAGCGTGCGCGTGCTCGACGGATCGGCCGGCAGGACGTCGTTGTACCACCAGCGACACACTTCCAGTGCGTCGCTGAATTCACGCGCGTAATAATCGACCAGCACGGTGAGGTTGTCCCGGGGATGGGTCTCGGCATACATCTGCGCCGCCCGCAGGGTGGACCCGGCATAGCCGACGATCGCGTGCGGCATGGTGCCCATGCCGCTTTCCAGGCCGTAGAAATGCGCGGTCAGGTCCTGCGAGCCGCCGACAAAGCCGATCGCGCCGGCGAGTTTGGCGATGCGGCTGCCGACGGCGGCGCCGTAAGCGGCCAGAAGCGACAGATCGTCGCCGCAGGCGTGGCGCGCATGCATGTCGATGAAAGCCACCTTGGGCAGGTCGGTCGTCATCTTATAGGCATTGTAGGCCGAGACGCAGGCGGTGCCGACGCGGCGCAGGATCAACGTCTCCAATTCGACCAGCGCGGCAAACGAGCCGGTATAGGTAAAAATCGGCTTCTGATCCGGGACGAAGGCGCCCTCCTCGTACAGGCGCGTGATCTTGAGCGGCGCCGCATCCACCGGGTAATACTCGCGCAGGATTTCCAGCGCGGGATTGATGGCACAAATGGTCCCGCGGCGCAGGAACACGCCATAGGTCACGATCCTGTCGCCGAACTTCTCCACGATCTGACGCGACTTGGTGAAATACTTGTCGGTGCGCGAAAGCAGGTAATCGGTGCGCGCGCGGCGCTCGGTCTCCAGCTTCAAATCCAGGGGCTTATTCATGGCATAGGGCCGTTTATCCAGTTAGCAGGGTGTTGAAATTAGGGGCACGCCCCGTTTTCCCCAAAGGGGACTTCCTTCGGGCCGTATATCCCCCAATTCACGGCTGCTGATATCCGCTTCCCTCTGAAGCAATCTCGTTTGGACGCTTGAATTTGCATCCCGGAAGCAAATTTCAACAGCCCGTTGGATATCCATTATGGACGGCGCGGCACCTGCGCGGCAAGCGTCAGGCTCGCGCCAGGTTCCAAGCCGGTGGCCATGCGCCGGCACCGGCCTGGCTGCGCTAGCTGTGTCATGTGCCGCTAGCCGGTGCGGCCGCGCTTTTGCGCCAGCAGCAGGATGGCGTCGCGATTGGTCCACGACGGCGTGCGCGCCGCTGCCTCCTTCCACGGCAGCCATTCGTAGCGCAGGTGTTCGGTCGGTTCCAGAGTTATCGGCACGATCGCGGGCAGCTCCAGGCCGAAAATGTGTTCGAGATTGTGGGTGACGCCGTCGGCATAGCGGCTGCGGTGCTTCTTGAAGATCTCGAAGTTGTTTTCGATGCCCCAGTCCTCCAGCCGGTAGTGTGAGGCGTCGATGCCGGTCTCCTCGCGCACCTCGCGCGCGGCGGTTTCGATGAGCGGTTCGTTCTCGTGATCGATGCTGCCTGTAACCGACTGCCAGAAGCCGGGCCAGCCAGCGCGCTCCAGCATGAGCACGAGCAGGTCGGCAGTGTAAATCACCACCAGGACCGAGCGGGGGATTTTGAAGATCGGCTTCATGCATCAATGTCGTTCCAAGCGCAGCGAGGAATCCGCTTTTCATGCTTCAGAAGCAGAATCCTCGGACTGCGTCCTCGGAACGACATGCGAAAAGGTCACGCTGCCGGAAACGCCGGCAAGCCCGCGTCCCAGCCGTCCGGACCGCTGACGATGGCCCAGAAGGGCTTGCCCTGCCCCTGCCAGTATTCGGCGACCCCGTCGAGCACTTCCACCGCGGTGACGAACTCCTGCTTGTGGCCGGCGCCGAAATGCTTGCAGTGCTCCAGCAGCAGCACATAGCCCGGGGCCGGGTGCCAGGAAAGGTCGCCCAAACAATCCTCGAAGGCGTCCCAGTTGCCGCCGAACCAGTCGGGGAAGGCGAGCGCCTTTGCCACCAAGCCGGTAAAACCTTCCTTGTCGTGCACGCGGCCTATGTCCAAGCGCCACAGCGCGAACCCCGCCGCCTGCGCCGCTTCCGCGATGAGGCGCGTGTCCGGCCCTGTCAGGTAGACCCCGGCCTTGTCCTTGTCCTTGAGCAGCTGTTCCAGGGAGTTACTCACGGATGCGCCTGAAAGAATTGTAGTGGTCGTCGCTGTAATAGTACTCGCCCGAGCTGCGCACGTCGCCCGACGCGCCCTCGCCGGCAACGATGCGGCGCGCGCCGCGATCGCGCGCGCCCGGCGTCTTCACGGTGTATTCGCGGTAGTAGCCGCGCCGGCGCGGCGGCAGCAGCTTTTCGCGGTTGCCAAAAACGCTGCCGTCCTTGGCGTACGCGAACGGCCCGCCGGCCTTGATCGACGCCAGCACCGCGCGCGCTTCGGCAGGCAGGGCGGCGGCCGCGATCTCGCCGACAGGCGTCGCCGCGCGACCGGCCCAAGCCGAAACGCCAGTCGTAATGAGGCATAGCGCGAGAAAAGCCGAGGCGAGTTGCTTCACCGTTGCCGCCTTTATTTGTGGCCTAGGCCTTTTCCTGCTGGCGCAGGCGGATATGCAGTTCGCGCAGCTGCTTTTCGTCCACAGGACTGGGCGCCTGGGTCAGCAGGCATTGCGCGCGCTGGGTCTTGGGAAAGGCGATGACGTCGCGTATCGATTCGGTGCCCGCCATCATGGCGACGATGCGGTCCAGCCCGAAAGCGATGCCCCCATGGGGCGGCGCGCCGTACTGCAGCGCGTCGAGCAGATAGCCGAATTTCAGCTTGGCTTCGTCCGGCCCGATCGCGAGCGCGCGGAACACCTTGGACTGCACTTCCTCGCGATGGATACGCACCGAACCGCCGCCGATTTCCGATCCGTTCAGCACCATGTCGTAGGCCTTGGCGACGGCCTTGGAGGGATCGCTCGCGAGGTAGTCCTCGTGCCCGTCCTTGGGTGCGGTAAAGGGGTGGTGCATGGCGACCCAGCGCTTGGCTTCGTCGTCGTACTCGAACATGGGGAAGTCCACCACCCACAAGGGCTTCCAGCCGGCTTCCGCAAACCCTTTTTCATGGCCGATCTTGACCCGCAGCGCGCCCAGCGCATCGTTCACGATCTTGGCCTTGTTGTCGGCGGCGAAGAATATGAGATCGCCGTCCTTGGCGCCGGAGCGCTCGACGATCGTCTGCAGCGCCGCGTCGGATAGATTTTTCACGATCGGCGACTGCAAGCCCGCGCGGCCTTTCGCGACCTCGTTGACCTTGATGTAGGCGAGGCCCCTGGCGCCGTAAATGCCGACGAACTGGGTGTAGGCATCGATCTCGCCGCGGGTGAGCGTGCCGCCGCCGGGGATGCAAAGACCGGCGACGCGTCCGCCGGCCGCATTGGCCGGGCCGGAGAACACCTTGAACTCCACGCTTCTCATGACGTCGGTGAGCTCGGTGAACTCGAGCGCCACGCGCAGGTCCGGCTTGTCCGAACCGTAGCGCGCCATCGCCTCGGCATAGCTCATGACCGGCAGGGGGTCGGGTAGCACCACGCCCAGCGTCTGCTTGAACACCGCGCGCATCAGCCCTTCCATGATGCTGCGGATCTCTTCCTCCGCCAGGAACGAAGTCTCGATGTCGATCTGGGTGAACTCGGGCTGGCGGTCGGCGCGCAGATCCTCGTCGCGGAAGCACTTGGTGATCTGGTAATAGCGGTCGAATCCCGCGACCATCAGCATCTGCTTGAACAACTGCGGCGACTGCGGCAGGGCGAAGAACATGCCGGCCTGCACGCGCGAAGGCACCAGGTAGTCGCGCGCCCCCTCCGGCGTGGATTTGGCGAGCATCGGCGTCTCGATGTCGATGAATCCGGCCTCGTCCAGATAGCGGCGCACCGCCATCGTTACCCGGTAGCGCAGGCGCAGGTTCGCCTGCATCTGCGGCCGGCGCAAGTCGATCACCCGATGGGTGAGGCGCGTCGTTTCCGACAGCTTGTCTTCATCGAGCTGGAACGGCGGCGTCACCGCCGGATTGAGGATCTCGAGTTCGTGGCACATCACCTCGATCTCGCCGCTCTTCAACTTCGGATTCACCAGCCCCGGTTCGCGCCGGATCACCTTGCCGCTCACCCTGAGAACGAATTCGTTGCGGATCTTCTCGGCCACCGCGAACACCTGCGGCCGCGTCGGATTGCACACGATCTGGACGAGGCCTTCGCGGTCGCGCAAATCGATAAATATCACGCCGCCGTGGTCGCGCCGGGTGTTGACCCAGCCGCACAGGGTGACGGTCTGGTCGAGCTGGGCGGCGCTGACCAGGCCGCAGTAGTGGGTACGCATAGTATCGGTGACAGGTGATGAGAGATGGGTAATGCGTGACGATGCGTCACGCATTACCGATTGCCCATTACTTTTGCGCTATTTCCCTCTTGCGTCTGCCGTTCCCGTTGGGCGAAACCACGCCCATGGAGATGACGTATTTCAGCGCCGTATCCACGCTCATGTCGAGTTCGATCACATCCTTGCGCGGCATCATCACGAAGTAGCCGCCAGTGGGATTGGGCGTGGTCGGCACATAGACGCTGACGTAATCGCCCGGCAGGTGATTGGTGACGTCGCCGCCGGGCGCACCGGTGAGAAAGGCGATGGTCCACATGCCCTCGCGCGGCCACTGCACCAGCAGCGCCTTGCGAAACGCTTCGCCGCTGGAGGAGAACAGCGTGTCGCTCACCTGCTTGACGCTGGAATAAATCGAGCTCACCACCGGAATCCTGTGCAGGATTTCGTTCCAGAAATGCACCAGGCGCTGGCCGATGAAATTCGCCGTGACGACGCCGGTGGCCAGCACGATCACGAGCGTCAGCAGCACGCCCATGCCTGGCACGTGAAAACCGAGCCAGTTCTCCGTGCGCAGCCCTTGCGGCAGCAGCAGCAGGCTCTGGTCGAGCATGTCGACCACCAGCTTGAGAACCCAGATGGTGATAACCAGCGGAATCCAGATCAGCAGCCCGGTGATGAGGTATTTTTTCATTCCGCCTTGGCTGCGCTTGCGCTGGCAGCCGGCGCCGCAGCCGCGGCGGGCGGGGCTTCAGTTTTGCTTTCGCTCTTGCTTTCGCCCTTGCCCTTGCCTTCGCTCTTGCCCTCGCTCGCAGTGCCGCTCTTGCTGTCGGCCTTGCTCGCGGGCTTGGCGCCGCTGTTCTTAAAGTCGGTGGCATACCAGCCGCCGCCTTTCAATTGGAAACCCGCGGCGGTCAGCATTTTTCCGAATGTCTCTTTGCTGCACTCGGGACAGACGCGCAATAAGGGATCGCTCACCTTGCGCAGGTACTCCTTTTGGAACCCGCAAGACGAGCAACGATATTCGTAGATAGGCACTATGCCCTCCGGCCAGCGAAAAAAACGTTAATTATATCGGAAAAGCAGGGCTTCCCCACGTCTGATATATGGGCAAACCCTGCCTTTTCAAGGGGCTAGGCGATAGATGCCGCGCCTGGTCGGGGCTTCAGAACGGAATGTCGTCGTCCATGTCCTGGAATTGGCCGGCCGGCTTCTTCGCCGTTCTCGATTCGCCCGCGGCCGGAACCTCGCGCGTGTCGCGCGGCTCGCCTGAGCCCATGCCGCTGCGCGAACCCAGCATTTTCATCGTATCCGCGATGATTTCGGTGCTGTAATGATCCTGGCCGTCCTTCTCGTACTTGCGGGTCTGGAGGCGGCCCTCGACATAGACTTGGCTGCCTTTCTTCAAGTACTCCCCGGCGATTTCCGCGAGCCGACCGAAGAAGACGACGCGGTGCCACTCTGTCGCTTCCTTTTTCTCGCCCGAAGTTTTGTCTTTCCAGGTGTCCGTGGTCGCAACGGAAATATTGGCGACCGCGCTGCCGCTCGGCAGAAAGCGGGTTTCCGGGTCGCGTCCCAGGTTACCTATCAGTATCACTTTGTTGACCGATGCCATATCTAGTCTCCCCTGTTTGATCTTCTGTCCAGCGCTACCTGGCCACTCCGTCGCCCAGCGCCCCGTCGCCGAGATCCGCCCCACCTCGCCGCTGCACGCGCTTCGGCACACGCATGCTCGCAGCGGCAATGCCCCACAAGCAAATCAAGGTCCCTCCGAAAATGAATACCGGTGTCCGTCCATGATTCTGCATCAGCCAGCCCCCCGCCGCGCCGCCGAAGAACAGGCCCAATGATTGCATGGTGTTGTACACGCCCAGGGCGGCGCCCTTGGCCTTCACCGGTGCCATGCGCGATACCAACGACGGCAGGCTGGCCTCGAGTATGTTGAAAGCGACGAAGAAGCCCAGCAGCAGGACGACAAGCGCGGGGAAATTGTGCAAGGAAAACGCAAAACCCAGCTGTACTACGGCCATCAGCCCGATGGCGGCGAGGAATACCGGTTTCATGGCATCTTTCTTTTCCGCGTAGATAATCGCCGGTATCATCAATGCGAAGGACCCCAGCACCACGGGCAGATAGATCTTCCAGTGCTCGTCCACCGGAATTCCGCCCGCGCTCACCATGGCGAGCGGCACCACCACGAAAATCGCCATCTGCACCGAGTGCAGCGAGAAAATTCCCAGATCGAGCCGCAGCAATTCCTTGTTCCTGAGCACGTCGGCAAAACGCGTCCCCTCTGCGTGATCCTCGGCGTGGTGATGTCCCGCGCTCTCCTTCGGCACCACGCCTATGACCACCCAGATCGCGATCAGCGCGAGCACCCCGGTGAGGATGAAAATGCCGCCCATGCCGATGTACCGATAGAGAAGCGGCGAACCGACCATGGACAGGGCGAACATCATGCCTATGCTCGACCCGACCAGCGCCATCGCCTTGGTGCGATGCTGCTCGCGTGTCATGTCGGCCAGAAAGGCCATCACCGGCGCCGAGATCGCGCCCGCGCCCTGCATCGCCCGCCCGACGATGATGAGATGGATGCTGCCGCCTATCGCCGCGACGAAGCTGCCGAGCGCGAACAGCGCCAAACCGATGACGATGATGCGCTTCCTGCCGTAGCGGTCCGAGGCCATGCCATAGGGAATCTGCAGCATGCCCTGGGTCAGGCCATAGGCGCCTAGCGCAAGACCAACCAGGGTGTGATTGCCCCCGCCTTTGAGGTGCGAGGCGTACACCGCGAACACCGGCAGGATCAGGAACAGACCCAGCATGCGCAAGGCAAAAATCGAGGCAAGAGAAAGGGTTGCGCGGAGTTCGAGGGGGGACATGCGGTCGGAGCTGGCTGAAGACATATGAAAGTAAGAGTAGCGCGGTAAGGGTGGAATCTCGTATATTAGCAGGTTTGAATCTCCAGCCGGCATGGACCAGATAAGAATCCGCGGTGCGCGCACGCACAACCTGAAGAACCTGAATCTCGACCTGCCGCGCAACCGGCTGATCGTGATCACCGGATTGTCGGGCTCGGGCAAGTCTTCGCTCGCTTTCGATACGCTCTACGCCGAAGGCCAGCGGCGCTACGTCGAATCGCTTTCCGCGTACGCGCGCCAGTTCCTGCAGCTCATGGAAAAACCCGACGTCGACCTGATCGAAGGCCTGTCGCCCGCAATCGCCATCGAGCAGAAAGCCACCAGCCACAACCCGCGCAGCACCGTCGGCACGGTGACCGAGATCCACGATTACCTGCGCCTGCTGTATGCCCGCGTCGGCACGCCCTACTGCCCCGAGCACGCGCTGCCGCTGGAGGCGCAGTCGGTGGCGCAGATGGTCGACCACGTGCTCGCGCTGCCCGAGGACACCAAGCTGATGATCCTCGCGCCGGTCGTCGCCGGCAGGAAGGGCGAGCAGGCCGAGTTGTTCGCCGAACTGCGCGCGCAGGGCTTCGTGCGCCTGCGCGTGGACGGCAAGGTCCACGACATCGACGCGCTGCCCAAACTCGCGAAGAACGTCAAACACACGACCGACGTGGTGGTGGACCGGCTCAAGGCCAGGCCTGAATTGAAGCAGCGACTGGCCGAATCCTTCGAGACCGCCCTGCGCCATGCCGACGGCCGCGCCGTCGCGGTGGAAACGGATTCGGGCAAGGAGCACCTGTTCTCGGCCAAGTTTGCCTGCCCGGCATGCAGCTATTCGCTGGCCGAACTCGAGCCGCGCCTGTTCTCGTTCAACAACCCCCTGGGCGCCTGCCCCGAGTGCGACGGCCTCGGCGCGATCGAGTTCTTCGATCCGCGCCGGGTGGTGGCCCACCCGCATCTGAGTTTGGCCAGCGGCGCGATCAAAGGCTGGGACCGGCGCAACCAGTTCTACTTCCAGATGCTCACCAGCCTCGCCGCGCACTTCGGCTTCGACGTCGAGATCGCGTTCGACAAGCTGCCGCAAACGGCGCAGGACATCGTGCTCTACGGCAGCAAGGAAAAAATCCCCTTCTCCTACCTCAGCGAACGCGGCCGCACCGTGGTGCGCGAGCACGACTTCGAGGGTGTGGTCCCGAGTCTCGCGCGCCGCTACCGCGAAACCGATTCCATCGTGGTGCGCGAGGAGCTGGCGAAATACCTCAATAGCAAGCCCTGCCCCGCCTGCGACGGCACGCGCCTGCGCACCGAGGCGCGCAACGTCAAGATTGCCGACAAGGCGATATTCGAGGTGAGCGCTCTGCCGCTCAAGCGCGGGCTCGCGTTTTTCCAGGGACTGAAGTTGCCAGGCCACAGGGCCGCGATCGCCGACCGCATCGTGAAGGAAATCGCCTCGCGCCTGTCTTTCCTCAACAACGTCGGACTGGACTACCTCTCGCTGGACCGCTCCGCCGATTCGCTCTCCGGCGGCGAGGCGCAGCGCATACGCCTGGCGAGCCAGATCGGCTCCGGCCTCACCGGCGTCATGTACGTGCTGGACGAGCCCTCCATCGGCCTGCACCAGCGCGACAACGGACGCTTGCTGGCCACGCTCAAGCACCTGCGCGACCTTGGCAACACGGTGATCGTGGTCGAGCACGACGAGGAGGCGATCCTTTGCGCCGACCACGTGGTCGACATGGGACCGGGCGCAGGCGAGCACGGCGGCAAGCTGGTGGCCGAGGGCACGCCGCAGGAAATCATGCATAACCGCGCCTCGCTCACCGGCAAGTATCTGGACGGGCGCCTCGAGATCGCCATGCCGAAACGCCGCCACCGCTACGACAAGGGGCGCGTGCTACGCCTCTGCGGCGCCAGCGGCAATAACCTCAAACACGTGAATCTGGAACTGCCGCTGGGCCTGTTCGTCTGTGTCACCGGCGTGTCGGGCTCGGGCAAATCGACCCTGGTGAACGACACCCTCTATGCCGCCGTCGCCCAGCACCTCTACGGCAGCAGCACCGAGCCCGCTGCGCACGAATCGATCAGCGGCCTCGAGTTTTTCGACAAAGTGATCAGCGTCGACCAGAGCCCGATCGGGCGCACACCGCGCTCCAATCCGGCGACCTACACGGGGCTATTCACGCCCATCCGCGAACTGTTCGCGGGCGTGCCGGCGGCGCGCGAGCGCGGCTATGGACCGGGGCGCTTCTCCTTCAACGTCAAGGGCGGGCGCTGCGAGGCCTGCCAGGGCGACGGCGTGCTCAAGGTGGAAATGCACTTCCTGCCCGATATCTACGTGCCCTGCGACGTCTGCCACGGCAAGCGCTACAACCGCGAAACGCTGGAAGTGCAGTACAAGGGCAAGACCGTGCACGACGTGCTCAAAATGAACGTGGAGCAGGCGCACGCGTTCTTCGGCGCCGTGCCCGTCGTCGCGCGCAAACTGAAGACGCTGCTGGACGTGGGCCTGGGCTACGTCGAACTCGGCCAGTCCGCGACCACGCTCTCCGGCGGCGAGGCGCAGCGGGTGAAGCTGTCGCTGGAACTGTCCAAGCGCGACACCGGGCGCACGCTTTACATCCTCGACGAGCCCACCACCGGACTGCACTTTCAGGACATCGACCTCTTGCTGCAGGTGCTGCATCGCCTGCGCGACCACGGCAACAGCGTGGTGGTAATCGAGCACAACCTCGACGTGATCAAGACCGCCGATTGGGTCGTCGACCTCGGTCCCGAGGGCGGCGACGGTGGCGGGCGCATCATCGCCCAGGGTACGCCCGAGGACGTCGCCGAGAATCCGGCGAGCTTCACCGGGCAATATCTAAAGCATGTGCTCGGGCGCAAAAAGGCGGCAGCCTGATTCAAGCCTGCACTCGAGGCGCGCGTCGCCGCGGCCGGCAAGCGAAACAAAAGGGTTGAACGTGCTGAGCGTGAGTCTGGGACCTTTGTCCGTGTCGATCACCCAGTTGCTGCTGCTGGCGGCCTTGTTGGTGGCGGCCGGCGTCGGCTACCTCGTCGGGCGTCGCCGCAAAAACGGCATTAGCCTAATCCTGGGCGACATGCTGATTGTGGGCATGGTGACGGCGCGTATCGCATTCGTCGCCCAGTGGTTCGACATCTACCGCAAATCACCCTGGTCTATGCTCGATATCCGCGACGGCGGTTTCACGCCCTGGGCCGGAGCGGTGGCGGCCTTGCTGGTGGCAGTCTGGCACGGCTGGCGCCATGCGCCATTGCGCAAACCGCTGGTCGTCGGGCTTGCGACCGGGGCGCTGGCCTGGGGGGCAATGTTCACGGCCTTGCGCATGCTGCAAAGCCCGCCTCTGCCGGCCGTGGCGTTGACGACGCTCGCGGGCACGCCAACGGACCTCGCCGCCCTGGCTGCCGGCGAGCCGGTGGTAGTCAATCTGTGGGCCAGCTGGTGCCCGCCCTGCCGCCGCGAAATGCCGGTGCTCGCCGCCGCACAGCAACGCGAAACCGGGGTGCGCTTCGTCTTCGCCAACCAGGGCGAAGACGGGGCGACGGTCCAACGCTACCTTTTGGCCAGCCGGCTCGACCTTGCCAACGTTCTGCTCGATCCGGACGCCCGCATCGGCCGCGAGGTCGGATCGACCGGGCTGCCGACCACGCTGTTCTACGACGCCAGGGGACAGCTGGTCGATACCAATCTCGGCGCGCTGTCGCCGGCCACACTGGCCGACAAATTGAAACGGCTACGCGCAAACACGGACACCTCAACCAAGGAGTGAATCACCCATGATCCGGAAACCATCTGTTTTATTCGCGGCTTTGTTCGCCTTGCCAGTCATGGCGCTGGCCGCCGGTCCGGCGAACTGGCCGGCGCCGGTCAAGGCCATCGAGGCACAGGGCGTGGAGATTATCGGCAGCTTTGCCGCGCCGGGCGGGCTTAAAGCTTATGCGGGGATAGTGCAGCAACATCCGCTCGCCATCTATGTAACCGCCGACGGGCAGCACGCTATCGTCGGCACCCTGATCGACGCCAAGGGCGAGAATCTGAGCAGGGCACCATTGGAGAGGATGGTCAGCAAACCCTTGACTGCCAGAATTTGGAGCCAGCTCGACAAGAGCACCTGGATCGCCGACGGCAGCAAAAGCGCTGCCCGCATCGTCTACGTTTTTACCGACCCCAACTGCCCCTACTGCGCCAAATTCTGGAATGATGCGCGCCCCTGGGTCAAGGCAGGCAAGGTGCAGCTGCGCCACGTCTTGGTTGGCATCCTTACGAACACCAGCGCGGGCAAAGCGGCGGCCTTGCTCTCCGCCAAGGACCCGCAAGCTGCCCTGACCCGACACGAGCAACAGCGTGCCAGCGGCGACGTCAAGCCTTTGTCCGAGATTCCGGTGGAGATTCGCGCCCAACTCGACGCCAACCAGACGCTGATGGAGCAACTCGGGAGTTCTGCGACGCCGACCATCTTCTACAAGGACGCCCACGGCAATCTGCAGAAGGTGGAAGGCGCGCCGTCGGCGGAGATGCTGAGCACTATTCTTGGCCCGCGCTGAGCACGCACGGTACTTGGACGCCCTCTGCGATTTTTCCGAGGCTATAGCGGGGTGGACGCGAGGCCGGTGCAAATTCTCACCGCGACCGGTGGCGAAGGCAGAGGCGCCGCCTGCGGCAAATATCAGACAGCCAGTTCGGGCATATCCCGGAACAGCGCCAGCACCTCCGGGTTGGCGAGCGCGTCGGTGTGCGTCACCGACATGCCGTGCACCATCGCCTTGACCGCGAGTTCGACCACCTTGCCGTTCTTGGTGCGCGGGATGTCGGGCACCTGCACGATGCGCGCCGGCACATGGCGCGGCGTAGTGTGCTCGCGGATCTGGCGGCGGATGCGCTCCTCCAGAGGGGCGTCGAGCGCAAGGCCCTGGCGCAGCTTGACGAACAGCACCACGCGCGTGTCGCTCGGCTGCTCCGGCGGCCACAGCTGGCCGATCGCGACCGCCTCCTCCACTGCGTCGATTTTCTCGACCTGGGCGTAAATCTCGGCGGTACCGATGCGCACGCCGCCCGGATTCAGGGTCGCGTCGGAGCGCCCGTAGACGATCATGGTCCCGCGCTCGGTCAGCTCGCAGTAATCGCCGTGGCACCACACGTTCGGATAGCGCGCGAAATACGCCTCGTGATAGCGCTTTCCGTCCGGGTCGTTCCAGAAACCCACCGGCATCGACGGAAACGGTTTGGTGCAGACGAGCTCGCCTTTCTCGCCCACCAGCGCGCGGCCGTCCTCGTCCCAGACCTCGACCTTCATGCCCAGGCTGCGGCATTGCAGTTCGCCGCGGTACACCGGCAGGATGGGATTGGCGTCGGCGAAACAGCCCATGATGTCGGTGCCGCCGGAGATCGACGACAGGCACACGTCGCGCTTGATCTCGCGGTAGACGTAATCGTAACTCTCCGGCACCAGCGGCGAGCCGGTGGAGATGATGGTGCGCACGGAGGCGAGATTATGCTTCTTTCCCGGCTTCAGGCCGCGCTTGGCGATCGCGTCGATGAACTTCGCCGAAGTGCCGAACTGGGTGAAGCGCTCGGCGTCGCAGAAATCGAACAGGATCGCCGCGTCGCGCATGAACGGCGAGCCGTCGTAGAGCATCAGGCTCGCCTCCGCGATCAGGCCCTGGAACAGCAGGTTCCACATCACCCAGTTGCAGGTGGTGTAGTAGAAGAAACGGTCGAGCGGGCGCACGTCGAACTGCAGCTTGTAGGTCTTGAGCGCGGAGAGCAGCGTGCCGCCCGCGCCGTGCACGATGCACTTGGGCTTCCCGGTGGTGCCAGAGGTGAACAGGATGTAAAGCGGGTGATCGAAAGGCAGCTGCGCGTATTCGATCGCGCCCGGCGCGTAGGGCGCGATCCAGTCGGCGTAGCGCCGCGCGATGCCGATGCCCGAGATGTCGGGTCTTTCCGTCAGATGCGGCACCACCACGACGCGACGCACGCTCGGCAGCTTGGCTGCGATCTCGCGCACGCGCGCAAGCGACTCGTGCGCCTTGCCGTTGTAGAGATAACCGTCCGCGGTGAACAGCAGCTTGGGTTCGGTCTGGCCGAAGCGGTCGAGCACGCCGTCGGTGCCGAAATCAGGCGAACACGAGGACCACACCGCGCCGATCGAGATCGCCGCCAGCGCAAGCACCGCCGTCTCCGGCATGTTGGGGATGAAGGCAGCGACGCGGTCGCCGGGCGCGAGCCCCTCGGCGCGCATCGCCTGCGCCACGCGCGACACCTCGGCCTGCAGCTCGGCGTAGCTCATGCGACGGCGAAAACCGGTTTCGTCCCAGAACACCAGCGCGTCGGTCGCATCCGTCCGGCGCAGCATGTTCTCGGCGAAATTGAGCCGCGCCTCGGGAAACCATTTGGCGCCCGGCATGCGCCCGCCGTCGACGAGCACGCGCTCGCCTTTGTTCGAGGCGATGACGCCGCAGAAGTCCCACACCGACTCCCAGAACTGTTCCGGATGGTCCACACTCCAGTCGTAGAATTTGGGATAGGTATTGAGTCCGAGTTTCCAGCGCCGGACCGCGCGGCGCGCGAAAGACGTGAGATTGGCCTGCTCCAGCAGCGCCTGGCTCGGCACCCACATCGGTCGTTCTGACATTGCTTGCACCGTCACATTGAACTATCGACCGCTATAGTAACCGCACGCCAGACAGGATGGAATGGGCAGCGGCATGCCGCGCGCGTTCGGCACACCCGCATCGCCGCGAGTCTTGCTGCCGGGCGCCGAGCTCGCCGCGGGCGGCACCGCGGCGCAAGCCCCCGCGCCGCCTCAGGTAATCAGACCGACCAGGTAGGCCACGCCGTAGGAGACGACGGCAGCGCCGACGAATATCACGCTGGCGCGCGTCACCCCCTTGGGTATGCCCATGTCTTCCAGATAGCGTCTGATGTAAAAGGCCGCCACGAAATAAGCGATCGTCGAAACGACGATGCTGGTCATGTTGAGGCTGCCCATGTTGAGGCCGCCCGCGTTGAGGCCGTTCATATTGGGGTTGTTCATGCCGCAAGCATACCCAAAAGCGGGCCGGTAGTGGCGCCGATTTTGGGCACGCGCCCGAGCTCGCCCGGGGCGCCGAGCCGGCCGCGAGCTACCGCGGTCAAGCGCGCCGCCGGACCCGCTTGATTGCAGCGCGCAATGTGCCGGGCATATACTCAGAGGCATGAGTGCAAACAAGATAGAAGACGCCGACTTGGTGACGCGCGTCGCACAGGCTGCGCGCGGCAGCCTGGCGGGGCCGCAGGCCGATCTCGCCGATCGCTTCGTGCACATCTACTACGGCGATGCCGATGTGCAGGCGCTCGCCGAGCGCGATCTGGGCGATCTCGTCGGGGCTGCCGCCGCGCACCTCGATTTCGGCCGCCGTTATGGCGGCGATGCGGCGAAGGTGCATGTGTTCAACCCGCGACTCGAGGAGCACGGCTGGCAGAGTACGCACACGGTGGTGCAGATCGTCAGCCACGACATGCCCTTCCTGGTCGATTCGGTGAGGATGGAGATCAACCGCCAGGGCCTGACGCTGCACCTCGTGGTTCACCCGGTGCTGCAGGTCGCGCGCGATGCCGAGGGCAGGCTGCAGGACGTCGCGCCTGCGGCGCCCAGCGCAGCGTATCAGCTCGAATCATTCATGTACCTGGAAGCCGATCGCCGGACCGATCCGGCGCAACTGCAGGCGCTCGCCGAGGGCCTGCAGCGGGTGCTCGCCGACGTGGCGGCCGCGGTGGCCGACTGGGGGCCCATGCAGCAACGCCTGCGTGCGCTGATCGACGAGCTAGAAGCGGCGAAATCGCCCCTCGATGCCGACGAGGCGCGCGAGGCGAGTGCTTTCCTTAGCTGGCTGCACGACAACCACATGACGCTGCTCGGCTACCGCGACTACGATCTGGTCAGCGAGAACGGCGAGGACGCGCTGCGCATCGTACGCAGATCGGGTTTGGGCATCCTGCGCGAGCGCGAAGGCACAACGCTCTCCACCAGCTTCGCCACACTGCCGCCGGAGACGCGTGCGCGCGCACGCAAACCGGAGATCCTGGTGCTGACCAAGGCGAACACGCGCGCCACGGTGCACCGGCCGAGCTACCTCGACTACGTCGGCGTGAAGCGCTTTGACGACCAGGGCCGCGTCATCGGCGAGCGTCGCATTCTCGGCCTGTACACGCACAACGTGTACACCGCGAACGTCACCGAGATTCCTGTCGTGCGGCGCAAGGTCGCGCAAGTGCACCATCGCGCCGGCTTCCTGCCGGCGAGCCACAACGGCAAGGCGCTCAGTTCGATCCTGGAGGACTATCCGCGCGATGAGCTGATGCAGATCGAGCCCGAGGAGCTCTACAGCTTCGCCATCGCGATTCTGCAGCTCGGCGAGCGCCAGCGCACGCGCCTACTGGTGCGGCGCGACGCCTACGGCCGTTTCGTTACGTGCATGGTGTACGTGCCGCGCGACAACTACAGCACCGAGCAGCGCCAGCGTTTTCAGCGCATCCTCATCGAGGCGTTCAACGGCACCGCAACCGAGTTCACCGTGAGCCTGTCGGAGGCGCCGCTGGCACGCATTTTCATCCTGGTGCGTACCGGCGCCGGCAGCGTTCCCGCAGTCGATACGGGCGAAATCGAGGCGCGCATCGTCGCCGCAACACGACGCTGGGAAGACGATCTGCACGCGCTGCTCATCGAGCGCCTCGGCGAGGAGCGCGGCAATCGCCTCTACGCGCGCTACGGGCGGGCCTTCCCGGCGGGCTATCGCGAAGACCATGCGGTGCGTAGCGCGCTGCTCGACATCGAGATGATAGACGCGCTCGGCGCGCCGCCCGTCCTGGGCATGAACCTGTACCGTCCACTCGCTGCCGAACCGGGCATGCTGCGCTTCCGGCTGTTTCGCAGCGGCGCGCCGATCGTGCTCTCGGACGCGCTGCCGATCCTGGAACACCTTGGCGCGCGCGTGCTCGACGACCTGCCCTACCACATCGAGCCGGCCGGGGGCGGGGCGGTGTGGATTATCGATTTCGGATTGGCGCTCCCTGGCGAAGCGGAAGTCGTGCTCGAGCGCGTGCGGCCGCTGTTTCACGAGGCCTTCGATGCAATGTGGTCCGGGCGCGTCGAGCCCGACAGCCTCAACCGGCTGGTGCTCGCAGCCGAGCTTTCGGCGCGCGAAATCGCGATTTTGCGCGCCTACAGCCGCTACCTGCGTCAAACGGGTTTTACCTTCAGCCTCGCCTACGTGCAGCAAACGCTGGTCGCGCATGCGGCGCTGGCGCGTGCTCTGGTGAACCTTTTCGAGGCGCGTTTGGAGCCGAAGCGCGCGTCAAACGAGGCGCAGGAGGCGCTGGTGCGCGAGATCGAAGCGGCGCTGGATCAGGTGCCAAATCTGGACGACGACCGCATCCTGCGGCGTTTTCTGGCTGCGATCCAAGCGACCACGCGCACCAACGCCTTCCAGCCGGATGGCGATGGGCGGCCCAAACCCTATATTTCGCTCAAGTTCGATCCGCGCAAAGTGCCCGAGCTGCCCGAGCCACGACCGATGTTCGAGATTTTCGTGTACTCGCCGCGCGTCGAGGGCGTGCACCTGCGCGGCGGGCCGGTGGCGCGCGGGGGCTTGCGCTGGTCGGACCGGCGCGAGGACTTCCGCACCGAAGTGCTCGGCTTGATGAAGGCGCAGATGGTAAAGAACGCGGTGATCGTGCCGGTCGGCTCCAAAGGCGGCTTTGTCCTGAAACAGCCGCCGCCCGCCGGCGAGCGCGAGGCGCTGATGCGCGAAGGCGTGGAATGCTACAAGACCTTCCTCTGCGGCCTGCTCGACATCACCGACAACCTGGTCGAAGGCAAACCCGTGCCTCCGCCCAACGTGGTGCGCCACGACGGCGATGATCCCTACCTAGTGGTGGCCGCCGACAAGGGCACCGCAACCTTTTCCGACATCGCCAACGGCGTGGCGCAGCAATACGGCTTCTGGCTCGGCGACGCCTTCGCCTCCGGCGGCTCGGTCGGCTACGACCACAAGCAGATGGCCATCACCGCCCGCGGCGTATGGGAATCGGTCAGGCGGCACTTCCGCGAGCTCGGTCTGGACACGCAGTCGCAGCCCTTCACCGTTGCCGGCATCGGCGACATGTCGGGCGACGTGTACGGCAACGGCATGCTGCGTTCGCCCCAGATCAAACTCGTGGCGGCGTTCGACCACCGCCACGTGTTCATCGATCCGCAGCCGGACCCCGAGACGAGCTTGCGCGAGCGCGAGCGGCTGTTCAAGCTGCCGCGATCAAGCTGGGCGGACTACGACGCGAAGCTCATTTCCAAGGGCGGCGGCGTCTGGCCGCGCAGCGCGAAGGCTATCCCGCTCTCGCCCGAAGCGCGGCGCGCAATCGGCATCGAGGCACAATCGCTGCCGCCGAACGAACTGGTCAACGCGATCCTCAAGGCGCCGGTGGATCTGCTCTACAACGGCGGCATCGGTACCTATGTCAAATCGAGGCGCGAGAGCCACGCGCAGGTCGGCGACCGCACCAATGACGCCTTGCGCATCGACGGCTGCGAGCTGCGCTGCAAGGTGGTCGCCGAAGGCGGCAATCTCGGCCTGACCCAACTCGGGCGCATCGAGTACGCGCTCGCCGGCGGGCGCATCTACACCGACGCCATCGACAACTCGGCCGGCGTCGACTGCTCCGACCACGAGGTGAACATCAAAATCCTGCTCGACGCGGCGGTGCGCGAGGGCGAACTTACGCTCAAGCAGCGAAACCGGCAGCTTGCCGAGATGACCGACGAGGTCGCGGCGCTGGTGCTGCGCGACAATACCTTTCAGACACAGAGCCTGTCGGTGGCGGGGCGAATCGCGCCGGAATTGCTCGAGCAGCAGGCGCGCTTCATCCGCGCCCTGGAGCGCGCCGGGCGCCTTGATCGTGCGATCGAGTTTCTGCCCTCGGACGATGAAATCGCCGAGCGCAAGGCCGCGCGGCAAGGACTCTCCGCGCCCGAACGCGCGGTGCTGCTCGCCTATTCGAAGATGCAAATCTACGAGGAGCTGCTCGCCAGCGACATCGCCGAGGAGCCGACCATCGCCACGGCGCTGGAGCGCTATTTCCCAAAAGTACTGCGTGAGCGCTTCGCGCGCCATATGCAGTCGCATCAGTTGCGGCGCGAGATTATCGCCACCTATGTCACCAACAGCATGGTCAATCGCGTCGGCAGCACGTTCGTGCACCGTATGCGCGAGGAGACGGGCGCGCGCACCGATGAGGTCGTGCGCGCCTATCTGGTGACGCGCGAGGCCTTCAGCATGGTGCCGTTCTGGCAGCAGGTCGAGGCGCTCGACCTGAAGATAGCCGACGACGTGCAAAGCGCGATGCTCATCGACGCCGGCCGCCTGATCGTGCGCGCGACCCTGTGGCTGCTGCGCAACGGCAAATATCGCGGCGACGTTGCCGCCTCGATCGCGCGTTTCCGGCCCGGCATCGAAGCGCTCCGCGCAATGCTGCCGGCTGCACTCGCGCACAGTGAACGCGAGAGCTACGAGCAGGTGAAAGCGCGCTACACCGGGGCCGGAGCGCCGGACCGGCTCGCCGCGCTGCTCGCAGGCTTCGACGCGCTGCCTGCAGCACTCGACCTGGTCGAAGTCGGCGATGCGCTCGGCTGCGACGTCGAGGCCGTTGCGCGGGCGTACTTCGGGCTCGGCGGCTGGCTCGAGTTTCCATGGCTGCGCGCCAAGGTCGCAAGCCTGCCCTCGGCGAGCCACTGGCAGGCGCTCGCCAAGGCGGCGCTGCGCGACGACCTCGCCGGCATGCAATGCCAGCTGACCGCAGACGCGTTGCGCGGCGCCGCTGAAAATGGCGACCTGGAGCAGGCCATCGCCGCGTGGGAGGAGGGGAATCGCCCGCTGCTCGAGCGCTTCCGCCAGGTCCATGCCGACCTGCGCGCGCACAATACACTCGACCTGGCAATGATTTCGGTTGCGATGAAAGAACTGCGCAACATCGCTTCGCGTACTTAGCGGCACCGGTAGTGTCCAGACCGGATGCGATGATAACGGTCCGCTTTTGCACGACAACTTGCTTTCCCAGGCCAATCTCAGCAGAATGAACGTGGACACGCGCATGAAGGCAATGATCGGAATACTCGGTGGGATGGGTCCCCTGGCAACGGTGGACTTCCTGAGCAAACTGGTCGAGCGCACCCCCGCCAGCTGCGACCAGGACCATGTGCCCGTGGTCGTCTACTCGGTGCCTCAGATCCCGGAACGCAGCGCGAGCATATTGCACGGCGGCGAGTCGCCGCTGCCGGCGATGCTTGCCGGCATACGCACACTCGAGCGTGCAGGAGCGGACGCCATTGCGATAGCCTGCAATACCGCGCACTTCTGGTACGACGATCTCGCGCGGGAATGCCGGGTACCGCTGCTGCACATCGCCGACAGCGCCTGCGCCGCTTTGGGAAGCGACGTCGCAAACGTGGGATTGCTCGGCACCACGGGAACGCTGGCCGCCGGCTTTTATCAGCAGCGCCTCGCCGCACGCGGCTACACCTGCCTGACGAGCGGGGACGATGAGCAGGCGCGCTGGGTCATGCCCGGCATAGGCCTGGTCAAAGCCGGCGACCTGCCGGGCGCGGGCGCACTGCTGCAGCAGGCGCTCGCAAGCTTGTTCGAGCGTGGCGCACAGCGCGTTATCCTCGCCTGCACCGAGATCCCGCCCGCGCTGCAGCGCGTCGCGGCGCCGCAGCTGCGCCGCTGCATCGATGCGACCGCCGCCCTGGCCGATGGCTGCATCGAATGGTCCCTGCGGGGGGCGCCGGTGCAACCGTCCGCCGCGCTTGCGGACGAGTGATTCCGGATTTGGACAATACCCGGGCTAGTCGGTACAATTCTACGCTCGGCCAGTCGACGCTCGGCCAGTCGAGCCGGTCCGCCGTCGGGCTACACCGACGGATTTACAGGGAGATCTTCATGAAACGCTTTGCATATTTGATTGCGGCGATTGTCGCCATAACCGCTTTGTCCGCACCGGCATTCGCGCAAGAACTTACCGGAACACTGAAGAAGGTCAAGGAATCGGGATCGATCACCCTCGGCCATCGGGACTCGTCGATCCCATTTTCCTACTACGACGACCAGCAGCGCCCAATCGGCTATGCGCTCGACATCTGCTACAAGATCGTCGACGCGGTCAAGGCCAAGCTGAATATGCCCGACCTGAAAGTCAAACTGGTGCCGGAGACCTCGTCCACCCGGATTCCGCTGATGGCGAACGGCACCCTCGACCTCGAGTGCGGCTCGACCACCAACAACGCCGAGCGCAAGAAGCAGGTGGATTTCGGCATGACCGATTACGTGGTGAAGTACCGCTACGTAACTAAGAAGTCCTCCCATATGGACAAGATCGACGACCTCAAAGGCAAGACCGTGGTGTCGACCGCGGGCACGACCGACATCAGGGCTTTGAACAAGCTGAACACCGAGCGCCACTTCGGCATGAACATTATTGCTGCGAAAGACCACGCCGAAGCGTTCCTGATGGTCGAAACCGGACGCGCCTCGGCGTTCCTCATGGACGACATCCTCCTTGCCGGCCTGGTCGCGAATTCCAAGGACCCGTCCGAGTTCCACATCTCGTCGGAGAGCCTGGGCCTCGAGCCCTACAGCATCATGTTCCGCAAGGACGACCCGCAGTTCAAGAAGGTGGTCGACGACGCCATGAGCAAGCTCTACACCAGCGGCGCCATAGAGCCGATATACAACAAATGGTTCATGAGCCCGATTCCGCCGAAGGGCATCAACCTCAATACCCCGCCAAGCGATGCGCTGAAGCGCGTGTGGGCACATCCGACGGACTCGCCCGACCCGGACGTCTACAAGTAAGCCGGCCGGCCTAGTCGCACGACGGGGGCAGCAGTCCCCGTCGCATTTTGCTCCTGCGGGAGTTCCATGCACTACCACTGGAACTGGCACATCTACTGGGCCCAGTCGCCCGACGGCAGCGGCACTTACCTGCATACGCTGGTCGTCGGTCTGGGCTGGACCATCGCCCTGTCGCTGCTCGCTTGGGCGCTCGCGCTGCTGCTGGGCATAATCGTCGGCGTGATCCGCACCACGCCGCTGCGCTGGCTCGAGCGCATAGGCAACGCCTACGTCGAACTGTTCCGCAATATCCCGCTCCTCGTGCAGTTGTTCCTGTGGTATTTCGTGATGCCGGAGCTGGTGCCGAAGGGGCTGGGCGACTGGATCAAGCAGATGCCGCCGCCGTGGGGCGCGTTCGTGCCGGCGGTGCTGTGCCTGGGCACGTTCACCTCGGCGCGGGTCGCAGAGCAGGTGCGCGCCGGCATCAACTCGCTCACTCGCGGCCAGCGCATGGCCGGCACGGCGCTGGGCTTGACGCTGCCGCAAACCTACCGCTACGTGCTGCTGCCGATGGCTTTGCGCATCATCCTTCCAACTCTCGGCTCCGAGTTTCTAAACATCATCAAGAACTCGGCGGTCGCCCTGACGATCAACGTGGTCGAGCTCACCGCGGCGGCGCGTTCGATGCAGGAGTACAGCTTCCAGGTGTTCGAGGCGTTCACTGCGGCCACGGTCATCTACCTGCTGGTCAACCTGGTGGTGGTGGTGCTGATGCGCTTCATCGAGCGCCGGGTCGCGGTACCGGGCCTCATCAGCACCGCCGGCGGTCCCAAGCCTGCAGGCCACTGAGGCGGCTCGCCGATGTTCAGCAACTTCGACTACAACGTCATCGAGCGCTCCTGGCGTTACCTGTTCTTCGACGGCATGGCGTTCACGCTGCGCCTCACGCTCCTCGCCATGGCGGGAGGGATCGTGTTCGGCACCCTGCTCGCGATGATGCGCCTGTCGAGCATCAAGCCGCTCGCGTGGATCGCGGGAACCTACGTGAACGTGCTGCGCTCCATCCCGCTGGTGCTGGTGATTTTCTGGTTCTACTTCCTCGCCCCCTACATGGCCGCCTGGGTGGTGCACTCGGACACGCCCGTCCGCGTCGGCGCCTTCGCCTCCTCGCTGCTGACCTTTGCCATGTTCGAGGCATGCTACTACTGCGAAATCATGCGCGCCGGCATCCAGTCCATACCCCGCGGGCAGGTTTCGGCGGGCTACGCGATGGGGCTCAACTACTGGCAGACCATGGGTCACATCGTGCTGCCGCAGGCGTTCCGCAACATGGTGCCGATACTGCTGACGCAAACCATCGTGCTGTACCAGGACGTGTCGCTGGTCTACGTCCTCTCGATCACCGATTTCGTCGGCGCGGCGAGCAAGGTGGCCGAGCGCGACGGGCGACTGGTGGAGATGTACACCTTCGTCGCGGTGGTCTATTTCATTTCGTGCTTTGCGCTTTCGCTGGTGGTGAGGAAGCTGCAGAACCGCATTGCCATCGTACGCTGATCCGACCGGGGAATTTTGCGCCATGATAGACATCACAGACGTGAGCAAGTGGTACGGAACTTTCCGGGTTCTTACGGATTGCTCGACGCACGTCGACAAGGGCGAGGTGGTCGTCGTTTGCGGCCCCTCGGGCAGCGGCAAGTCCACGCTGATCAAGTGCGTGAACGGGCTCGAGCCGTTCCAGAAGGGCGAGGTCCGCGTCGAAGGCATCTCGGTCGGCGACCCCAAGACCGATCTGCCGAAGCTGCGCGCGCGCATCGGCATGGTGTTCCAGAACTTCGAACTGTTCCCGCACATGACGGTGATGCAGAACCTGACTCTGGGACAGATCAAGGTGCTCGGCCGCGACCAGGAGGCGGCGCTCGCCAAGGGCATGGCGCTGCTTGACCGCGTGGGCCTGAAGTCGCAGGCGGACAAGCATCCGGGAAACCTTTCCGGAGGCCAGCAGCAGCGCGTGGCCATCGCGCGCGCGCTTTGCATGGACCCGATCGCAATGCTGTTCGACGAACCGACCTCCGCGCTGGACCCGGAGATGATCAACGAGGTGCTCGACGTCATGGTGCAGCTCGCCGTGGAAGGCATGACCATGATGTGCGTGACGCACGAGATGGGATTCGCGCGCAGGGTGGCGCACCGCGTCATATTCATGGACGAGGGAAGCATCGTCGAGGACGCCACCAAGGACGATTTCTTCGGCAAGCCGCGCTCGGAGCGGGCGCAGCAGTTCCTGTCGAAGATCCTTCACCACTAGGGTCTGTTGCCACTCACCGCATGAGACGCCCGGAGGAAAGCAGCCAAGGCTGCACCGCCGCGCCGGCCAAAGCCGAACGCGGCTAGTCCGAACCCGGGATATCTTTCTGCCATGCCGCCCGTCTGACTCGCTTGCGGCGGGCGGTCACGGTCGCTTTTTCGGCATACTCCCGCAGTCGGGCCGCCACTGCCGAGCGAATGTCATCCGGCAATGACCTCGCGGCGATTTCGAATCGCGAAGCAACCGGATCCGCCGAGTCGGTATCGGCTAAATGCGCGGGCGAAAGATCTGAACCCAGAATTTTGCGGGGAACCGGGTCGACCGTCGTCTTTCCATCCTGGAACCACCCATGATCCTTGCGCCATACCAGCGCCCGCTCGTTCGAGTCGACGCCGTAGCAAAGCTCAAACGAAACGATCTCGCCCTTTTCCGCCTGCCATACGAACAGATCGAAATAATCGTCATGAAACCAGCGTCGCTTTACCTCGGATCCGTCCTGAGTCACACCTAGAATTTCGCGCATCATAGCTTCAGTCTCCAGACTTTTCGGGCCGGCGGCGGCCCGGCGCTATCGGGCCCCGACCCGTCGATTATATGTGAGCTGTGAAACGGTGTATGGTTTGGGAATCCCCCGATTGAATGAGGAGACGCAAATGGTTTTGCTCGAATTTTCCATGTCGCCATTCGACAAGGGCGACAGCCTCAGCCAATACGTGGCGCGTTCGCTCGATATCATCGACAAGAGCGGTCTGCCTTATCAGTTGACCCCAATGGGCACAATCGTCGAAGGCGAGTGGGACCAAGTGATGGCGCTGGTCACCGCCTGCTACAAAAGGATGAGCCAGGACTGCAACAGAATTTCAACCTCGATCAAGATCGACTATCGCGCCGGAAAGAGCGGGCGTCTGAAGAGCAAAATCCGCTCTGTCGAAAGCAAGCTGGGCAGAACGCTTTCGACCTGAGCCGGGCGATATTCGAGAGCTCGAACAAGAGCCGGTCGGCATTCGCGTCCGCCCGGGCGCACGCGTTTGGTCAGGCGCGTTTGAGCGCCTGCTCCCTCAGCGCATCCAGCGTCGTGTTGGGCGTGATTGCCTGGGGATCGATTCTGAGCTCGATCAGCGCGGGCTTGCCCGCGACTTCGGTCGCGTCCAGCGCGCGCTCAAACGCGGCAGCGAATTCGGAAGTTTCCTCGACCAATTCGCCGTGCGCACCGTAAGCATGCGCAAGCAGCGCGAAATCCGGGTTGGCGAGCGCCGTGCCGTACACCCGCGCCGGATACTCGCGCTCCTGGTGCATGCGTATGGTGCCGTACATGCCGTTGTTGACGACGATGAAAATCACCTTCGCGCCGTACTGCGCCGCGGTCGCGAGCTCCTGTCCGCACATCAGGAAACAGCCGTCCCCGCTCCACGAAACCACCGTGCGCTGCGGCTGCACGATCTTGGCCGCAATCGCCGCGGGCACGCCGTAGCCCATGGCGCCGCTGGTCGGCGCGAGTTGAGTGCGGAAGGCGCGATGCCGGTAGAAGCGGTGCAGCCAGACCGAGGCGTTGCCAGCGCCGTTCGTGAGGATCGCATCGGCCGGCAGGCGCTTGTTCAGATGATCGACGACATCCCAGAGCTGCAGCCGACCGGGGGTCGCGCGTCGCGCCGTCCATTCGAGGTAATCGGCGCGCGCCGACTGCGTCCAGCAGCGCCAGCGCGGGTTCTCGATCGGCGCGAGCCCAGCCAGCGCTGTGGCGATCTGTTGCATGCCCGAGTTGATCAGCAGATCACCCTGGTACACCCTGCCGAGTTCCTCCGCGCCGGCGTGCACGTGGACGAGCTTCTGCGCCGGACGCGGCACCGACAGCAGGGTGTAGCCGCTGGTCGTGGCCTCGCCGAGGCGCGCGCCGATCGCGAGCAGGACGTCCGCGTCTTTCACGCGCTGCGCCAGTTTCGGGTTGATGCCGACGCCGACATCGCCCGCGTAATTTGCATGCGTATTGTCGAACAAGTCCTGGAAGCGGAAAGCGCAGCCCGCAGGCAGGCCGTTCGCCTCTACGAATTGGCGCAGGTCGGCGCAGGCCTTGGCATTCCAGCCGCTGCCGCCGAGCACCACTAGCGGCCGCTCCGCTGCGGCGAGCATGGCGCGCAGCCTGGCGATGTCGCCCGCGCCGGGATGCGCCGCCACCTCCTGGTAAGGATCGGTGTCCGCCGCGGCGGCGGTCTGGGTCAGCATGTCCTCGGGCAGGGCCAGCACCACCGGGCCCTTGCGCCCGGACATGGCGCAATGATATGCGTGGCTCAGGTACTCGGGCACGCGCTCGACGCGGTCTATGCTGGCCACCCACTTGGCCATCTGGCCGTACATGCGGCGGTAATCGACTTCCTGGAACGCCTCGCGTTCGACGCAGTCGCTGGCGACCTGACCGATCAGCAGGATCATCGGCGTCGAATCCTGGAACGCGGTATGCACGCCTATCGAAGCATTGGTCGCTCCGGGGCCGCGCGTGACGATGCACACGCCCGGCTTACCGGTGAGCTTGCCGTAGGCCTCGGCCATGTTGGCCGCGCCGCCTTCCTGGCGGCAGACGATGAGCTTGATCGCGTCGCGCGCGTCGTAGAGCGCATCGAGCACGGCGAGGAAACTCTCGCCCGGCACGCAGAACGCGGTATCGGCGCCGTGCACCTTGAGCGCGTCGACGAGCAGTTGGCCGCCGGTGCGCGATTTGAGTTCGTTCTTCATGATCGGGATCGCCAGAATGGGATGGAGTAGTTCAAATTTTACGCTACAATTTGTTCATAGTCCGCACGCAGGGCATTGAAAAAGAGGACTCCGCCCCCTTTTAAATTCCCCAAGCCGGGCTGTTGAAAAGCGCTTCTCAATGAGGCCGTACTACGATGAGATGCAGATACAGCTCCGGGAAATGCTTTTCAACAGCCACGTAAATACAGGCCCGCCCATGTCCGACGACATCCAGACCCTGCGCCGCATCCTGCGCGAGAACCGCGTGATCGCCGTGGTCGGGCTGTCGGCCAACTGGTACCGGCCCAGCTATTTCGCCGCCAAGTACATGCTGGAGCACGGCTACACCATCGTCCCGGTCAATCCCGCTTACAAGAAAGTACTGGGACAGAAATGCTATGCGAGCCTGCGCGAGATTCCTGCGAAAGTGGACATTGTCGACTGCTTTCGCAAGAGCGAGGACATCCCGCCTTTGGCGGACGACGCCATCGCCATCGGCGCCAGAGTGCTGTGGCAGCAGCTCGGCGTCAAGAACGAAGACGCGGCGCGTAAGGCCGAAGCCGCCGGCCTGGATTCGGTGATGGACCGCTGCGTGAAAATCGAACATGCCCGGCTTTTCGGCGGCCTCAACTGGGCGGGAGTAAACACGAAAGTCATTTCCGCGAAGCGGCCGCGCTGGCTGCCTTATTAGATCGAACGGGTATTTGCAATAACGCCTATTCTGTCATTCCGAGCGCAGCGAGGAATCTGCTTTTCGCAGGGTGCAAGAAGCATGTTCTTCGGCCGGAGCCTGCCCCGAGCGTAGTCGAGGGGGCCTCAGAATGACAGTTTTGTTGGGGACCAAAAAGCACAATCATGGCAGACAGAGAATTCGGCTTCGGCACTTTGTGCCTGCACGCCGGGCAGATACCGGACGCCGCCACGGGCGCACGCGCAGTTCCCATCTACCAGACCACCTCCTATGTGTTCGATTCGGCCGAGCACGCCGCGAGCCTGTTCAACCTGCAGACCTTCGGCAACGTCTACACGCGCCTGTCCAACCCGACCACCGCGGTATTCGAGGAGCGCATGGCGGCGCTCGAAGGCGGGCGCGCGGCGCTCGCGCTCGCCACCGGCCAGGCAGCGGAGATGACCGCGCTGCTCACGCTGTGCGAGCAGGGCGACGAAATCGTCTCCGCGTCGACGCTGTACGGCGGCACCTACTCGCTGTTCGAAGTGAATTTCCGCAAGCTCGGCATCAACACCACCTTCGTCGACCCGGACGATCCGGAGAATTTCCGCCGCGCGATCACCAAGAAGACCAAGGCGGTGTATGCGGAAACCCTGGGCAATCCGCTGATCAACGTGCTCGACATCGCCGCGGTAGCGGACATCGCGCACGAAGCCGGCGTTCCGCTGATCGTCGACAACACCTTCGCCTCGCCCTACCTCTGCCGGCCGTTCGAAT
>Ga0307377_10000706_pt1 | contig 43812 bp, 42 predicted proteins | sample TR3MG_FD_202535 | JGI IMG/M metagenome (GOLD analysis project Ga0307377, IMG submission 202535) | Soil microbial communities from Risofladan, Vaasa, Finland - TR-3 | ecosystem: Environmental > Terrestrial > Soil > Coastal area > Acid sulfate soil | place: Finland: Risofladan, Vaasa | collected...
CCAGCTGCGCGTAGGTCCCGGCGTTGATGTCTGCGATGTACGCCTGCTTGTTGCCGTCATAGGCGAACATCTTGTTGTTGATCGTGGTGCATTCGTTGCAGGTCGAGCAGCGCGCGGTTTCGATGTACGCCTCGTCTGGCGATCGTTCCGGCTCCGGTTCCACTGCCACGGCAGGCGTCGCGGCCGCGCCGGTCACGGTCGGCGCGGCAGGCGCAACGGCGGCGGCCGCCGGTGCGGCCGCTGCGTGAGCTTCCGCTTCCTGCTGCATGCGCTCTTCCCAGGCCTTCTTCTCGCGCGCGAGCAGTTTTTCCGCGTGCGAGTTGTGCACGCCGCCCAGCTCCTGCAGGCTGTGCCACATTTCGCGGCAACGGCGCGCTTCCCGGATCAGCCGCTCGTCGACGATGACCCGCTGCAGCACGTTTTCCGCGTCGACCATCAGCAGGCTCGGCACCTTGTCCGGCAGGCCCTTGCGCTCGCGCGTCAGGGACTCGTCCACCGGAATCATGCTGCCGTTCCACTTCTCCCGCGGAACGCGCGCGAGGTGCCTGGCGTAGCGGCGATCGCTGGCGACGAAATCAACCAGCGTAAAGGCAAGGTCTTCCGACACCCTCTGGTGCTGCTCGTCCTCGTAGGCGAAACCCTGGATCGGCCAGTCCAGGTCGACCTGTGAATTCGCCTCGAGGTAGAAGCGCGATGCCCAGTTCGGGCCCGCGGAGGGATCGTAGGTAAACGCCGGAAAGGCGCGCGATTCCATCGCTGCCGCCGACATCAGATAGGGCGGCAGGCCGGAGGTCTTGGCACCCGCGCCGGAATACACGCTGAACAGCGCAGGCCCGCGATACGTCAGTCCGCGCAGCACGCGCTCGCGGAAGCGGAACAGGTTGGCACTGGCGGATTGCAGCACGTACACTTCATTCAGGCCCATGGCCATGTTGGCGATCTGCCTGCTGCGCATGGCTGCAGCGAGACTGCCGTCGCCGCCGGACGATTCCTCGAGGATGTCGTCGATCTGCAGCAACACCTTGATCGGCAGACCCGATGACAGAATTTCCATCAATTGCGCGTGCTCCTCCGCCTGCAGCTTTCCCGCGTTGACGCAGACCAGGTAGTCCGGAAACCGGGCGAGATCCTGAGGGTCCAGCCCGTTCGCGCCGAACTGTTCGAACAGGGCGTCGTGTTTGGATTCGCTGTATTGGCCGTCGATCTCGAGCTCGGCGATGGCGATGGCGCGGGCCAACTCGATCAGCTTGGGCATGCGCTCGCGAAACGCCGCAAGCGCCTCGGCGCAGCTGTCGAACAGGAAGCAGTAGTGTTGTGCAGCGCCGGCCTTTTTCGAGTGCGCAGCGGGGGAGGGAAAGAACTGCTGCGTGTTCATTACGTCGAGCAAGGCGCGTATGCGCTTGCGCCGACTCTCCGGGAACGGGTCCTTCGGCAGGGCTTTGGCGAGCAGGCGCGACATCGCATCGAAGTCGAACGCCTCGACGTATCCGCTGCCGACGGATGCCTTCAGGTGCTTTGCGCTGCGACCCGCCTCCGAGCGTTCGTAATCCGCCTTGAGAATGTCCGAGAGCTTCAGCACCAGGCGGTCCAGATCATTGCGGAATGCCTCGGCCTTTTGCTTCTGCACCGCCGTCCACGCATGCTGCAACAGCCGTGCGGGGAGCGCCGCATCGCAGTCGGCCAGCTCGCCGTCGATCTTGATCGCCGCGCGCGCGCGCTTGACGCTGTCGGCAAACGATTTGTCCGCCCCCTTGGCCAGCCGGCCCGCAGCCTTGTCCCACAGCGCGGACAGCGTGCCAGCGGTACCGCCCGCGGCGAGCGTGCGGATTTCCTGTTCCAGACGCAGGGCGTGTTTGCGGATGCGCTCGCCGTCGCTGCCCCGTGAAGCGTCTGCCAGCGCAGCGTCGAAGAGGCCCGATAGGGATTGAACGTACCCCTTGTCGGAGCGGTCCGCTGCCAGCAGCACAGGAAAATCGTAGCGCAGCTGGGTGAGTTCGCGATAGCCCGCGAATAGGGCCGGACGCAAATTCAGTCCGTCGACCGCGTCCAGATGTTCGCTTGGCCGTCTGCCGGTCAGAAAAAAAGCAACGTGTGCCTGAGTGTCCGCTTCCATGTCTTTATCAACCTGCCTTGCCTGTGAAGTATCTCGATTACGGTTAGGGTGCGCGCGCCGCACCGGCGTTCTAAGCTGCTTTCTCCTTTGCGTCCTGCGGCCAGACCGTGTACTTGTCCAGTTCCGCATTGAGCCCTGCCCTGGTGAGATCGGGCGTGTGCAACTTGTCGGTACGGCGCAGGTCCTCGTAGCACGGAACATCCGGGTTGCGATACAGAATCCCTACAGGCATGAACTCCTGCTCGCAAGCGATTTCGCGTGCCCGATTTATGTTGGACGGATCATGCTGCAACTGGTTCTTGTACACCCGCGACAGCCCGGCGCTCAACTGAAGGCCGTTATCGTGATGCAGTACCTGCACCAGGTTCGGATCATGCATCCAGGGGTCATACGCTTTCGGCAGCCATTCCGTGCAACGCTGAACGATGCGCACGAACGACAAGCCCTTGTGATGGTAAGCCGCTTTGACGATATCGAACAGCAGCTCCGGAATCCAGTCGACCGCCTGCGCAACGAAGGAAACGTTCTGCACGCCGAGCGTGACCGACAGGGGATTCAGCGCCTCGAGGTAGCTGCCGCGCGGGGTGGTGTTGCTCTTGGTCCCGATGGGCGAGGTGGGCGAGGCCTGTTTCTTGGTCAGGCCGTAAATCTGGTTGTCGTGCAGGAACACCGTGAGGTTCATGTTGTAGCGGATGGCGTGAATCCAGTGCGCCGCGCCGATGCTGGTGCAGTCGCCGTCACCGGTATTCACGAACACGGTCAGGTCCGGGCGCGCCATCTTGACGCCCTCGGCCACCGGCAATGCACGCCCGTGGATGCCGTGAAAGCCGTAGGTCTTCATGTAGTGCGGAAAGCGGCTGGAGCAGCCGATCCCGGACACGAATACCGTCTTCTCCGGGCGCAGCCCCTCGTCGCGGCACAGGCGCTGCACCGCCGCGAGTATGGCGTTGTCGCCGCAGCCTGTGCACCAGCGCGGCACACCGCTTTGGTAGTCTTCGAGTTCGAAGTGCTCGTCGGCCATCTGCAGCAGGCAGGCCGTGGCGGAATTCAGGTCGGACATCATGTTCATGGTCTGGTCCCTTGCTTTACTTTTTCAGCTTTTCCAGCATCACGCGGCGGATGGTTCCCGGTTTGATCGGCTGGCCCTTGACTTCGCTCCAGCAGTCGACGTCGACGAGATATCGAGCCCGCAGCAGGATCGCCACCGACGAATAGCGGCGGTTGCTCTCGTCGATGATCTGGTCGTCGGGGCGGTCGCTCCAGTTGCTCTCGATGGTCATGACCTTCTTGAACCCCTGCATGATTTCCTTGATCCCCGGCGGCAGCGGCTGCAGGAACTGCAGATGGATGGAGGACACTTTCTTGCCTTCGGCGCGCATCAGCTCGACCGCTTCCTCGATGGCGCCCTTGGTGCTGCCCCAGCCGACGACCAGCAGATCGCCCTTCGCATCGCCGAACACCGGCGGGGCCTTGAGCGTTCTTTGCAGCGCCGCCAGCTTCAGGCTGCGCGCGCGCAGGCTTTCCTCGTTGGTTTCCGGATCATAAGCGACATGGCTGTCGCGGTCGTGCGCCAGTCCAGTCACGGTGTGCATGCCGCCGGGCTGGCCCGGGATGAAGCGGCGCGCGAGGCCGGTGGTCTCGTCCCAGTCGTAGGGCCTGCCGCCCGCCGGCACCGGGCTCTGATCCACCGGCGGCGCCATCCACGTCTCGCTGAATTGCGGGCGCGCGAAGGGCTGCTGCGAAGTGGCGAGGCCCGCGTCGGACAGGACCACCACCACCATATTGAAGGTTTCGGCAATTTTGCGCGCGGTGATGATCGAATAGAAGCACTCCTCGATGGTCCCGGGGGCCATTACCACCTTCGGCGCATCGCCATGGCTGCCGAATATGGCGGTCATAAGATCGCCCTGCTCCATCTTCGTCGGCTGGCCGGTGCTGGGGCCGCCGCGCTGGACGTTCACCACGACCAGCGGAATTTCAGCCATGACTGCGAGCCCGATCGCCTCCTGCTTCAGCGAATAGCCGGGGCCGGAGGTGATGGTGACGGTGCACTTGCTGGCGTAGGAGGCGCCGACGGCGAAGGCGCAGGCCGCGATCTCGTCCTCGGCCTGGTGCACCATGCCGCCGACCTTCTCGAACACGTCGGACAGATAGTGCGAGGCCGAGGTCGCCGGCGTGATCGGGTACATGGCGCAGATCTCCATCCCCGATGCGAGCACGCCCAGGGCGATCGCGGTGTTGCCGTTGACCACGATCTGCGCCTCGGTGGCGCGCACCGCCGGGATGCTGTAGCAAAAATCGAGGTTGGCCTCCGCCCACTTCTGGCCGGCCTCGAGCAGCTTGATGTTCGCATCGACCACGCTCTGGTCCTTCTTGCCGAAAGCAATAATGATCTGGTCGACCGCAAGCTTCAGTTCCAGGCTGTAGATGTAGCACAGCATGCCCAGGGCGAACATGTTCTTGCCGCGCTTCGCGTCCGCGACTATTTTGCGGCACTCCTGCTCCATCGGAATTTCGTACACCCTGTAGCCCGCGGCCACGACCCGGTCATGGGTCTCGATGTAGGACGCGACTATCTTCGGGTCGGAGTGGCTGCGCCACATGTTCTCCAGCAGGATGATGCAATTGGGCTTGAGTTCCTTCGCGCGCACCCGTCCGAGCAGCACCTGCTCGTTGAACGCCACCACGAGGTCGGTCTCGTCGCCGCCGTTGGTGATGTATCCGGCGCCGATGCGAATGCGGTTGCCGCTCGCCCCGGCAACGCTGCGCGCCGGCGGACGAATCTCGGCCGGGATGATTTCCGTGGTCCAGATGCCGTTGCCCATCTGCGCCGCGATCGCGCCCAGCGACTGGCCGCATTTCTGCGCGCCCTCGCCGGAATCGCTGATAATTTCGACGATGTGCTCTTTCAGCTTGATCGCCGCTTTCCTGCCCGCGGACGATCCAGCCTTCTTGCCGGGCTTGTTAAGCGACTTCTCTATGGTCATCTCATTCATGTCTTTTCCGTAGCTGCTGTTTAGCGGTTGCGCCGCTGCGCGCGGCGGGGTTCCTTACGACTAGGCGATGCGCACGCGCGCGAAATTGCGCTCGCGCGCATCGATGCCGAACAGTGTCCCGGCGACCGCCGGGTCGACATAGGGAAGTCCGGGGTCGCGGATGCCGAGATAAGCTTTCATGCTGCGCGCGGCCTTGCGGCCCGCGCCCATGGCCTGGATCACCGTTGCCGCGCCGGTGACGATGTCGCCGCCTGCGAATACGCCCGCCACCGAGGTGGCCAGGCTGTCGTCGGCGCCGATATAGCCCCATTTATTCAGCTTGAGTTTCGACGTTTGTCCCATGATCGGGTTCGCATTCGTTCCGATCGCATACACGATCAGATCGGTCTCGAAATCGAATTCGCTGCCCGCGACCGGCACCGGCCGGCGCCTGCCGGAATCGTCCGGCTCGCCCAGTTCCATGCGCACGCAGCGCATGCCGCGCACATTGCCCTTGCCGTCGTCGAGCACCGCAACCGGAGCGGTGAGCCAGTGGAATTCCACCCCCTCCTGCTCGGCGTGATGCACTTCCTCGGCGCGCGCCGGCGCCTCGGTGCGCGAACGGCGATAGACGCAGTAAACCTTCTCCGCGCCCAGGCGCAGCGACACGCGCGTCGCGTCCATCGCGGTGTTGCCCGCGCCGACCACGGCGACGCGCTTGCCGATCGGCAGCGGCGTGTCGTAATTGGGGAAATCGCGCGCGCGCATCAGGTTGCAGCGCGTCAGCAGCTCGTTTGCCGAGAGCACGCCGTTGGACGAATCGCCGGGGATGTTGAGCATGGTCGGATAGCCCGCGCCGACGCCGATGAACACGGTGTGAAAGCCCATTTCGTCGATCATCTGCTCGATCGTGAACAGGCGACCGACCAGGGTATTGCATTCGAACTTGACCCCGAGCTTTTTCAGGTTGTTGATCTCGGCGTCGATCACCGTATTGGGCAGGCGAAAATCAGGGATGCCGTATTTGAGCACGCCGCCCGCCTGATGGAAGGCTTCGTACACGGTGACATCGCAGCCCGCCTTGGCCATGTCCGCCGCGCAGGCCATGCCGGCCGGCCCCGAGCCGACGATGCCGACGCGGAAGCGGTTGGGTTCGATATACGGGATGTTGACCCAGCCTTCCTTGATCGCGGTGTCGCCGACGAAGCGCTCCATGCGCCCGATCGCAACCGGCTCCAGCGAATCGCCCACGGTGCAAACGCCTTCGCACTGGTTTTCCTGCGGGCAGACGCGGCCGCAGATCGAGGGCAGCAGATTGGTGTCGGTGAGGATATCGTAGGCGCCGCGCAGGTTCTTTTCGTTGATCTTCTGAATGAAACCGGGGATGTTGATGCTCACCGGGCAGCCCGCCACGCAGGGCTGGTCCGGGCACATCAGGCAGCGCTCGGATTCGTGCAGCGCTTCTTCCAGGTTGTAGCCGCAGGCCACTTCCTCGAAATTCTTTGCGCGCGCCTGCGCATCCTGCTCGCGCATCGGTGTGCGTTCCTGCGGTATGGTGCGTATCGTCTTTTTCTTCGCCATCTCTCTATCCTTTAGCCACTATGCGGATCGCGGCAGGCCAGCGTCGCTGCCGTGCCGCGACATCAACCGTTAAATCGATCAACCTCCGGGCGCGTCCTCGAACGGATCGGGCAGCTCGAGCAATTCGGCCTGCTGCGCGTGCCCGCGCGCCAGGGCATCGAGCGCGTGCGCGCCGACCTGCTTGGTCATGCGGCAGCTCTCCGACCAGCGCTCGTGCGCTTCCTTTTCCACCTTGGTATAGCGCGAAAGGCGCACCATCAGGTCGTCGAAATCGACCAGGTGGCCGTCGAAATCCGGACCGTCGACGCAGGCGAATTTCACCTTGTCGCCGACCTTCACGCGGCAGCCGCCGCACATGCCGGTGCCGTCGACCATGATCGGATTGACGCTCACCATGGTCTTGATCTTGGCCGCGCGCGTCGCATCGGCGCAAGCCTTCATCATCACCGGCGGGCCGATCGCGACCACTTCGTCGATGTCGGCGTGGCCGGCGAGCGCAACTTTGATGCCGTCGGTAACAAAGCCTTTCATCCCGACCGAGCCGTCGTTGGTGCACAGGATCAACTCGTCGCACACGGCGCGGAACTTGTCTTCCCAGAACACGAGATCCTTGTTGCGGAAACCGAGGACCCCGATCACGTAGGCACCGGCCTCTTTATAGCCGCGCGCCTGCGGAAACACCGGCGCGACGCCGAGGCCGCCGCCCACGCACACGACCTTTTTCGCATGACTGATCTGGGTGGGAATCCCCATCGGTCCGACCATGCCGTAGAGCGAGGTGCCGACCTTGCATTCCTGCTGCATCTGCCTGGTGGTCTTGCCCACGGCCTGGATCACCAGCGTGATCGTTCCTTTCTTGCGGTCGAAGTCCGCAATGGTGAGCGGAATACGCTCGCCGTGCTCGTTCAGCATCACGATCACGAACTGCCCCGGCTTCGCCGCCTTCGCCATCAGCGGATGGCGCACCTCGAGCAGATAGGTGACGTCGGAGAAATCCTCGCGCGTCACGATTTCGAAATTGGACATTGCATTCGCCTTCATATCGGCCCGCCTTTGCCGGCTTGTCTATCGGGTAATGGGGTATGGGATGGGATCGGCTGGCTCGCCGTCTTTTGCGCCGCTGAAGGGTTGAGCGAAACCTGCCTTCTGCTCAACCGCATTCGATCCAGGGCAACTTCCTGAACTCGCGCCGCACGCGGGCGAGCACGCCGATTTCCTGGAGCTATGCTTCAACCTGTTGCCATTCAACGCGTATTCCACCTATGCGACGGGGCAAGTATCTGCCCGAGAGTGGCGAGGCGTTTTGACCTAGATCAAACACCCCGATACCAGAGGGAAAATGCCGCGAATTCGGAGGAGAAGTAGAGGCGCGAATGCCGGCGAAGCCAAGGCTGGGCGCGGCCTGCAGCGAGTTGCATGCTCGCACTGTGCTTAACGTCGACGCGGGTGCGTGAACGCGCAGCTCAGCGCGCCGGCTGCGCGCTGCCGACTTTTTTTCAGCGGTCGTGTGGAGGACCGGGCCTTGCGGCCGCAGGTTCAACCGAAGTGGATTTGCGCCTCAGTGCGAAGATAATCGCGCACCGGACAGACGCACAGCCGGCTGTGTCCGTATGCGACGCGACAAGTGCAATGCACTTGCTCCCTCGAGGCAAGGCGCATCAACAAGCGCCTGCCAGCTCACGCCTCGGCCATGCCATACCGCGTGGGATCGGGCACACAGGCGGCGCCGAAACCCGCGCGGCGCAGGCGGCTGCCGCGTGCGGCAGCGCGCGCCTGGGCTAGAGCTGATTCGCCGGCGGCGACGAAGGGTGGATGTAAGCCCAGCCCTCGGCCTCGCGGATCGTGATCTCGCCCATCCCCGAGGGCACGATCTTGATGAAGCCATAGAGGTCGTGCCGGTCGATGTGCAGCTCGTGCAGCGTGTTCGCGCATTGCGCGAGCTCCACGCCGTCGCCCTGGAGCGCACGCAGCTTCTTCTCGAAACCGTTGTTCTTAGCGTAGACCTCGAAGCCCTTGCTGTTCGCGAGCAGCTCGATGTGCAGCGTACGACCCTTGAAGCGCGGATCGTGCAGCAGGTTCTCGACGTTGTTGAGCGTCTTCTTGATCGTGGCCTGGTCGCCGCGGTCGATGTGAAAGATGACCCCGTATTCGGATTTGGTCGGCTGCGCGCCGGCGGCGAAAGCGCCACCGGCGGCGAGGCCCACTGCCGCGGCCGCGCACGCCGCCATGCAGCGCACCGTACCGGATCTGCCTCGAGTTGCTTGCTTGCGGTTCATACGTTCCTCCTCCACGAAATTGAGCAGACCGCCCTGCGGTCGGACCGCTTGCCTACGCTCCGATCGGGCTGCTCAGCTCATCCCAGTCGCCTTGGTTGTCCTCCCAGCGCACGGTGACCTTGTCGCCGACCTTGCCGTCTTTCACCTTGACGGCGATGAACGGGTCGTTCGACGAGCCGATGCTGAGGTTGGCAGCGAAGATCTGCTTGCCGTTGAGAGCCACGGTGACGGTCTTGACGAAGCGCTGCGGCTTTTTGACCTCGAACTGCTTGGTTTGCTTGTTGCGCACCAGCCCAGTGACGATCTTGTAGTCAATCAATGCCTGAATCAAGGTTACCCCGCCGTTCGCGCGGGCCCGCATCCGTATGGTGCCTAGCTTGAGTGCCATGTCGTTCCCCTTATCCGCCGCAGCCGCCGATGGTGACCTTGATCAGGGCCTTGCCGCCGTAGAGCTTGCCGTCGGCAGTCTTCGCCACGCCCAGGACGTGCTGCGTCTGGGCCAGGCGAATGCGCGTCGATACATAGGGCAGCGCCCCCGCGTCGAACTTGAACTCGGAGTTGAGCGGGAACGGGTTTTTCTCGGCAAACAGACTGATCGCGACCACGTTGGGCAGGTCGGACTCGATGCTTACCGGTACCACGGCGCCGTTCTCGGCTATGTCCGGGGCGGTGATCGTTACATGCCCCATCTCGATGGCTTCGCCGCCATCGGCGAGCGTGATAGCCTTTTTCTGGTCGCGGGTGCCGAAGGCCGTCGCGGGCCACTCGGCCAGCGCGGTCTCGGGCAGCAGGCCCGCTCCCAGCGCGAAGCCCAGCGTGCCGAGCGAGGCGGCACCTTTCAGCAGGAATCTGCGGCGCTGATCCATGGTCATGGGTTCTCCTTAGCGTTCCATGTAGGTTTCAAAACGGTCTGGATGTTCCGCTCGCGGGGTCCAGCCCGCGATGCGTCATCGCAATATAAAGATTCGACAGGGCACAGCTTTATTCCCTCGACGTGCTAGGCTTCGACGTAAACCCAGCCTTGATGCAGGCGCTTGACGACCTCTTGCACCGCCGAGGGCGCGAGATCCACTCCCTTGAGCAGCCGCAGCGACTGCCCCTGCTCGCCCAAAGCGTTGAGCGTGGCACCGCAGGCCACGATGCGCAGATTGGGATAGCGCTTCATGAGCCGCGCGAACTCATCGCTGTATGGAAAGAAGTCGGCGCTGAGGAACTGCAGCGCCATGCCGTTCACGACCACTTCCACTTTGAGCCCGCTGCTGCGATAGTGTTCGAGCAAATCGCTCGCGCGCTGCAGCGTGGCGTTCACGTCCTTGCCCTCGAACGACACCAGGTGCAAGAGCACGCCGGGCACCTCGGCCTGCGACGCAGTGAGGCGCACTCCGCCCAGCGCCGCGAGGTCCTGCTCGAGCGCACCGTTCCCGCCGTGCGCCAGCCAGCCGGTGCCGAACGCCGCAGCGAGCAGCATGACCGCCAAAGCGCCGCCGAGCGCGCGTTGCAGGCCCGCACGGGCGCTGCGGCGCGGCGCCGCGGCGGGTTGCAGCGGCATGCCCGGCGGGCGCTCGAAGGCGATGCGCACCAGCTCTTTGAGCTCGCCGAGTTCGGCCACCTCCCGGCTGCGCACCGGGTTGCGCACCAGCTCCTCGAGGAGTTCGGCGCGCTCGTCGGGGTCGAGCTCGTCGTCGATGTAAGCGTGTGCGCGGATTTCATCGTGTGTGGGCGACATAGTCTAATTCTCCCGGGCGACGACCCGCAGCCGCGGCTGCTGCCGCATGCCCGCGGACTGTGCCTCAATAATCGCGCGCAGCGCTTGGCGCGCGCGGTAAAGCCGGCTCATCACGGTGCCAATGGGGATATCGAGGATCTCGGCGACCTCGGCGTAACTGCTGCCGTTGAGGTCCACCAGCGTAATCACCTGGCGCTGGTCGAGCGGCAGCTTGCAGATGGCATTGCGCACGCAGCGCACGATCTCGTTGCGCTCGCTGGCGCTTTCGGTGGACTCGACGCACTCGAGCAGCTCGTGATGCGCCAGCACGATTTCCTCGAGCGGCTCGTTCGGCCGCCGCCCGCGCAGGTGGCTGAGGAAGCAGTTGTGCAGGATCGCGTACAACCAAGCCTGGAACTTCTGCGGGTCATTGAGCTGATCGATCCGGCTGAGCGCCCTGAGCATTGCCTCCTGGGACAGGTCGGCCGCCAGCGCGGTGTCGCAGCACCAGCTATAAGCCATACGGTACAAGCGGTGGTGTTCAGCGGCCAGCAATTGCGCGAGCTCCGGGCCCGAGTTTCGAACATTCATCCTTCTTCCCCCTGGAGGTGAATATTTCTTGTGCTTTGCTACGTATACAGCAGATAGACGCTGCAGGTGGAGCCAATATTCCCGCTGCACTGCGGCATGCGCTTTATTCGCAGGATGCGGGAATAGCGCAGCGCCCTCGGCCATCTTACATGAACAAGGCCTGCGCGCCGCGAACCAGGACAGCCCAACCGATGACGCCCTCCCGCCGTGAATTTCTGCGGATGCTCGCCATGGCGAGCGCCGCCGGCTTTCCAGCCGCGCGCTTGCTGGCCGCGAGCGGGTCGGCCGACGACCCGTACCGGATCCCGGACTACGGCAACGTCACGCTGCTGCACTTCACCGACACGCACGCCCAGTTGCATCCGGTTTGGTGGCGCGAACCCGATACCAACATCGGCGTCGGCGCGGTGCGCGGCCGGCCCCCGCATCTTACCGGCGGCTACGCCGCGCGCTACTACGGCGTCGCGCCGGGCAGCCGCGAGGCCTACGCCGTGGACTGCCTGTCTTTCACCGAGCTTGCAAAACGCTATGGGCGCGTCGGCGGCTTCGCCCATCTGGCCGCGCTGGTCAAGCGCTTTCGCGCCGAGCGCCCCGGCAAGGTGCTGCTGCTCGACGGCGGCGACACCTGGCAGGGCTCGGGGACCGCGCTGTGGACCCAGGGCGCCGACATGGTCGGGGCGCAGAACCTGCTCGGCGTCGATGCCATGGTCGGGCACTGGGACTTCACCTACGGCGAAAAGCGCGTCGAGCAGATCGTCAAGCACGAGCTGCGCTTTCCGTTCATCTCGCAGAACGTGTTCAGCCAGCCATGGGGCGACTCGGTCTTTCCTCCCTATGTGATACGTGAAATGGGCGGGCGCACGATCGCGGTCATCGGCCAGTCCTTCCCCTACACGCCGATCGCCAACCCCCGCTACATGATCCCGAACTGGAGCTTCGGCATCCAAGCGCCGCACCTGCAGAAGGTGGTCGAAGAGTGCCGCGGCAAGCGCCACGCCGACTGCGTCGTGCTGCTGTCGCACAACGGTGCCGACGTCGACGTCAAGCTCGCGAGCCAGGTCAAGGGCATCGACATCATCCTCGGCGGACACACGCACGACATGATGGGGCCACGGCCGGTCGTGGTCGACGGCACGGTCATCATCAACACTTCCACCAACGGCAAGGTGCTGGCACGCTTCGACCTGGACGTCGGCAAAGGGCGCTTGAACGGCTACCGCCTGCACTACCTGCCGGTGCTCGCGAGCCTGATTCCCGCCGACCCGGAGATGGCCGCCTATATCGACAAGGTGCGCGCGCCCTACGCTGCGAAGCTCGCCGAACCGCTCGCGGTCACCGAGAGCCTGCTGTACCGGCGCGGCAACTTCAACGGGCCGCTGGACCAGCTGCTGGTGCAGGCGCTGATGGAGGAAAAGGACTGCGAAGCCGCGTTCTCGCCGGGCTTTCGCTGGGGCCCGTGCAAGCTGCCGGGCGAGACCATCACCTTCGAGGACGTCATGGCGCAGACCGCGATTACCTATCCGCAGGTGACCGTGAACCACTACACCGGCGCGCAGATAAAAAGCATCATGGAGCAGGTCGCCGACAACCTGTACAACAAGGATCCCTACTACGTGCAGGGCGGGGACATGGTGCGCGTGGGCAACGTGCAGTACGTCATGGACCCCGGCGCGGGCTACCCGCACTACATCCGCGAGCTGCGCATCGGCGGCAAGCCCGTCGAGCCCGACCGCAAGTACAAGTTCGCGGGCTGGGCATCGGTCGCCGCGCCGGTCGAGGGCGAGCCGGTGTGGGAGGTCTACGCGCGCTGGCTCAGGCGCCAGAAGCGCGTGCGCGTCGATCACCTCGACCTGCCGCGCCTCGCCGGCGACATGAAGGGCAACCCCGGGATAGCCCATCCGGACAGCTACGGAATCTGACCCCCGCGCCACGCACCCTTCCACGCACAGGAGCCCCATCATGAATGCTTTCGCCAGAATCCTTGTCGTCGCGGCAGTGCTGCTGTTCGCCAACGGCTACGCGCCGGGCGCAGCGGCCGCGCCCCTCAACGACGCCGATGCGCTGCAAGGCCAGCACCAGGCCAAAGCCGTGTTCATGATCGACGTCAACGACCCGCGCAAGCTCGCGCATGTGCTCAAGGTGATCGAGGAAACCGACGCCGGCCTGGCGAAGCAGAACGTCAAGCCCCACCTCGTGGTGGTGGTCATCGGCCCCGCGGTCGCCTTCGTGACCAGGGACCGGCGCGGCATCCCGTACATGGAGCAGTCCGCCGTCGCCCAGACCCAGGCGACAGTCAAAAAGCTCGACGCCATGGGCGTGCGGCTCGAGGCCTGTGGCGTGGCCTTGAAGGGCATGGACATCGAGCCCGGCGACGTGATTTCCGCGGTGCATCCGGTGGGCAACGGCTACATCTCGGCGATCGGCTACCAGGCGCAGGGCTACGCGCTGGTGCCGGTCTATTGAGGGGCGGACCAAAATTCGGCAGCGGACCGCTTGATCCAAGCCTGTTCCCGTCTGGCTTTCCGTTTCCGGCTTTTGCGGAGATTGGCTTAACGGCAGCCGCATGACGAGGCGAATTTTGCGCGCCTTGCGGACGCCGCAACCGGGCAACACAAACTACTATCAACCATTCAGAAGGAGGAGAAACATGCCCACAAAACCCTGGCCCCGACTCGCCGCCACCGCGGCGCTCACCGCCGGACTCGCGGTCGCCTTGCCGGCGCAGGCCGAGCACTGGGAGCTGCAGAAAAACTGGAACTACGACAAGGTCGCGTACATCCACGACCTGCCGTTCGCCCAGAAAAAGATCGTGCTACAGGTGTCGCAAGGCGACAAGGAGCGCTGGGGCCTGGCGCTCAACAATGTGGCCAACCTGCTCCAGTACTGGGGGCAAGGCAAGGTTCGAGTCGTCCTGGTCGCCTACGGGCCGGGACTGGGCATGCTGCTGGCGAACTCGCCGGTCGCGGCGCGCATCCAGAGCCTCAACGCCGAGGGCGTCGAGTTCGACGCCTGCCACCAGACGATGCTGGGCATAAAGCACAAGACCGGCAAGCTGCCCAAGCTGGTGCCGCAGGCCGCGGTCGTGCCGGGGGGCATCATACGGCTGATGCAACTGCAGGAGGACCACTTCGACTACGTGAAACCCTGAAGCGGAACCGCGCGCGAGTGAGCACGTCCTACCACCGGCGCCTGAGACTCCTAGTCGCGGCGCTCGCCCTGGCAAGCCCCTGGGCGCTCGCCGGGGACTTGCCGACCTTCCCGGGACTGCTTTCGATACCGATCCCGAAGCAATACGGCTACGGCGGCTATTTCGCGCAGCACCAGCCGGTGAAGATCGTGTTCGGCGTCAGTGATCCGGGCGGACAACTCAAGGAGACGCTCGCCAACGCGGCTTACGTCATCCGCGACCTGAAGTCGCGCGGGGCCGCGTACAGCATCCAGGTCGTGCTCTACGGGAACGCGGTGCGGGCGGCGGACGCGTTCGGCCAGCGCTACGCCGGCTACGCGCCGCTGCTCGAGGCGCTCGCGAAGCAGGGCGTGCAGTTTCGCGTCTGCTACAACTCGCTCGCGAGCCTGCACCAGGATCCCGCGAGCGTTTACGATTACATGAAAGTGGTGCCGGCGGGGATCCTGCAGATCGCGAAGAAGGAAATGCAGGGCTACGCCTACGTGTCGAACCGCTGAAGTGCGCGGCGCAGGGAATATTCCCCCGCCGCCGCGCGTCCTATAGGAATTGGCGGCTCAAGCCGCAGCTTTGCCGTGCGTACCCGGTGCTCCGCGGGGCACGCGGCCCAACGATCGGAGAGGAGGAGGGAGGGACCATGTCTGCAAATCTGACGCGCGCCTGTCGCGCGCTCGCCGTCGCGCTCGCGGCTCTCGGAACGAGCGTGGCCGTGCAAGCCGCCGCCTCCCCGAGCGACATCGCCGCCGGCAAGCAGCTCGCGTTCTCGCGCAAGGACGGCAACTGCGTGGCCTGCCACAGCCTGCCGGGCGCCGACATGCCCGGCAACGTCGGGCCGTCCTTGGGGCCCTGGATCAAGCAGGTGTTCCACAGCAAGGAAGCGCTGGTGCGGTATCTGTACAATCCACAGGCCACTTTTTCGCATACGGTCATGCCGCCGTTCGGCAAGAACGGGATGCTGAGCGAGAAGCAACTATCGCAGGTTGCCGATTATCTGTGGTCACTGACTGAAAAGGGGGAGCGCCGATGAGACGAGCACTGTTCTTCGCCGCCTGCGCGAGCGCGAGCCTGATCGCTGCGACCGCGCACGCCGGGCAGGCCGAGTGGTGGAAAGTGAACGACCCGAGCGCCGCGCCGACGCACACCCGCGCCGCGATTACTCATTACTACCGGCAGCAGTTCCCCAAACTGGGACTGCAGGATTTCGCCTTGGGCAGCGGGGCGCTCAATAAGCAGCTGCGCCAGCAGGATGAGCAGCTCGCGGCGTTCAGCCCGGCGGAGTTCGTGCTCGACAAGGGTGCCAAGCTGTGGCGCCAGCCCTTGCCCGACGGGAAGACCTACGCCAGCTGCTACTCCGACGGCGGCAAGGGCGCGGCGACGCACTACCCGATGTACAGCGAGCAGCAGCACGAAGTCGTGACCCTGCCGATGAGCCTCAACGCGTGCCGCACGCAGCACGGCGCCAAGGCATTGCCCTACGGCAAAGGGGACTTACTCGCGCTCGAAACGTATCTCGACTCGCTGTCGAACGGCATGCCGATCGACGTCAAGGCCGATTCGACCGAGGCCGTGCAGGCGTTCCAGGCGGGACAGAAGTTCTTCTTTCAGCGCGCGGGCCAGCTCGACCTGGCATGCGCCAGCTGCCATGTCGGCGCGGTCGGCCACTACCTGCGCGCACAGCTGCTCTCGCCCGCGGTCGGTATGAGCGCCACGTTTCCCAAGTACCGCATGAAGTGGGGCGCGGTCGGCACACTGCAGCAGCGCTTTCGCGGCTGCCAGAAGAAGATCCGCGCCAAGCCCGAGGCATTCGAGAGCGTGGACTACAGAAACCTGCAATTCTTTCTTACCTACCTGAGCGACGGCATCAAGCTCGACGTGCCGGGCAACGGTTCCTGAGCGAGGGCCGGGGCACCGGTGGCTGTCCGCCGAGATGTCGGGCGGTACGCGCATCCGGCCCCGGAGCAGTTCATGAGGGACGCCTAAATAGCAGATCGATCGATGGTCTGCGGCCGGTCCGCGCCGCAGGCCATCGATGACAAGAGAGTTGCCGGTAGCTGACTCTTTGATTTGTGGTAGGGCGTCGGAGGCTCGAACTCCGGACCAACTGATTAAGAGTCAGCTGCTCTACCAACTGAGCTAACGCCCCATACGTAACGAACAGGCCTGTACGGCGCCGATCCGCTTGAACTCTTGGTAGGCCGTGCCAGATTCGAACTGGCGACCAACGGATTAAAAGTCCGCTGCTCTACCGGCTGAGCTAACGACCCGAAAAGAGGCGCGATTTTAATTTGCCGGGGGTGCTTGTGTCAATGAAATCCGGGCTTGACGGCACTGGATTCGCCGCAGTGGTGATGGCAAATTGCTGCGCGGGGAGCGAAAAATCTCATGCTTCCCGCAACATGCGCGCGTATTGCCATTTCATGGTCAAGGCCGCCCCGGTAACGATGGAAACGAAGGTCAGCATGGAGCCCAGCGCCAGCGTGGAAAAACCGCTGATGCCCTGACCGATCGTACACCCCATGGCGGTGACGCCGCCAAAGCCCATCAGCACGCCGCCTATCATGTGGTTGGCGGTATCCCGGGGGTCGCGGAAGCTTTCCCAGTGAAATTTCCCGCTCGCCAATGCATACGCAGCCGAGCCTGCGACGACGCCCAGAGCCGAAGCTATGCCGAAAGTGACGATTCTGCTGGTATCGGTCCAGAACATGAGCAATTCCAACACATAGGCTTGCGGCGCGACGAAGGAGAGCGATTCCAGGCGGCCGCTGTTGGTGGCGACAAAGGCTTCCTGCAGCGTGTTGGGATCCTCGGCCAGATATCCGAGCTTGCCACTCACATACCAGCCGCCGATCACCACCAGCCCCACGATCACGCCGCCGAGGATGCCGTCGAAGTTGTGGCGGAAGTCGCGATCCTTGAATACGAACAGGAGCAGCAGACCTGCCACGATTGCGCTCGAGAGCATGACCATGGTGTTCCTGTCCGCGCCGAACGCCTTGGCCAGCAGCGAAGGCAGGTCCTGGCCGGTCGACAAGTGAATCGTCACCGGGTCGAGCACCGCCACGCGGAAAGCCCCGAACAGGCCCTTGAGCGTGACGTAGGCGGCAATGCCGAGGAACACGAACACCACCAGCGACTTGAGGCTGCCGCCGCCGATGCGGATCAGGGTCTTGCTGGCGCAGCCCGAGCCCAGGGTCATGCCCACGCCGAACGCGAGGCCGCCGACGAGGTAGGACAGCCAGATGAAATTCGGGCCGGGATAAATCGACTTGGACAGATCGACGACGCCGGCGAGCTGCAATGCATTCGAGCCGATGATGGCCACGGCGATCGCAAGCAGCCACATGCGCATGCGCCCCCAGTCGCCCATATTGACCATGTCGGACACCGCACCCATGGTGCAGAAGTTGGTCTTGTTCGCTACCGCACCGAATACGAAAGCCAGGGCGAAACCGCCCCAGGCCACGGTGGTCGCAATTGCCGCCGGATTGACGTCGTTCATGGGCCTCCTACCCTTTTCTTTTATGGAACCCGCGGATTCTAGTCTGGGCTGCTATCCGCGCAAGCAAAATCTTTTAGCGCCAAAATAACTCCGCCCTATGCACCGCCGCGTCGCCACGCGGGGCCGGCGCTCAGATCAAACATGCCCGGTTCCATAGCGCGTCGGATCGGCCACGCCGGCGGTCTCGAAACCCGCGCGGCGCAGGCGGCAGGAATCGCACACCCCGCAGGCGCGCCCTTCGGCATCGGCCTGATAGCAGGATACGGTGAGGCCGTAGTTCACGCCCAGCTTCACGCCCTGTTCGATGATCTCCGCCTTGCTCATGGCGATGATAGGTGTGTGCAAAGTGAGCTTGTGGCCTTCCACCGCGGTCTTGGTGGCGAGATTGGCCATTTGCTCGAAGGCGCGTATGTACTCGGGGCGGCAGTCTGGATAGCCGGAATAGTCGACCGCGTTGGCGCCGAAGAACAGGTCCTGCGCCGCGAGCACCTCCGCCCAGGCGAGTCCGAGGGAAAGCATGATGGTATTGCGCGCCGGCACGTAGGTGACGGGAATGGCGTCTTTTTGCACACCGCGGGTCGGCACGGCGATATGCTCGTCCGTCAGCGCCGAGCCGCCGAATGCGGTGAGGTCGATCCTTACGGTTTTCTGCTCCACCGCGCCCAGCGCGCGCGCGACGCGCCGGGCGGCATCTAGTTCCACGCGGTGGCGCTGGCCGTAATCGACCGACAGTGCGTAGCAGGCGTAACCCTGGCGCACGGCCAGCGCCAGCACGGTGGCCGAATCGAGCCCGCCCGAGAGAAGAACGACGGCTTTGCGCATGGGACCAGCCATAGCCTGTAGGAGCGAGCTTGTGCCCGGAAGGAAATCCCCTTGGGGGACTCGCGAATAATAAGGTCCGCGGGCTGCTGGGATTCCCGCTTAACGCTTACCCGCGAGGCGTTGCCTGGCCTGTTCCGCCGCCGGCGTGCCGGGATATTTCTTCAGCAGCGTACGCAGGGTTTCGCGCGCTGTCCGCGTTGCGCCCATCTCCGCCTGGCAGCTGGCGATGTTGAGCAGCGCATCCGGCGCCTTCGCGCTGTCGGGCCAGGACGCGAGCACTTTTTGCTGCGCGGCAATCGCCATCTTGTAGTCGCGCAGCGCATAGTACGCATTGCCGATCCAGTACTGCGCGCTCGATACCTGCTGGCTGTCGGGATAGGTGGCGAGAAAACTCTGAAACCCGGCCACGGACGCCTGATAGTTGCCAAGCTTGAACTGGTTCAGCGCCGCCTCGTAGGCCTTGCCCTCAAGAACCGGATCGGGCGTGTTTGCCGCCGGCGTCTCCTGCCCCTTGGCGTTGGCCTCGAGCTTGCGCAAGCGCGCATCCAGGTCGGTGTACAGATCCTTCTGCCGCTGGTCCAGCGTATCGATCTGGTGGCCCTGCACCTCGATCTGACCGCGTATGTTCGCCAGATCCTGTTTCAGCTCATCGAGTTGCTTGGCGAAGTCGAACGTGCGGTTCTGCGCCATCGACTCGAGCCGGGTCAGACGCGTTTCCGCCGCCTTCTGATTCGCTTCGACCTGCTCGCGCAGATTGGCGACCGCCTGCCGCGCCTGCTCGTCGTCGAAGATGCCGGCGTGTGCAACGCCGGCAACCAGACAAAGACCCAGCAGCAGGACGGCGCGCAGCTTCATCTTGTCAATACTCACCGTTGTAAAGCATGTCGCTGCGCCGGTTCTGGCTATAGCACGCCTCGGTCTGCTCGGTGCAGCGCGGCTTTTCCTCGCCCAAGCTAACTGCTTCGATCTGGCTGTCCGGCGCGCCCATCAGTTCCAGCATTTTCTTTACGCCGTCCGCGCGCCTCTGTCCCAGAGCGATGTTGTATTCGCGGCTGCCACGCTCGTCGGTGTTGCCCTGGATCAGCATCTTCGCGTTCGGATGGCTCGCCAGATAATCGGCATGCGCCTGGATCATCGGTTTGTACTGATCCTTGATGTTGTATTTGTCGAAGTCATAGTAAATGCTGCGCTTTGACAGGATGTTGTTCGGATCCTTGAGCGGATTCGCCGTTTGCTCCGCCTTGGGCGCGACCGGCGTGACCGCGGCACCGCCCTGGGAATTCGCGCTCGGCGTACGATCCTCGACCCCGGCCTTGGACCCCGCTGGCGGCGTGCTGGCACAACCTGCAAGCAGGACCACCGCTACCAAACCAAGCAATCTTTTCATGCCCTTCTCCTTCTGGTTGTCTATCTGTCGTTCCAAGATCAGGGATGCACCCCCTGACACGTCCCTAACTCAGAGGCCGCTTCGATAATTCTGAAACGTCCCCTTAGCGTTTGCTGCAAAACGAGAGGATATCCCGCAAGGAGGCTGTCCCCTCAAGGGGATCGAAAGCCTCCGGCACACCCCCTCTCATTACCCTAGCACATGGCCGTTTCGATAATTATGAAACTGCCGATTAATTGTTGTTAACAAACGGGCCCCACGCGGGCTCACGCACGTCGGCGGCCTGTATCGACAGGCGCTCCTTCACCCTGCCATCGATCGAAACCGCCGCGAGCGAGCCGCGGCCATTGCTCTGCGTGGCGTACAGTATCATTTTGCCGTTGGGAGCAAAGCTGGGCGATTCGTCGTGTGCTCCGTCGGTAAGCGCCTGCGTCTGGCCACTTGCCAAGTCGAGCACTTTCAGCTCGAAACGCCCGTTATCGCGCGAAATATAGGCCATAGTCTTGCCGTCGGGAGAAATGCGCGGCGACACGTTGTAGTCGCCGTCGAAGGTAATGCGCGTAACATCCCCCCCATTCACGTTCATACGGTAAATCTGCGGGCTACCGCCGCGGTCCGACGTGAAATAGATAGTTCGACCATCAGGCGCGAAAAAAGGTTCCGTATTGATCGAGTCGGATTGAGTGATGCGGCGCGGGCTGCTGCCGTCTACCCCGATGAGGAAGATCTGCGATCCGCCATCCTTGGACAGCACCACCGCCAGTTCCTTGCCGTCGACGGACCAGGCGGGCGCGCTGTTGGAGCCCTTGAAATTCGCCACCACATGGCGCTGCCCGGAAACCAGCGAATGCACATACACGACCGGCTTCTTGTTCTCGAATGAAACATAGGCGAGGCGGGTGCCGTCGGGCGACCATGCCGGGGAAATGATCGGCTCGTACGAGGCCAGCGCGGTCTGCGCGTCGTAGCCGTCGGCATCGGCGATCTGCAACTCGTAGCGGTGCCCGCGCTTCACCACGTAGGCGATACGCGTGGAAAACACGCCGCGATCGCCGGTCAGTTTTTCGTAGATTATATCGGCGATGCGGTGCGCGGTCGCACGCACTTGCTGCGCGGTCAGGGTAAAAGCGACACCGGCGATCTGGGTTTGCCTGGGCACGTCGAGCAGGCGGAAACTCGCTTCGAAGCGCCCGTCGGCCAGAGGCGCCACGCTGCCGATGACCAAGGCGTCGGCATTGCGGCTTTTCCAGTCGTCGAAATTGACCTGAGCCGCCTCGGTCGGCGGCGGATTGACGTTGGCCGCATACAGCGTACGGAAGCGCCCGCTCCGTTGCAAATCGGCTTCGACGATATCGCTGATGCTCTGCGACAGCACCTGCTCGCCGGCGAAATGCAGCACGCCGATCGGGATCTGGTTGGCGCCGCCGCCGATGATTTCGATGGACAGCTGCGCCTGCGCGCTGGAACAAACAAACGCGAGCAGCAGCAACAAAAAGCGGTACACGATTCGCATGCGGGACCCTGAGAAAACGTTCGAGAGATTATACCCGTAGTGTCGGCGGATTCAGTCCGACGGCTTGAAGTGGATTTCCAGGTTCCGTTGGAACTGGTCCGGCTGGTCCGGTTTGGGCAATGGGGAGGACTTATATATTGCCCGCTCCACCGCCGCATCGTAAGCCTGAAAACCGCTGGACTTGCGCAGCGTGACCGACATGACTTCGCCGGTAGGCAATTGCACCACGTCGAAGATCGCCTCCGCGTTCGCGGGGACATCCGGCGGCAGCACCACGTTGCTCTTTATTTTGCCTTTGAGCTTGGCGATGTATGCCGCTTCCGCGTTGGCGGCGGCGGCAGCTGCGTCGCGCCGGAACTGGTCCAGAACTGTCTCCTTCTCCACTTGCTGCTTGACCGCCGCGGTCTCCTGCGCCAGTTGCGCGCGTATATCCTTGCGAAGGTCGATTCTGAGTCTGGGTGGCGGCTTCTTCTTCGGCGGCTTTTTGACTTCCTTCTTTTTCTCCAGTGCGATGTCGGGCTTGTGCGGCTCGACCGCCTTCTCGACCACCTTGGGTTCGGGCTTGGGTTCCGGCTTGACCTCGACTTTGGGTACGGGTTTCGGTACCGGCTGGGGCTTCGGCACGGGCGCGGGTTTCGGTTGAGGCACCGGTTTGACCTCCGGCTTGGGCGCGGGTTTTCCCGGCACGGGGCCGGGCAGGCTGTTCCACAACTGGACCGTCACCGCATCCGGCTCGTGGCTTTGCCAGTGCACGCCGAAGATCAGGAACACTGCCAACAGCACATGCACCAGCACAGCGAGAATCACCGCGGGAACCTTGCCCGGCTCCTCGTATGCAAAAGCGCCGGCCGCCGCGCTCATCGTTCCGCAGGCTTCACCAGCAGGCCGACTTTGCTCACATTCTGCTTTTGCAACTCGTCCATTACCTTGAGCACCTCTTCATAGCGCACGCTCTTGTCCGCGGCGATCACCACCGCCTGATCCGGATGGTCTTTTTGCTTTTGCTGTAACGCGGCGACCAGTTCGGCGGTTGACACGGCGTGTTCGCTCGAGCCGGTCTTGCTCCGCTCGCGCAACAGCAGCGATGCATCGGCCTTGATCACCACCTCCAGCGGAAACTCGGGCGGATGCGCCGACTTGCCCACCGAAGGCAGCTCGACCACGCCCGGGTTCACCAGCGGCGCGGTGATCATGAATATCACCAGCAGCACCAGCATCACGTCGATATAGGGCACGACGTTGATCTCGCTCATCGCACGGCGCGGGCGTGACATCGCTCGCTTCCCTATTTGCTCGCGCCGGACTGGCGCTGCAGAATGTTGGAAAACTCCTCGATGAAACTCTCGAAGCGGATGGCGAGGCGGTCGATGTCGTGCGCGTAGCGGTTATAGGCGACTACGGCTGGAATCGCGGCGAACAAGCCGATGGCGGTGGAAACCAGCGCCTCGGCGATACCCGGCGCAACGTGCGCGAGCGTCGCCTGGCTGACGTTGGCAAGAGCGCGAAACGCATTCATGATGCCCCACACCGTGCCGAACAGACCGACGTAGGGGCTGACCGAACCGACCGAGGCGAGAAAAGACAGGTGCCGGTCCAGGTTGTCCATCTCGCGCTGATAGGTGGCGCGCATGGCCCGGCGCGCGCCCTCCACCGGGATACTCGGGTCGGCGCCGCGCTGCGCGCGCAGTTTGGCGAATTCGCGGAAGCCCGCCTCGAATATGCGCTCGAGCGCGCCGGCGTGGTGGCGGTCATTCACCGCGCTCTGGTACAGGCCGTTGAGGTCGCCGCCGCTCCAGAAGTCGCGCTCGAACTTCTCCGTCTGCGTCCTCGCCTGCCGGATCGCGAACAGCTTGCGGAAGATGAACAGCCAGCTCATGAACGAGACCACCAACAGCAGCGCCATCACCAGCTGCACCGGCACGCTGGCATTGGTGACCAGAGAAATTATCGACATATCCTCGCTTATATCCATTTTTTCATCGGCTCGCGTAGCTAACTGAAAAAAGGGGCAGAGTGGGAATGGAAGCGTCGCACCCCGTCCTTTGCCCCCTTCTTTTAAACCCCCGGAATCAGGGGGATCTCCCTCAAAAATCGCGGCATGGCGGCCGGCCTGAAATCCCGCCGGTTCAGACAGGCCACCCGAACCTCGGCGCGCGCCAGCACTTGCGTGCCGCGGCGCGCTTCCTGAACCAGATCAACGTAGACACGCGCGAGTTTCAGCGGTTCAACCGTGACTTCGAGCAGGTCATCGAGCCGCGCCGGGCGGAGAAAATCGAGCAGCGCCCTCCGCACCACGAAAATCAGACCTTCTTCCTGCGCGAGTTTATCCTGATTCAGGCCGGAACTGCGCAGCCATTCTGTGCGCGCGCGCTCGAAGAACTTGAGGTAGTTGGCGTAATAGACCACACCGCCGGTATCGGTGTCCTCATAGTAGACGCGCACCGGCCAGAAAAACCGTTGCGTCGCCCGGGCCTCAGGATTCACCCGGACCATTCCACAAATCGGCGTTGCCGGCCACGCTCGGCGGCGCCAGGCCAAAATGGCGATAAGCCGATACCGTGGCGACGCGCCCGCGCGGCGTTCGCTGCAGGTAACCCTGCATGATCAGGAAAGGCTCGATCACGTCCTCTATGGTGTCGCGCTCTTCGCCGATGGCGTGGGAAAGATTGTCCACGCCCACCGGCCCGCCGGCGAACTTCTCGATCACCGCCAGCAGCAGCTTGCGGTCCATCAGGTCCAGGCCGAGCGCGTCCACGTCGAGCATCTGCAGCGCTGCGTCCGCCACCTCGCGGCTCACGCCGCTCCTCGTCCTGACCTCGGCGTAATCGCGCACCCGCCGCAGCAGCCGGTTGGCGATGCGCGGCGTACCGCGCGAGCGCCGCGCAATCTCGAGTGAACCGTCGGCGGCGACCTCGACCTTGAGCAATCCGGCGGAGCGGCTCACGATCTGCTGCAGTTCCGGCGCGCTGTAGAACTCCAGCCGCGCGACGATGCCGAAGCGGTCGCGCAAGGGGTTGGTGAGCATGCCCGCGCGGGTGGTGGCGCCGACCAGGGTGAACGGCGGAAGGTCGAGCTTGACCGAGCGCGCCGCCGGGCCCTCGCCGATCATGATGTCGAGCTGAAAATCCTCCAGCGCCGGATACAGAATCTCCTCCACCACCGGCGACAGGCGGTGGATCTCGTCGATGAACAGCACGTCGTTCGGTTCGAGATTGGTGAGCAGCGCGGCGAGATCGCCCGGGCGCTCCAGCACCGGGCCCGAAGTATGGCGCAGGTTCACCCCCATCTCACGCGCGATGATGTGCGCCAGGGTCGTTTTTCCCAACCCCGGCGGGCCGAACAGCAGCACGTGGTCGAGCGACTCTTTGCGCTGGCGCGCCGCCTCGATGAATATTGCGAGTTGGCCGCGGATTTTTTCCTGGCCGACATACTCGGACAAAGCCTTGGGCCGCAGTGCGCGCTCGAGCGCCTCTTCCTGCGGCGAGGCGGGATCGGCGGCGATCAGTCGGTCGATTTCGATGGCCATGCGCTATTTTACCCGCGGATACGGCCCCGTTCTTGCGGTCAGGCGTTTCCCGGCCATTTGTCTTCAGCGCGCGAGCGGGCGGTCCGGGTGCGCAGACTGTGAGACATCCGCAAAGAATACGACGTAGTGCGTCGTGCGCCCCGCCGCGTCCCGGATCGCCGAAATGCTTCTCCACTCGCGGTAGATGCTGGCGTCTTTGCGCCGGCACCAGGAGGTGCCGGTCCAGTAACCCTGACGCTTCAACGTGTCGCGAATATCGTCGTAGAACTCCGGCGGCTGCAGGGCGGTGCGAAACTCGCTTTCGGGCTTCCCGCACACCTCCTCCTCGCCGTAGCCGGTCAGTGTCGCGAATGCCCGATTGACCGAAATTATCGTGCCGTCGGCCGCGATGATCATCATTGCCTCGGCCATGTTTTCGAATACGTCCGCCTGGACAGCGAGCTTCTTGTCGCGCTGGCGCAGCGCGGTGATATCGGTCGAAACAATCACGACGCGCGCGGCGCCCGCGTGCAAAAAAGATTTGGCGGTAGCCTGGAACTCGTGCGCCTGGCCATCGGCGGCGGTCAGACCGTAGAGAAATTTTTGCGGTTCCTGCGACTGGACCGCTTTCTGCAGCAGCGCGCGGGTTGCGTCGCGGTCCTCCGGACGCAGGTGAGCCAGCGCATCGGCGCCGATTTCCAGCTCCGCTTCGGGGAGCAGGCGCCGGTACGAAGGGCTCGCGTACACCCAGCGCCCTTCAGCGTCGAGCATGGCGATCAGGTCTGCCGCATTCTCGGTGATGATGCGGTAGTGCTCCTCGCGCTGGCGCAGCGCCTCGCGCGTGTCGCGCAATTTGCGGCTCTGGGTGAACGCGATATTGCCGAGGCTGATCACGTAGGCGAACAAGCCTGTCAGGCACAGCGCGGCGGCCGCGGGCTCGGTCTGCGGCGACACTTTGAATCCGGCGACGAGACCCCACGCAAGCGCGCCGAAAGAGAAGGCAAGCAACGCGCCCAGCGCACCGCGCCAGCCGCGGTTGATCGCGTTGTTGAGCGCGGTCCCGAGGAAAACAGGTAACGCGATCCACGTGGGAAACTGGAGTGCGGAGATCCAGATCCCGAGCAGCAGGCAGTCGAACAGCAGATTGGTATGCTCGGCTTTGAGCGAGTCCGGGGCCCCGCGCGCGCGCCAGAACAGCAGGTGCGGATAGACGAGGAACTGCAGCGCGAGCAGCACCCACGCGATCGCGCCGTAACCCCGCCCCCAAATCTGCAAGCCGATGGCGACAAACAGCGCGGCGAAAGCGGTCGCCCTTATCTGGTAGAAGAGGCGCACAAACCGGTGGTACTGCCTGATCACGCTCAGCCCCTCGCCAGCGACTTGAGCGCCCGGCGGATTCCATCGGACACGCTCAGGCCTTCGGGCAGTTGCTTGAGCGCGTAGCGCGCCTCTTTCTCGTTGTAGCCGAGGGCAAGCAGCGCATTGAGCACGTCCCCGGACGCGGGCGCGGCGCGGTTGACGGCCGCGCCGGTCGCGAGTTCGGCGCCGAGTTTGTCCTTCAGCTCGAGCAGCAGGCGCTCGGCAGTCTTCTTGCCGATGCCGGGAACCTTGGTCAGGCGCCCGGCTTCCTGCGTCGCCACTGCCTGCACCAGATCGGCGACGCTCATGCCCGATAGCAAAGACAAGGCGGTGCGCGCACCGACACCGGTGATTTTCAAAAGCTGGCGAAACGCCTTGCGCTCGGGCTCGCTGGCAAAGCCGAACAGCAGATGCGCGTCTTCGCGCACGACCAGGTGGGTGTACAGCGTCAGGCGTTCGCCCACGTTCGGCAGGTTGTAAAAAGTGCTCATGGGCACGTCGACTTCGTAGCCCACGCCCTGCACTTCCAGCGTGACCTGCGGCGGCGCCTTCTCCAGCAGCACGCCGCTCAAGCGCCCTATCATATGAGCCGCCCTTTCCGCACGCGGTAGCCTGCCGTCGCGATTGCGCCCAAACCCTGCCCGCCGTGCGCGTGACAGATGGCACAGGCGAGCGCGTCGGCCGCATCCGCGCCGGGATTCCCCGCCAGGCCGAGCAGGCGCCGCACCATCTCCTGCACCTGGTCTTTTTTGGCGTGCCCGTTGCCCACGACCGCCTGCTTCACCTGCAGCGCAGTATATTCGGCCACCGGCAAGTTCTCCAGCACGGCAGCGCAAATGGCCGTTCCCCGCGCCTGTCCGAGGAGCAGCGTGGACTGCGGATTGACGTTGACGAACACCTTTTCGATCGCCACCTGCTGCGGCTGATGTTGCTCGATCACTTCGCGCAGACACTCCAATATGGTCTTGAGCCTGCCGGGCAGATCCGTTTCCGGCGCCTTGATGCAGCCGCTGGAGACATAGGCGAGTTTGCCGCCGTTCCTGCGGATAACGCCGAATCCGGTTACGCGCAGGCCGGGATCGATGCCGAGTATGGTTATTGTGGCGTCCGCCATTGGCGGATTATAGCCTTGCGCGGCCAGCCTACTCGTCGATCATCGCGGTCGTATAAACGTCCTGCACGTCGTCGAGCGCCTCGAGCGCATCGAGCAGCTTTTGCATGCGCAGCGCATCGTCGCCGCCGATCACGGTTTCGCTCAGCGGTTTCATCGTGACTTCGGCCACCTCGGGTTTGAGGCCCGCTTTCTCCAAGCCCTGCTTCACTGCGGAAAAATCGCCGAAAGCGCAGATCACTTCGACCGAGCCGTCTTCGTTGGTGAGCACGTCCTCGGCACCCGCATCCAGCGCCGCCTCCATTACCTTGTCCTCGCTGGTGCCGGGGGCGAATACGAATTGGCCGCAGTGCTTGAACATGAAAGCCACCGAACCGTCGGTGCCGAGATTGCCGCCGTTCTTGACTAAGGCGTGGCGCACGTCGGCCACGGTGCGCGTGCGGTTGTCGGTGAGGCAATCGACCATCACCGCTGCGCCGCCGATGCCGTAGCCTTCGTAGCGCACCTCCTCGTAGTTGGCGCCATCCAGTGCGCCGGCGCCGCGCTTGGCCGCGTTTTCGATGTTGTCCTTGGACATGTTCACGTCGCGCGCTTTTTCCATGGCCAGGCGCAGGCGCGGGTTCATGTTGGGATCGGCACCCCCCATGCGCGCCGCCACGGTGATCTCGCGGATCAGACGGGTGAAAATCTTGCCCCTTTTAGCGTCCGTGACTGCTTTCTTGTGCTTGATATTGGCCCACTTGGAATGTCCCGCCATGATCGCTGCCTCGATTGCCTTCGCAAATCGATGATTTTAACATCGCGCCCGCGCAGGCGGCCTCCGATGAACGGCGATTCCGCACATTTGCCGCTGGCCGGCGCCGCCGACGTCACGGGTGCTGTCGCATGCGCTCGGCGACGGCCATTTTTTCGGCCGGATCGGCTTGGACGAGCGCGTGACGCTGCCGTGAATCGCCGGGTGCAGTAGGGATGTTGAGCTGCGTTATGCTGGTTACAATGCGAACCGGAGCGCAATACCCCATCACTATGTAACCGGCAATAAGGAGACGAACATGGATTTCGGCATCAAGGGCAGGACGGCGATCGTTTGCGCGTCGAGCAAGGGTCTGGGGCGAGGCTGCGCGTTTTCGCTGGCACGCGAGGGCGTGAACCTCGTCATCACCGCCCGCGGCGAGGAGGTACTGGAGAAAACGGCCGACGAAATCCGGGCCACCACGGGGGTGAAAGTCATCGCGGTCGCCGGCGACATTACCACCGAGGCCGGGCGCGCCGCAGTGCTTGCCGCCTGCCCCGATCCGGACATCCTGGTCAACAACGCCGGCGGGCCGCCGCCGGGGGACTTCCGCAACTGGAACCGCGACACCTGGATCGCCGCACTCGACGCCAATATGCTCACTCCGATCGAGCTGATCAAGGCCACAGTGGACGGCATGATCGCGCGCAAGTTCGGCCGCATCGTCAACATCACTTCCAGCTCGGTGAAAGCGCCGATCGAAGTTCTCGGCCTCTCCAACGGCGCGCGTTCCGGCCTGACAGGCTTCGTCGCCGGCATCGCACGCAAGACCGTGGCGCACAATGTCACCATCAACAATCTGCTGCCGGGCTCGTTCGACACCGACCGCATCCGCACCACCTTGGCTGCCCAGGCCAAGAATCGCGGCGTCGACATCGAAGTCGTGCGCAAGGAGCGCATGGCCCAGTGTCCAGCCGGCCGCTTCGGCGATCCGGCGGAGTTCGGCGATGCCTGCGCCTACCTGTGCAGCGCGCAGGCGAGCTACGTCACCGGGCAGAATTTCCTCATCGACGGCGGTTCCTATCCCGGCACCTACTGATCGTGCCGGGCGCCGCGCCGGTTTTGCGGGCGCGGCCGCCGCCGGGCGGGGGTTTTTGCGCTAGAATTATTTCGTCCACCGCCCGTTCGGGCGCGTTTTTACCTTTCACGTGGAGAACCCTATGAACGCCCCCAAAGACGCCCACATGGCGCAACTCGAATTAAAGGACCCGAAACTCTTCCGCCAGCAGTGCTATATCGACGGAGCTTGGCTGGACGCGGACGACAAATCGACCATTGCGGTGAACAATCCCGCCGACGGCGCGCAGCTTGGCACCGTACCCAAGATGGGCGTGGCCGAAACGCGCCGCGCGATCGAGGCCGCGAATGCTGCCTTCCCCGCCTGGCGCGCCAGAACCGCCAAGGAACGGTCGGTGATCCTGCGCCGCTGGTTCGAACTGATGATGGCCAACCAGGAAGACCTGGCGCAGCTGATGACCGCGGAACAGGGCAAGCCGCTGGCCGAGTCGCGCGGCGAAATCGCCTACGCCGCCTCCTTCATCGAGTGGTTCGCCGAGGAAGGCAAGCGCATCTACGGCGACACCATTCCGCAGCACCAGGCGGACAAGCGCATCGTGGTGCTGAAAGAGCCGATCGGCGTGTGCGTCGCGATCACGCCGTGGAATTTTCCCTCCGCCATGATCACGCGCAAGGCCGGTCCGGCGCTCGCCTCCGGCTGCACCATGGTGGTCAAACCCGCCAGCGCCACGCCCTATTCGGCGCTGGCCATGGCCGAGCTCGCCGAGCGCGCGGGCGTGCCCAAGGGCGTGCTGTCCGTAGTGACCGGCTCGGCCGGCGCGATCGGCGGCGAGATGAGCACCAACCCCCTGGTGCGCAAACTCACTTTCACCGGCTCCACCGAAATCGGCAAGAAGCTGATGGCGCAATGCGCGAGCACGGTGAAAAAGACCTCGATGGAACTGGGCGGCAACGCGCCGTTCATCGTATTCGATGACGCCGACCTGGACGCTGCGGTGGAGGGCGCGATGATCTCCAAGTACCGCAACAACGGCCAGACCTGCGTCTGCGCCAACCGCGTCCTGGTGCAGGACAAGGTCTATGACACTTTCGCCGCCAAGCTGGCGGCGAAAGTCAACGCGCTGCAGGTCGGCGACGGCAGGCAGGCAGGCGTGACCACCGGCCCGCTGATCAACGCGGACGCGGTGGCCAAGGTCGAGGAGCACATCGCCGATGCGCTCGCGAAGGGCGCGACAGTCCTCACCGGCGGCAAACGCCATGCGCTCGGAGGATTGTTCTTCGAGCCCACGGTTCTCGCCAACGTCACCCCCAGCATGCAGGTGACGCGCGAGGAAACCTTCGGCCCGGTGGCGCCGCTGTTCCGTTTCAAGGACGAGGCCGAGGCGATCCGCCTCGCGAACGACACCGAATTCGGCCTTGCCGCCTACTTCTACGGCCGCGACATAGGCCGCATCTGGCGCGTGGCCGAAGCGCTGGAATACGGCATCGTCGGCATCAACACCGGCCTCATTTCGACCGAAGTCGCGCCGTTCGGCGGCGTCAAGGAATCGGGCATCGGGCGAGAGGGTTCCAAGTACGGCATCGAGGACTTTCTGGTGATCAAGTACCTCTGCCTCGGCGGCATCTAGGCCGGCCTCTTTCGCCCCCTGCTCGCCCTTGCAGGCGATGAAATCGGCGTATGAGATTACCTCGGCACGGATGAAGCCGTGCTCGAAGTCGGTGTGGATCACCCCGGCTGCGGCTGAACCGATCGTCACGGAGTACCGCACGAATTAATGCGGCCCCGGAAGCTTGACCGGGGCTTGGCCGCCCTTGCCGGCGACTCTGGTGCGTGCGAGGAAGCCCTCGGAAATCAGGCAGGTCCGCCGCATATGGTGTCAAACTCTTTTTTCTTGTAACCTGAACGGACGCCAGATCAGCCTGCCGCCACAACGTGCTGCAGAGATCCCCCGCATACCGGAGCCGACGCGACCGTCCAGCAATGCTGGACAAGCACATATGATCGAGCACAAACGAAGCGGACCAAAGAAACCAAGTCCCGCCAGGAAAAACAGCCAAGGCAAACCGCGGAAATCTGCCCGCATCACGAACCCGAGCCAGGTGCGCGGCGCACTTGTCATCGCGCTCGATACCAGCGGCCGCGTGCTGCGCTGGAACGAAGCGTTCGAAGCCGCCTGCGATTGCAGCCCTGTTGAAATAGCCGGCAAACCCGCGCGTGACTTCCTCATGCCGGCCGGGGATGCCGACCAATTTACCGACACGCTGGCTCAGGTCCTCGCCGGCGGGCGCAGCGTTACCTTCGAAGCGGTATTGCGCAATGGCGACGGCGCACGCCGGTCGATATTATGGAATGTGTCCGATTGCCGCGACGCAAGGGGCAAGATCGAACAGGTGATCTGCGCAGGCATCGATGTCACCAGCGAAGATCACGCCCGGGAACTTGCTCATCAACGACAGGAGGAGTTGCTGCATATGTATCGCCTGCACAGCGCGGGAGGGCTGGCGGCCGCCATGGCACACGAACTAGGGCAACCGCTTGCCGCCGTCGTGAGCTACTGCGAGGCGAGCATAAAGGTGCTGCTGTCCGCTCACCCCGATATCGAAAAGCTGAGCCGCAACCTTGGCCGCGCCGTTTCCGAAGCGCACCGCGCCGCAAGGCTCATACGCGAACTGCGTGGCTTCATTCTGAAACGCCAGGCCGATTCCGAACGCTTCGAGATGGAGTCGGTCATTGCTGCCGCATTGGAGCTGGTCGGACCGCAAGCGCGGGCTCGTGGCGTACGCATCGAGATACAGGCGGAAGAAAAGCTGCCTCCGGTGAAGGGGCGGCTCGTGCAGATCGAACAATTGCTGGTCAACCTGCTGAACAACGCCATCGATTCGATTTCAACCGCAGGATCGAAGAGTGGATTGATCAGGATCCGCACACGGCGCGATCCGTCCCGAGTGGCACGCGTGAGCATAGAGGATAGCGGGCCGGGGCTGGATATCGAGGTGGCGCGGCGCATGTTCGATCCGTTCTTCACCACCAAGGACGCCGGGCTCGGTATCGGCCTGATGATCGCCCGCTCGATCGCTGAAGCCCACGGTGGCAGACTTTCGGCCGAGCAGGCTCCGGCAGGCGGCGCCATTTTTCATTTCACCGTGCCTTTCTGGGACTGATTGTGGCAGCGCCGCGCGCTCGCGCGGCTGCGATTTCGAGCCCGGCATCTTCGCGCGCCGTCTGTGATTCCCAGCAACCGATCCGGCTACTGCGGCTGCTTAGTCTTTGATTTTTGTCAACTCGCGAGGACCCTCTTCCGCAGTATCCTTTCTACCCAAGAACGATTAACGTTTAGCCGCTGCGAGAGGAATAATGCAACCGTCGGTCTTCGTGGTCGATGAGGATGTTGCCGTGCGCGACGGACTCAAGGAGATGCTTGAAGCGCATGCGTTTCACGTGACGGAGTTCGCCACCGCCGAGGAATTCATCGAACGCTACCGTCCGGAGCAACCCGGTTGCCTGCTGCTGGATCTGCAGTTGCCGGGAATGAGCGGAACGCAATTGCAGGACGAGCTGCTCGCGCGCAACATCAAGGTCCCCATCATCTTTCTCTCCGGCAACGGCGACATCGGGAGTTCCGTGCGGGCACTGAAATCGGGCGCCGTGGATTTTCTTGAAAAGCCGCCGGAAAAAGATGTGCTGCTGGAACGCCTGCGTGCGGCGCTGGCCATCGATTCCCAGCAACGGCTCAAAGCCGTGGCCTGCCAGGAAATCAGGGAGCGCTTCGCGACGGTGACTGCACGGGAACGCGACGTCATGGTGCTCCTCATAGAGGGACGCAGCAACAAGGACATCGCGCGGCGCCTGCAAATCAGCCACCGCACCGTCGAAGTCCATCGCCGCCGCATTTTGCGGAAAATGGACGCACGTTCGGTTTTTGACATGGCCAAGGCCGCGCGCAGCTGCGATCTTTTCCCCGAGTACGCCGAACCACACGAACCGTCACAAACGCAGGCGTAGAACGAGCGATCGGCTGCCTGCAATGTACGACCAAGATGCGATGCCAGCTCGCGCCGCGACAATTGCTTGAGGCGACGATCGAGAAGCCATTATCGGGTTTGTGGCGAAAACCAACGGGGATGCCTTAGGCAAAGCAGGCGATGACCATCGGCAAGCTCACCGATCTGGCGATGACACCTACGGAATGCATGCTATGTCCGGCGAATGACATCGGCCTGTTTTCCGGCCTGACGGAAGCAGACCGCAGGCGCCTGCTCGAGCGCTTGCGGCACGTGCGCGCGCCCGCGGGGACGGTGTTGTTTACGCCGGGTGACTCCGGGCACGACATATTTATCGTCCGCTCCGGCCTGGTGAAGCTGACGAAGTTTGCGCGGGACGGGTCGGTTCGCATCGTGCGGCTGGCGCGCCCGGGCGACGTGATCGGCCTCGGGCTCATCATCCGCAAATATCATGGCCACACCGCGCAGGCGATGACCCAAATCGAGGCCTGCCGCGTGCCGGTCGACCTGGTGTCGCACGAGATTCATCGCATCCACGGTCTGGAGCTCAAGCTGTTCCAGCAATGGCAATCGGCAGTCGAAATGGCAGACACCTTCCTGAGCGAACTATCAACCGGAACGGCACACGCGCGCGTCGCCCGCCTGCTCCTCTATCTGCTGCAAGCCTCGGATACGAATGTATGCCAGGCGATCAGCCGCGAGGAGATGGGAGAGCTGCTCGGTGTTACGGGGGAGACTGCGAGCCGGGTTATCGCCGAGTTCAAGCGTGCCGGCTTCATTTCGGAGGCGGACGGGCTGATCCGCTGCGACATCGCGAGCCTAGAGCGACAAGCAATGTATTGAGGAAACCGGCGCGTGCTGTTGCAAAATTGCAATGACCGGAGATTTAACTTGAATTATGGCGCTTATAAACTTAATTCTTATGATTAATCTGTTATCCTTCACCTAGGCACGGGCTGCGTCCCCTGGGTTTGGCGCCAATCTCGGCAAAGCAAAGAAAGCAACAGTATTGATCTGAACCAAAATCGCGCGGCGGATAATCGTGCCTAATGCACAGTGGACAATAATCAGTGGAGGATTAAAAAAATGAATTCTGCCAAACCCCGCCAGTACTTGTTGGCTGTAGTGCACATGATGATTGCGACCCTTGCCTTCTCCAGCGCGGCAGGCGCACAGGAAACGCCCCTGGATCCGACCGCTGACATGGTTCACGAGCGCCCGTCGCAGGGTCCGGAGGGCAGCCCGCCGGTAACCGGCCCCGCACCAAGCCGCGCGATTCGCGCGGCGGTGCCGGTTCAAGCCGCCACCGGGAAACCGCTGGAATATGGCTCGTTCCTTATCTACCCCGAATACGCCGCAGACTGGATGTACGATTCGAACGTCTACTACACCCACAACCCCGTCGGCGACCACGCAATGAATTATTCGCTGGCCGTCTGGGCGAAGTCCAATTGGAGCCGCCACGCGCTCAACTTCTATGCGGCTACGGACATGGCCCGGTACGCCAGATACACCAGCGAGAATACCAACGACGCGCGCCTGTCGGTCGAAGGTCGCTACGACATCAACACGGACACCAACTTCTACGGAGGCATACGCAGAAGCAGCGAGCATCTGGACCGCGAATCGCCGGATGCGCGCAACGGCATTACGCCCACGCCGTATATCCAGGACAAGGCCTACGCGGGGTTTTTCCGCCATTTCGAGCGCGTTTCGCTGCGCGTGGCCGGCACCTGGCAGCACCTGAACTTCGAGGATGTGCCTTTCCTTCCCGGCAGCGGCGGCCCCCTTCGCCTGATCAACAACGATGACCGCGACCGGCATCAATACACCGGGGGCGTCCGACTGGGCTACGAGTTGACGCCGAATCTGGAGCCCTATGTTCTGGCCGCGGCCGACAACCGCCGCTACGACAATAAGCCCGACGATACCGGTTATGTGCGTGACTCCAGGGGGCAGCGCTACGTCGCCGGATTGCGCTGGATCATGCCCAAGGAGCTGAAGCTCGATATGTTCGCGGGGCACATGCGTCAAAAATACGACGACTCACAATTGGCTAGTGTGAGCACCCCGGTATTCGGCGGCTCGATGCTGTGGGCAGCGACGTCGAAACTGGGAATGTGGGTAGACATGGACCGCACCATCGAGGAGACCACGCTCACCCAGACCCTGTCCGACGGACCACCGCCCGTCCTGATTGTGGCCTCCAGTTACACCAATACATACTCGTCCATCGGCGCCAACTACAAGTTGAACGACAAATTTGCTCTTCGGGGCAACGTGTCAGCGTCCAAATCGAAATATAACGGGCTGAATCGCACCGATGACTATTACGGTGCCGGCATCGGCGGCGAATACCGTGTATCGCGAAACTTCTTGTTGCACGTGAACTACGCTTACCGGAACCTTCATTCGAGTTCCTCCGCTGAAAACTTCATCAAACGCCAGGTCTTCGTCGGCATGGTGATCCCGATGTCGAACTGAGAGCTTGATTCATTGCGGGGTGACACATGCCCTCGCACTACCTTGGATCAGAGGCCATTTCGCCAATTCGGAAATGGCCTCTAAGGATTCGCCGCAAGATGAATTTGCAGCGGCAAACAAAAAAGTGCATGAGGGGATACTCTCCCCTCATGCCGCAAAAGCTCCGCGATGCGCGCAAGAAACCGGCCGGCAGCAAGCAGTGGCGGGCACCACGCCCGCCTGCGCTACTTGCTGGTGGTCCTCTGCAATTCCGCCGTATTGGCGATCTGCGCCGCCTGGGTATCCGAAACTGGCACGCAAAGATGCGCACACACCGATATCACTTTCTCGGGCGTGACCGGCATCTTCGCCAGCAGCCCGACGTAGACTCCTGCAGCGGCGAGATCGGGCGAAGGCTTCTCCAGTTCTTCCTGGAAATCGGCCAGCAGGGGCGCACCCCTGCTTCCCAGCGGCGACCTTACCGTCGGGTCCAGCTGGGCGTGCGCCGCGGAAATGCGGCGCAGGTTTTGGTCCGAGTACCGCTGTGCCGTCGTCATTGCGCCACCAACATCGTCGCAGCGTTCTTCGCTCGGCAAGATCCCGCGCGCACTTAAGCTCGGGCCCGGGCCTGCACCCTCGGGAACCGTATCCGAAGACGTGAGCGCCGAAGGATCGAGCGCTTTTTCGCCGCGGTCACCGTACCGCCCCACATCATCGCCGGGCGCGCCCGCGCCGGAGCGCCCGGTGTCCGCGGGCGGGCCGCCATCCGTGGTATCCGCATGTTCCGTGTGATCCGTGGTGTCCGTGGGATCCGTAGAAGCGGCCGGCGGCGGAGCTACCGGAGGCTGGTCCGGCGAAACCACCGGAGGTGGAACGACGGGTGGGTCGTCCGGGGTAACGGCCGGGGGCGGAACTACGGGAGGAACGACGGGAGGCTCGTCGGGAGGAACGACCGGGGGACCGTCCGGGGGAATGACCGGAGGATCCTCAGGAAACGTCCATCCACCCCAGTAGCGCAACCGTCCCCGGTCGTTAGGAGCACCCTCGCCGTAGCGCCCGAGCCCCTCGGGCACCGCGGCGTGCAGGGCTGATCCGGTGCCGCCCGCAAAGCTCCGCGGGCCCATGTATTGGTGTTGCCCTTGTTCTTGCCCTGCTTCTCCATGTCCACCGCTCTGATGCACACCCGACTCGTGTCCCTCGTGATGCATCTTCAGTCCGTGGCCTTTTTCTTCGGTACCGTACTTGTTCCCGCCGCCTTCACTACCCCCGCTGCAGCCGCCGCTGCAGCCGCCGCCGCTCTCGTGGCCGCCCGAACTGCCACCGCCGCTCTCGTGGCCGCCCGAACTGCCACCCCCGCTCTCGTGGCCACCTGAACTACCGCCGCCACTCTCGTGGCCGCCTGAACTACCGCCACCCGCGCTGCCGCCGCCACTCTCATGGCCGCCGCTGTCGTGGGCAGTACCTTCCTGAGCGACCGCACCCTGGAACCAACTGCCCCCATCGTCGGAAAGCCGCTCACCTACCGCGCCTCCGCTCATATTGAGGAGCGCCAGGGCCGTTGCGATCACCGATAATCTGAGATTCGCGTTCATGCTTGCCTCCGTGGTCGGACACAGCCCATGTCAAACGTCTGCACTCTTGCACCCTCTGTTCCTGTTCCTGGCGGCCAGTTGCACCGCCAGGAACAGCCCCACTTGCTACGGCAAACTGAAAGGATCGCCGTTCCTTCCTTCAGCGCCGCTCACTCCGCGTGCACCGTGTCGATCGCGAAGCGCACGATTTCGGCCGGACCGGCAACTGCCTTGTCCTGACTTTCGTCAGGATTCCAGACCTGAGTCGGATCGTCCGGATTCGGCGCAGTGCTGCCGGTCTCGGACGGGAACTCCATGACCACATCGACCGCATGAACCGTCAGGTCCGTGACTTGCTTCGTCTTGTCCGCTGCCTGTCCGACAAACAGCCCGGCCGCAATGTCGCGAAGATTCTGGCTATCCGGATTGGACAGGCTCCACACGACGTTGCCGTCCGCGTCCTTGATCATTCCGGTGGTCAGGATCGACTTGTAGAACGCCAGATTCGCAAGCGGCGAGTCAATGCGCACGGTCGCCGGATCTCTCAGCAGCGCCTGCATTGCCGTCTGTTTTTCCTCGTCGGTGGCCCCCGGTTGCGTGAGAATCGCCATCGCGTCGTCAATGAACTTGACGTTGTAGCCGTCGGCTGTCTTTAGTTCGCTGACTGCGTTAAGCAGCGAGCGTTCGAGAACCTGCGGGTTCGCGCGCGACACGTTCAAGCGCCCGATGTCGGTGAGTTCCTGACTCGCCCAAGACGGTTGGCCGCCCTGAGTGCCGGGCGCAGGCTTCGATCCTTCGCCGCCGTAGCGCGGCCCTTTCGCATCGCTGTCCCCGCTCGGCCCGCCCTGGCCCCTGCCGCCGCCGCCGACGGGATTTCCGCCTATGTCGCCACCCGCGCCGCCCTTGCCGCGGTGCCCAGTGCCATCGGCTCGCCCGCCTTGCATTGTCCCCTTGCCGTCGGATGAGTCGGCAGCATGCGCAACCCCCACCGCTGATAAGCCGCCAAAGTTCAAATTCGTGACCGTCGGCGCCGCGAAAGACCCAAAGGTCAACGCGAGCGCAACGACGACAGGCTTCGATGTAAATTTGCTGACGTTCATGATTGCCTCCGTGTTAATCGTCGACTATTCGCTCCGAAAGTTTCCGGCAGCGCTACCCGCGCCCCGGTTAATCCGCAACCGCGACGCTTAACCGAAGCTTAGGAAAGCCCACTGTTGAAATCATCGACAATTCGCAATCAAGGACGTACGTGCGAGTGTGTACGTAGTCGCGCTAGTTGATCCTCGATGTAAATGGTTCTATTCCTAAAAACATTGGCCGGTTTATCGCGCGCACGCCGCGCGGCGCGTTCGCGAATCCGGCAGGCGTTCAGATGACCGCAGGTGCCGATGCTGCGTCGCCTAACGGGAATGACGGATCAAGAAACCATGCTATCTGCAGACACGAAACTGCCGGACGCGGCGCTGGAGCAATTGATCGGCCGGCACTGCAGCGACCATGGAAAAGTCGAGGGGGTGATCATCCTGCGGCAATGCGCGCCGCGGCGCGAAGAGGTCTACGCGCTCGTGAAAATGGCAACCACTGATTCGGCTCTCGCCGTCAGACGTTCATTCGGCGACATGATGTACGGGAACACCTCCGTCTATATCGGACTGACGCCAGGTCGAATCCACTAGAAGGCGGCCAAGATCCCCGCCCGCGGCGTTCGCGATGAGGGAAAAAACACAAGGACCTGGCGAGCCGTCACGCTTGCCGAGTCGCGCATCGAAAGCGCCGGTATTTCCGGCCAAGCTATAATTCTTGCCACCCGCAGCGGCGGCCCGAACCGGGTCGCCGCTCGCTCTCGGTCTGGCGCTCTGGATCAACGTGCGCCGCCACCGCCGCCGCCACTGCCGCCGCCACTGCCGGCGCTACCGCTACCGGCACCGCCGCCACTTGGGCCGCCCGCTGCCGAACCCGTTGCCTGCCCAAGCCCCTTTCCCGATCCTGTAGAAGAGGGCACAGCCGGTATAACCATATTGCGCTCGCGCGCGCGCTCCGTCATACGTTCGCGATGTTGCTCGCGCAATTGCTCGCGTTCCTGCTGCGATTTTGCGTCGCGCATTTGGGCGCGATATTGCGCACGCTCCCGCTCAGTCATGAGTTCCTCGGCAAATATGCGGTCGCGGGTTTGGAGACGCGTGCGGTCCTGATCCTGCGTGCGGTCTTGATCCTGCGTGCGGTCTTGATCCTGCGTGCGGTCTTGATCCTGCGTGCGGTCCTGATCTGCGGCCAAGCTGGTGATGGCAGCAGGTCCAAACAGTGCGGCTGCGACTATGGCAGCAATCGTGGTTCTTAACATGGCTATCTCCTTCAATAGAACGCCGCAGATTGGCTCTGAGACATTTCACCCACCGCCGGATTTGGCGGCCATTTAATACTAGGCTTGGGCAGAGTGCAGATCATTGACTGATCGCAATTGCATGGATACGCTCGAACACGTACGTCGGCGGACGTAGAACCTGCAGACACGCGATCGACGGTCCGATGATCGAAATCGCCAATCAGCCCTCATCCCCTCGGGCGGGCGACGGCAGTTGACCGATGGAAACCCGACGGCCCGACCTCGGTCGCGTTCGGCTCGGATACAGCGCGGTCGAGCGCGAAAGCTGTGACTTGCGGTGCGGAATTCTGCGCTGGTGGTTCAGGCGCCGCTGAAGGTTGACGCGAGACCGGCTGGCGCGCGCCTCCGGTGTAGGGTGCGGGACGCCGCCGCAGCCGAGCGAGATCGTCCGTTTCGATCAGCTCCTTCAGGTAAGCGACGTTGCGCCGCATCGCCTTTCCCCAGGGGTCGGCACCTCTCATGTGAATGCGGAGATACTGCCGCACCCCTAGAAGCTCTTCGTCCAGTCGTTTTTGCAGGAAATCCTCGACAAACGCCGGCGTTTTTTCCAGCAGCATCCGGCTGCTCGGATAAAGACTGTCGGGTTTGCCGGCCAGGCCAAAAGCGCTGAATTCGCTATATACGAAATCGCGGCATTTCTCCAGGTAGCAGCGGTCCGAGGTTTGGCTGACCAAGTCGGCCGTGGCAACCAGACTGGCCAGCAAGCGTTCCTGTGCCGTCCAACTGTCCGGTATTTTGAAGACAAGTTTGGTTGCCATGATCAATCTGGCTTCCCCGGCAAAGGGGCTGAGCGACGTATTCGAGAGATAGGCCTGCACGAACGCGACGCCTCGCTCTTCATGCACCGGGTACAGAACAGGTCCCCACAGGTGCTCCTCTGAATCGCGGCGCAGCAAGCCGATGTCGTGAAAAAGCGCCAACAGAATGCCGAGCAGGGCGTGCGCCGCATCGATGCCTGCGGCGGCGCCCGGAGGGTGCACGTGGGCGCAGCCGTCGAGCATACGCGCCATGGTCAGCGCCGTGTCCAGGGAGTGGCGCAGATCGTGGTAAAGGGCGTCGCAACGCAACAAGCCGGGGTATTCGCCGCAGTAGGCGCGCGCGACGTCGGTCATCGCCAAATGAAGCAGCGCGGTGTCGTAACCACCCGCATACCGCCGGTCTAGAATCCCCTGCACCGCTGTCTCGATCTGCGCCGGATCCTCCAAGTCGACTTCGCCTGCAGGATCGAGTTGCGGCCACCGTTCGGCCGAGCGAACTGGCTGACGCGCGGTGGCAAAATCGGGCATTTGGCGTCTGTGCTCAGCGCCCACCACCACCGGCGCCACCACCACCGGCACCGCCACCACCGGCACCGCCACCGGCGCTGCCACCCGCACCGCCAGCACCGCCCACTGGCGATCCCGTTGTCGTTCCAGGTATGCTGGGCCGGTCAAGAGTGTAGTCCCGATCATGCAGACGGTCCTGATCGCGCAACAGATCCTTGTCCTGCGTATAGTCCTTGTCACGCAGGCGGTCCTGATCGTGCGTAAGATCCTGGTCTTTCGTGTAGTCTTGGTCGCGCGTGCGATCCTGATCCGCAGCCAAGCCGATAACTGCGGCAGGGCCGAACAGGGCAGCGGCGACGATGGCCGCAATTGTGCTTCTTAACATGGCTATCTCCTTCGAAAAATTTCTGCAAATTAGCCCAGAGAAAATCCCAACGACCGTCAAATGCAAGGACGGTTAACCACACCATAGGACATGGCAGGATGCGCAGTCACTGAGAAATCGCAGTGGTATGTGTACGTTTGAACGCGTACGTCGCCGCGCGCATGATTTGCGGGCTCAGCGCCCTGACCAAAACGATTGCCGACGAAGTGCGGCACTCATGCTTGTCACACCGTGCGCGATCCTGGCTGAGAATCTTGTGTCGCGCGCCGGAAAGATTGTTCCGGGCGGCATTTTCGGATGCGATTCCACCTGCCATTGGTCTGCGCGCGTGCGCGTCGAAGGCGCAAGCCGTTGCGCGCCCTTTCACGCTTATGCGCGAATCGGCCAGTGCGATGCCGAGGCCTCAGACGTTGAAGCGGAAATGCATGACGTCGCCGTCGCGCACCACGTAGTCCTTGCCCTCAAGGCGCATCTTGCCGGCTTCCTTGGCGCCTTGCTCGCCCTTGCAGGCGATGAAATCGGCGTATGAGATTACCTCGGCACGGATGAAGCCGTGCTCGAAGTCCGTGTGGATCACCCCGGCGGCCTGCGGCGCGGTCGCGCCTACCTGCACCGTCCAGGCACGCACTTCCTTGGGGCCGGCGGTGAAATAAGTCTGCAGTCCGAGCAGGGCATAACCGGCGCGGATCAGGCGATCCAGGCCCGGCTCGTCCAGGCCCATGTCGGCGAGAAATATCGCCTTGTCCTCATCGCTCAGGTCCGCCATCTGCGCCTCTATGGCGGCGCAGATCGCAACCACCGGCGCGCCCTCGCTCTTGGCGTATTCCTCGACGCGCGCGAGCAGCGGGTTCTTGTTGAAGCCGTTTTCGTCTACGTTGGCGACATACATCGCCGGCTTGGCCGTCATCAGGCACAGCGGCTGCAGCACCTGCTGCTCCTCGCGCGACAACGCCAGGCTGCGCGCGGGCTTCGCCTGGTTGAGCACCGGCAGCACCTTTTCCAGCACCGCCACGATGCGCTGCGCTTCCTTGTCCCCCGATTTCGCAACTTTGGCATAGCGCGCCATGGTTTTTTCCACCGTCGCCAGGTCGGCAAGCGCGAGTTCGGTGTTGATGGTCTCGATGTCGCTCAAGGGGTCGATCTTGCCGGCGACGTGCACCACGTTGTCGTCGACGAAACAGCGGACCACGTGCGCAATGGCGTCGGTTTCGCGGATGTTGGCGAGAAACTTGTTGCCGAGGCCCTCACCCTTGGATGCGCCCGCAACCAGGCCGGCGATATCCACGAATTCGACCACCGCGGGAATGGTTTTTTGCGGCTTGGCGATGGCGACCAGCGGCGCCAGCCGCGCATCGGGCACCTCGACGATGCCCACGTTGGGCTCGATGGTGCAGAAAGGATAGTTCTCCGCCGCGATCGCCGCCTTGGTGAGCGCATTGAACAAAGTTGACTTGCCGACGTTCGGCAAGCCGACGATACCGCATTTAAGAGACATATGTGAGGCCTTAGACCGGTTTTGGGGATACGCCAGCGGCGCGGCCCGTCAGTTCAAATTTCACTGCTCACGTGGCAGCGCTCGGAGTTTGCGGTTTGGGTTTGGTGTGCAGTCGGTGCATGGCCGCCGCCATATTGTCCGCAAGTATCAAATCGAACACCGCTAACCCGCGGTCGATCACCGCGTCGATCAGGGCCTGTTCTTCCTTGCGCGGCGGGTGCAGCACGAAGTCGGCCACGTCCTGTTCACTCGCGGCAACATCGCGCGGATGGCCGATGCCGATGCGCAGACGCCAGAAATCCGGCGTGCCCAGATTGGCCATAATGTCCCTCAGACCGTTGTGGCCCGCATGGCCGCCGCCTTGTTTAATTTTCACGCCTCCAGGCGGCAGATCGAGCTCGTCGTGCGCTACCAGGATTTCCTCGGCGGCGATCTTGTGGAATTGCGCCATCGCACCCACGGCCATGCCCGACTCGTTCATCCAGGTCTGGGGAAGCAGCATCCACACCGGACCCGAAGCGGCGTCCAGCCTGGCAACCAGGGCATGGAACCTGGGTTCCTTCCTCAGCGTGAGCCGATGCTGTTCGGCCAGCCGCCCGACCAGCCAGGAGCCGGCGTTGTGGCGGGTGCTCTCGTATTTTTTGCCCGGGTTGCCCAGGCCGACGATGAGTTTGATCGGCATTTTGGCGCCGCCATCGGGTAGGAGGAAGGGTCACCCCTTCCGTCCTCCCACACCACCGGACGTGCGGTTCCGCATCCGGCGGTTCATTGAACACACTGGAGTCGTCGCATTGTATCGAGCAGCGACACCAGACCT
>Ga0307377_10000708_pt1 | contig 43793 bp, 72 predicted proteins | sample TR3MG_FD_202535 | JGI IMG/M metagenome (GOLD analysis project Ga0307377, IMG submission 202535) | Soil microbial communities from Risofladan, Vaasa, Finland - TR-3 | ecosystem: Environmental > Terrestrial > Soil > Coastal area > Acid sulfate soil | place: Finland: Risofladan, Vaasa | collected...
ATATATTTTTCATAATCTTTATGTAATTTCATTTCTAATCTCCTCATTAAGTCTCTACACTTCTCAATAAATGTATACTTTTAGGTGAACATTTCTACGGTAGTGAACACTATTGCCATAGATGTTACATTACAACTGCAATATATTCCACCCCGTCGAAAGTATTACACTTATAATGTAATTTGTGTCCTGTCAGGTTACGTTGTGCATAACCAATATAACTTATTTTTACAGTCCACTAATGCCAGATTTTCTGAAAAACCCGCATTGGTGGATTTTGCGACACTACCCACCCAGTCGCTACCGCCTGCAGAACGGCTACCCAACCATACAGCACGTATAGACTTACACATCGTAAGTCGACTGTATAGTTACTCCTTACCACTCACGCCAGGGTGTGCATTGTTAAGAGGCATGGTGAGTGTAATATGGTGCCTGAGGGTAACAAGTCTAAAAACTTGCCATTCTAAAAAGAATCTGTTTACCCCCATTAATGGTGGAGGCGTCGGGAATCGAACCCGAGTCTGGTTTTCACCTTAAATTACGATGCCCGTAGCGGTTCTCACTACTTGCGGGCAGGAGTCGTATGTAATTTCAAAGCTACTCTGCCATCGAAACCTTACACCCCCATATTAAATTATTACCTCAAAGACCGTTCTTTTTTTCCGTATCCTGTCACTACTTTTAGCATTATAGGCTTCAATTTCAGTTTCAATATCATATCCCTCAATATGTTCCGTATGTTGTAAATCTATCTTAATGCTATCTATCCTATTCGAACTATAAATGATATGTATATTTTGACTTGCCCTACTGGTTAACTGCAATCCCCTTTCACTATATTCATTAGCCCCTACAATAGAACTACCCCTTGCGTATACATCACCTATTCGTGCTGAATGTAGGTGTCCTGATACTATAAAATGAATTGTTATCCCTTTAGCCGCATATTTACCTTTTATTCCCTGTATTGCGTGTTCAGTTTTTCCTTTTATTTGGTGTCCATGAATAAGCAATATATTTTTATTTCCTACCTTTACAATCTGCTCCATTGGGTCAGTATTGGTAAGAAATGTTATTCCTTTACTGCCCTTGAATAGATAATCCAATATATTAAATATCGTAAAGTCATAATTATCCGTAGCTAATATATTATTCCAGGCTATATCTTTGGCTATCCTGCTTTCATTACCTGTTACATTAGCTACCGTTAAATTAAAATCTTTATTTAAGTCAAGGATCATCAGTTCAATTAACCGGACAGCTAAAAAAGTAGCTTTACTTCTATTAGTCGCTTGTGCCAGCAATTCATCTAACCGCCTATCAGAATTAAGCAAATCCCCTGTCACAGCAAACAAAATATTCTTAACATTCTTTAGCTTAAAATATTCCCTCGCTTCTTCAACGAATAATTTACATCGTTTTGAGGCCACATTAAAATCATATTTATTGATGGCAAGGTTGACCAGTTCGTTAAAGTGCGGGTCGGTTAAATGGAATATCCCCGCTGCCTCATTCTGGTAATTTTTATGTTTAATGGTAAATTTAGCAAGATTATATTGGTCTAATACTTTAACTAATTCATTATTATATTCACTTACCGCATTATCTAACCTTGCATATTCCCGAAATGATTTCCGTTCTATACGGTTAGAATCGGCAAACCGCTGGGTTTTTTTAGCAAGTCTAATATTCTCTCTTAATATTTCAAGGTCTATGTCCGGGAATTGGTCTAATATTTTTTTATCCGTAAATGTGGTTTGACAATCTTTACAGAAGAATTGTTGTGCTTTTTCTGTTTCCCTTTTTTTTAATTTTGCATATCCACTATAAATCCAATCGCTTGAGCCACATTCCGGACATTTTATATCTATCAAATACCCACCTCCTAAAAGTATTCATCTTCTATCGCTACCATCTTCATACTCCTCTGGCACCGGGCAAATCCCGCCTTCACACTCGATAGTTGTATTTCTATCAAGGCTACTTTTGGTATTATTTAGTCTTATTGAAAGCCCAATTAAAAATGATATAATTATTATTAATAAATAGATTAGTATAACTTTTATCATACTTTTTCCTTTACCTTACACCTCTAATCAGTCTAAGGTTATTCACTCCATAGACAGCCATATACTCTCCTTCTTCTGCCCAATATGGAGGGTTGCTGTCTAAACTCTTATCGTAATAATGCTTCACACCAACAACAGGATTGTGTTTCTCTGCACTTTGCATAACAACTATTGCTACACCGATACACACTTCCCAGAGCCTGCCTTTAATTACACCTTTTATTACCTTATAATTATGGTCATCTTTATTCCAACAGCTAAACTGCTTCGGTTGTAAAACTACATCTTTGTAAGTACCGCCATATCTTTTTGCTTGTAGCCTATTCCGTATAACCCATCCAACTGCAAACATAGTCTCTATACTTTCTCCTCTTGCTTCACCATAAATAGTTTTTGCAAGGTGTAAAAGGTCAGTATTTAGGGTTGCAATCGTAGATAATTTGGAAATCATTTAATCTTTTCCTTTATTTCTTTCAATTCACTTCTTAATTTAGCTATTGCGGGATTTCTACCATTTAATAATTCCAATATTCTATCAAAACCTGCCAATAATTTATTCCATGCTTCATCACTATTTTTTTCATACTTGTCGAGATTTTTTAGAGTTTGTGCTTGTATAACCGCAATATCCTTATTTAGCTTTTTACTTTCGGTTACGTTATTATCTATATTGGTTATTTTTCCTTCAAATAAGCTCCACATTTTACGTATAAGAAAAGTAGCTACCCAAAAGATAAAAATATATGTGCCATACTTATAAATTGTTTCACCTGTAATTCCTGTTAAATCCAATTACATCATCTCCTTAAAAATTACTAAAAATAAATAATACATTCGTTCCGCTTGGTGCTGTTTCCTCACTCCCATAAGTAAGTAAAGTATCCCATAAACTATTATAGGTTGCCTTTATCCAAGCGGCAGAACGTGCAATGTTTGAAACTCTGGCTTCATCAATAATACCTGTAAATTTTTCATTTGCACTCGCTGTTCTTCCTAAATATAAATTAAGAGCATTTGTTCCACAAGCACCAGTTAAATCACTATCTTCTTCTGTTCCATTGAAATATATTTTTGAATTTGTTCCATCTTCCGTTGCAGCAAAATATTGATAAGTATTATCTAAGACAGTGGTAGAAATTGAATTTCCTGAATCCATTATAAGTTGTACACCAAATCCTGGTTCAGTGGTTCTTAATCCATATCCAGTATAACCGTTACCACTTTTGTCTCCTTTATGGACAATCCCACTATAATTAGTGGTTTGTGCAGAAGGAGCCTTAATAAGTGCTTCCACTGTTGGGGTTGTACAGTCAAGTCCAACATTATCTGACATTGTAATATAATCACTTGTGAAACTTTGCCCTTTGCCTATTTTCCCTACAACTTGAATCGGGTTATTAGCACTCAATTTTGTTCCATCATTATTATTAGAAGTACTGTCTTTTATCGTTGAAGTAGTTGCATCATTCATGTGATAGACTGCTTTAAAATTACTGTCCCAGACAGCAACTCCAGCAGTCGTATCTATTGCTCCAATATAAGTTGTATTATCTGCGTGGTCATTGTCATAATACATATAGAAATCTGTATCTGCATCGTGTGTGATAACCCAACCATCCCTGCTGACGTGGTATATTGCTTTATGCCCATAAATCCTATAATAAATCACATAGGTATCTACTGTTGGTAAAATCCAATTTGATGCATGGTCAGTGCTATATGCAGCTTGTCCTATTCCACCAGCAGCGTCTCTTTGAACTAACCAACGAACATCAGTTGCTTGGTCAGGAATATAATAAACCAACCAATAAGTTCCTGCTGATAAAGTAAATGGAGTGTACGAAGCCTTATTCCACGCAGTTGTAGTGATATCTCCATTGGCTACAGTTCCAGTAGCATTGGCGTGGGCAAGAGTTCCAGAAGGTTCACTACCAACATCAGTTTCAATACGAAAAGTAATATCTCCCGTAGGATTTCCATTTTGACCTGTAAGATATATGGATGCACCATCACAAGAAAAACCCATGCCTATAGTAAATTTACTTGCAATCCAGTAATCAACATTAGACCCATCTCCAAGATATCCAGGGGAATCTCCACCAGTCTCAAAGTTGCTTTTTATATTTTCATGTGCAAATAGTTCGCATTCAGCATATAGTTCAGTTTCCCCATCTGCTTTTGTAAATGCAACTTTCATATAGTCTGCATCTGCATCAAGTTCACTAAATATTTCTTCTGCTTGTGAACCTGTTAAAAATACAGTTACAGGAAACCAAGTTAAATTAGCGGTGTCTATTTTAGTATTATCTATAGTTAATTTTATTCGTTGGTCATATCCTGCTACCCAGCAAAAGCCAGTTAAGGTAAAGGTTAAACACAATATTAATATTAATGGTAATATATATTTTTTCATTGTTTAATCCTTTACGTCAAGTAGAACACCAACTATATAAGTGTCGGCAGTTCCATAATTCATTATTTTTAACACATCAACCGCTGCGTTGGTTTCTGTGAATACTAATTCCGTTCCACCTTCCTCAAGTATCGTATCGCCACCATCAAAAGCAACGGTATACGCACCACCATAAATAATCCTTACAGTTAAAGTGCCTACAAATTCATTGGAAAATGACAAAGTAGTATTTTCCGATACAGTCACCTTTTGATACTGCCCATTATCCCAGTCGATAGTCTTGGCTGCCCCTGAATTGCCATTATCATATTCTCCATTAAACTGAATGTTATTCACTTCATATATGATATGGTTATTCATGGCTAAATCATGTAGAAAATCTGTAAGAGCGCCAAGCTGACCTGTAGAGGGCGCACTCCATATATAGACAAATCCTGCTATTAATATTAATAGGATAATCAAGATTATATTTAATTTTTTGTGCATAAAGTCACCTACTTTATAAAATTATCAAAGGGCGGTTTTACCCGCCCCTCAATAATTAATTGTTATTTTTATGGATGGTAATATACGGTTATGTCCTCATTCTGAACGATAGTAGAGCAGTCTAAGGTGTTATAGGTTGTATTCGCTTTTCCGGCTATTTCTCCGTATTCTTCAACACCATCAACTGTTTTTAGATAGATGTCAGCTTCGGCACTAATTGCATTTTGAAGCCCGATAATATCACCTATGCCGATGGTTACATTATCTGAAGCACTAAGCCCAACGGGTGTATTAATATTACTTACATATACAAACGGTTTTACACCACTTGCAATACTACCAGCAATTATAGTTATTGCATCAGTTGCTGCAGTAGTGCCATCTGCCAAAGTCCCGGTAATAGTTACTACACCAGAAGGAGTGGCAACATTAGAACAGGTCACGGTAATATTCCTACCATAATCGGGGTTGGTAATTGCTGTTGAGACATCCTGACTTGCACCAGTTCCGGTTATAGCTGCGTGAACATAATCGGCATCAGCCGCGTCAACATCCATGAAATGGGCTACATAATTGGCCGTAGCAGTTACCCCGGTTATTCCAGTACCACCACCAACAAATTCTGTAGCTGTTACCGTACCGGTAGAAGGATTATAGGTAAAGTCTCCATCAGTTTCTGCATCTTGCGCACCTGTTGCTCCATCTGCAAAGATTACCAAACAAGCTAAAGCTTCATTTTCGTTATCTGTCGCGGTAAAAGTTGCTGCATTTCCGGTTATACTTCCAGCTATGGCATTAGCCACTTCTAAATCAGTAAACCAGCCTTTAGTGATTTTCGTTCCAGTCGAACCTATATCACCGGTTAATTGCAAATTAGCACCGTCATAGGTAAACGATGCAGCTCCCTCTATTGTTCCGTTTCCAGTCCATACGCCAACCTGACTATCAACAGGAGTTCCTACTGTAACTGCCAAAGATAATTCTGCCGGAGTCTGCCAACTGAAATTCGCACCGGTAGTATCAAAAGTCAGTATGTCATTATCAGAAGGTTCTTCATCGGCATTTAAATCAGCCTCTAAAATCAGGCCATCGGTAATAACGGTTGCAGTACCTATCGTCTGGTCACTATCAGGTACGGTAATAACTCTGTCTGCTGTCGGGTCTGTAAAGGTCAGCACAGTTTCATATTCATCTGCGGATGATCCTTCTGCCTCTATCTCGTCAACAATTTTTATATCAAAGCCAAATTCTGTAGTTGGTCCAACATTGCCATAAGCAGGAGCTGTCAATCCATTTACAGACATTACAAAAAATGCGAGTATCACAAGTAAGATAGTTAATTTCTTCATTTAAAATCACTTTCCTTTTTTTTAAATTTTCTTTCTTATATTGATAGTTATTTCGTATCTATCACCTTCTAAAAACGTTTTAGTGTAATTAAACACATCGTTCACTATATGTAACTTTCCCATAACGGCTACTTTACAATTTTCTAACTTGACGAGTTTGTCATTCATGCCGTCTATAATAGTTACATCTAATCGTGTTTCTTCTTCGGTAGGTTCAGTCACTGGTTCTTTAATGGGTTTAGGTTCCTGTTCTTCTCCACTACTACCCAAAAAACATAAACCAATAATCAGCACTGCGATTATGGTTATGCAGATTGATTTTTTCCTCCAATTAATCATTTTTCACCTCCTTTATATAGTCAAAACTGACTTATATCTTAATTCCATATCTTCGTAATTTACTATAGTTGCACAATCGACCGTGTGATAAGTTGTATTTACATTACCGGATAATTCACTGGTTTTATCTTCAGTATTTACTTTCTTTTTATAGACATCGGCAGCCGAAGTTATTGGATTTAATAATCCTATTTTGTCACTAAATCCTACCGTTACCGTGTCATCAGCAGTCACTCCGGCAGGGATATTAATATTAGTAATTGTATCAAAAGCCTTGTTTCCATAAGCTGTTGAGCCTGCTATAATAGCAATAACTTCAGTCGTAGAAGTACCCCTCACAATTCCGGTTATAGTTACATTCCCGGAGGGACTTGAAACGTTTGTCGTAGTGATAGATATATTTCTAGCATAGTCGGGATTGTTTATTTCTGTTGAGATATCCTGAGAAGCACCATTCCCGGTTATAGCTGCATGTATACCGTCAAGATCGGCCGGTAATAAATCTTGAAAATGCTGACAATGACTTGATGAAAATTCATGAAATATAAAAGTCCTGGCATCGGTAACCGAATCGACCACGCCACCGGATATTACAACCGTTGCAAGTTGTATTGAATTAGCAGGTATACTTCCGGTTGTTGAACTTATTACACCTGTCCGGGTAAGGTAGATTTTATAGGTATCATCATCTGTTGAAATAGTGTAAGTCTGTGCTGCCACCGTAACCTCAACATCATTTATAAGTGTGTAACCACTTGCGATATCAACTTTTGAATCAGCCCCGGCATTATCAGTAACCTCACACATATTACCGGTATAAACTATGCCATCACCGAATAGCCCGGTAACCCATTTTGCGATACTTGCCGATGGTTCTTGTTGAGTTACAATAATACTGAAAGTTGTAGCGACACCCAAAGCAGATGTCGGGAAATTGACTCTAATAAATATAATTCGATAACAGTCCGATGGGATATTCCCCAAACTTAACCAACCGTCTTTTCCTACCGGTTGGAAGTCTGCCATATCGTCATCGGTATAACCTGAGGCATCACCGCCGTCCTCCCCTTCTTCTATAGTGGTGGATTTGACTTCAACCCATTTTTGAAAAGTAAGTGGCTCGACTTCCTGACCGTCATCATCACGTGCTGTAATCTTTACATAAGTCATAGGGATACTGCCAAGCACCGCACCTTTATCATTCCATAAATGATATTCCGTGCCATCAGCATCTGGCTTGTATCCACCCGCACTACCTGTGCCGAAATTTATAGCTGTTATAATTGTGTCATCATCACTATTGTATAGTTTCGGATTTGGGTTTATCGCCATAAAATCACCTCAACTTTTTATCTACTAAAAATAAACTAAACCACATATTCTTTTATATCCTGCAGGAGCATTTATAACTTCCTTAACTTCTGAAGTAAATCTATTAAAAACAAATATTACATCGTCTTCAATCCCATAATATCCATTATCACCCATAATTAAATCTACCCCATTTGTAGTTAAACCATTGGCTGCAGGGGTTGGATAACTTGAACGTGGATTGTCAGGACAGTCAAAACTACTGGTAATTGAAGCCGTTATTCCATTATGAAAATAAACTTTATCACTCGTTCCATCGCAACTAATTAAATTTCCACCTACTACAAGCAATCCCCTCGGAAGGGTAGATGGGCTATTAAAACTACTTAAAATAGAAGAAGATATTCCATTATGGATATAAATTTTACGTTTCCCCCAATCACAACTAATTAAATTAGTTCCATCAAAGGCAAGCCCAGATGGAAAAACACCAGGTGTTGAAAATGACTCCGTTATTTCCGCTGTCATTCCGTTATGAACATATATCAAGCTGTCATCTTCTCCACAAGAGATTAAATTACCATTTGCACAACATAAACCCGTAGGCCAACCATCAGGCGCTGAAAAGGTTTCCAATATTGTTTCATTTATGCCACTATGTTTTGATATAATTCCGCTTTCAGTATCTAATGTAAAGAAGAAATGGGCAATTGATATAGTTGGTGGTAATATAATCGGTAATTCCTTGCAACCATTCATATATAAAATCCGCACCTTATCGCCAACTGCTAAATTAGGATTCCGAGATAGAGTAAATATTTTGGGATAAGCTCTATCTGATTCGGATATAAACACATCATAGCTGCCATCGCCATTATCAGTTGCCACTATGCCAGTTACCACATTACCCCGAAAAACAATATTTCTAATTGAATCTTTTATAATTACACTAATAGGTTTTAGCATAATTAAAACCCCTATAAAAATTAACAGTATAAATAAATATTTTTTCATACATATTTACCTCCTTTAAGTGCCAAGCGAGTTTACCCCGCTGGTCACTTCAATAAATTCTATATCTCTCAATATGCCTGCCACTACAGGCTTTTCACGGTTGCCGTATTCCCATAAAATACCAACCTTATCGCCAATCTCATAAGTGGGGTCGGTTTGGATAGTAAAAATATTAGGATAATCTTTATCAGAACCTGCAATCTCAACTTTATATTTGCCGTTCCCCTGGTCTTCTTTAATTTCACCTGTAATATAGGTATTCCTAACCCCGATATTCTCTATATTGTTTCTTCTTGAAGTCCAGACAAATTTAAGCATAAAAAACACATCCTATCCGTGTACGTGCCTTTATCTTGCCTTCTTTATCAATGTCAATATAATGGATGGCTTCCTCAACTAAATAACGGCTTTTATCATAGCCAATTTTTTTATCGGTCAATTCCGGAGTATGCCCGACTATTAATTTGGGATTGAAGATTATTCTAAAATCAGGTTGTTCAGTAAATCGATGGCTATCTAAAATAACATTTTCCCCTACTCTTTTGCATTGTTCCGGCGTTTCGGCAAGTGGAAATGGGAGCGTGCCTTCATTGTTGGGTTTACGTTCTCCATATAAAGTGATAGAATTTGTATCGGTTACGGTTGCCTTGATTTGTGTATAGGTGATAGTGGAGGTAAAGGTTTCTTCGGGGTTTTCTTCTTCTAAATCTTCTACTGCATCACCTTCATCTTTAACTTTAAAAGTAATAGTTATAGAAAATGCTTTTTCTGTAAAATCCCAATCTAAAGTGCTTGTAATTCCTCTTGCCACCATAACATAATTACTGCCTTGTCCTGCCTTTGTAGCACCACCAGTAATAGAGAATGAAAGCCCTTTAATCTTTCCGCTATCAGAACCAGTAATTGTAAATTTATAATTTTGAGATGTAGGGAAAATATACCCTGACGGTTTCGTATACCCTATATAAGAGGCAGTAACCTTAATAGTAGCATCGCCTTCACTCCAACCTTCTACTACTTCACCTGCAGAAAATGATTTGGAAAAACTATAATCTGTATAAGTATCTTCCGGTTCTTCTGCTGGTTCAACCTCTTGTTCGGTTCCATCCTGAGTTATCGTTTCTTCTTCAAATATTGCACCCAGTATAATTACTTTATTTATTATTCCCCTATCCAACGTTTCCAATCCTAATTGGACAAACTTATCTTCCCCATATTCCCAGTCAGCAGTGGGATAATCGCCTGTATCAGTCTTAATAGTCCTTGTTTTAACCTGCATTACACCATTCTCATCAAACCGCACTTGCCAACCCTCTATGGCACATTCTTTTTGAATCATATCCCAGATATTCTGGTCTTGAAAACTATGGTCAATAGTTACTGCATCACCTTGCGGAACGTTAACATTTGTTACTCCTGCCTGCCCTGCAAGATATTCAACAATTGAACCCCTGTATTTCCTGTTAGCTGATTCCTGAACCGATATCAGGGTCATAGTCTTATCTAATAATTTCTTGCCATAATCACGCCCCGTTATAGTCAATCTATAACCGCCGTCATAAGTAGTTCTTGTTTCATCAACTAACCCTGTAAACATCTTAATTTCCTGACCGTTAATATAGGCTGTAATAATTACAACCGAATTAACGGCTATATGGGAATCGACTAATGGGGAATATTTGGGGTCGCCTAAACTAAATGAGAAGCTACTAATATAATTAAGGTTATGTTTTATCATGATTTGCCCGACTAATGAATCGGAAACGTCCTCATCATCTACGGTAATCGTCATTCGTATACCCTGACTGGTATTAACGCAAGCCTCGACAATATCCCGATTCACCTCAACCTCACATGGTATTTTAAAGCCATTGAAATTATTGAGACCGCCGTCATCTACCAAAACAGAACAAGCTATATCAAGAAAAGTTGGCTGTACATCTGGCTGTTCATCGACTGCTATAAAACACTTAATTTCCATTTCAGACATTTTATGCTTCCTCACAAATTAAGGTATATCTCGCCACATCTTTTATTATTGGTGTACGGACATAGTCTATAAAATTCACATAATATTTAGGCTCATAAAGGATAACGATATTATTGTCTACGTCTGCCGGTGCGTCGGTAAAAACCATTCTACCACGCCCGGAAACATCGGCATTCAAAGTCGGTGATTTTGACACCCCACCAACTGTTATAGTTGGTAATGGGTCGGTAATACTGTTCATTCTTCTTTGGGTATAGAAGGTTTTAGTCGTGCCATCCCCTGATAATACTTCTTTGATCTGTATGTAATCGATATAATCAAGACTGCCGATATGCTTAAATTCTTCTTCAACATCCCGGCATTTGCTATTTACAACATCGGTTATTTCAAAGCGATATTTATCGATAGGCTGATCCTCTGCATTGACGTTTCGGTTAATGATCATCACACCGTATGGAGTACGTTCATAGACTTTGAGAGGATTATTTTTCGCCTTGTATCCTTTAGGAGTATCTAAGGTAGTTGAACCTATCGCTATTGTGCCTTCTGCCATAATTGCCTCCTATGCCATTCCGGGAATTAACAGATTCCCGCTTCTGTAGAATTCTCTTGAATTTTCTTCAAGTACCTGTTCAAGTACTCTTTTTATTTTATTTTCGTCTCCATCGCCTTCGATAGTTATGTAAATAGTTGGAGAATAAGATTTTGCACCGGCTTGATAGGCTTTGTTTTGTTCTGGTGTTAATATCCCTTCACCCTCATGGACCTTAGCTATCCCAGACTTAGTCACAAGAGGGGTCCCCGTTGCTAACCCTGGTATCTCACTTAGTATTTGTCCTGGTTGTTGTCCAGGTGTATTACTCGGTATTTCTATAACATCGTATCCTTCCTCTAACATATGTTGAGCTTGCTCCGCCCCTACACTTGCAATATTTACCCCATCTTTATAGATGTTATATCTTCTGCCTGCCTTTATTCCTTCTAACTTATTTAATATGTCTAATTCTTTTTGATAATATTCCAGTATCTTTTTAATCGCTTCTATTTCTTCTTTTGCACTCAATCCCGCCTGTTTAGCTATCTCGATTAATTTGGCTTTCTTCTCATCAAGTAATCTTATTTCGTTTTCTCTTTGAGTATGAGTCAGTTCATACATACGATCTTCGATGGATTTCATCACATCAATATATGTTTTGCCTAATTCTTCGATTTTATTTTTATTTTCTTCTAAAGCCTTCGATAAGTCATACCATGCTTGGGTTTCAGGGACTGCTTCTTCTAATTTCTCTTTTAAAATTACAGCTTCTTGCCCCAATAAAGCTAATTTTGCTTTATTGTCTTCTGCTGAATCTCCCAATAAACCTAATTGGGCTGTAATTAAATCCATATCTTTTAATGGTTCTAATATTTTACCTAACTCTTCATTCATTTCCTTTAATGCTTTTGTATTATCGGCAATCTCTTCTTTTTTCTTATACCATTCTTCCGTGCCTTGTTCTAAAAGCATTAATTCGGTTTGTAGAATTACATCAGTTTTATTAAGTAAGTCTATTAAATTAGTATAATATTTAATGCTATCATTAACGGCTTGATTGCCTGCACCATATTCTTTAGTTAAAAGACTCATTTCCTGTGTTATATCTTTAACGGTTGTCGCTATTATTTTTGCGTTAACTTGCTGTTCTACTGCCGCTATTGTCCATACATTTAAAGCATCGGCATAATCGCCATATTTAGCGATAAGAGGATCCATCATTTCGCTGACTGTTTTGCCCTCTTTTTGCATTTTAACAAATTCTTCAACTGAAATTCCTATTTTTTCAGCAGCATTTTTTTGAGCTTTCGCTAAATTATCATAAGCATCTTGAACGTCCTGAATTGTCACACGATGAGAATGTAATACCTCATCTAAACTTTTAATAACATTCCACCAGATAATTACATTTGCAGTAATTAACAAGATAGAAGTGTTAAGTGGAGTAAGTGCTACCTTAACAAGACCTATACCAGTAACAAGACCAGGTAATGCAAGAGTTAAAGGCCCAACTACTGCCAATAATGCACCAACCAATGCCGTTACCTTTACCAATGTAGCTGCTAATTCGGGATTTGCTTTAATCCAATCGCTTGTTTTTGTAATAGTTTCTGTTATTTTGTCAATTAAAGGCCGAAGTGCAGGCATAAAATCCTGTACCAATGTTATCTGAAATTCCTCAAAAGCTGATTTTAAAAGTTTCATTGAACCTTGAAAAGTATCCATTTGAGTGGTTGCCATATCAGTAGCTTTGGTAGTATCGGTAACTTTATCGGTCATCTCCTGAATAGCACCTGTGCCTTGCGATACAAGTGCCAACATACCCGGCCCAGCTCTTATCCCAAATATTTGCATAGCGTCTGCGGCGGTCATACCAGCCTTACCTAAATCATCAATAATATCTTTAAAGGGTCGCATTTGACCGGCTGAATCAGTAATACTGACCCCCAATCTACCCATTGCATCTGCTGTAGCTTTTGTAGGATCGAGTAATTTAGCAAAAGCCATTCGGAGTGCTGTTCCTGCTGCTGCACCTTCAAGACCTGCATTATAAAGGTTCATTAGAATACCAGCAGTTTCTTCTAATGTTATCCCCATACTTTTAGCCATTGGTCCAACATAAGACATTGACTCTTTTAATTTGACCATTGTGGCCTGTGAACCTGAAATAGCGGCAGCGAAAACATTAGATACTCTACTGGCTTCTTCTGCTTCAAGGTTGTATTGTGAGAGGGTTGCTGCAATTGCTTCAGAGGTATAAGCAAGGTCACTTTGAGTTGCCGCAGCAAGTGTCATTGTGCCACTTAAAGCACCGATAACTTCATCAGCTTTCATACCAGCAGAAGCAAGGTAATACATAGCGTCTGCTGCTTGGCTTGCGGTATAGACTGATTTTTCACCCATATCACGAGCGGCATCACTCATTCTTTTTAATTCTTCGGTGGTCGCTCCGGCAACAGATGCGGTATTAGCCATTGACTGTTCAAATTTAGAGGCAGTTTTAATGGCCATAACAAAAGCTGCTGTTATGGCAGCCCCGACAATGGTCATTCCCTTACCAATACCACTAATTTTTTTACTAAAACTATCCATACCAGTACTTGCAGTTTTTAAACCGCTCATTAAATTCGTGGTATCTGCTTTTATCGCTATTAAAAGTTGTTCTTCGTTAGTCAATTACTTCACTCCAATTTGACAATTTATTTAAAAAGTTGTATATATAATTCAACAAGGCAGGCGAGCCGAGTTTTATGTTATTCTGAAGGTTCTATTAACCTGTAGTCATGCCTTCAGGAGCAACTCCTTAGACTTAGTTCGCCTATCACTAATAGGAGGATAAAATTATGAAAAAATTTACTATAATTTTTATTGCCTTTTTATCTTGCTTCTTACTTATTAGCTGTTCAAATAATACATCTCAAGAGACTATTGGAAATCCCAAAGAACAAAAAGAAGCTAATATTGAGTTTGTAGATTATAACCATTATTCAGAATATGATTATTACCATATTGAAGGTATTCTCATTAATAATGGAGAATCACAAGCTGAACAGGTTGAAATAAAAGTAATATTTTATGACGAAAACAATAAACTATTATTTATTGAAAAAACATATGCTGACCCTTATAATCTTTTACCTAACCAAAAAGCAACCTTTAGAATATTATTTCCATTAAAAACTTTTCACCATTTTGAAATGACCCCTGTATGGCAATAATTTATTCCGGATTTCCATTCTGAATTTTAAAGACCTTAAACGCATATGGGTAATAATCAATTAATTCAGTTAAAGGGATTGACAGAATGCTTTTTTTACTCCAATGATACGTGCTGGCAAAAACCATTACTATTTTTTGCCAATCCCCGATTTGAAATATTGGTCGTACCCGGTAATTTTTAATATCTGCGATTGTAAATTACCAAAACCTTCAATCCCAGAATTTTCAAATTCTTTCTGGTCTTTGAATATTCCAGGATTGAATTTATCAATTACGTACCAAATGAAATAATAAGAATAATCAATCTCGTCCATTTTATATTTCATTTTGTCTTTTTGTAATATTTTTGTATCTTCTACGAGTAATTTACCAATCTGATATTCCTTGCCGTTAAAATATGTCTTCTCCATATTTCCCTCCTTTCTTATTTATTAATAACTTGTTTCTAAATTGGTAATAGTAATCTTTACCGCATACCCATCACTCACGCTATATTTCGCTTTTCCATTTACTTTGCAGGATAGCCTTCCCGGACCTTCTACATTAATCGGGTAAGCAATGTATCGCATAGCCGGTATATCAATAACGAATTTATAGTAATACCCGGTTTCACATTCCGCACCGGTAAATGTAATCTGAAACGCCTGTTCACTACCTAATATAAACTTGTTATATTCTGTTTTATCGACAAAGTCAGTCGTAAAGCTAAAAGTGAAAGTCCGGTAGCCGTCCCGATAAAGCATGCGTGGTAAATCTGATTGGTTAAGACTATATTTGCGGACAATCTTGTTATTAAGATTCAAGGTAAAATCTTCCAAGTAGTCATGGTCACTAGTCGCAATTTTTACCTGCGCCTGACTCCAAGTAAATGGATTGGTCGTTTCTAAGTTAACCGATTCCTTATTTATTTCCGTTTCTTCTTTGGCCAGTATCCCGGCTGTAGCTTTTAAGATTTTTTCACCTGTACCGAAACTTAAAGCCAAGGTATTAACTACTCCGCCCTTATATTGCCATGCCTTGTCATCTGCCTGATCCCTGTAGACCTCAAAAGTATATGGCGGTAAGGTGCATAGAGTGGCAAAATCAGCCTGTACTGGTGTAAATACGTGGTCTTTGGTATCGGTAGCGTCAGAAGTAACAATTCGTCTCACATCATCTATCCGAATGGTAAATTCACCCTTATCAACAGCCATCTTAATACCGATAGAAATAACTGCATTAAGATAATCATTAGTAATAGCAACAGTGCATTCTTTCCATACATTTGCAACAAGTGCGTCTATATTGACCGATTTCATAGTCACGCCTTCTTCTCCACCACATTCTTCCACTTCACTGGCTATAAATACAAGGTCGCCTGCATCGCAACCTACGGATGATTTAATCCATAATTTTACGTGGGTATCATCTGTCATATCTGTTGAAGCTACTACTTCGGTGGCTAAAATATCAGGGTCATCTACATCAGCGGTAACCTGTAATTTAACCGAAGCACTACCCTTTTTATAATCACCTGAATCGAGTCCGGATATTACACCACCATCGACTAATTCATTCCAGGCATCCTCACAATCCTCTAATTCTAATTCAGCCGTTCCAGCAGCCACCGCAGCAGCCGGCGCACCTAAGGCACTACGCAAGATATGTCCGATACTTGCCGGATGTACTTCAAATACAATATCACCTCCAAATCTCTTTTCACCTAATAAACTAATTGGTTCATCTACCACTGCACGTTGAGATTCTGACATTATTTCTTCTATGTCCGGAGTAAGCGATTCCCGGATAAATGGAAGGAATTTATCGGCAACCTGTGCATCGCCCCAAGTTGACTCTTTTTTTAGTCCAATATGTGACCTAATTCCTGTTGGCATTCAAAACATCTCCTTTCTTTTTAGATTTTTTTATTTTAACTTTTTTCTTAACTTCTTTTACTTCGTCAAAATAGCTTGTAGCTAACATTTTCTTAGCCACCAATTCATCTTCTACATCTACAACCTGTTTCGGTTTATATAACCCAAAATCAGGGAAGAAAAGTTCGCTATTATGATTAAACTTCAATTTCATAGGATCACCTACTTAACTTATTCTTTTTGTATATTTAATGGTTGTTTCTGATATTCGTAAATTAACACCTACTTTTTTAGCAAGAGCATATCTTGTCTGTATTATGTCGATAATATAAACATAATCACTAAAATAATTGTTTCTTAATGCTATTTTAATCTCTCCATCAATATCATATATCTGTTTGTTATTAGCCAGAGTATCGGCATATTTTACATAAGTTAAAATAGGTATACTGTATATCTCGTCATATATTCCGCCTTTTGCCATTACTGGAAATTCTTCATTTAAAAGTGGTGGAGAGCCTACACAAATGACCGGGTAAGCTGAAAATGTTTCCTGGTCACCGAAATAAACACCAACAACACCTTCTATTGCAGCAGTGTTAAGTGCCTCAATAATTTTATCTACAAGAGCTGTGATATAACTTTCAGCTAAAGCCATTTAATAAGATTTCCCCCTAACAATGGTGATAAGCATATTGCCACCTAATTTTTTAATATCTTCTCTTTTCTGTTCAAGTGCAGGCTTCATATATGGAAACATTGCTTCCAAAGCTGGACCATAATCAACCTGTGGACCCGTTAAGGAAACTGGTTTAGTTGTAAGACTGCCACCCTGAAGCTGTGTTGAAATAGAATTTTTACAACGACCTGTAAGCACATGCACTAATTGCCTACCTTTACCACCAACAAGTTCCCCGGCTTTTAAGACAAACCTTTGAGCTTCAGTTTCTGCTCTGTTACCCATCAGTCTAAAACGGTTAGCCAAATCCATACCCTGTAAAATTTCCATTGATAAAAATTTAGGTTTAGCCATTACACAATCCCCATTTTTAATTCAACTATAGTACCCCAAATACGTGGAGTATCTAAGACTGCATAAATAATTGACCCGTGTATCACCCTGTCACCGGCTTGAAAAGTTGCAGCAGTAGTTAAATAATAACCAAGATGTGAAAATTTAATATTGATATATGGACTTTGAAAATTCGCTATAGAAAACGAACTTGCCGGATATATTGCCATCTTTATATCAGTTACAATTTCGGCCCAAGCCTCAATCGAATCTCCGGTATTGCTCGCTTTTCTCTTTTGTGTTACAGTCTTATCAAGCATGTATTCGCTAAGTTCAGACATCTTACTACCAGCCTACTTTTCGCCATCGTTTTAATCTGCCACCAAAAACATCAAATACAGTCACAGGTTTATTACCATCTTTTTTTGCATAAGTGATTGAATGTGGCCCCAGTTTTTCTGATTGTATATTCCCGACTGTTACCGGTGATAAAGACGAGGCTTCCCAGGTAATCATTTCATCTACAATATCTAATAGTTTTTGCGGTATATTCAATTCATAGATAGTGACATAATCTAAGTCTTGGTCTGATTCCTCATCTAATAAAGTTACATTAACAGTCACAGAATTATCACCGACTACAGTCACCTTATACACGCCGTCATTTAATCGAGTCCCGACGATACGGATATATTGATCTACCCTAATATCGAGGGCATAATCAGTAAACTCATAGCTATCATCGGCAAGGGTAATCGTACTTGCCCCTTCAACTGATTCAATATCAACATAGACATGGGGTGCATAAGTATATACAAAGTAGTTATTTAAATATGCAAGGACTTCATCAATTTCTAAGGCCATAAGATATTACCTACCTTTTTGCCAATTATGTTTTAATAGCCAAGTAAATGTTCTTGCTGTTGTGGTCTGTTGTGCGTCTGCTACGATTTTGACAAAGCGATAACCTTTTAACCCTATTAAATCATCACTTGACACGGCAAACCCTCCAGTAGTTGCAGTAATAGATAGGGCTGTTGCGCCTTTAGACTTTAAGGTAACATAATCCCCCGCCAATGCGGAACTTACCGTAAAGGTCAAATTGGCACTTATTAATGTCGGTATAATCAGCCCCAATATTTCACAATCCTCTAAATCAACAGCACTTGATGTTTGACCATCAATAGCAATTGTGCATGATTTCACATCCATATAATTACATCTCCTTAATAGGAATTTTAAAACTTACTTTTGCATCTCTCATTGATTTTGGCTTGGTAACATTTTTTATGTTTGGTGTAATTGGCTTCTCTTTCTGCCCTATAAACCTAACCTGCGGGTGATATCTCTTAATGGCCTGGACTTCATCTTTACTGATTAATGCTTCGCCCTTCTCATTAAACCTTACAAAATATTCACCAGTTTCGGGGTTGTAGAGCCTACCATGTCCAAAAATCTTAATATTTTTAACTTCTTTTTTATCTACCATTATTTTCCTCCTTTCTTAATTTTCACTAAACTTAATAACTTTTTTACCATCGTCGGGTATTTCCGGGCAGTCATAAACTCGCTTAACAAATGGTCTATCATTATTAGAGAATCCTCTAAACTTCTTAAAATTGACCAATATCTTTTTGTAATCATCTTCGGTTAGCGTAACTTCCAAATTCGCTTTTTCAATCTTAACCACCACCGGATCAATCTCCAGCATTTCCAGACTATTTAACCCTAAGCTGGCATGGGTTATAACATTGACTAAAGCATCTTTAAATTGATAGGTTACAACTTGATAAATCCCCTGTTGATTTCTAATCGAATAAGTATAGTTTTCCAGATTAAGTTTTCGCATTATTTCCTCCTTTTTTAATATTGAAAGCGGGTTTCAAGTATGTGAAGCCCGCAAAGCATTTTGAATTTAAGCTATAACTGCAAATGGTAAAGTTCTTGTTCCGTCGCTCCCGGTTATTATATTTCCGCACATTAATGGAAGTTCGCAATCGAATCCGTTAGCTTTGGTAGCTGCAGTGACAAAACGATTATTTACAACCAGCCAATCATCTGAATTTTCATCGAGGCATAAGGTAGTTGCATAAATAGTATTGCCTCTTAGACTGCAAGCATAAAATGTGGAATTGTATATTGCTATTCCTACAGAACCATAAATTAAATTATCCACAATCTCACATTCGGTAGCGTTTCCTACTGTAATATCAATAGCTGCAGTAGAGAACATTGCTCCGGTGTTCCATTTTGGCAGGAATTTACAACCTTCCACTTTTACATAATCCGGTGAAACAAGTTGTAATCCGATGGTCTCAGCAGCATTAGCGACAAATCTACAATTATGAAATTCTAATCCACCGTTACTAGTATTCTTGAAGATAATTCCGCCAGCACCCCAAAATTCCATATTATAGAAATGACATCCCATACCAGAACTAGCCGGTATAACATGATTTCCGGTTAGTCTGCAATATGGATTTGCATTACATGACCCTACCCCGATAACATCAGTTTTATCAGCGAGTAAGACTAAATCTTCGGTAAGGGCATCGCCTTTGCAATAGATAGTATTTCGAGCAGCCCATCCCCATTTACCAGCAGCAATATTAGCGTGACTGGCAGCAAGTGCAACGGCCAGAGTCTTAAAGGCCGTTTCCCAGCTTAAACCGTCATTGGTATCAAGTCCGGCATTGCCTTCAACATAATAAATCTTGCCTTGCACTTCCTGTAATACATCTAGTATGTTATCCATCTGTTCCCTTAATCGAGGGCTTCTTATTCTTTCAATTACATCAATATCACTCATTATTTTTTTTACACCCCCTAAGATGTAGCCAGGCCGGTCATAGTTAAATGCATCCATTCTGGACCATAATCAAGCCCTAACATGGTAAACATCTGTCCTTCTTCGGCAGCTCCGACTTTAGCTAAGTCCTCATAGAATAATGCGGGTCTATTAGGTATCTGACAAAATACTGGAGTACATACGGCAAGGTCAGCAACCAAAATAGTAGACGAGGTCAAATGAGGCTCTAATACAATGCCCATTTCACCAAAGTCAGTCAGTATCGTTTTGATAGCTAGTCCGCCATAAGTTCTACTTTCCGGAGCATAACCGTAGATGTCAGAGAATTTGGTCATATTGAATGCACCGCAGAAAATAACCGGTCTAATAAACTTTGCACCGTTATTCCAGCCGTCAATCAATGCGGCATTAAACAATGCCTTAGTTAAAGTAGCTCCACCTTCAGCAGTAGTATTAGAAACAGCAGCAACAACAATTCCTCTTGAAGTAAACGCTGTATCCTCATCTGCATAAGGTACATAAGCACCGTGCAGAAAAACATAGTCAACATCTCTTGCCATCTTCTGCAGGGTGACCAGTTTCTGCCAGTCCTTTTCGTTTAATACATTGCTCTGTTGTCCGCCGATATTAAGACCGGATAACTGCCCCATCGTGGCCATCTTGACATAAGTCAGGTCGACACTCTCTTGGAATATCTGAACAGTATTGTAAGTCTGCCCTCTGGTAAAGTTCTTAGGTGCGGGTGGTCCGGCAGCGGCAACGGCCTCAGTAATAGCCGGTTGGGCGACCGCAGTAATCGTATACTCGCTGGTAATTGGGAAAGTTAACGCTTTAGTAACTTTAGCGCCATTAATACCTCCAATCATAGATAAAAATGGGGTCTGCTCTCGTGAAGCAGTAAATAACTCACCTGCATAATTCGGCAGGTCGTTAAGGTAACCTTTAGCCATAACTTATTAACAACTCCTTAATTAATTTTTTATTTTTTACTTTCTTTAGCACTCTCATATTTCTTGCTTTTTAGTGCTATTGATGTCATAAAATCGCCTTTATCCTCAGCCTCTTTAATCTGGACGTCCAAGTCTTTAGGTTGTGGAGTTCCTTTATCGCCTTCTGGTATATGTCCGGGCGAACCAACAATCTTATCCTCGCCGAATAAATAGGCATCAGATTCTTTTAATTTGTCCAGTTGGTCTTTTAGTCCGTTTATCCCCGCATCGCTAACCGTGATTTTATCCATATCCAGCAGTGCCTTAATGGCTTTAACATTCTTACCTTGTGCGTCTTTGATTCCTGTTTGGATGGCAAAGTCTTTGTCTTTTGCTGCAATAGTTGCCTGATAATCAGTATCTTTCTTTTCATTGTCAGCCCTCAAACTTTTTATTTCACTTTCAAGCTCTTCATTGCCTTTTGCCTTCTTCTCCAAGTCCTTCAGTTGCTTCTTATAATCGTCAAGCTGTTCTTTCTGCTGTTTAACTTCTTCAAGTTTTGCGTTAAACTTATCAACCGGGATATACTTTCCTTCTTCTAGTTTTATTAGCTTCACATCACCAACCTTTTCACCAATCTCTTTCGTGTATAAATCACCAAGTAATTCTTTCAATACATTTGACATATTACTGTCTCCTTTCGATTAGTTTTTGATAAATAGGTTACCTTCCTATCTTTCGAAATGCTTCGTTTTTAGTCTGAACTTTTAGCGACCGTTATAAACAAAAAAAAGAGCGTCTCAAATCAAGATTTTACTCTTGATAAAAGACGCTCTAAGGCGTTCTACAGACTTATTTAATTTTGTTTAATTACTAATTTATGTTATATTATATTTATATAGCCAATGCTGACTGGAATGGTCTATATAATTTATTATACTTGATTAAATTTTCTCTTGCAGGCAATAGTTGTAAATTATCTAATGCCCAACATTTCTTGAAGTCTGTATCTTCAGACTTGATATAATTAAAAGCTGATATTGGTATAATATGGTCAATATGGAGTTTACCATCAATATAGTCTTGCCATGTATATCCTTCTGGTATAGTCTTTTGCAAATGGATTTCTAAATCTTTTAATGTATAATTAATAAGCAATTCCAACTTTCTACTAGCCTTATTACCTTTTAATGAGTGCCGCATTAAATTACTTATCTTACCATCAAGATTAAATTTTAAATCTATTTTTCGCTTATTTCTACAATTTTCATTTCTTTTTTCACGATTATTTTCATGATACTGTTTATAATATTCTTTTACTTTTTCAATATTATTTAAATGCCATTGCCTATTACATTCTTTTAACTTTTCGCTATTATTTGTATAATATTGTCTATTTGTTTCTTTTGCCTTTTCAGGATTATCTATACGCCATTGTTTAGTATGTTCTTTTAACTTTTCAGAATTCTTTATACAATACTGCTTATTATATTCTTTTACCTTATCGGGATTGTTTAAACGATAAAGCCTATGCAATTCTTTTATCTTATCAGGATTATTTTCCCGCCATTGTTTCGCGTATGCTTTTTTATCTAACATCATCGTACCCCTATATTAATTATATCACACTTATAATCTCGCTGTCAATTATCCTCATCACCTGTGCTGTCCAGTAGCTTCTCGTCTAGCTTAAATGATATGCCGACCTGCCCAGCCTTCGTGGACATTCTAAGCGTGCCGACATACTTGCCCTTGTAATAATAATAGGTATCGTCAGGGTCAAGGGCGGATGTAATCGCCTTAACATCACACTTATAATATACGACTTGCTTAGGGTATTTAGGGTCAAGGATAGCCATGTTAGTATTATACACTAAATACCTAACGGATTCAAATATGATAGCTCGTTAGCTTTACGCCACTCCTCGAATTTCATGGTCTCAGGTACTTCCACCCACTCATCACCGACTTTAGCGGCTTTCGTGCCTTTATGACTTTGACCCATTTCAGGGATAGTATCACAACGACAACGGGGATGCATTACTGGAAAATTAACCCCTTCTATAGCCTCTGATAACTTAAATACCTGCCCGTCTAAACCTGCACATATATCACAGGTGTTTTCTTCCATTGCCGCAGTATATTGATACATTTCTATATCAGCTTCTTTGTACCCGTCTAAATGAGCCTGATTCATAAAGTGGCTCGTTTCGGTCTTGACTAACACGCCAGCCTGCCGATACGATACATCCATTTTACCAGCTAAGTTCTTGATCATCTTATCGTATGGCTGCCCCTGTACAAGCCCTTGTGTCATGGTCTGCTTCAAATTGCGGTATAGCTTGTCTTTATTATCCCATAAGCGGTCTGAGAAGTCTGCACCACTCCAGGGATAGGCCAATATTTTCGCCAGTGCATTGCTGTTAAGCGGTGTAAAGCCAAACTCCATGCCACCCTTGCCTAAATCGAATATGCTATTGTAAAACTCGTTCTGATAGGTATTGCCGAATAGCACCTTCATTTCTTTGTTCTGCTTAAAGAATAGCTTGGTCAGCTTCGGGTCCATATTGGTCATCACTTGCTTTACATAAGTAGCCCGATATGTACCTTTGCCAGTTTTCATATATTTAGCGTATATCGAGGCCATTTCTTTTTGCAGTTGGTTATAATTGGCAATGTAGGCCTTCTTGATTGCTTTCGATACATTATCGGCATCTTGCCAGTATTTAGTTGACCGCAAGGCTGTCCGCTTCTGCCAGTAAGTGTTAAATTCGGGTTGGTTCATTTATTTAAAACCCTCATATACTCCATAATAAACTCTGGATTATCTCGGATAAAGCAGGAAAAACATGTAGTTAATTGACAGGTCATTCTCTCATTATTTTCTAAATCGAAACGCATTTCATAACCCATACCATGTATAGCCTCGTGTAAAATTACCTGAAGCTCATACTGATAATCAAGCGAATCGAGTACTTTAATTTCTTTATATCCTTCATCAATATGCCCGTCTAAAGAATGCCCATCTTCTACAATATGTTTATGGTAAGTAATTTTATAATCGCTTGCTACAATTCTTAACTTCTTAAATCTTACCTGTTTCTTTTCTTGCTTCATAATCACCTCTTAAATATAAAAAATATTATCGACATCGCAAATATACTAAAATAGCCGATTATCAGTTGCCAGAACATCTATATATCCTTTAATTCAAAATTGTCTTTATTAAAATCATCACAAATAACGAAACTACCTACATTAATTTCTTGGCTCATTTCAATTAATGCTTCATAATTACCTAACCCATAATTGCGAGTTGTATTATCAATACATTCAAATATCGTCCCTTTAGGAATTATAATATCCTTTTTAGATACAATTACTTTACGTTTCTTCTTGGTTATCATTAATATTTCCCCCTTCATTTATATTATTATTACCATTCCTCACACTCTCGCCATAAGCGTCTATCTCGGCCTTTTCTTCTTTCTCCATCTGCTCTATTTCAGCCTTAGCGTCCTCGACAAATGGGTTATTAGCGACTGCAGTGGCCTTGCTCATAAACGGGCTCATTAATACCACTTCCTCGCATAGCTCTTTGGTGTTATAGATAGTCGATTTATTAATGACAAAGCCAAAGTCCTTGTAATCGTATCCCGGTTTGTTTACGCGATTAAAATATTCACATACAAACCAGGTCAAATCTTCAAAGGCTTTCTTTAGTTTCCGAATAAGTGTATTTGCTTTCATATCCAGTCCTGTAAACAATATTTTAAGCGCTACACCACTCGTATTTTTCACTAATTTATTCAGATCAACGCCCTGCCCGATAGAGTAAATTTTGTTATCAAGTAATTCCAACATTGTTTTGCGAGCCTCGACTGGTATTTCTAGCCGTTCAGGGGTTGCCCCTGCATGCTCATCAGCGTCAAGTTTAATGGCTTTAAAAATAATTAGATTTTTCATAAACTCGCCCAGGTCAGTTCCTTCGTAGCCTTTTAATATCCAAATAGCGGTCTGAATGTCTTTAATGTCATTTAAAAAGCCCGATGTAACAGCGTCGTAAGCGTCGATATACCGTTTAATTGGTTCTAAATCTGTGGTCGATTTTGAATTATTATAAAGCAAAATAAATGGCACTTTACCCCAGCCTTGCCCTGACTTTTTGTCTTTATTGCTTGTGTTATATTTCAGGAAGTGGGGAGCGGGATTCTGTTCATAATTAACATCTTTTTCATAATCGCCCTTTTCATTTTGCAGGTAATAAGTGACATCATAAGAAGTCCACCACTCGGCAGCGTATCGGGTCTCGGCTTCTTTGGATTGCTTATTGAAAACTTGAACCTCGTAATAACGGATAATCTGATTGATCTGCTTTTCGTGGTTGGTGTCATAGATGGGGATAATTTGCTCACTTGGTACAATTTCGTACTTAAACACGCCTTCGGTATCTATAAAGCAATGCACCGTCTCCCATGCCTTATTGGACGCCCCGACAATCCAGTCGTTCACGGTATCCTCAAAGTTCTCGCCCAGCACTTCATTGATATTGTCGGTCATCTCGTCCCGTTTAATCTCGGCAAGAGTCTTGTCTTTGACCTCTAATACAACGGGATTCCCGATAATATAACTTGCCTTCTGGTCGACTAACAGTTTTTGGAAATTGTTAGTTACATGCCTATTGCTTTTATTCCAGTCGATATATTTTATGTCCTCAACTGTATATTCCCGAAAGTCCTCATCTAATATATCAGGTTTGTTGCCGTAGTAATCTACCCCTTCGGCCATTTTCTTCTTGACATCACTATCCAAGTCAGTCTCGATAAGATTTTTTAAAATTTCCTCCGGTGTAAATGTACCTGATTGCAGTTTCTGAAGAGCCTCGTTTAACACAAATAAACACTTCCTTTTTTATATAGCCAATGCTAATTGAAATGGCTGATTTAATTTATTACCTTTTGATATATTTTCTATTGCCGGTAGTAATTGAAGATTATTTAGACTCCAGCATTTCTTAAAATTTATATGTTCAGGTTTAGTAAAATTGTATACACTTATTGGAATGATGTGGTCAATATGTAATTTGCCTGTTAAATAATCTTGCCATGTATAACCCTTGGGCATTGTCTTTTGTAAATGCACAATTAAATCGTTTAAATGGTAGCCAACAAGACTTTCCCAATGTCTACCGTTTTTATTACCTTTTAAAGACTCCCATATAGCTGTCCTTATCTTATGGTTAAGATTATATTTTATGTCTATTTTAAGTCTCTCTCTATGATATTTATTGATTTCCATTTTATGATTTTGTCTCCATTGTCTGTCTTTTTCAGGATTATTAAAACGCCGTTGTCTTTGACTTTCTAATATAGCATCTTTATGCTCTTGGTAATATTTTTTACTATATTCTGGGTTATCCCTTTTTCGCTTTTCAAAATATTCTTCCATATATTTTTTCCTATGTTCAAAGTTAATTTCTTCCCATTTTTTTTGATATTCCTTCATGTATAATGGGTTATTCCCTCGCCATCGTTTTTGATGCTCTTTTATTCTTTCTTTATTCTTTTTTTGATATTCCCTCATATATTCTTTTCTGTTCATATTCCCCTTTTTTACTTTAAAAAACTAATTGTCGGCCTTTGTATATCCTCAGCCAGCATAGTCGTACAGTCATTTGCGTCATCATGCAAGTTATCTCCAGCCTTCATATAGCTTGTCAATGACTGCAAAAACCTGTCATACTCGCTACCTGCTTTGTAATCACTCCTGAAAACAAAGTATTCTTTGATAAAAGCAGCTTTCATTAAGATACGCGTTTCCTTATTCCTCGTCGTCACCTTTGTCTTAACTAAGCACCTGCAACCCTCTGCCTCTAATAGCTTCTTTACACCTCTTGCAAAAGACTTGCCCCCGAAATTGCTTTCGATAGTGGTAACTTCAACGTGCCAGTCGATTAACTGCTGTGCCAGCTTAGGCTCGGTGATTTCCGTGCCTTCTTGGGTAAATATCACGTCTACGATATAAACCCTATCACCATAAATAAATCCAACTACCGAGCAAAAGTAGTCCGTTCCCTCGTCGGCCGTGTCTACGCGGCCCCGAATCCCATCGGGTGGCTTAACCTCGCCTGTTTCTTTGTTTGCCAATAGCTCATCGATGGTAAATCGCTTCAACTGCTCTATCGGTAATAATATCCCTTCGGCTTCGATGGGGTTCTGCTGCCATTCGGCCTGCCAGATCATCTCATCTGTCATGACCTTCATTTCAAGCAGCTCTTTGGTGGTTTTTACATCGCTGCAAAAGGTCTCGCCATCATCATCTAACGCCGGAATAACGATTTTCTTACCGCCATTAGCCTCGTCAAAAAACCCCTGTGTTTCTAACCGGCCAAATATATCCCTTCTTGACCAACGGGTATTGATGAATATTTCAGGACAACCGCTATCAAGTCTTGACTTGTGGGTCGAGGTGTACCATTTCCACTTTTTCTCTAATACCGGCTCACTTAATGCCTCATCTACGTTTTTGATAGAATCATCAATTATAGCCGCTAAATTACAGCCCTTACCTAGTATCGTACCGCCTACACCAGCGCAAAAATAAGAGTTCTTATCGGCTGTCGTAACCGCCCAGTTATCTATCCGGTGCTTATCTCTGCTTAGGATCATGTCCGGGAATATCTGCTTATATTTGTTACTCCCGGCAATCCAGCCTCTGATATCATAACTAAAATCTTCTGCTAAAGTAGCCGAACAGCTATTCCGCATGATACAGCCGGTTGACTTATTGCCTAATTCCCATGCACACCATAGCGAGGTGATATAACTTTTCCCTGTCCGTGGTGGTAAGCATACGCCGAGATGTAATATCTTACCTTCGGTAATCATCTGTAATGCTTCAGCTACTGGCTTTAATATCTTCTGGCGCTTGGTAAAGAAATCATAATCCATGTGTAGGCAGAAGTCCCAGAAGGATTTTCTACATAAGACTACTTTGGCACGTTCTCTAATAACATCATTTATCTGCATTGGCTTTACTTATTTTTTTTAATTCGTTTAAAGTCAATAAAGCTAATTTCTTATCTAATTCCTCAAGTCCCTTCATTTCGTTTATATCAGTCGCTTCACCCATTAAAGTAAGGTCAAGTTTGGCAAGTGTTTCAAGGTCTTGCGGTCTATTGATTATAATTTTACCTTCATTTAATTTTTGTTTATAAAGGTCAACAGTCTTTCTAATTAAAGCTCTATAATCAGCTTTTGAATTAACTACGGTTTCATCAGTTTTGGCTTTTAATTTTTTACTATTGTTTATATCTCTTAGCCCAATTCTCTCTTGCCAATTAAATGATTTAGACCATCTGGCGACTGACATATTGCTAACTTTAAACTCACCTTCTACTAACTTGAAACTTCTCTTATCTCCAAGACTGTAATAATATTCAAATGCTTCTTTATGTCTGAGTGTTTCCTTCACTACCAATCACCACCTTGACCAATTCGTCTGGCTTGTGTATCCTATTCAATTTATCTAAGATATCATCAGTCGGTTGGAACTGTAATACTAATCTCGCTTCTTTATCAAGCGATACTAAAGATTTTGTTTTAATTTCTTTTATTAACGCTTCAAATTTTACTTCCATATTCACCTCAAAAAAAATAGCCACCTCAACAGGCTTTCACCCATCAAAATGGCTATCTGGTAGCTCTACGGTTATTTAATTTTAAACACACTCCTATATATAATTATATCACAGCTTATCCCATCGTGTCAAAAATATCTATTTGTTCCATTATATCAAGGTCATCGACCAGTAGCGGAAAAGCTCTTCTTTTCCTCGCTCCACACTGGCCATATCTTTTTCTCCTGAAATATTTCTGCATTACTTTAGTATTATATTCTATTTTACGCTTTAGTTCCTTAGAAAATGTCTCATTACCTGCCACCTGATAGCCCCCTTTTGTAAATAGCAAATATACTGTTTCTGGCTATCTGGTAGCTCTGTGATATTTATTATATCAAAAAGATTTTATTCTATTAAAATTCTTCAAATTTATCGTCACCAATGTCTATATAGCCTAATTGTTCTAAATCTCTATTAAGAACATTTATATTGCCACTCACATCATTGCAATTTAATAAGACATCTCCATTAAACTCTTTTAATATTCTAATTAATTTTTTACACTTAATGGCTTTGCCTATTATTATATTTTTATCAGCATTTTTAAAATCATTTTTTAGATACATCATTCCCCTCCTTATGTTCTTCAAATTTAAAATATAGTGATAATTTAGCCCATTCAGGACTTTTTTCATCTAAAGTAAATCTTAAGTCATCAAGAACTGCTGTTCCAACTCCTTCATTTAAAAAAATTAACAATGCTTCTGCTAAATCACTTTCAAATTTTTCCATTTTCCCGTGTATAATCTTTTGTATATTTTCTAAATCGCTTTTGAATTTATTCATTCCTTCACCCTCACAATCACCTTTCCCTCAACTTCATAAGGTTCGCTTTCTATCATTTCAACTATAAGTTTTTCCTCAACTTCACTTCTAACACGCATATAATTATGACACTTTGGACATTTCACTATCTGTTTTTTTGGGTTTCCACGTAAATCAAACCCTGGCGATCCCACAAAAAAACATCTATTGCAGGGTCGCCCGTTCTTTAATTTTCCCTGACATCTAACCTCTATATCTTTTATAATATCACCTCCTGCATAAATAGTAAATCATTTCCTCACCATATCGTTTAGCCTAAAATCATTCAGCATAATTCTTGGTATCCCCTCAGCCCTGCCTATTGCCCTCTTGATCCGCATTTTATCCTCTATCGCCTCCTGCATGAATCTCTCACTACAACCAACATTGTCAAGATATTCATTAATATATTCGAGCAAGTTCCGGGCAGTCTGTTCGGGTATGTGTAAAGTTACCATAATAATTACCCCCTAAAATTACTTTCATTAATATACCAAATTATTTATTTAATTTTCTCCATTGTTTCAATCGTTTTTGCCATGCTCTTTCTATTTCACTTTTTCTGACCTTATCAATTTCTTTATCAATTTTTTCAAGTGACACTAAATCCTTACTTTGAATTTCGATATAATTCTCAATTGCTTTTTGCAATGCTATCACCTCCCCTTTTTTAATTTATAGCTTTTATTTTTTTGTTCTAACATTATATTCAATGCTTTCTAAATAACTATTGAATGATTTGGTCGTATTACTTAAACTCTCATTAAGATTTATTAATTCTTCTGCTATAATTATTAAAATTTGATTATTATAATTGCCCCTTGTTTCTTCTTTTTTTGCTTTAATTGATAATAATTTTTCTTTGTTTGACAATTCTTTTTCACCTCCCTTTAATCTCTATTTCCGTTCTCGGATTATCCTTATCTATATTAAATGTAACATTGGGTTGACCTATCACGTCATAACTATCATCGGCTATAAAACCTTTATCTACTAATAAATCTTGCCATGCAATCAGTCCACCGCCCAAATAATTAGCTATGTCACGCCTTCGGTTGACTTTAAAATATATATCGAAAGTTATGGTTGCCTTTTTAAAATAAGGTTTTACTCTTGTAAAGGTCTGTTCATATATTAACCAACTCATCCTCTCCTTATATTCCTTCCTTTTAGCCCAATGCATATTCACATATTTATTCTTGCTTAACGGCACTTCATTAATGGTTATCTTTATTTTGGCTCGCCTCCTTTCGCTTAACATATATTTCAGCACTTTGGCTTTAACCTTTATCATTGGTCGCCTTATTTTTGGGGAAGTATTTTTGCTCTTTCCCTTTTATATAATCCTCCCACCACGTTCCGATGTGACTTTCATCTTTTATCTCTTTAAATATCTGCTCGTACTTTTCATCTCGTTGAAGTAAGGAAATAATTTCTCCTTGTTTTTTATTGATATCACTACACTTATAACCACCAATACATTTAAAAGCATTTGTCATTTGCTTTATAATCTCTATCGCTTCTTTCGTATTCATCTTCTTAACTTCCATCGCTTCTCACCTCCTCTAATACCTCCAATTCCCGCTTTAGTAATATCGCCTTATCATCATCTACGCAATTATTAAGTAGTGCCTCAAGTTCACGCTGTCTAATTTTCTTCTCGTGCCACTTCCACGCTTCGGTTTTAATATACTCCAACCCGCTGAAACTCCACCTATTTATTATTGCCCTATTCACTTTTCCCCAATCTATATTTTCCGAAGATACCATACAGAAATAATAGGTTAAGGCAATATCATTTCTCTTACATTCTTTGTGTTTGATTTCGTTTAGTATTGTTGATTCGCAACACACTAATTCCATTGTAAAATTATCGTTATTCATCTTTTCCCTCCTTTCATTTCTTAACCTCAATAGCTAACCTATATACCATTACATCTTCATTGCTTTTCCTTTTTTGCTTGTCAATGTCTAGTATTAGATTGTTGAAATGGTCCCTTACCTCGGCCAGGTCTATCTTGGTATTCAGGTCAGCCTTAATTTCTTTACCGGCTATCACATCATCTAATAGCTCTTTGGTTAGATATAGTTCACTTTGCCATTCTTTTATATATTTAAATCTAAGTTTTCTTTTCATCTTTTACCTAATATTTCCTTCCTTATTTTTTGTTCAATTTCCCTTTGTTTCTTTTCTTCTTGTGATTTATTTATCAAATTCTGGGATAGAGAAAAGGGACTTGTTCCTTTATGCGTTTTAGATTCATAATTTTTCTGCTTTCTGATTTTCTTGCTCCTTCGCCTATCTTTGAGCCATTTTTTCTTTTTTAGAATGCTTAATTTGTCCATTTAATCACATCCTTTATAATCTCGATAATTGACTTATATATTTTACTACCTAAATTTCCCGATAACCTATCTATCGAATAACCTAATTCCTTTTTTAGCCAATCATTAATTTTGTTAAAATCTTCCTCTGGAATAAGTAAGAAAACATCTTCAGGATAGGGATTTTCCTTTTCCAAAAATTGAATCAATTCCTCTTTGATCTTCTCCCCACGTTGTAAAAGCTGAATAATATTGTCAAACCAATCTATCTCGCTTTTAAACCATTTTTCGTGCAATCCGGATTTTAAATATTCTATGATTTTTATCATATCTTGAGCATTCAATGTTTTCATTTAATCACCTTCTCCTTTCTTTATAAGGCCCTTCCGTTTAAATGTTTGAGCCAGGAGCCAAAGTTCGGGTTTTGGAAAACTCCTAATCCCACCTTGCAGGTTAGTCATCAGCTTTCACCCACTTTTCGCCAGTCCAGATTTTGTGGTATTTCTCGTACATAACAAAGGCAAGCCAGAGTTCGTTTAGACTACACTCTTTCGTTTCAGCTCTTTTTTGAAAAACTACCCATTGGCTAAACCACCACAATAAATGTATTGGGAATACATATTCGTCTTTTTGGGGTATATAGTTTTTAGGGAAATTTTTGAAAAAATGCTCATTAGATAATTCTGTCATCATCTCCTGCAACTGCTCTTGTGTGGGTAGCCAAACATACCAAACCTTCATATAAGATTTTATGTGTCCACAACCCATTCCTACAGTCTTATCATTTTTATATATAAACCTATCCCAATCTACTGGTTTCCACGCCTTCTGCATTTCCTCTGCCTTCTCGCACATCTTAATATAATTTTGTGTTATCATCTTATTTCTCCTTTCTCCTCCTATTTAATTTTATTTCCTCTTTTAAATTTTCTATTCTACATTCTTCATTACAAAACAGATGACCTGCGTAAACATTATTTATTTCGATATTAAATCTCTTTCCGCAGTGCCAACAATAGACGGGAATTTCTGTTACTTTAGTCATCGCCTACCCCCCTTTTCTCCTTATTAATCTCTTTATCCCTTCCCTTGCAGTATCTTTATATCTTTCTGCTTCTTCCTTGCTCATTTTTTTTGATTCATACTTTGGATAACTAAACTCACCATCTTTTGTAGTCCCTTTTAGCGGGAATACCCCCTGCCAGCTATTCATAATACTCTGGTTAAGGATAGCTATTTGCCCGTTTTCACTACTATCTAATTTATCCAGTTCATTAATAATTAATTCTTCCGCTCGTAATGTCATTGGTTTCCTGATTTTAGTTCTCATGGCTTTGTATTCTTCCCAGGCTTTTGAAAAAGCAACACTTTTTTCCTTTTCTTTATTCTTATCATTCTTTACATTCTTATCATTCTTGTTTGTTGCCCTTTGCTTGCCCTTACCTTGCCCTTTGCTTGCCCTCAACTTGCCCTTTTGCTTGCCCTTATAGCTTTCCCCATCTTGATAAAGGTTATATTTTATAATAGTTATGTGGGTATATTTGTTTGTCGTTTTGATAGCCAAAAAATCCATTTTACTTAAAGTTGACAAAATTAGTCGGATTTTCTTACTTGTAATTAATTTATCGTTAATTTTCTTTCTAATACTCTCAACCGATGTGATAAAACTGCCCCGCTTAATGTTAATAAATTTCTTCTGGTGATTATCCCACCATTTATTATCTTGATGATTTGCCATCAATATTAGATAGATGGTTATCAGTTTTTGAATAGCATTTAAAGATGAGAATGTTTTACTGCTAAAAACCCGCCTTGATACCTTTACATAGCCATCTTCTAAATATTCTTGCTCTTGATTATCGCTCATTTATCACACTCCTAAAATAATGTTGATTGATATTTTAATCTACTAAATTTATGTTCTATCGAATCATATGACCTATCCATTAATCGAGCAATTTTTTTGTAATTCATATCTTCGGAATTAATGATAATCCTTTGTACTTCGAGAGCAGTCCATTTTTTAAATCTATTTTTAGGGAGTTCTCTGTCTTTTATTCTTTTTGCCTGTAGCCATTGAGGTTCATAACCAAGTCCATATAATTCAATTTTTCTGCTATCAAATCTATCTTGATTATTCTTTAACCATTTACACAAATCACAATGTTTGATTAGCCAAAATCGCCTTTTAAAAAGCATAACCTTTCTTTCCGCTTTTAAATTATGATTTATAATCCATCTTATAACTGTATGCTGGTCAACTTTTAATAAAACGGCTACTTGATTCGCTGTCATATATTCGTCTGCTCTCGTGATTGCTCCTAAATTCATTCTCTTTGCTTTTAATTTAACTGCGATTTTTGTTCTTTTTAAATAGATAGAAATATAATTTAATGTATGACTACCCCAAGATTCCTTTAAATAATCTTTTTCAGATTTAGACCAACTTTTACCTTGTCCCATATCTTATCCCACCTCTGCAAATATACTCAACTGCACTATTTCCTTCTTCCTTGCCTTCTCAGCCAGGCAATTCCTGTTCATATTTCTTGCCCTCAATAATATACTTATCCCCTTATGTCTTAATTCCCGGTAACATTCCAACCTTTCCGCCTCATTCTCATACCAGTAATAACCGCCTCTCGGAGTGCTTATGATGGGTGCGCCGTTATCTATTAGTTCACGCAGGATTATCCGGGTTGTTCTCTCGGTAATGTTAGTACCTCCCCTGGCAGTACATTCTTCGGTTATTTGGGATTGTGTCCTCTTGTTCTGGTCGCCAACACAGGATTTTATAATACGGTATATGATGGCCACAATGGCATTATGGTCAGTCATTTAGATTCCCCCCCCTTTTTATAGTTTTTTTATTTATTTATAGTTTATTTCTATGAAGTTCTTTATGATGTTTTCTACTTAACCAATATATAAATTCCATATTATTTTACCTCTGGAAATTCTTTTATCTCTACCGGATAAATTTCCTTTAAGTTATCTTTTAGATAAACCGGGATCTTATCTCTTTTACAATAGTCAACTATATCGTCAATCCATTCTTTTTTTGGTATGACCTTGCCTTTCCTATTCCCGGTTTCAGCCCCCAGGATAACCCAATCAAAATGTTTCAAATATTTATAAGAATGCATTTTAGACAATAATGGTTCAAAAGAAACATACTTTATATTATTGTCTTTATAATTAGTTTCTAAAAATTTGACTAATGCCCAAATATCATTATAAAAGTCATTTTCTTCTGTTATCGTTATTCCTAACCAACAATTTTTGGGGAAATCATATTTTGAATAAACTTCAGGATACTTGGTCAAAAATTGAAAAATATGTTGAGGATATTCATAGATTTTAAATATTACTTTATTTACCCAATTTGCTTCCCAATGTGCTATTTCACTCATAGACCCTACAAATATCCGTTGCGGTTTTTTGGGGAATTCTTTTAAAAATTGTGATTGTAAGAAGGTTGGTTTAAAGCTTTTAAAATCTTCTCTGTATCTTATATATGCTTCACCTTCTATGAAAAATGTAACATTGTCTATAATCTTTCGTATCTCATCTTCCGTATTAAATACATTTCTCCAAAACCTTTTTGCTATCTTCCGAGCATAACAATACTCACAGTGATTATTACAACCCCAAACTGGATTCCAGGTGGTATTACACCAACCTATTTTATTTTTCACCCTATCTCCTTTTCTATCTCTGGTATTATTCCATATAAAAATTCGGTTAATTCTTTAGGTGGAAATCCAGTATAAAATTTATTATTTTTCCCTAACCAAAATTCTAATATCTGGTATTCATTTTCTCTTGTTTTCATAAAGATAACACCAGTTCCACAAAATTGATTTAAAAGTCTACTTTTACTTTCCTTTGTTAATTCCATTCTATCTCCTCCCCCTCTACCATTTCCTTATAATCTTCTTCTTGTTTTCTTTTCATATACTCTTCATAATCTTTTTTTATCGCTTCTTCATAGTCATGCTCTCTTTCGATATCTTCTCCATATTCAAGACCTTCAATATAATCAGAATTATTTAGGTATTTATGTCTAAAAGTTCCCATATAAGCGTCATCTAAACCTCTGTTAAAATCTGCTATACTCACTCTATCTCCCCCTCTACCATCTTCCGATGTGCCTCAATGTCGCCCTCAATAGCATCTTTCTCCTCATCGGTTAACTCGACTTCGTTATCACTCTTGCTATAAATCTCGTACCTTTCTTCCCAGTTTAACCCGTTCCAAATTTCCTCTACTTCAATTAAATATGCCTCATCAGGATACTCATTCGCCATTAACTCGACCTTTAAATCGTAATCTAAATCATTCCACCAGTCCTCGACAGTTTTGTATAATTTGATTGACATTTTAGATTTTCCTCCTAATATAAAGAAATAACCCAATAACAAGAATTAATATCGCTGCCAATTCTATCAAAAAATATATATTTCTGATAAACATACTTTTAGGTTACCTCCTTTAAATCTTCTTCTAAAACATAATTGGTATGTGCCATATCATAGGCAACCTTATAAACTTCCTTTGTTTCTGTTTTTTCGTGTTCGATATGGCCAAAGCAATTCGGGTCATCATCATTAAATGTATATTCGGCTTTTTCTGCTAGACGTCTTTTTCCAACAATAAATCCGGATCTTTCCTTACTAAGTTCAACTATTTTTATTTTGCTTACTCTAACTATTTCGACATCATCAAAATCTTTTTTTTCTATATCAAAAACAACTTTCCGTATCACCCTTTTATACTTGATCTTCTGCCCTAATTTAAATTTCATTTCCTTTACCTCCTTTTATATTTTTACTTAACCCACTTAACCTGGATTGTCCCGGGCTTTCCTGACTTTAATATTTCCTTCATTCTTGCTCGACTATTATGCTCAGCAAGCCAACAGGCTAACTGACTCTTGCCCTTAAAATGTATCTTGTTACCTTCAACGTAATACTCGACCGTTTCTTTAATCCAGACTTCTTTAGGCATGGGTTGCCTCCTTATTAAAGGAGATAGGAACAGACAAACCCTCTCCTTTGTGATATTGTTAATTTTAATTTATATATAATCGGGGAATTACCCAAACCCTCTATGATTTAGTTATAGACAAATTATTGTATTCTGTTTTTAAACCCTTTGTAATTTCCCCTACTTGGGTTTCAATAACTAATAAAATATAAAATATAATTGCAGGGCAGGACTTTCACCTGCCCCTGGAGTGTATAAAAATGAAAAAGTTACTCAGTAGCCTTTGCCTTGCCTCTGAATGGGATTGCGTTATTAATACTGCTTCCTGGGATATCCTGGTCGGTGATTTCCTGGTCTTCCTTAATTACCTTTTGTAGTTCTATCAGCTTTTCTGGGTGATCCACGATATACGTTTTGGCCTGCGATGCAACTATACCCTCGAAGAAAATTTTATATCTCACTGCAACATCAATAATATCGCCCCAAGTATTCAAGCCATATTCCTTTGCAAGTTCTTCAATATCTGCAAGTATTTCCTTTCTTTTATCAGCTATTTTCTGTGCTTCTTCTGGAGTTCTAATGGAAGTTTTGCCTGCCTCTATCTGCTTTTTAAGTTCAGCCTGTCGCTTGTTGATTTCCTCGTATTCCTTATTTAACGCTTCCTGTTTCTTAACAGTTTCTTCCTCTCGTGCTTTAGTCTCTTCTTCTGTTTCCTCTGCAACGTATGCGTTATTTATTAATGGCAATTCAGTGGCTTCAAGTTCATATTGGCCATTTTTCTGCTGACCTAAATATAATATTTCACCGTTTGCCACTCTCCTAATTTCTTCAACGCTTGCAGCGATTTCAAGAGTAACTACCCAATGATCCTTCATCTTTGCAGTTCCCGGTATTTTCAGTTTCTTTAATACTCTCCTCATTCTGAAAGGTATCATAGCCCAGCAACCGCCGGTAGTCTTATTAGCCAATTCAAAAGCACTATTGCATTCTTCTATTGATACCGTTCCCCCAACTCTACATTGATAGAAAGTACCTATTGAAACCGAAGGCATCATAAATTTTAAATATCCCGATTTTACACAACCACCGATTTTAGTTTTTTTATCGTAGGGTCCATAATGCTCACAAGGGCATTTAACTTCTTCCCATCTACCATTTTCCAGGTTAAGTTTTTGTGCGGTTTTTGATACATCGCCATCTCCCTGACATAACAGGGCTTCATTGCCTCCGTATTTTTCGTAACATTGCGGAAACACTTCTTCCCTATTGGCTCTCGGAAAAAATACGATTAATTCTGTCGGTTCTTCTCCGTAGATTTTTGTTACTTCTTTTGGGCATACAAAATATTTGAGTTCAAGTGGATGTTCTATGCCTTGTTCGTTCTTAACCTTAATACCTAATCTTATTTTTCCCCCTATGGGTAATTTAATATTCTTTGTTTCAGGTATCGTTGTATATCTACCTTTATCGAATTTACCATCACCGTTCATTTCCATTTCCTCCTAATTTTTTATTTTCTTCCTGCCTTATTCGATCCATTACGAATGCAGTGAAGTAACCATTTAGTTTAATATCTTCCTGTCTTTGCTTTAATAGCTCAAGTTGTTGTTCTACATTCAGACCGTTCATTTTAGCCAGCCCTTTAGCTAATAGTTTTAGGGTCATCATAACCCTCCATTCAGCTTGTAATTAAATTTAGGCTCTTGTGGTGTGATAGTCAGGCCTTCATCGCATACATCATCGTGTCCTATTAAGCCATCGGCATAATCTTTTTTTAATTGTGCTTTCTTAAATTCCTCAACTACTTTGAGATATCTAATTCTCCTTTCATCATCATCTTTTGCCCACATAATTAGTTTAGGAATATCATATTCCCAGCTATCTGGCATAACCCGAAAAGCACACCAGCCCGCAGAAGTCTCAATTTTCTTCTCGCCTGACTTCGATAAGTTTTCTTCTAATGAAAGTTCCCTATTTCCAATTGCCTCAGTTATCTTTTTAATCTCTTCATTGTTTGTTTTGCAAAGCGTATCATTTTGCCTTTGCAAGATTAAGATATCCAATTTAGCTTTAGCGATTTCCTTCAAGTCATCTTCGATAGTAGTTTTAAATACATCAACATTAACCATTTCTTTTTCCTCCCCTTACTTAATATTTCTTACCAAAAAAATCTACCGTTAAAATGCTTCATAGGCCTACCCCCTTCGTGTGTTATTTTAAGGTCACAAATTGTGACCTCTACTACTTCATTTTCCTTATGTAGTAGCCAGGCAGTCTTGACTATCATCAAGATAAATAGTGCAAAGATTATGTTAAGGAACATTGGTTGCCTCCCTCATTTTGTTTTTAGCCCCACTTTTATAGGCAAAACAATTTTTCCATTCATTTTCGTTAAAACATTCAAAAACATCTTTTTTCCGCCCAATTAAATCACAAAATTGTACTCTCGTAATATTTCCCCCTCCATCATCATGATCAAAAAATACATAATCTTCTTTACCACCTAAATCTTTATAATTTATCTCTTCATTAAACGTTCTATCAATTAATTCTGGATTAGTTACATACGGACATTTCATCTTAATATTCCCCCCCCTAATTTTTTATTTTTTTCCTGCCTTATCTTGTCCATAACGAATGCAGTGAAGTAACCATTTAGTTTAATATCTTCCTGTCTTTGCTTTAATAGCTCAAGTTGTTGTTCTACATTCAGACCGTTCATTTTAGCCAATCCTTTAGCTAACAGTTTTAGGGTCATGTTTTTTCCTCCCTATCTTTATTAGTATCTGGTCAAAGCGCTTAGGGTCAATCGGGATTTTTTTATATTTCTTTTCCTCTTTGGCTATATCCTCTGCTAACTTTTTCTCATGGTATGCGTCATCACCGATTAGACTTTCCTGTTCTGGCGTTAATTCTTTCATTTACTTTTTCCCCCTTAATTAAAATTTTCTATCACATTAAAACGGTACATCTTCGTTTTCGGCTTTTACCTCCCCATCTTCGATGTAAAATCCTTTAGTTCCAGTATCGTCTACTTCTTCGACCCAAACCTGGCAATTGAACTCTTTCGCCATCTGACGAATTATTTCCTTATTTTCATCATCTAATAGCGTGTAATCCGAAATACTTACAACGTTTAACTTTTTACTTGAAACCATCGCTATTTTCATGGCAACCCTTAATTGTTCTGAAAAGGATATTTGAGAGAATGGAATATCGTCATAAGCGATATCTGTTTCGGTTAGACTTAGTTTCTGATCTGGGATCTTGTGCCAGTTTTCCTTTAGGCCTTTTTCTAATTTAGCGGTTTCCCCTTCTATGTTCTGGGTAAATTTATCATATTCGGCCTGTGCTTTGTTTTTCTTTTCATCTGCTATTCTATTACGTTCCCTTGCCCTTACCTGTTCATTTATCTCCTGTGAATTATTAAGTTTTTCCTTTAAAGAATCAACGGGAATTCTTTTGTTTGCCTGCAAGTAATTTTCGCAATTATTAACAAGAGTTTTTAACCTTTCTATTTCTTTTAGTGATTGCTCTTTGTTTCTGGTTGCTTCGTCAATTTTGGTATTAACTATCATTGCCTCTTGTAATTCATTATTAATGTCGGTGATTGATATTACTTTTTCCGGTAAATCTTCAATCGTTATTGGTTCTCTCTCTCCGGATAATAATTTAACCTCTCTGCCTTTTATCGTTCTTTGTTCTCTAAGATCAGCAATCCTTGCTTCTATCTCATCAACATTAAGTCCGGTTAAATTAATAAGTATATCTCTATGCTCTTTTCCACTCATCGTTGTAAACTTCCGCGGGTCAACACTCAAAAATCCTATAAAATCATCCAATAACTTTTGCGGAGAAGTATATACCAGTCCTTTTCCGTTAGTTACCTTTAGGTATGTCTTATCATTCGCTGTCCAATTTCTATTTATAATAAACAAAGGTTCCGGGATTTTACCTTGTGTAATTTCATCATCTGTTAAATCCTCGCATAAAGTTACTTGAATATCGGCAAACTTTGCCCCTTTTCTAATAGGCATAGGTACGCCTTTTGATCCTGCTTTCCATAATAAGGCATACCATAACGAGTCAATTGCAGATGTTTTCCCCGCTCCATTCTTGCCGGATATAATCACCATATTATCTTTTGGTGTTATATCAATCACTTTAATTCCTTTTACGTTTTCACTTTTTAGATTTAATATTTTCATTACTTTTCCTCCCCTTAATTAAAATTTTCCTTTACCATCGATAGCGCCCATTAAAATATTTCTGCATCCCCCCTTTACTAATATAATTTCTTTCTCTTTCTTGCCTTTATAGATATTCCAAGCGATCATTAATATTAACCAGGCAAAAACAATGTAAACAAAAGTCACAGAATCACCCCCTTACTTGCTATTGATTCGGATTTGGACTTCATAGACTAATTGATTAGCTATTTTTTTAGAATAATTTTCAATATCAAAATCTTCATCAACTATATTCAGATATTTTAAATCAGAAATAGACTTCGATATGCTTTCTTTAAAAACCACCCTCAATTGCTCTAACTTTTCTTCTTTCAATTTTTCACCCCCCTTTTTTTACAAGCCTCCGTTTAGGTCCTTATAGCCAGGACGCAAAGCCCCCTGCCGGAGGGAAAAGCCCTAACTCAACCTTGCGGAGGCTTGATATTTATTTGCCTGCCCTGACAGGATTCCCCACCCTGTACCCATCCGACATCTTTCCTTATCTGCTATCGTGCAACCTTCTGGAAGTTAAAGATGCTTACCTGACGCCAGAACGCCACAGGGCAGGCATGATTAAAATAAAACAAGCCCTGAAAATCTTGCGATTCTCAAAGCTTTTTAACTTAACTATTCTATTTTAGATGTTTACCCTATGGTAACCAATAGGTAACCATATGATATATTATGAGACGTTAAAAAAAGCCTAAAATAACGAAAGCCCTGAAAATCCCCACTTATTCGATTTTAGCTAATATGGGAATTTTAGCAATTTTTTCATTTTATCCCCCGGTATTTAAAATCCTATCTCTATTTTCTTTATTACATAAACATTCAAAACTTTCATGATCTTTGAATGTTAGATAATATTTTAATCCCTTTAAAGAAAATTGCCTTGTTCCTTTATCTATCGGAGTCCAGCTTTTCCATTCCATTAACTTAATGAATGTTTTTTGTGAAAGCATTATATCCTCCAAAATTTATTGATGTTCGCTTATAACCTTATCAATCTTTTCTATGATGCTTCTATTAGTTGGGTTGGCTTTCCCATTGATCCAACGAAACCAGGTAGTCGTACCAATGCCTAACAAATGGCACATAGTTACATAGTTGAAATGTTTTCTAATACTAATCTCTATTAACTTTTGGATTCTTATATTTTTAATCATGCCTAATTTTACCATAAGGAAATTAATTTTGTCAAGCATTATTTTGAAAATAAATGAAAATTCGTATATATAACCAAAGAAATAGCAATAAAATAGTAGTATATTAGTTTATTTTTGTGCAAACTATACAAAAAGCTAAAATTTTGCGTTTTAAGGGGGATCAAGGGGTCTCGCTTATGAAGTTATGTATATATAGCAAGATTAACGAATTTTCATACAAAATAGGGGTCATTTTATACCCTGTGGGGGTATACAAAACAAAAAGAGCCAGCTTTTACACTGACTCTTCTTGCAGGAGGAAAAAAATGAAAGCTGGGCATTATTCCGGTTCCAGCTACCGGGGGGAGAAATTACAGCCAACGTCTTTTTCAACTGGCAATTGATGTCCTCCTAAACGTTAAACAATATTCTCAAAACTAAAACTAAAACATCATCTAATGGATTATCTGTTTCTTTGGCTTTAGCTTCCATTTTAGTTAGCATATCCTTGATATATTCTCTCAACTGTGGAGAGATAGTTGATATAATTTTCTTTAACAATTCTAATAGCATTAATATCACCTTCCTTTCTTATTTACTTTTTTATAGCCACGGTATTTCTACACCAAAAATTAGAGCAATCATAAGAGCTATGAAAGCTCCGAATAGCACTCCAATTAAATTATGCATAATAAATCTCCTTTCATTTAATAATTATTTAATTTACTTTTAGCCCCAGGGTAATTGGAACCAACCGCAAACTAATCCGATTAGAAACATCATGAGTCCACCAAATAAAAGACCACCCATTTGTTATTACCTCCTTTCTTGATTTAATACATTAAACTTCCTGTATCTGTCCATAGTAGTGAGGTTAATTGTGAACTATCTGGTAATTCCGAACAGTCTAAAATAGTCATGACTTTTATCAAAAATACTACGGTTTTAGTCAACTATGACTAAAAGCTTGTCTAGTATTAACAAAAATGTATATTATCTATTCCCAAGTGATTACATTTTGCAATAACTATGTATAAATACGGAGACCATCAGAGTCCACCAATGCCAGATTTACGGAAAATCCTCTTTTAGTAGATTATTCTTTTTGCTTCAAACCCAGTAAAGCGATTGCCTTTAATTCATCAATTAGTTGTTTCAGTTTAGATACAGTATTGTATCCATCATAATCAAAGGCAATATCGGCTATTAATTGTAATGCCCCAGCTTTGCTATGCTGAATATATTTTTCATAATCTTTATGTAATTTCATTTCTAATCTCCTCATTAAT